>Ga0209415_10004755_pt1 | contig 24779 bp, 22 predicted proteins | sample PeaSoiSIISIP2007_FD_187696 | JGI IMG/M metagenome (GOLD analysis project Ga0209415, IMG submission 187696) | Peat soil microbial communities from Weissenstadt, Germany - SII-SIP-2007 (SPAdes) (version 2) | ecosystem: Environmental > Terrestrial > Soil > Wetlands > Peat | place: Germany... | reverse complement strand
GGCCCGTGAACAGGACCATCCCGCAGTCCGGTCGAGGTGGAAACCGACATCCGACGAGGGATCAGCGCAAGGTCCGTGTCCGTGTTCCCCTCCGGTTCGGACGCAGCATCTGATCGCTCCTGCAGATGGTCGCACGGTCCAGAGAGGGAGAGAGTGCCAGACAGCAACGTCAAAGATGTGCTTGAGCGGTTCCCGAACACCTGGATCGACCGCGACAACTTCGCGATGTTCGAGGGATTCCTCGAGAAGCGGCTGCTCATCAACCGCTGCCAGGACTGCCACACGTATTTCCAGCCACCCTGGCCGTCGTGCCCCTACTGTTGGTCAGAGAACGTCGAGTCGACCCAAGTCAGTGGCAATGGCGTCGTCTTCACCTTTGTCATCCTCCACACCGGAGCGCTCGTGGGTGTCGAGGGCGTCGACTATATGAAGGGTTACCCGCTCCTCGTCGTCGAACTCGAGGAGCAAGAGGGTCTCCGGGTGACCGGGCCGATGGTGAACTGCGCCAACGAGGACATCCGCATCGGGATGCCGGTCAGCCTGAGCTGGATCGAGCGTCAGGGCCATCCCGTTCCTGCCTTCCAGCCGGCGTAGCGCACAGCAGGGTCAGAAACACGACACCGCCGTCTATGACGGCAGAGGAGGGGATCGTGAGTCCAAGGTTTCCGGCACGAGACCAGGTCGCGATCGTTGGCGTTGGAACGACGCCGTTCACTAGGGACGCTGGGAAGAGCGACATCGCACTTGCGGTCGAGGCCTCCAAGAACGCAATTCGCGACGCCGGGTTGACCAAGAAGGACATCGACGGCGTCTCGGCGACGATGCTCGCGGTTCAGCACGTCCAAGCGGCACTCGGACTCGAGAAGTTGACCTATTTTCTCAATTGCTTCCCGACGTTCGCCCAGCAGGTTGTCAACGCGATGAATGCGGTGTTCTCGGGTGTCTGTGACACCGTGCTCTGCTACCACACGGTCGCCGTCTCGCCTGGAAACTCCCGTGCGGCGGCCGCCGACCCGTTCCGCATCCGTGCGGCGCCGAGCGGACTGAGCCGGCCTCCGAGTCCCTGGCCCGACAGCCTGGCCTTCCCCCCTTCCTACGCGGCGTGGGCCAACCGGTACTTCTATGAGTACAACGCCAAGCGGGAGTGGCTCGGGTTGATCGCCATCAACAGCCGGACGAACGCGATGCGGAACGAACATGCGATCATGCGCGCGCCGCTGACGATGGAGGACTACTTCGCGGCGCGGATGGTGCGTGGGCCCCTCTTCGGCATGCTCGACATGGACTACCCGGTCGACGGCGCCGATGCATTCGTCATCACGACGGCCGAGCGGGCCAAGGATCTGCCCAACAAGCCGGTGCTCATCCACTCTGCGGTTCTCGGCCAAACCAACCACACCGTGGAGGAGACCCTCCCCGACCTCGAGCACTCCTGTCATCAGGTGGTCATGGATGCCCTGTGGGGGAGAAGCGAGCTTACGCTGGCCGACATCGACCTCTTCCAACCGTACGACGGTTTCTCGTTCATCTGCCTCAAGTGGTTCGAGAGCGTCGGCTACTGCGGCGTCGGTGAGGCCGGGCCATTTCTTGAGGACAACTGGGACAAAGAGGAAAACCGAATCCTGATCGGCGGACGGGTTCCTGCGAACACCCATGGAGGCAGCCTGTCTGATGGGGGCACACAGGGCAGCGGTCACATCCGCGAGGCGGTGCTCCAACTCCAGGGCAAAGCTGGCAACCACCAGCATCCCGAACTCAAGTCCGCGCTGTTGGGTGTTGGTGGGTTCTTCCCCTACAGCGGCGGCTTGATCTTGCGCACCGAGTAGGAGCTGGCCGTGGCGCGAACGCAGGAGAGCACACGGTCGAGTGGGCCGGCGATGTGGCAGCCGGAGACTGAGGGTCGACGATGACAGGGCCGCTCGACGGGATTCGGATCATCGACTGCTCGCGCGGGATCGCGGGCGCACGAATGACCTGGTTGATGGCCGACTACGGCGCGGACGTCATCTGGATCGAGCCCCCCGGCGGCGATCCCTGGCGTGACGAACTGGCGGTCCCATACTCGGTGTACAACCGCAACAAGCGAAGTGTCGAGCTTGATCTCCATGACCCAGCTGGACTGGATGCGCTGCTGGAATTGCTCGAGACCGCTGACCTGTTTGTCGAGACGTGGCGCCCCGGCGTCGCCGAGCGGCTCGGTCTCGGCTTCGAGGCGGTGCACGAGCGCTTGCCCAGCCTCGTCTACTGCTCGATCTCCGGTTACGGCCCGGGCTCGGTGTACGGCGACCTGCCTGGTTACACCGCCTTGGTGCACGCGGGAGCCGGGATGGCGGAGGCGCAGTTCGGTCACCGAGAGGGGCCGATCTTCCTCGGACTACCCCAGGCATGCAACGGCGCGGCGTACATGGCGCTCATCGGGGTGCTCGGTGCGCTTTACCGCCGGGAGGACGACGGCTGGGGACGCCGAGTCGAGACCTCGCTGGTCGACGGCGTACTCGCCTACATGGCCCAGGCATGGGGGTACGGCGATGCCTCAGCGCCCGCAACCGTGGCCGCGTTCGGCTCCCCGCGGTTTGTCACCAGGACGTTCCAGTGTGGCGACGACGAATGGCTGGGTCTGAGCACGTTCGGACGCGGCGCGTTCGACCGCCTCATGAAGGTTCTCGGCATCGACGATCGCGTTCCCCCGCTCGACGATGGGAACGTCATGGTGCAACTGTCGCCCGAAGAGGCCGGCATCGTGTTCAACGAGGTTCCCGGGATCTTCCTGACGCGGCCGAGAGACGTGTGGCTCGAGCGCCTACTCGAGGCCGACATCGCGGCCATTCCTGCGTTGCGGCCCGGAGAGGTCTTCGACGAGCCCCAGACCGTGCACAACGACATGGTGACGGAGCTGGTCGATCCCGTACTCGGCCACGTCCAACAGGCAGCGCTGCCTGTCAGGTTCGCGTCGACACCGGGCGCGATCAGGCACCCAGCGCCAACGGCGGGTGAGCACAGCGCGGAGGTCCTTGCGGAAGTGCGGGCCGGCAACGGCGCGCGGACCGTGCGCCAGCTTGGCGCGCCGGACGAACGGCCACTGCTCGAGGGTGTGAAGGTCCTTGATCTCGGACACTGGTACGCGGGGCCGTACTCGTCGCGCCTGCTCGCAGACCTCGGGGCCGACGTCATTAAGCTCGAGCCGCCCGTGGGCGACGGGATGCGGGGCTTCGACCGGGCGTTTGCTGCCGCCCAGGCCGGCAAGAGGGCCATCGCGGCAGACCTTAAAGACCCGGAACTCGCCAAGCTTCGACACGAGCTCCTCCAATGGGCCGACGTCGTCCATCACAACCTGCGAGTCGGTGTGGCCGAGCGGCTGGGACTCGGGTACGAGCAGGTCCGGGCGATCAACCCCGACATCGTCTACCTCGCTGCTCCCGGATGGGGATCCAGTGGCCCGGAGGCGCTGCGTCAGAGCTTCGCCCCGCTCATGTCGGGATACGTGGGCGCCGCGTACGAGCTCGCCGGGCTCCACAACCCCCCGATCTATCCCACGGCGAACGAGGACTCCGGCGCCGGAATGCTCGGCGGGGTGGCTCTGATCATGGCGCTCCTCCATCGCAAGCGGACGGGTTCCGGTCAGTACGTCGAGCTCCCGCAGCTCAACTCGACGATCTCCGATGTCGCGCACATCGTGCGGCGCCCTGACGGTTCGGTGTTGGGGGGATTGGGGCTCGATCCGCTGCAGCTCGGCCCCAAGCCCCTGGAGCGCCTGTACCAAACAGCCGACGGTTGGGTGTGTCTAGTCGCGCCCACGGATGATGAGGTCCGAGGTCTCGGCAAGGTGATCAACGTGGACCTGTTGGGTGACGACCGGTTCCGGACCCCGGAGCTTCGCGCCGGGGGCGTCCACCTGGAGTGGTTGGTCAGTGATTTCCTCGCTGCCCAGGAAACCGCAAGCGTGGTGGCAGACCTTCGGGCCAACGGAGTGCCAGTGGTCGAGCCGCTCGTGGACGCCAATCGGACGCTGATGGACGATCCAGGGAACCTCCGGCTCGGGAGGGTCGGCGAGTTCGACCATCCCAGGTTCGGCCGGGTTCGCGAGGTCGGTGTCCCGTACCGCGTCTCAGGCACGGCCTTCCCGGAGCATCGCCGTGCGCCGGAGTTTGGAGAGCACACGGAGGAGATCCTCCTGTGGGCTGGCTACTCCCAGGACGAGATCGAGGCGCTTCGGGTACGCCACGCGGTTCGGTGATCGGGCGCGACGGACTCCGAGGGCTGGCTGCTCTCGTTGCCGGAGTCACGAGCACCTTGAGCGCGGAAGCCAGCCCGAGCGCTGGTTCCGCAATGGCGCTGGACCGGGTTCGTGACTACTGAGCGATGATGCTCACCAGGGCGGGCACGTCGGAGAGTCCCCGCAGCATGTCGTTCAGGTGAGTGCAGCCGAGTATTCCGGGTAGTTCTCGCTGCACGCCAGCACGAAGACTGGTGACGTCCAAGCCAACGAGGTCCTGGACCTGCTGAATCACGGAAGGGCACTCGGGGAAGGGCAGGACATTGGCGGTGACCGCAAGGGAGGACAGCGCGTGTGACGCGGTGTCAATCGTGGCGGTCAACGAGTACTCGTGCAGGGCGATCTCGTCGTGCGCCGGACCCCAGACGCTGTCTCGGTAGTGCGCATCCACGACCGTCGAGTCACCGGTAGACCAGGTGTCAATGCGCCGCCTGCGACGGAAGCACACCTCGGCAGCGGGCTCGATAGCGTGCCAAGCCCACTCGTCGTCAACGTCGAGCTCGGCTGCGGATCGGAGCCAGTGTGGGAACATGATCCCCTTCTCGAGGCTCTGGCGGTAGTAGCCGCTCCGCCGGAACCCCGAGCATGCGACGTTGCTTCCCTGGGAATGGAGGAAGGAATTCGAAGCCTCGAGTGATGTCTCCTCGTCCGCGTTCGATTCGTCTGGATGCTGTGACCAGGCAATGCCGCCGATCATGCTCACGGTGGAGACGTCGTCCAGGAGGAGCGCGAGCGGAGTCACGCCGCGGCGTTCATCCGGCAGCGCTGACTCGACGCTGGCACGAAAGCCTCGGACGGCGTTGACGCCGACGAGACGCTGCACCCCCTCCCGGTCAGGTCGGGCGGTGGCGGAGGTGATGGCCAGCGTGCGGTCGAAGACGAGCGCGAGGCCCTCGTCGGCGCGTACGCCCATGTCACCATCCATTGATGTCACGAGGTCGCGCGCCCGACCGGTCAAGTGTTCTGGGCCGTCTCGGCCGTCCGGCCAGGACGCGCTGAGATGGGAAGTCCGGCGGAGAGAGCCGGCGCGTCGAGGCGGCGTGCCGAGGACCGAGGCATTTGGAGGGTCGGCGACCCCTGGGAGATGCCAGGAGCGTCTGACCAGTCGGACCGGCTCGGACATCGCCTTGAAATGCTCAGTCCGACGAGGGGAGTGGCTTCGCTGACTTCACGAGCAACGGCTCCTCGCCGACGGCCAGCGATCCTTCGCCGCCCATGGTGCAGAGCAGCTCGACCCCGAGCTTTTCGTTCGCGTAGCGCTTCCCCATCAAGGTGCCCCCGCCATGGCGCGGGTCGACGCGTACGCCGAGGGGCGTCCCCTCTTGCGATATGAGCACCATCGGAAGTCCACCGCAGCGGATGTCGACGTCATCGGAAGGGGCACTCACGACGAGGACCTCAGTCGTGTCAACCGTGCTCCTGAGCCGCGTGCCCAACTGAAGCTTCATGGACCTACTAACCGCCTTTCCCTCAAATTGGTCACGACGGTCGTATCGCGACGTGTATTGGCACCCTGCGATGGTCTGCCAGGCTCAGCCACCAGTTGACTACTACTTGGTACCGGATCGAAGGTGATGAACCGCCCTCAAGAGGCAAGAAGCGCGGCTACATCGATGGCACCGGTCATCGTTCCTGCAAGGAACCCGCCGTCGATGACGAGATTGAAGCCATTGATGAAGCTGGCGGCGTCACTATTGAGGAATGCAAGGGGCCAACCCATCTCGTCAGGCCGGGCCTTTCGCTTCATCGGACCTTCGAACTTCTGGAGCAGTTCAGGACTCGACGCCGCTTCGAATTCGGGCATCATCGGGGTCTGCGTGGGTCCAGGGCTGATGCAGTTGAGCCTGACTCCAGCATCCGCGAGCTCCAGGGCTCGCTTCATCGTGTAGACGATGATGACCTCTTTCGAAAAGACGTAGCCGTCGGCGACAATGTCGGCATGCTGCTCGCACCATTCGACGGCACCGTCGAACCCGTCGGTGCTCAGCAGCTCCATGATCGGCTCCATGTGTTGGAAGAATCCGAGACCGCCGGTCGACGAGATGATTGAGATCGCTCCGCCTCGCCGGACGAGCGGTTGCACCCCCTCGACGACGGCCCGCACAGCGGCGGCGTTCACCCGCATGATCTGGATGGCGGGATGCGCGGTCGATAGGCCGGCGCAGTAGAACACAGCGTCGAACGGTCCTTGCAGCGAGGAGAGCATCGACTCAATGTCGCCTTTGTCGCGTAGGTCGCAATTCGTGAAGCTCGCGAGTTCGTAATCCGGGCTCTTGTAGTCGACTCCATGGACCTCTGCACCGAGACTCTGGACGATCTTGGCCGTCGACTCGCCCATGCCTGAGTAGCAGCCAACGACAAGGGCGCGCTTGCCGTCGTAGCGAAACCCGCCGTGTTCTTCACTCATGGTCTCCTCCTTCGCGCAGTGGCCGCACCGATCGAGAATGGAACCGGAACGAGGCCGCAGCGAAACCCGCCCTGAACCGCCCGGACGGGCGAGGTGGGTCCCCCATGTACCCTATGTTAGCCGCCGCTAGACAAAATGCCAGTGGCCCGGATACGGTGTCCGAGAAGCGGAATCGTGGTGGGGGAGGGCGCAGCGACCCGTGGGCGGGATGCCTCGGAGCCCGCTCGAGGACCCCAACCCGAAGAACAGCAATCACCGACGGGCGAAATCGACAGCGCCCGCCAGTCCCGAGGGGGATCCATGAGCAATCCGACTGTCCACCCCGAGCACCGTATGTACATCGACGGTCAGCTCGTCGAGGCCGAGGACGGAAAGACCTTCGCCAACATCAACCCGGCAACGGAGGAGAAGCTCGGCGAGGTCGCAGACGGGTCGAAATCGGACATGCGCCGAGCGATCGCAGCCGCGCGTCGTGCGTTTGACGAGACCGACTGGTCGACCAACCGCGAACTCCGTAAGCGGTCCCTCGAGCAGATGCAGGAGGGCCTCGAGACGGAACGAGAGGAGCTTCGTGAGCAGCTCATCCTTGAAGCGGGTTGCCCGCGTATGTCGACCTACGGTCCGCAGGTCGATTGGCCACTCGAAGGCCACATCCGGTACCCGGCCAAGCTCATCGATGAGTTCCCGTGGGAGATCGAGATGCCCGACGGACTGGGGAACCAGGGAGAACCGAACCGCCGCCGGATCTGGAAAGAGCCCATAGGCGTCGTGGGCGCGATCGTCCCGTGGAACTACCCGGTCGAGGTCACGCTGGGGAAAATCGCCCAGGCGCTGGCCACGGGGAACACGGTCGTCCTGAAGCCGGCCCCGGACACACCTTGGAACGCGACGCTCCTCGGGCGTGTCGTTGCCGAGCACACAGACTTCCCGCCAGGCGTGTTCAACATCGTGACCTCTTCTGACCACCTGGTCGGCGAAGAACTCACGATCTCGCCGGAGGTTGACCTGATCTCGTTCACCGGATCCACCGCCACGGGGAAGCGGATCATGGAGAAGGGGGCGGCCACCTTGAAGCGGGTGTTCCTTGAGCTTGGTGGCAAGTCGGCCACCATCATCCTCGACGACGCAGACTTCGATATGGCCCTACTCTCCGGTCTGGGCGCCTGTTATCACGCCGGGCAGGCGTGCGCACTGGGTACCCGAATGCTTGTCCCCCGCGACCGCTATAAAGCATCCGCCGCGACGCTCATCGCACTGTTCGAGAACGTTCCGTACGGTGATCCCCAGAAGCCCGAGGTCATCATGGGGCCTGTGGTTTCCCAGAAGCAGCGCGACCGCGTCCTCGGCTACATCGAGAAGGGCAAGGCCGAAGGCGCCAAGGTGGCCACGGGCGGCGGCCGACCGGCGCATCTGCCCAAGGGCTGGTTCGTCGAGCCGACCCTCTTCATCAATGTGGACAATTCGATGACGATCGCCCGAGAGGAGATCTTCGGGCCCGTACTGTGTCTCATCCCCTACGAAGACGATGATGATGCCGTCCGCATCGCCAATGACAGTCACTACGGTCTGGCGGGCAACGTCATTGGGTCACTGGATCGGGCACTAGCCGTGACGCACCGAGTTCGGGGCGGGATGATGAGTATCAACGGTGGCGCTGCCCACGGTGTCGACATGCCCTTCGGCGGATACAAGCAGAGCGGTATTGGCCGGCAGAATGGGCTGCAGGGGTTTGACCAGTACCTCGAGACGAAGGCGGTTGCCTGGCCGGCTTGAGAATCGGGGGAGGGCTCCTCTCAGGGCCCTTAGCGCCTTCAGTCGAGGCGCCGCCGCGAGGTCTTGAGCATCGTCGTGCGCGAAGCACGCCACGGCGGCGAGGGCGAGAGGAGAGATGTGGCGTGCGCCAAGTGACGAGGGGTGTTGTTGAGGCACACACGACTCATTGTTGGCCACTTGACCACGCCCGCCCTAATCAGTAACGTAAATCATCCGGCGCAGCCCACAAGTAAGGGGCAAGCATGACCAGCAAGCGCTACCGAGTTGGGGGGTGTCCGTCCGGTGAGTGACACAGCTGAAACGGCTGAGCCGATCTTTCAGTTCGACTCGCTTCTCAACCCAGAAGTCTCAAAGTGCCCTTGGCCGTACTACAAGCGAATGAGGGACACCAACCCGGTGCTTCGTGCCGGCGCAGAAGGCTCGGAGTTGGTCTTCATCGCCAAGCATGAAGACATCGACTACGTCCTGCACCATCCGAAGCTGTTCTCCTCGAACAGCAATGAAGCGGTGCAAGCGGGCCAACTGATCCCGATCACCTTTGATCCGCCTGAGCACTCGAAGTGGAGGCGGCTCCTCGACCCGTTCTTCAGTCCTCGGGAGATGGCCAAGTTGGAGGAGGACATCACTCTTCAGGCCAACGAGTTCATCGACCGGTTCATCGAACGCGGAGAGTGCGACTATGCCGACGAATACGCAGTGCCACTTCCGTGCAGCGTCTTCCTAAAGATCATGGGTCTCCCGCTCGAAGATCTCGATGCGTTCGTGAACCTGAAAGATCGACTTCTGCGAGGCACAGGGGAGAGCTACCAGTCGCAAGATGACGTACAAAAGAAAGCTCACGAAGAGCTAGATACGCGACTCGAAGCCCTGCTGAACGAGCGACGACGCCAACCCGAAGATGACCTTCTGACGCAGTTGCTGCACAGCGAGATTGAAGGGCGCCCGCTGACCCAGGAAGAACTGGTCAGCTGTTGCAACCTCTTGTTTATTGCGGGGCTCGATACGGTCACCGACAGCCTGACCTGCTTCTACTCCTTCCTCGGCACCCATCCGGAGCACCGCCAGCGCATCGTCGACGACCCCGAGGTGATACCCCGGGCCATCGAGGAGATGTTGCGCTACGAGTCCCCGGTGACCATGGTGCTTCCGCGGCAGGTGACCGAGGAGACCGAGCTGGGCGGCTGTCCGCTTCATCAAGGCGACCGAATCATCCCGCTGCTCGGCTCTGCCAACAACGACGAACGAGTCATCGACCATCCCGAAGTGGTCGATTTCGACCGTCCGTCCTTTCGTCACTACGCGTTCGGTGGTGGTGTGCACCGCTGCCTGGGTTCACATCTCGCACGCCTCGAGCTACGCATCAGCCTCCAGGAGTGGCACCGTCGGATCCCCGAGTACCATATTCCCGAAGGCACAGAGCTTCAGTGGGCATCGCTCCTGCGTCAGGTTGAGCACCTTCCGCTCGTGTTCGACAGGATCGCATGAGCCGACTCGAGATAGACGAAGAGCGGTGCACGGGACACGGCCGTTGCTACTCGCTTGCTCCGAACCTGTTTGCGGCCGATGAATTCGGCCATGCCGTTCTGGTTCCGACGGCCCACATCAATGAGACCGACGCATGGGTGGCCGTTCAGAACTGTCCAGAGGGGGCGATCCGCCTGGAGCGGTAAGCGCTGAACATCGGCTGCAGCTGGCTCCACGACGTGTCGTGGGCTGACGTTCAAGAAGGGCCAGATCCACAACGTGAACTGCTGGTTCGAAGCCCACTATCAACGGGACTGGGCTCCTCAGCGGCGGCAAGCTCACCGGCGGGTAGCTGGCACCTCCGATGCGGCGTCCGAACCCACGCCGTGAGGGCGGACTAGGGCGATCGGCGCGAAGTTGAGCGCTTCAGCCACAGTGAACGGGCAGCTGAAGGGATCCTCGGCTGCCTGCCCGTTGCCGCGATTGATCCTGTTAAGGGGTGGACACCACAAGATGGACCGCTCTCACGGACTCTGTGCCTACCTTGACCCCGGATAGTTTGGCATCTAATTTGTATCCAAACCATTTCACCCTCTAACTTTTGGCGACCTCCTGATACAAACCGCCCGACTGCCCAGCGACATGTCCTCCGGCCGTATGGAGCCGCACGTCAAGCGGGTCGTGATCGTGATCGTGCTCGGCTCGATCATGTCCATTCTCGACACAACCATCGTGAATGTGGCGCTGCAGAGTCTGTCCAGGGACCTCCACACCGCCCTCAACACCATTCAGTGGGTCGTCTCCGCCTACCTCCTGGCACTCGCGGCGGTGATCCCGCTCTCTGGATGGGCGGTACGCCGCTACGGCGCGTTCCGTGTCTACTTGCTCTCCCTCGTCCTCTTCACCGTCGGCTCGGGACTGTGCGCCCTGGCGACATCGGTTCAAGAGCTCATTGCCTTTCGGGCGCTGCAGGGCATTGGTGGCGGCATGCTCGTGCCTACGGGCTTGACCATTCTGGTACAGGCGGCCGGTCCGGTGAACCTACCCCGGGTGATGGCAGCGATAGGCGTGCCCATCGTGGTGGCACCCGTTTTCGGGCCGACCCTCGGTGGGTTCCTGCTGCAAACCGTGGGTTGGCATGCCATCTTCGTGATCAACCTGCCAATCGGGGCAGTAACAGTCCTCGCAGCGCTGCGGTTGCTTCCTCGCAACCGGCCCGAGGAGGGCAGTCGACCCCGGCTGGATTGGCAGGGACTACTCCTGGCTGCGGTGGGAACGGTCGGGATCACCTACGGGTTATCGGAGAGCGCCACCGCCGGGAGCTTCACCTCCAGCTCCGTGTTGATCCCGGTGCTTCTTGGTGTGGGGCTGATCGCCGCCTTCGTGCTGCGGGCGCTACGGGTTGATCACCCCCTACTCGATCTCCGGCTATATCGGCTCCGCGCCTACACGTCGGCGACCGTGGTGATGTTTTGCCTCGGTGGAGCGCTTTTTGGCGCGCTGATCTTGCTTCCTCTGTATTTCCAGGTGGCACGCGGCCAGGACGCCATTCATACCGGGCTGTTGCTAATGCCCCAGGGAATCGGAGCCGCCATCGGCATGAACCGCTCTGCGCTGGCGACGCGTCGATTTGGAGCCGGCCTGACGTCGCTGTGCGGGGGACTCGTCCTGCTGTGTGCAACCGTTCCGTTCTTGTTTGTCAACGCTACGACCTCGTTCACACTCATCGGAGTTGCGATGGGTGTTCGGGGGATCGGAGTGGGCCTCGCGATGATGCCGGCCATGACCGCCGCCTTCTCGGTGCTTAGCCACGACCAGATCAGCGAGGCCAGCCCGCAACTCAACGTGATCCAGCGCGTCGGCGGAACGCTCGGAACGGCGGTTGTTGCCGTCATTCTCCAGGACGAGCTCATCCGTCTCGGCTCGCATGCCAGGCCCAGTGCGATCGCTGCGGCCTTTGCACACACCTACTTATGGGTGATCGGTATGGCCCTGGTCGCGCTCATTCCTGCCGTTTTCCTCTGGCGGATCGAACGTCGGGCTCGTGCTCTCGGGATCGAGTCGGAGGTTGGGGCCGAGGCGCTCGTGGAGGCCGTGGCATGACCCCCGCTTCGGAGCGGACCCTTCGTCATCGGGCCGCGCTTGAGCAAGTTCGTTTGACTCTTGGTGAACTCTTCGGGGCTGAGCGTCGGCTACGTGGCCGCGAGCAAGGACGCGGACTGACGCTCTCTCAGATGCGCGCGCTGGTCATCCTCGAAGAGGAAGATGAGGTTACTGCTGGGGATCTCGCCAAGAGCGCGGATCTCAACCCGGCCAGCGTGACGGCGATGTTGGACCAGCTCGAATCGAACGGTATTTTGGTCCGAAGGCGCAGCGCCCACGACCGGCGCGTCTGCATGGTGTCGCTCACCGAAAAGGGTCGAGGGGTTGTGGGTGAGCAGCGTGTCCGTTGGCACGCCTTGTGGGAGGAGCGTCTGAAGGACCTGTCCGAACAACAGCTGCTGGCCGCGCTGGAAGTGATGCGAACGATCACTCAACTGCTGGATAGTCCGTGAGGCTGGAACGCGAATGGCACGCCACGTCTCGGGCGGCAGTCGGCTTGCGACACCCTCACGGGACGTGCCGAAGACTTGGTTGTAGAGCTCCCCAACAGCAGCTCGAACCTCGGGATTGACCAAGTCAATCCATGGGACATTGTTCTGGGTTCCCATTTTTGCTGGTGAAGGGGGGTTTATCCTGTCCTCTAGGGTCCCCTTCCTGCCCTGGTCCGATTGCTCCATCCACCCGATCCGAGGGCGACCGACCCTCTAGAGTCATTCCGCAATGGGAGGAACCGGGGCCAAGCTTGCCCCGACCTAAACCGTTCGGGGTTGGGAGACCCTTCGGGTTTTCACGTCCTGAACAGGATCGGCAACCACTTCTGGAGGAAACATCGTGGGACTCTTGGACGGCAAAGTAGCGGTGATCACCGGGGCCGGTTCTGGCATGGCGAAGGCCTCGGTGAAGGTGTTCGTCCGCGAGGGTGCCAAGGTGGTGGCCGGTGACATCAGTGGCGCCGAGAAAGACACCGCTGCTGAGGTGGGCGGCGGTGTGCTTCCTGTCCACTGCGACGTCGCCAGCGAGGCCGATGTCGAGGCCCTTGTCGCCGCGGCCGTCGAGGAGTTCGGCAGACTCGACGTCGTTCTCAACGTGGCCGGTATCGGCGAAGGGGCTCTCATGGCCGATGTGTCCATGGACCAGTACGACCGGGTGATGAACGTCGACCTTCGCGGCGTGATCCTCGGCATGAAGCACGGCATTCGCGCCATGCTGAAAACTGGTGGCGGCGCGATCGTCAACTGGTCCTCGGCAGGGGGTCTCGGCGGCTCGCCGGGGACCGGCGTCTACACCGCCGCTAAACACGGCGTTGTCGGCGTTACCAAGGTCGCTGCGATCGAGTACGCCACCCAGGGGATTCGGGTGAATTGCATCTGTCCCGGCTACATCGCCACCGAGATCATGGGGGCCAACGGCGCCAATATCCCTGGCATAACCGAGCATGGCGCTATGAAGCGCGCCGGTGAGCCGCACGAGGTAGCCGAGGTGGCGGCGTTCCTGGCATCCGATCGGGCGTCATACGTTACCGGCGCCATCATCCCTGTCGACGGAGGTTGGGCCGCCCGGCTTGCCTGAAACTGGGCCGCGATTTCGAATCCACAGAGCCGCGCCAAGGGATCGGCGTTGACACGCCAAGCTGACGCACCCAAAGTGCTATCGATCCCGAGGGCCCGTAAGCCGGGGGTTTGTGCGATTCGGGGGCTGGACTCGGGCACGTCAGCGTTTCGTCCGACCAGCCGCATCAACGCAGCCTGTCCGCGGTCCATCGCCCAGGGGCGGGGCGGGGTCGCGGCGCAGGCTGGTTAGGGTTTGACCAGGCTGAAAGTTCCCTTGGCCGGTGTCGGGGCCTTGCGGCCCTGGCCGCTCCCTGTTGCGGCGAACTTGCCAGCCTGCACGGTGATGTCTTCGGCTGAATAGAAGTAGAGCGGCTTGCCGTCATAGGTGAGCTGCACGGTTCCGTCGCTTCTGGTCATCTTCCCGACCTTGGATGAAGAGAGCGAGGAGCCCACGAGCCCCGGGGCTCCCGAGCTGAGAGCGGGCGGCCAGATGACGCCGCATTGGCCGGTGCAGGTGCTCTTCGACGCGCTGTCGCCGTTGTGGGAGTAGAGAGGGAACACTTGCCAACCTGCCAACGTCTCCATGAGTTCGGCGACCACAGACTTCTTGCCGATCTGGAGGGTCGTGAGCATGCCCGGCCAGGCGAGTGCTCGACCGGTCGGCGTCACGAGGTACCACAATCCGTGCCAGGGCGGCAGGCCCGGCTCATCGAACCCCTCTCCTGTGATCATGAAAGGGGACATCTCAAAGAGGTAGAGCGGGTGGCCTGCGTAGGTGACCTGTTCCCCGATCCCTGCTCGCTCCACAGTCCCGAGCAGCCTTTGGCGCACTCCAGAGCCCGCGACCGGAGGACCGGTGGTGGTGAGCGCCGGCCACTCCGTCGTCGGTCCTCCGGTGCAAGCGATCGGCATGCCCACCACGGTCACCGTCTTCGCTGTACAGCCATAGGTCGGTGGACGATCACTCGTGATGATGTACAGCGTGTACCCCGCGTACGTGCCGTTGCCGACAACGAGCATCTTCCCGAATGCGGCGGAGCTCGCGCTGACCATCGTGGCAGGCGCTGGGGTTGTTGTCGCGCCTTGCGCCGGTGCTACGGCCAGCACCGTGGCGAGGCCAACCAGAAGGCTGCAGGCAAGGACCGATCCAAGAGCTCCTCGAAGTCTGATCACGATCAAGTCCTTCCTTGCGAGCAAGCCGCGGGTCACGTGCTGGAGCCTTGTGGCGTCCTGACCATTGACCCACGTCGAGGCCTCAATGCCAAGGGTGCCGTCTACTCCGGGACTGGTGGTAGCTCCTCTCCCGACTGGGTGGCGCTAGCACCCCTCGGCAAGCATCATGCGGTCTCGAATGGCGACGAGAACGGCAGCGACAGGAGAAGTTGCCTCGCCCCGTTCGTGCCTTGTTGGAAGCCAGCGGCTACCAGCAAGCAACAACACCCCTGGCATTGCGAAAGGGACTTAGGAGCAACCCCTCGGCGTAGATGTGGACGCCCCGGAGGCCAGGTCCTTGTTCAGCCCAAGGTCCGGCCGGAGTGGGGGGGTCCGCCGGAAGGTTCGGTGCTCGATCCCCCTGGTACTTCTCCGGATCTGGCGGTTGGCGTAGCTTGGCGGTGGCTTATGACCAAGACTGCGACTTCCCCACACTCCAAGGCGTTGGGTGCTCCCGACGACGTCATTCGCACCGTCGACCTCACCAAGGTCTACAGGGGCACGGACTTTCGGGCGGTCGACGAACTCAATCTCACGGTCGGCGCTGGTGAGATCTTCGGGCTCCTCGGTCCGAACGGTGCCGGGAAGACGACAACGGCCGGCATACTGACCACCCGCGTGATTCCGACCTCGGGCCAAGCATTCGTGGGTGGGATCGATGTCGTGGCGCAGCCAACCCTCGCGAAGCAGATCCTGGGGATCGTCAGCCAGGAGAACACCCTGGACCGCCAGCTGTCGGTGTGGGAGAACCTCTACTTTCACGGGCGGCTCTTCGACATGGGGTCGCGTGAGTCGCGTCGAGAGGCCGACCGACTCCTCGAACAGTTCCAGCTCTCTCATTTTGCCAAGGCCTCGGTCTATGCCCTCTCGGGCGGAATGGCGCAGCGCCTCATGGTGGCCCGAGCAATATGCCATCGCCCAGCCGTCCTATTCCTCGATGAACCGACAGCCGGCCTCGACCCCCAGGGTCGCCTCGCCCTCTGGGAGCTGCTGCGTGAGCTCAATGCCGAGGGACAGACCATCCTGCTCACGACCCACTACATGGAAGAAGCCGATCAACTCTGCGGTCGCGTCGCCATCATGGATCACGGAAGGATCCTCGCCCTCGACACACCGGCCGAGCTAAAGCGAAGCGTTGGCGCCGACACGATCGTCAATATCAAAACAACCGGTGACCCTCACCTACTGGCGGAGGTACTGACGAGTGCCATCGATGGGGTGACGCGCACGCGAGAGGTCGACAGCGGTCTCGAGATCGGTGTCAAGGATTCCGATCGGATTGTTCCTCGCATCGTCAACTGCGCCGAGGGCGCCGGCTTCGATGTGGTTGAACTCTCGGTGGCCGAGCCGAGCCTCGAGACCGTGTTCATCAGTCTCACTGGCAAGGAATTGCGGGACTGATGACGCTGGCCAATGTTTCTGTAACCCCCCGCCGCATAGAGGTGCAGCCCCAACGCTCGGCCTTCGCTGCCAGCAGAGCGACACTGGGGGCCCTCTTGCTACGCGACCTCGTCGTACTGAAGAAGCACTTCGGCGAGTTCGTTATTCGCACCCTGATCCAGCCGTTTCTGCTGTGTTTCGTATTTCTCTTCGTCTTCCCAAAGATCGGTCAAGCTATCGGCGGGCACGGAACGTCGGAGGAGTCGGCCTTCGCGACGGTGCTCGTTCCGGGCGTCGTCGGCCTTTCGATCATGTTCCAAGGCGTGCAATCCATTGCTCTGAGCATGGCCCAGGAGTTTGGCTTCACCCGCGAGATCGAAGATCGGGTCCAGGCCCCGTGCCCCGTCTGGTTGGTGGCCGTCGAGAAGGTTCTATCGGGGACGGTGCAGGGCCTGATTTCGGCGGCGATCGTCTTACCTATCGCCTCAGTCGTTCATGCGGCGGGCGTGGAGGCCAACATCTCGCTCCACTGGTGGATCGTTCTCACCCTGGTCCCGCTGTCGTGTGTGGCGATGGGATCACTCGGACTGGTGCTCGGGACGTCCTTCGAGGCGCGCAATATCGGCCTGATGTTCGGCTTCGTGATACTCCCGATCACGTTCCTCGGCGGTACCTACTACCAATGGACGAGGCTGAGCCCGGTGAGTATTGGCGGGTGGCACTGGTTGCAAACCGTCGTGCTGATCAATCCGCTCATCTATCTGAATGAGGGAATGCGGGCTGCCTTCACCGGCGCGCCTCACATGCACCTTTACATCATCTATCCGGTATTGGTTGGATTCTGTGCGTTGTTCCTCAGCGTCGGATTGCACAACTTCCGTGGCAAGGTCCTGTCCTGATCCGCCAAGAGGCGGCCAGAGACAACGGGCTCGTACAGCTGAGGGTCCTCTTCTTGGGGAGAGTACCTAGTCCGCTCGGGCAAAGACGCTCGGCAACCAGCCGCGGATCTTGTCGAATGCCTCAGTCGCCGCCGGGAACTCGAAATTGACGAATCCGTGAGGCTGTCCGGCGTAACACACCTCTTCCATGTCGACCCCTTCATCGCGCAGACGCCTGGCGTAGGCACGTCCCTCGTCCCTGAGCATGTCGCAGCCGCCCAGGATGACGAGCGCCGGCGGGAGGCCGGCAAGGCTCTTCGCACTCAGCGGGACCGCGTACGGATCCGAGTCCAGGTCACGACCCCCGCTGTAGGCCTGCCAGAACTTCTCGCCGGCGGCGAGGCTTATGACCAAGCCATCGAACTCTCGCCTGGACGGGAACACCTCGGTGCCCGCGACGGCCGGATAGATGAGCACCTGGCCGGCCAACAGCAAGTCGCCCGCATCACGGGCCCGCAACGACACGGCGGCCGCCAGGTTGCCCCCTGCGCTCTCCCCGGCCACCGCCACCAATCGAGGGGACACACCGAACCGGCCGGCGTTGGCGACCGCCCAGCGGGTCGCCGCCTCGCAGTCATCGAGCCCGGCTGGATAGGGATGCTCAGGGGCGAGCCGGTACTCCACTGAGATGACGACCGCTCCTGAAGCGTCGGCCAAGGCGCGCGCCACATTGTCCATGATGCCGATGCTGCCCATCACGAAGCCGCCTCCGTGAAAGTACACCACGACGCCAGTGACCGGTCCCTCCGGTTGGTAGATCCGCACCGGCACATCACCGACGAGCTCATCACTGATGTGGGCGATCTGGATATCACGTTGGGACGGCATCCCAACAGAGCCTCGGGCCAACTCGAGTATCTCCGGAGACAGCTCTTCGAGCGGAGTCGCTCCCATCGGATTGCCGGCCAGCCAGTCGGCAACCCACGGATCCAGTACGCCTTCTTCGGTCATGACCTTTCCTCCAACTCAAGTTTCTCTGCACACCAGGTGCGCATCTGTCACCAACGGCGTAGTGGAGCGAACCCTAGGTCACACGCTCGGCCCGTGGTGCCAATACCCCTCGACGGGGCCGCGGTACTGCCGTTGGACGGTTCGAGGCACGGCGGGTCTCGTACCAACGCACTTGCCTCTCCCGAGATGCGCGGCGAGTTTTGGCGGCGGCGGGTTGCGGGTCTACGTTTCGGCGGAGTGGACGAGCTCCCCTTGTCGGCCCTGCTTGCCCGGGCGCTAGGCGACCTGACCCAGGAAATCAACCGTGCGAGTGTCGGCAGCAACCCGTTTCCCTCGGCGCCCATGTGGTTCGGTCTTCTTCGGGCCCTCACGCCGGAAGGCGTTGCCCAACGCGACCTTCCGGCCCGAACGAGATTGTCACGGCGAGCAATCCGACAGGCGACCAGGAGCGCGGAAGGCTCCGGGTGGATCTCTGTCGACCCGGACCCGGGTCTATCGGGTCCTCACGTAAGGCTAACCTCCGAGGGCCGCCGGGTCGGGGAGGCGTGCCAGGCAACAACCGAGGTTGTCGAGCAACGCTGGGCGACAGGCCTCGGACCGGCCAGCGTTGCTCGTCTTCGTGCGGCGCTGGAGTCCGTCGTTCGCCTGTTCGACCTCGAGCTTCCCCACTACCCGATCAGCTACGGGTCTGCCGACAGCCGCGTCACCGGAGGCCACTACCACCCCGGAAATCCCGATGCACCACGGATCCCCCCTCACGGCCAGGACTGGCCTCCGGTGCTGCGGGGCGAGGGAGACACCGTATCGGGCCTGGGACTTTCGGCTCTCCTGGGACAGGCTCTCGTCGGCTTCACGATCGACTACGAAGCCTTCGGCCTCAGCTCGCTCATGGTCGCCGAAGGCCTCGTCCGGGGCTTCGGTGATCACAACGCCGTGCCCCTCAACAACCTGCCCCGCCACCTGGGGGTGAACGGCTCCGGGCGCTCCAGCCTTGAGCGTCATGGCTTGGTCGCGGTGACTGCTGTCGGCGGTACAGCTCATCTCGACAAGCTCACCCGACTCACACCGGTCGGCCAACAAACCCGAGACGCCTACCGGAGACAAGTGAAGGAAGTCGAGAATGACTGGCGCCGCCGCTATCGAGCGACGCCAGTGACCACTCTTCGCAACGCGTTAGAGGAGATCGACCCCCGGCTGTCTCCGGGCCTCCCACACCACGTCATGGTGACGACTCTCCGCTGACTGGCCTGTCTACGCCATCAGCCGTTGTCGGCTGTGGCGACAGGAGTCGTCCCAGATCGTTGGCGGGGTGGTCCCGCCGAAGTGTGCCGAGTTCCCGGAGGGTCGACAGCCCACGCAGCTGGGTTGTTCCAGGCATCGGCGAAAACCAGTTCCGCCATAGGGCGGCGCCGGACCGGACCGTGAGACCCAATTGGTCGGCCCAGCGTAATGGTGGCTGCCATGAACACGTCATCTGGCACTCCCAGCAATGCCCGCAACTCGCCTTCGACGCCGAAATGAAATCCAGTCAGGACTCCGCCGTACCCGAGCGCACGGGCCGCCAGGAGGATGTTCTGACACGCCGGGAATACCGAAGCGCCTTCGAATGAATTGGCTGGTCGATAACGGATGAGGCATGCCAGGATCAGAACGGGAATGTTCTCGAAATCGTCGACGTAGTGCTGCAGGGCGCGAGCCGCACGAGACTTCGGTGAGTTGACTGCCACGCCCGAGCCGGAGTCGTAAGCATCGGTTTGCCTCTTTGTTCCCCACACTTGACGTGCTGAAATCCCGATAAGCCGTTTGGCCTCGCCCGCTCTGGGACCGTCGGTCAACACCAACATCCGGAACGGCTGTCTGTTTGAACCACTCGGGGCCCTCGTCGCAGAAAAGAGGATGGCTCGCAGCACCTCGGGTGGAACCGGCTCGTTGTGGTATCGACGAATGGCGCGCGTCGTGCTGATTCCTTCCAAAAGACCGACGGTGTCGAGCGGAAGTGCGCCCGCTATCACGTCGTTCTCCGACCTCTCTGGATGATCTTGTTTTCCCATATGGCCCTCGTCCTCAAGCGCCGTCGCACCTGCCTCGATGCGTCGCGGAGATGGTGCCATCAGATTGATGGTCTGTCGAGACCTGGACCCGCATCCTAGGATCGGTCGATGGTATCGAAGGCGGTGGTCTCGGTTCCTCGGAGCATTGGCGAGGACTTGCCGACGGAGAGTCTGCCGTTGTTCGATGAGGCCGGATCGCGAACGCTGCCATCCTTGGCGACTACTCGGAAGTCAAATGTCCGATGGCAGGGATCACGGCCTGCCCATTGGACCGAGTGCACGCCACGCAGCTCGTCCCAAGCCGATTTCGGCACCTTGAAGAGCATTGTGGGCGACGAACCCAACCCGCGCGAGTGACGGGGCGGCGTTACTTGATCCACCACCGGCTCTGGCCGATCCTGAGATTCTTGCTAGGTACTGGCATCGCTGTTCTAGTTCTGTGGGTTCTTGCCTCACACCGCAACGAGCTTTCGGGCCTCTCGGGGGTCTTCAAGTCGCTGAACTGGTGGTGGTTCCCGGCCGCCGTGGCGGCAGAGGTGGCGTCCTTTGTCTGCTTTGCGAGCGTCCAATTTGAACTGTTGAGAAGCGGTGGTCTCAGCACACCCAGGGTCCCGCTCCTGAAAATGACGTTTGCCTCGCAGGCCCTTACGAACTCGTTGCCTGGGGGTAATGCCGCGGCAACGGTCTACGGATTCCGTTGGTACCGGCGGTTCGGAGCTGATGACACTCTGGCAGCCTGGTCATTGGTCGGAGCGCTCATCGCTTCGGTGGTCTCACTGGCGTTGGTGGCAACAGCAGGATTGATATTGGCCACCGAAGCGGGAGCGTCCTTCGACCTGATTCCTGTCATCGTCGGTGCTTTCGTTCTGACGATTGCAGCTGGTGCCCTATTCGTCTACGAACGTCCCCTCGCGATAGTTGTCACTTGGGCGATTCGAGCCTCGCGCTCAATCGTAGGGCGACCTCGTGGTGACGCGGCTGCCCAAATCGAAAAGGTCATCCGGTGGGTCACCACGGTTCGCCTCGGGAAGCGGCAGGTCTGCAAGGTGCTGCTGTGGGGATCAGCGAACTGGCTGTTCGACTGTGCTTGCTTCGCCATGATGTTCCTCGCGGTGAACTCAAGCATTCCATGGAAGGGGCTCCTACTGGCATACGGAGCGGGACAGCTGGCGGCCACTCTTCCGATCACTCCCGGGGGATTGGGCGCCGTCGAGGGCAGCGTTACGATTGCCCTGGTTGCCTTTGGTGGTGCCCGCGTGACCACAGTCGATGCCGTACTTATGTATCGAATCATTAGCTTCTGGCTCGTTCTCGCCGTCGGCTGGGCTTTGTGGGCTGAACTTGCACTCCAAGTTCGCCGAGGACGCTGGAGTCGGCGTGCTCTGGCAGCACCCGTCGAGGCGGGAGTGGTGTCCGACGGTGCTGGCGACTCGCCGCCCAACGACAGTCTCAGTACTTCGTCGGTGGTGGGAACATGAGATGGCCGGTGGCGAGGAGACGGAGAGCGCGGCAGTTCGCGGGAGCGTTGGCGAGCTGCATGTTTCTCGCTGGTGTTCTTTCGAGCTGCTCGTCGGCGCGAAGCAACCTGGGGACATCGGACAGCTCCTGTTACCTAGCCTTGCCGACTGCGACCAAAGCGGTAGAAGGTCACGGCCGGCTGCTCGGCGTGCACTTGTTTGACCTGGCAGCGCTTCGTCACCGGGCTCCAAGACTCTTTGAAATGCTTGCACCCAGGAACGGCGGTTCTCAGCGAGTCTGTGTGGTTGCCTTCGAAGGTCATTTTGAGAAGAGCAACGTGTCCAAACCTCTCGGGCGTTCGTCTGGGCGACTGGCCGTCGTTGTGTCGACAACTCCCGCAAATCAACTGCTCGGAACCGTCATCGTGACTCGTGCTCCACTGCACTTCGGCCATCCCCATATCGGTTGACGCGACCCTTCAGTCGTGGCAGAGGACTTCACAGGTTCCCTTCGCCGAGTGACACTTCCACCGCGAGCGTCGTAGGCTCGGGAGTGTCACGAGCTGGTCGCAAGGGAGGACTGTCGATGACTTCGACGAAGCTGAAGGTCACGGGAATCAATCATGTGGTCTTGCACGTTACGGACCTGGAGCGCTCCAAGCGGTTCTACCTGGAGGTTCTCGGCTTCGAAGACCGCAATGTGTCCGTGGGACCGGGGCTGAAGGCCAGCTTCCTCGGTTGTGGCGCTCAGGGCCTGGACCTGTTCGAGGTTGCCGGTGGCGATGTCCACGGCGGCGAGGAGATGAACCACATGGCTCTGTGTGTCGCGGCGGACGATCTCGACGAGATCGTGGCAGAGATCTCGAGGATTGGTGTCGAGACCTCCGACAGGACACCGCGCAATACGGTCTTCATATCCGATCCGGATGGGCACCGCATCGAGATGCTCCCTGTCTCCGCATCTGAAAGGAGACTGGAGCGTGAAGCGGCGCGAGCCTCGGGCGGAGGCAGTAAGGACGCGACCTGAGGCCAACCGGCCACATGGTGACGTGCGGACAGGGACTGGTGTGCTGCCAACCAGTTGCGGCGGGCGATAGGCGGGTTTAGCTTCAATCTCAACTTCGACTGCCGATCCAAATCACCTCTAAACGCAAAGGATCCCCATGGAATACCTGACCCTCGGCCGCTCCGGTCTACATGTCTCTCGGGCCTGCCTAGGATCCATGATGTTTGGCCACAGCACCACCGCCCCGTGCAATGAGGACGAGGCCCGCCGGATCATCGATGGATTCCTCGGTGGCGGGAGCAACTTCATCGACACCGCTAATGGCTACACCGGCGGTGAGTCCGAAGAGGTGGTCGGCCGGGCCATCAAGGCCAAGCGCGACGAGGTCGTGCTGGCCACCAAGGGCTTCATGCCTATCGGTGAAGGCCCGAACGACCGGGGTCTTGGTCGCAAGTATCTGACCCGAGCGTTGGAGGAGAGCCTTCGCCGCCTCGGGACCGACTACATCGACCTGTACCAGTGTCACCGACCCGACGCCGACACGCCGATCGAGGAGACCATGGCGACGCTGCACGGGTTCGTCCAGTCGGGCAAGGTTCGTTACATCGGCTGCTCCAACTGGACTGGCTCACAAATCGTGGAAGCCCAATGGGCTGCCCAAAGGATCGCAGGATCCCCGCTGGTCAGCCTGCAGCCTCCCTACTCACTCGTCTCGCGCAAGATCGAAGAGGACGTGCTGCCCACCTGTCAGCGCCAAGGGGTGGGGACCATGATCTACAGCCCGCTCGGCGGCGGGGTTCTCACCGGCAAGTACCGGCGGGGCGAGGAACCCCCAGCCGACAGTCGTTTCGGACGGGGTGCCATGTGGGGCCGAATGCTCAATGATCAGAACCTCGACGCAGCCGACGAGCTAGGCAAGGTGGCCGCCGAGCTCGGCGCTACCCCGACTGCTGTCGGCATTGCCTGGGTCCTGTCTCGCCGAGGGGTCACCTCGGTCATTATCGGTCCCCGGACCTTCGATCAGTTCCAGCAGAACATGGCGGGCTTCGACCTGCGACTTGACCAGGCCGTGGTGAAGCGGCTGAGCGACGCCACTCGGTGGGCCCGCTAGCAGGTCCCTGCGGACGAATCCTGAGCGTCTCAGGATCATTGAAGCGAGAGCGCGGACGCTCTGGGAGATTTGCCAGTCACCGGCGAGGTTTCAGAGCGCCGAGCCCGGTCCGAGAGCTGGAAAGCCTCGGACATACCGCCGTGCGGGTGCGTATGATTTCTGCATGCCAAGTCGAAGGCTCGAGGAACTGTCATGGGACGAGTGCTTCACCCTGCTCGGGCAAGAGACCGTCGGTCGGTTGGTCTATACGGACGAGCTGGGACCAGCGGCCGTTCCCGTTAACTATGCGGTCGCTGGGCAGAAGGTCGTATTTCGCTCTGAGGATGGATCCAAAGTGCGTGGATTACGGGGCGGCAGTGTTGCCTTCGAAGTCGATCACATCGACAACGCCAATCGCTCGGGATGGAGCGTCCTGGTCCGTGGCACCAGCGAAGAGGTCGAGGTGGAGGGCGTTCCCGGCCTGTTGCGGCAGATGAACGGTGTGCCGTTGCCTTGGAAGAAGGGCATCCACAGGATCTGGGTAGTGATCACACCAAAGACCGTGACTGGACGGCGCCTGGCGGGGATTGCCTTTGACGACTTCTTCTGAACCGGTGCAACTTTGGCTCGCGCAGACGCGATTTCTCTGAAGCCTTCGCGTCCTCGCGCTGCCGGTCCGCTTTCTTGAGTGCCGGATCAATCAGGCAAGAGAGAAGTCTGTTACAGCGTGTCATGATCTGAGAACGGGCCGACCCGGCCCACCGTCTAGGAGGCCATGAGTGAGCGAGACCAACGACCCGACCACCGGTGAGGACGAGTTCGATCTGGTGGAGGTTGAAATCGACGATGTCGACGAAGAGGGCAACATTGTGGTTGATGACATGGTCGCCCTGTTGGATAGAACTGGCAGCATCATCGTCACCGATGAGACCGTTACTAGGTTGACGCCGGATGGCGATGTTGTCGTCGACGAGACCGTCTCGGTGGTGGGCTATGACGGCGAACTGCATGCCGTCGAGGAGGATGTCACGGTTCTGACGGCCGCCGAGCGGAGCCCGGCCAAGAAGGCCGTGAAGCGGAGCCCGGCCAAGAAGGCCGTGAAGCGGAGCCCGGCCAAGAAGGCC
>Ga0209415_10004754_pt1 | contig 24785 bp, 21 predicted proteins | sample PeaSoiSIISIP2007_FD_187696 | JGI IMG/M metagenome (GOLD analysis project Ga0209415, IMG submission 187696) | Peat soil microbial communities from Weissenstadt, Germany - SII-SIP-2007 (SPAdes) (version 2) | ecosystem: Environmental > Terrestrial > Soil > Wetlands > Peat | place: Germany... | reverse complement strand
GCGAAGTTCGCGCCGGCCCCGCCGGCACCACCTGGGAATGTGACCGGACCGTTCACGAAGGCAGTCGAACCGCCCGGCGCCGCGAACGCGCCGACGCCGCCGTTCGACGTGGGCGAAAAGATCTGGACGTTGTTGTTCGCCGTGCCGGGGCGATAGTCGAAGATCATCCCGACTTTGCCTTGCTGCACGCGCAGCTGGGTCGCGTCGGCTTCGTTCTTGAGACGGGTGATCTGCGTTTGCTGATCGTCGGTCTTGCGGTTCAAGGCCGCGATCTGGGCCTTGATTTGATCGAGTTCGGGACGGAACGCGTTAATAAGAGCGCGGACCGCCGCGATGTCGCGCTGCTCGACCTGTTGGAGCTGCGCGAGCTTGGCTTCGATGCTGCGAACCGCGCGATCCGTCAGGACCGCCGCTTCGTAGCGCGTCATCGGACGCTGACCTTTGAATTGTCCGTCCGGATAACCCTGGATGTATCCGTCCGCAGCGAGCTGCCGGACGGCGTCGTACGCCCAGTGATTGGCCGGAACGTCGGCAAATGGATTGGACGCTTGCGCCGTGTCGACGCCGTCCATCGGATAAGTCGTCACCGCGCTCTGCGTCGTCGTGGAAGCCGCCGGCGCTTGCTGCGCAAACGCGGCTGACGAGCAGAGCATCCCTGCAATGGCAAAAGCCAGGAGCGCTTTGAAAACAAGCGATCCTGTCGATGCCCGCGGAGACTTAGTACTGCGTGACCAGTGAGTCTGTGGCATGCACAAATCCTCATACGGTTGGGCTGGGCCATATTGAGCGCCAGGCCTTAGCGCTTGCTTTGCTCCACAGTACCTCTCGCGGTCCACTGTGACGCAAACCATAGCAAAGCCCCGAAGTGGGGCATCTGGGCCCACTATAGTAAGGATTCGGACGGCTGTCAACGCCGGGAGGGCTGCTGGGCGGTCAGCGCGGCCCCTTCCCCGGCAGGGCCGCGGCACCGGTCCTTTCATTAATACTGGCCGGAACCACACCCCCCGCGTCGAACGGCCTTCCCTAATGAAGCGTCTTGCATCAGCCGCCGCCCCCAAGGTGCTGCGGCTCTTTCTCGCGGCCGTCGTTGTCGCGCTCGGTCTCCCAGCGGTCGCCGCGACGACCTCGCCCATAACCGCCGCGCCGACGGTCGTGGTCTACCCCCTGGTCGGGGCGCAGGGGGTTCCCTCGGACGTGGGGGCGAGTGTCGCGCTCGTCATCGCGACGCAGATGGCGCAAATGGGCGGGGTGACGGTAAAAGCGGCCCCGCAGGGGACCCAGCAAGCCGACTTTCTCACCGCCGCGAAGAAGCTCGATGCCGACTACTACGTAGCGGGCTTCGTGACGCCGCTCGGCGACCAGGTCTCGGTCGTGGAGCAATTGGTCAGCACCCGGACGGGCGCGATCGTTTGGAGCAACACGGCCCAGCTGGGCGTCTACGGCGACGCCCGGGCGTCCGCGACGGCGCTCCATGACGTGATCCTCCAGATCAATACTCGCGGATTTACGGCACTGTCTCCGGAAGCGATCCCGACGTCCCGGCCGGCCCCGCCGAAGCGGGTCGCCGTGGCCCCGACGGCGACGCCGTCACCGAATAAGCTCGCGGCAATCTTAGTGTTCGACGGCCCGGCGAGAGAAGAGGTGCGAAACTACGTCCCGGCATCGGTCATCCGCACGTTCAGGAAATACGGCGTCGAAGCGTCGCGCGCGCCGCTGGCGACCAAGGACGTCGGCAACCTCGGGCCGCTGGTCTGCGCGCAGACGGGCGCCGATTTCCTCATCGGGGGGTCGGTTACCATCAATATGGAGGATCCAATCAACGGCATTTGGTTCGATACGCAACTCGTCCTCACGGGTTACGATTGTTCGAACGTGAACGCGAAGCCCCGTTCGATCGTGGAAAACATCACGGCCGGTGCCGAGCAAACCGGGATCGACATCGCCGTCGATCGGGCCCTCAAGAGTTACATGGCGCCGCCGCCCACCCCCAAGCACTAACCTACTCGAACGGCGACCGCGCTCCGTCGGGAAGCGGCGTGCGCCAGAGCTGCAAAGACAGCGCCAGCAAATCATAATAGCCGACGAGCGCGACGAGATCCATGAGCATTCGAACTCCGAGCGTCGTTTCGGCCTGAGCGTAAAGCGCATCGTCTACGTCGCGGTTCGCGAGCATCGTCCGAACGAGCCGGCGCACGAGCGCTTCGGTTCGATCGAGCGTCGCGCACCCTTCGCCGCTGCGCAGCGCCGCGATTTCCTCATCGCCTAGACCGGCCGCCCGCCCGACGCGCTCGTGCGCGAACCATTCGAATGCGCACCGGCGCCGGACCGCCAGCTCGAGAATTGCGATCTCGCGCGCGCGTGCGGGAAGGCTGCTGCGATAACGGATCGCTGCCCCGAGCTCTTGCACGGCAGCGCCGACCTCAGGGCTGGTGAGCAGCGCGTTGAACGGCCCGTGAAGACGCCCTTCTTCGTCCGCGAGCGGGAACGGCCGCGGCCCTTGCCCGCGCGGTCCGCCGACGATCTGCTCGTAGAGACCGCGCTGTTCGTCCGAGAGCGCCTGCGGCGCAAACCACGGCAGACGCCCGTGCTTCATCCGACGGCCGCCGTCTCCCAGTTGACGATGAACGCATCCGAGCGCTTCAAGAAACTCTCGACGACGCCGAGCATCCGTTCGGGCTGATCGATCTCGATCGCATGCGAAGCGTCCCAGATGTAGATGAGATAGGCGTGCCGCAGGTGCATCCGCAGCAATTGGACGCTTTCGTCCGGGATCAGCGGATCCGCCGTCCCGCGCAGGATCAAGGTCGGCGCCGCGATCTCCCGCAGTCGCGCGACGAGCGCGTCGTCGGTATCGCGAGCACCGCCGCCGTAATGCGGCAGCGCTTGGTGGTTTGCGAGCATGCGCGCAGGATCGGCGCTCGGCGGCGCTTTTTCGGGATGCACGAAGAGCGCCGCACGCAACGCTTGCGCTTCGCGAGGTAATCCAGGCGAGCCCTTCGGGCGAAATCCCGCCGGCGCTTCGAGGACGAGATGCTCGACGCGATCGGGGCGCAACACCGCGAGCCACGCGGCAAGCCAGCCGCCGAACGAATGGCCGATAACGTCGCAGTTCCCGCCGATCGCGCGATCGACGAACTCGCCGACGACTCCCGCAAGCGCCTCCATCGATCGCACCGATTCGTGAAACGGCGTTCCGTCGAAACCCGGCATGATCGGGACGTAGACCTTGAACGAGCGCGCGAGCCCTTCGTGAAACGGCGACCAGCGAACGCCGCCCGCCGGATGGAGAAAGAGAACCGGATGCCCTTCGCCGACGACCTCGTAAGTGAGCTCGCCGCTTGGGAGTTCGATCTGCTGCTTCACAACGTCGCCGGGCTCGCCACCGCGTCGCGGACATGCGGCTTCACGCGGTCGCGAAAGAGCTCCATCCCGCGGCGCACTGCGGCATCCGGCAGATTCCCCACCTTCATCGTCAAATTGAAGATGCCGTTGCCGAGTTCGGCATTGGCGCGTTTGATTTGCTTGACGACCGTCTCGGGGCTGCCGCACAAGACGACGCCGGCTTCGATCTGTTCTTCAAGGCTTTGCACGGCGCGCTTGCGCAGGCGCGACTCCCAGTGCTCGCGATTCTGTTCATCGCGGTGGTAGCGCGTCTGCTGCAAGACGATCCGCTGCGCGTTGCGCTGCGGCGTCATCAGGACGTTTTGGAAATAATTTTGCGCGCTGCGCAACTGCTCGAGGGCCTCGTCGTCCGTCTCTGCGATGCAGCAATGCATGCCGATCAGGATATTGTCGGCGGTCGGTTCCCAGCCGTGCTCGCGCGCCGTTTCTCGATAAACATTGATGATCTGCTGGGCCGAAGGATAATCGGCAAGGAGGACCATCCCCATCGTCGCCCCGATTTCGGCGGCGAAGCGCGCGGAGTCGATCGTCGTCGCGGAGACGACGAGCGGCGGATGCGGCTGCTGGAATGGCCGCGGCCAGATCGAGACCGCCCGAAAACGATAGTGCTTGCCTTCCCATCCGAAGGGCTGCGGTTCCGTCCAGGCCTTCTTGATCAACGCGACCGCTTCGCGCTGACGCTCCCACGATTCAGACGGCGGAATATTATAGGCGATGTATTCGTGGGGGATCCCGCGCATCAGACCGGCGACGAGGCGGCCGCCGGTCATGCAATCGATCATCGCGTACTCTTCAGCGATGCGGATCGGATTGTTGAGCGGGACGAGGTTTCCGATCACCGCGATCTTCGCGCGCTTCGTCCGAAAGGCGAGTGCCCCGGCAATGATGTTTGGATTCGACATCATCCCGTAGGGACTGAAGTGATGCTCATTGCACCCGATCCAATCGAAGTCGCATTCGTCGGCATAGGCGAGCGTATCGACGTAGACGCGGTAGAGCTCGGCCGCCTGGCGCGGATCGAACGGACCATTGGGGACCGGCCACCCGGCGTCGGTGTTCTCGACGCCGGTGTACGGCATCAGGTGAAAGAAAACGAACTTCATGGTTTTTCCGTCGCTCTAGCTAGCCTGCAGGCTTGGCTCCATGCTTTCCGCCGAACGCGCCTTGTTGTACGCCGGGATGATCATCAGAGAAACGATCAAACCGAGGATGAGCGGCGCGGCAGCGTAGATGAAGAGCTGCTGGAACGGGATATGGGCTGCGATCAGCGCAGCGCCGATCATCGGCCCAAGGAACGAGCCGATGCGGCCCGCGCCGAACGCCCAGCCGATCCCCATCGAGCGGAACTGCGTCGGATAGATCAGGCCGGACATCGCATTGATCGCGAACTGGAGCCCGAGCGTGCAAAAGCCCGACAGCCCCACAGCGATCAACAGCGCGGTCTGATTGTGTTCCAAGTAGCCGACCGAAGCGACGACGATCGTCCCGATCGCGAAATACGCGACGATCGGCGCGAAGTGCCACTTGTCGACGGGCCGCGCAATGACGTAACCCCCGAGGGTCCCGCCCCACTGGAAGATCGTCACCGCAAGAGCGGTCGCAGTCAGCGGCAGCCCCGCGTCGGTGAAGATCAGCGGTATCCAGCTGTTCATGAAATAAAACACCATGAGGTTGATCATGAAAAGGATCCACAAAAGCGGCGTCACGACCGCAAGCCCGTGCTTGAACAGCTCGGCGGGATTGGCCGAACCGCGTCCTTCAGCCGCGTCGGCGACGAATTGCGTCTCCGGGCCGATGTTCGCCTGCGGTGCCAGCATCCGCGCGATGCGCACGGCTTCGGCCTGCCTGGTCTTACGAACGACCAGGAATTTGAGCGACTCCGGCAGCGCAAAGAGGAGGCAGAGTCCGACGACGATCGGGACGATGCCGCCGATGTAGAACAACACTTGCCATCCGTACTGAGGGACCAACCACGCGGCGATCGGCCCGGGGACGCCGCCGCCGAAGGTGATCCCGGTGAACATGATGATAACCATGGTCGCGCGGAAACGCGCTGGTGCGAACTCCGCGTTGAGCGCGATCGTGTTCGGGAGGATGCCTCCGATCCCGATGCCCGAGAGCAGGCGCAACCACAAGAGTTGATCGAGCGAGGTCGCCTGCGTTTGGCCGAGCACGCAGAGCCCGTACCAGATCGCGCCGGCGATGATCGCTTTCTTTCGCCCGAAACGATCACCTAGATATCCGAGCAGGGGCGCGCCGATCAGCATGCCGATGAAGAGGGAGCTGAAGACCGGCCCGAATGCGGCCCTACTCGTAATATGCCATGCTTTCACCAGCGACGGAGCCGCATAGGCGATCGCGCCGATGTCGTAGCCGTCCGACAACAGGACGAGGAACGACCAAACGATCAGCATGATGTGAAATCCGCCGATCTTCTGCTCGTCCACCAATCGAGAAACGTTGACCGTTTGAGCTTGAGCCATCGTTAGACCCCCGGATTGGGAATTGAGACCGCGTTTTGCGCGCGCCGCGCGCCGCCCTCCCGGACCGTTAACCGTTAGAGGGTCGTTGCGAGGTCCACGAGGGCCGCGTCAGAACGCGGCGCGCCCAGCAGCGAGATGCCCAGCGGGATTTCGCCGAGTGAAACCAGCGGAATGCTGACTTGAGGTGCGCCGAGCATCCCGGCGATGCACGTGAATTCGAGTACGCGCCGCCGGGCCTCCAGGATGCTCGAGCGACGCTGTCCGCGCAGAGGCGCGACGAACGGGGTCGTGGGGAGACAGACGACCGTCCCGTCCGCAAAGAATTCGTCGAAGCGCTTTTTCATCTCCGCGCGAAATGCGGCGGCCTTGGCAAGCGTGTTGTCGTCAGCGAGGTTGCGCAGAAAATTCCCGGCGACCTCATAGCCGAAGCGCGGGTTGACGCGATCGATCCAATCCGAGAACGTCGTCCACGCTTCTCGGCTCTGCAGCGCCGTTTGGTGTGCGACCCAGGTCGAAAGCCCCTCGGGGACGAGCGAGATGCTCGTTGCTTGCGAGAAATGCTCGCTGATCCGCTTCACGGCCGGTTGTAACGCGTCTGCGATGCCGGCATCGGCTGCCTCGAAGAGGTCGACCGCAACCGCGAGCCTGCGCCGTGATCCCGCGAGCGGAGTTGCGCCCAGGAGCACGCTTGCAACCGCGGCAAACGTCTGCGCGTCGCGCGCCAGCGCGCCGACGGTATCGAACGTCGGCGCTTGCGGGAGCGCGCCGTCGAACGGTATCCGCCCGTGCGTCGGCCTCATCCCGTAGAGTCCGCAAAAACTCGCCGGGACGCGCACCGACCCGCCCGTGTCGGTGCCGATCGCAAAGTCGACGAGGTCGCCGGCGACTGCCGCCGCCGATCCGCTCGACGATCCCCCCGGAACGCGTCCCGGGGCGCGCGGGTTGATCGGCGTGCCGTAATGCGCGTTTTCGCCGAAGATCCCGCGCGAGAGCTCGTCGGTGTGCGTTTTGCCGACCATCGTCGCACCCGCGTCGACGAGCGTTTGCACGGCCCACGCCGTTTTCTCCGCCGGGTCGTGCGTCGCGAGCCAATCCGGATTTCCGCCGCCCGTCACATGCCCTGCGACGTCGAAGAGGTCTTTCGCCGCAAACGTCCGGCCGGCCAATGGACCGGTCCCGGCTCCTTCGAGACGCGCAGTTGAAAACGCACAAAATGCGCCGAACGGATCGTCGATCACCCGCCGCTGTTCGGCGGAGATTCGAGCGCATCCCGTGAAGCTCTGGCCGGATGAAGGCGGCGCAACTTTTCGACGTGAGCGGGCAGGTCGTCTTCGTGACCGGAGCGGCGAGCGGCCTGGGTCTGGCGTACAGCGAGGTGCTCGCTGAAAACGGCGCGCACGTCGTCATGACGGATATCGACGAACGAACGTTGCGCGAACGGGCCGCGACGCTGCAGCAAAGCGGCGCGTCGGTTGAGGCGATCGTCCTCGACGTCGGCGATACGGATGCGCTGCGTGGCGCGGTCGACGCGACTGCCCGGAAGCACGGCCGCCTCGACGTCGTGTTCGCCAACGCGGGCATCTCGGCCGGGACCGGACCGTTCACCGAAGCCGGTGCGATCCGCAACGTCCCGCTCGAACGCTGGAAAAACGTCGTCGATATCAATTTGACGAGCGTCTTCGCGACGATCCAAGCCGCCGCCGCGCCGATGACCGCGCAGCGCAGTGGGCGCATCATCGTCACATCCTCGATCGGCGGGATGAAATCGGAGCCGATGGTCGGCTACGCGTACGCCGCGACGAAAGCCGCGCTCAACAACCTGATCCGCCACGCCGCGGTCGAGCTTGCACAGCACAACATCTTGGTCAATGCAATCGCACCGGGACCCTTCCTCACCAACATCGCAAACGGACGCGTCAAAAAGGATCCGGAAGTGCGAAAGCAGTTCGAAGCGATGATACCGCTTCATCGCATCGCCGAGCCCGACGAGATCAAAGGGCTTGCGCTCTTCCTGGCGTCGCCGGCGTCGAGTTACGTCACCGGTGCCGTCATCCCGATCGACGGCGGAGCGACGGCTTGGTGACGTTCGCCGGAAAGGTCGCTTTCGTGACCGGCGCTGCGCGCGGCATTGGTCTGGGGATCGCGAAAGCGCTTGCGCGCGAAGGCAGCGACGTCGCGCTCGCAGACGTGCAAAGCGAATCGCTTCCACGAGCGCGAGCCGAGATCGAAGCGCTCGGCGTCCGCGCGCAAGCGTTCGCGCTCGACGTCAGCGATCGCGCAGCGGTCTATCGCGTCGCCGACGAAGTGCAGGCAGCGTTCGGCAAGATTCATATCGTCGCGAACAACGCGGGGATCGGCTACACCGGCGTCCCGCTCCACGAAGTCCCAGACGAGGATTTCGACTGGGTCTTCGCCGTCAACACGTTCGGCGTCATCCACGGGATCAAGGCATTCGTCCCCAAGATCATCGCGCACGGTGAAGGCGGCTACGTCGTCAACACGGCCTCGATCGCCGGCCTCCACGTCATGCCCGGCTGGCATCAGAGCCTCTACGCGGCGACGAAAATGGCGGTCGTGGCGCTTTCGGAGGGGCTGCGCGAGTCGCTCGCGCCGCACGGGATCGACGTCTCGGTGCTGTGTCCGGCCGGGACGAACACTGCGATCTACACTTCGTTTCAATCCGGACACCTGCGGCCGCAGCGCTTTGGGGAACAGGTACGGCGCGAGCTTCGCCCCGAACGAGGGGCCGAACTGGCATCGGGATTGTCCCCGGACGAAATCGGACGCATCACGGTCGCGGCAATGAAAGATCGCGCATTCTTCATCTTTACACATCCGGAATCACGCGCGTACGTCGAAGCGCGCCATCAGCGCATCGTCCGAGACTACGAGCTCGCACCTGCGTACATCAACCGGAGGAATCCATGACCACGCTCCTCTCAGCCGAGTCGTCGCTCACCATCGCCGGCGTCACCTTGGAATGCGTGCAGCGCGGCCAAGGCCGGCCCGTGCTCTTGCTCCATGGAGCCGGTGGGCCGCGACCGAGCGCGCCTTTCATGGATATGCTCGCGCAGCGCGTCCGGCTGATCGCGCCGACGCATCCGGGCTTCGGGAACTCGCCGCTCCCGGATTGGTTCGACAACGTCGACGATCTCGCATACCTCTATCTCGACCTCCTCGACCGGCTCGATCTGCATGACGTCATCCTCATGGGCTTTTCGATGGGCGGATGGACGGCGGCTGAAATCGCGATCAAGTGCACGCACCGTCTTTCAAAGCTGATACTCGTCGACGCGGTCGGCTGCAAGTTCAAGGACCGTGAGACGCGCGAGATCCCCGATATCTGGGCGCTGCATCCGAGCGAAGTCAACAAGCTCACGTACTTTGATCCCGAGACGTTCGCGCCGAAGTTGGACCAGATGACCGACGAGCAGCTCCAGATGGTCGCGCGGAACCGCGAAGCCGCGGCGATGTACTTGTGGGAGCCGTACATGCATAGCCCCAAGCTCCTGCGTCGGCTGCACCGGATCAACATCCCCACGCTGCTCGTGTGGGGCGCGCACGACGGCCTGGCGACGCCCGAGTACGGCCGCTCCTATTGTGCCGCGATCCCCGGGGCGCGGATGGAGATCATCGAAAAAGCGGGGCACACGCCCCAGAACGAGCAGCCGGAGGCGTTCGTCGCGACGGTTATGCGCTTCATCGAGGGGAAATAGATTCACATGCGCGCTTGGTATTTCAGCGAAAACGCCTACCCATATCTCCCCGACGCCTCGACGTACGAGTCGATCCGGGTCAACCTGCCCAACAAATACTTCGATCCGAAGGTCGGCGCCGAGCTCTATCACCGCTATTTCGACGAGTGGCAATACGCCGACGACGTGGGGCTCGACCTGATGGTCAACGAGCACCATCAAACTGCGACGAATCTCAATCCTTCAGCGGCGGTCGTGACCGCGGTGCTGGCGCGGATAACGAAGAAAGCGCGTCTGCTCATCCTGGGAAACCCGATCGCGAACCGCCGCGATCCGGTCCGCGTCGCCGAAGAAATGTCGATGATCGACAACTATTCGCACGGGCGGCTTGAGTGCGGGTTCGTCCGCGGAGTCCCTTATGAGACGTCATCCTCGAATACGACGGCAGTCCGGATGGTCGAACGCTTCTGGGAAGCGCACGACTTGATTCTCAAAGCCTGGACCAGCCACGACGGGCCCTTCAGCTGGGAAGGCCGCTTCTTCCATCACCGTCAGGTCAACATTTGGCCACGCCCATTTCAGCAGCCGCATCCGCCGGTGTGGATCACGACGATGACCCCGAGCCAAATACTGCGCGTCGCAGACCGAAACTACGTCACCGCGACCTTCTTAACGGGCTACGATCAAACCAAGCGCATCTTCGATACGTACCGAGCTCGACGGCAAGAGCTGGGCGCCCCGATGTCCGACGATCGGTTGGCGTACGCGGCGCTGCTCTTCGTCGGCGACACGGACGAAGCCGGCTACGCGGGCGCGCGCAAGCTGATGTGGTACCTGACCGGCAACAAAGTACCGCCGCAGTTCAGAAACCCGCCGGGCTACGCGTCGCACGAAACGGTTGCAAAACTACTCAAAGGCGCCTCGACGGCGTTTGACCGCAGTTCGCCGCTCGAGACGTGCATCGAGCAGGGGATCGTCTTCGGCGGGAATCCCGACACGGTCTACGAGCAGCTGCGGCGTCATCACGAAGCCGTCGGCGGCTACGGGAACTTGCTCATCATGGGACAGGCAGGCTTCCTCGAGCACGATGATACGATGCGCAGCATCGAACTGTTCGCGAAAGAGGTCTATCCGCGGCTCAAGGACTTGCGCCCGAGCAGCGAGCCGGCTACGGCTTCGCGATAAGCTCGGCCGCCGTCACCGGGCGGCTCAGCAACCCATATCTCGCGGCTGCATCGAGCGGCGGCTGAATCATTTGCGGCGTCAGCGTCGTCGCGTAGACGGCGCGCGTCATCTCGTGCAGCGTCGCCGGGTCGATCTTCGAGTACTTCGCCAAGATCGCCGCCGATTCGTCGTGGTGGCCGTTCGCCCAGCGGCCCGCTTCGTAGATCGCGCCGACGAATTTTTTCGCAAGATCGGGGTTCTTCTGCGCCCATGCCGCCGTCGTGAACCACACGCCGATCAAGAACTGCGGCGCGATCGCATCGAACGGTTTAGCAAAAAGCCGCGAAGTCGTTTTCTGCGCGATGGTCAACGCGGGCTCCGGGATCATCGCGATATCGATGCGCCCCTGCTGCAGCGCGTTCCCCATCTCCGGGAACGGGACTTCCACGAACTTCACCTTGGTTGGATCGGCGCCGTTTTTCTGCAGCCACTCCTGGACGCCGATCTGCGCTTGATCGCCTAGCGCCGATAGTGCGATCGTCTTCCCTTCGGCGTCCTTGGCGGTACGTAGCGGGGAATTTTTGGCGACGCACAGCGCGGTCGACGCGGCGTTCGACGAGTAGAGCCCCGCGCCGGCGAGAACGGTGAGCGCCACGCCGTGCGTGAACGCGTTCGCAATCGCGACGGGGTTGGAGACGCCGATCTCCGCTGCGCCGCCGGCGACCGCCGTCGACGCGGTCCCGCCGTTCGCGAACGTACTAATGTCGACGGTCAGGCCCGCTTTCTTGAACAGGCCGAGGTCCTGCGCGTAATACGCCTCAGCGTAGAGGTCGATCGCGATCTCGGCGACGCGGATCGCCGGTGAAGCCAACTGTGCGCCGGCCGGGACCGGGAGCGCGAGGAGTCCAAGGCCCGCAGCGAAGCTCGCGCGATTCATCAGGCGGCCGGAGTGAGGACGACTTTGCCCAGGACTTCGCGCCGGTCGACGATATCGTGCGCCGCGGCGGCTTGTTCGAGGGGCATGACGCGATCTATGACCGCGCGCAGCCTGCCGTCGACCGCGGCGCCGAGTGCGCTTTCGAAATTCGACGGGGTTGCACCGGCACCGCCGATGACCTTGAGACGGCGATGGTAGAGACGGCGGCAATCGAGCGCTACGATCCCGCCACCATGCGCACCGGCCGTCACCAGCCGCCCGCTGGGCGCGAGGCTCGCGAAGGCCCGCGGCCACAGATCGGGATCGCTGATGTTCTCGAAGACGACGTCGACGCCGCGGCCTTCGGTGCACGCCATCACGGCGTCGTCGAGTCTCGCAGCGCGATAGTTGATCGCATGTTCCGCACCGAGGTCGCGCGCGAGTGCGCAGCCCGCCTCGCTGCCGGCGCCTGCGACGACGCGCGCGCCGAGAATGCGCGCGATTTGGACGCCCATGCTTCCAAGCGCCCCCGATGCGCCCATCACGAGGACCGTCTCACCCGCCTTGAGCTCGGCCTTGTTTTCGAGCAGGTTCCAAGCGGTCGGCGCGTGGCGCACGATCACGCTCGCCTCGGGAAAGGCCAGGTCTTTGGGGAGACGGATCGCATTGCGCTCGGGGACGACGACGTATTCGGCATAGCCGCCCCAGCGGTGGACGCCGACATGACCCGGCTTCGAGCAGTCTTCCTCGTGCCCCGCGAGACACTGCTTGCACGCGCCGCACCGGACCGAACCAGCGACCGCGACGTGATCGCCGACCTTGATTCGCGTGACGCCTTCGCCGATCGCCTCGACTATACCGGAGGGATCGGTCCCAAGCACCAGCGGCAGGGTCACGCCGCGGTTGTCCCCGTCGCGGCGCACGGCGAGATCGAGCGTCCGGTTCACGGTGACCGCGCGGACCCGAATCAAAACCTCACCGCGATCCGCTTGCGGAGTCGGAACGTCGCGGTATTCAAGGACCTCCGGCCCCCCGAACCGCTCCATAACGATCGCCTTCACGCTAGCGTTGCGCTTCTTGCGCGTATGAATTGTCGACGACGTCGGAGATCGGGGGTGCGGCTGTGATCGATCCGATGTGGAGCATGGCGTCCATGACGGCGCGAACGCCTTTTTCGGGGACGATGCCGGTGCGGCTGAAGACTTTTTGCGCTTGGAAGTCGAGCGCGTACGCTTTCTGGGCGGCATCGACGTCGACTTTCGATGCGGCGACGAGGGCTTGGACCGCTTCCTGCGGATGATCGTAGCCGTAGTTCGTCCCTTTCCGCAACGCTCGGATGAACTTGACCACGTCTGCGCGGTGGGTGGCGGCCCAGTTCGTATTGACCACAACGCTCGTATACATCCAATCCTTGAAGTACTCGGTCGCACGGCCGAGGACGTGCATCCCTTTGCTTTCGGCGAGAAAGTCGTACGGCTGGCCGAGGAAGCCGCCTTGGATGTTCCCGGTCGTCAACGCTTGATAGCGCGCCCCGGTGTTCCCGATGACGATCAGGTCGAAGTCGCGGTTCATGTCGAAATGGTGCGCCCGCGCCATCGCGTCCATCAACATCCCGGTGACGTCTTCCTTCGTCCCGACGCCGACCTTCTTCCCTTTGAGGTCATTCCAACTGTTGATCCCCGAGGTAACGACCATCGCGTAGGGGTTGCCGACCATGAACGTCGAGACGACCTTGACCGGCAGCTTGCGGGCGACTCCCGCGATCACGGTATCGGTCCCGTCGCTCGCGATGTTCAGCCCGCCGGTCGCGAGCTGGTTGAGCGTGTTCACCGGATTGCTCGTGATGACGGTCGTGATCCGCAAGCCCTCTTGCCGGAAGTAACCTTGCTGCTCGGCCAGGTAGAGCGACCAGTTCGAACTCGTTGGTCCGAGTGTGCCGAACACGATCTCGGTCAGCGATGCGTCCGGGGTCTGGGCGGAGGCTTCCGAGCCCGACGCCGCAAGGACGGTACACGCCATCGCAATTCGTAAAAGGCGGATCATCCCGCCGACTGTTCTACGGGATTTTCACAAAGTCCGGTGGGCGCCTGATGCCGCAGGCGCCCGCATCGGCCTGGGCGTAGGACGGACCCGATGAGCGAGCTCAAGATCGATATCTACAACCACATCTTCCCGCGTGGCTTCTACGAGCGTCTCTTCGAGGTCGCTCCCAATCTCGAGATGGTGAAGCGCTGGACCAGCATCCCGTTGCTCTACGATCTCGACGAGCGGATGCGCGTCATGGACAAGTTCGGCGGCTACAAACAGGTGTTGACGCTTTCCCTTCCCCCGCTCGAAGCGCTCGGCTCTCCTGCGGAGACGCCGGCGCTCGCACGTCTTGCCAACACCGGCCTCGCCGAGATCTGCGAAAAGCATCCCGACTATTTCGTCGGTTGGGTCGCGGCGGTTCCGATGGCCAACGTCCCCGCAGCGCTCGTCGAAATCGAGCACGCGATCGACAAACTGGGCGCGCGCGGCATTCAGATCAACACCAGCGTCGCCGGACGGCCGCTCGACGATCCCGAGTTCTTCCCGATATTCGAGCGGATGGCGGCGTACGACATGCCGATCTGGATGCACCCGACGCGCTCGAACATGCAGGCCGACTACAAGGGCGAAGCCACGTCGAAATTCGAGATCTGGTGGGCCTTCGGTTGGCCGTACGAAACGAGCGTCGCGATGGCGCGCATGGTCTTTTCGCGCTTCTTCGAAAAACTGCCCAACCTCAAGATCATCACCCATCACATGGGCGCGATGATCCCGTTCTTCGAAGGACGAGTCGGTCCGGGGTGGGACGAGCTCGGCAATCGCACCGGCGGTTCCGAAGGCGACGAACTCCTCAAACTACGCCACGAGTTGAAGAAACGTCCCATCGACTACTTCAAGATGTTCTACGGCGACACCGCGGTCTCGGCATCGGCTGCCGCGATTCGCTGCGGCTATGAGTTCTTCGGGGCGGATCACTCGCTCTTCGGCACGGATTGTCCCTTCGATCCGGAGGGAGGCTCGATGTGGATCCGCGACACGATCGCAGCGATCGAGAAGCTCGAATTCCCCGAGACGGTCCGCAGGAAGCTCTATTCGCAGAACGCGATCGATCTCTGCGGACTGGGGGTGTTACAACCCTAGCGTCTTGCCCCACTTCGCAAGGGTTGCCTCGCGCAGCTCTTTGCTGATGATGTTGACCCGGGGAAAGGTCTTGCGCATGCTGTAGGGACGGCAGGCGTCGATCAGCATCGTCGACGTCGTCGAATCGCCGCGCGCCCGGCGCTCTTCCGGAATGCGCGGATCGAGGAAGGTCCCCGGAATGCCGCGGATGATTTCGACGTCCTCGGCCGGATTACACCGCGTCGTGATCGCAAAGACAACATCATTGAGATCGGCCGGATTCACGTCGTCGTCGACGACGACGATCGCTTTGTTCATGAAAACCGCGCCGTGCGAACCGAGCGCGGCGAGCATCGCTTGCTTTGCGTGTCCGGGGAATTGCTGCTTGATCGCGATCGCCAGCAGATACGAGCCTGCCTGACAGGGCTGGTAGAGGGAATAGACACCGGCGACCCCGGGGACTTCGCGCGCAACGCTGTCCCACACGATCGCGCTCGTAAAAATCTCCGCGCCGAGCGCAAAGAGGGAGCAGGAGCCGTGCATCGTCGGGCTTCCTTGCATGATCGGCTCGTTGCGGTACCAGAGCTCGTCGGCGTGAATGACGAGACTCGGTCCATGACCCGTGTAGTAGCCGGTGCATTCCCCGAACGGCCCTTCGTCCCGCATCTCCTTGTCCGGCGAAGGGACGTGTCCGATGACGGCGATCTCCGCGGTCGCGGGGATCGGAAGTCCCGTGCGCGGCTCGACGATCACGTCGATCGGCGCCTCGCGAAACGCGCCGGCCATCTCCAGTTCCGACTCGCCCCAGCCCAGCGGGGCACACGCCGCCGCATAGGTATCGGGGTCCCCTCCCGCGACGACGACGACCGGTGCATCTTGCCCGTTCGCCCAAAATTTCTGCATCTGCAGGTAGCCATGATGGCCGGGCGAGACCATCAGTCCGAGCGTCTTGGCGTCGTGCAGCTGACAACGGTACGGCGCCATGTTGACCCAGTTCTCTTCCGGATCGCGCGTGATCACCACGTCGCCCGTCCCGAAAAAACGGCCGCCGTCGTGCTCGTGCCAGAACGGCGTCGGAAACGTCATGAGGTCGACGTCGCCGCCGCGCAGCACGTTCTCGCGTACCGGACCATCCTTTACTTCGCGAGGCGGCTTCGGCGTCAGGCTGTTCGCGCGCTCGCGCCACCGCGCTACGAGGTCGACGCCGGAGAGAGCGTCGGGCAAGCCGAGGGCGAGCGCCTGCAAGCGCTGCGAGCCATACAGGTTCGTCGCGATCCGAAACCCCGGCGCGTGACCTTTGATGCGATCGAATAACAGCGCGCGCGGCTTTTCGGAAAAGGCGACGATCTCCGTGATCGAACCGATCTCGAGATTCCAGTCGGCCCCGTCGATCTGCTGGAGCAATTTTTTCTGCTCGACGGCTTTGAGGTAGTCGCGCATGCTCGCGAACATCAGCGCCCCTTCGCGGCCGTTTTCCGGGCCGCAGCTTTGACCGCGTCGACGATCTCGGGATACGCCGCGCATCTGCACAGATTGCCGGAGAGGTAGTGGCGGATCTCCTCGTCGCTGGGATCGGGCTTCTCCTCCAGTAGCTGCGCCGTCATGAGCACGAAGCCCGGCGTGCAGAAGCCGCACTGGAAAGCCGCGTTTTCGATGAATGCTTCCTGCACCGGGTGCAACCCGCCGGCGGCATCGAGCGATTCGATCGTCACCACGTTCGCGCCGTCGACGAAGCTCGCGAGATACAGACACGCCGAGACCGCGCGTCCGTCGACCAGCACCGTACAACAGCCGCACAGACCCTGCCCACAGCTTTCGCGCGCACCGACGAGATCGAACCTTTCTGCGAGCAGCTCGACGAGGTTGTGATGCGGCGCGACGTCGGCTTCGACGCGTTCGCCGTTGAGCGTGAACCTGATGCGGCGGTTCACCGGCGGTCTTCTTGCGGCAGACCGTTCATTGCACGGTACACGGCCTCGGGCGTGATCGGAAGCGAGTAGATCCGCACGCCGACCGCGTCGTGGATCGCGTTGGCAATCGCCGGCGAGACGCCGAACGTCGCGGTCTCTCCGACCCCTTTGGCGCCGAACGGCCCGCCATGCTGCTCGGCCTCGACGAACTCGCTCGTCAAATCCTCGGGGAGGTCGAGAAAGCCCGGTATCTTATAGTCGGCAAGCGACGCGTTCGTCAGTTTCCCGTCCTCGAAGATCATCTTTTCGAACATCGTATGTCCGAGCTGCATGATCGCCGCACCCGAGAGTTGCGTCGTCACGGCCTTCGGATTGATCGGCTTGCCGACATCGGCGACGTTGACGAGCTTGGTCACGCGAAAGCGTCCCGTCTCGACGTCGACCTCGACCTCGACGCCGGCGCCGCCGATCATCCAGAACGGCGTGACGTTTTCCGAATGGCCCGTCTTCTTGTCCGGCGACTGATATGACGGGATGAACGTCCCGATCCCGACGACGTTTCCCGCCTGCATCCCGTACCGGGCGCGGAAGACGTCGGGGATCGGCGAACCTTCGGCGCCGGCTTCGCGCGCCAGCGCCTCCAATTTTGCCTTCGCATCCTCGGCTGCACGCTTCACGGCATTGCCCATGTGATAGGTGGAGCGTGAGCCCAACGTCGCCATGTCGTACGGCGTCACGTCGGTGTCCGGATGGACGACGCGGATTTGCTCGGCCTGCATCCCGAGGACCTCGGCGACGATCTGCGCCATCGCCGTGTCGGAGCCCTGACCCATGTCGACGGTCGAACAATAGAGCCCGCAACTTCCGTCGGCATAGATGTTGACGATCGCGACCGATGTCGTCGGTGCGATGCAGGCTTTGAAGCCGATCGCCACTCCGCGCCCGCGGCGTAGCGCAGCGCTGCCGCGATAGCAGGGTTTACCCCACTCCATTCGATCCGCTATCTTCTCCAAACAGGCTTCGATCGCGGCATCGCGCATCGGCGTCCCGACAGCTTGCGGGCGGCCTTCGCGCAGGATGTTCTTTCGCCTGAACTCGATCGGGTCGAGTTCGAGTTGGCGTGCGATCAGGTCCGTGTGACTCTCGTATGCCCAGACGAGTTGGGGGATTCCGAAACCGCGCAGCGCGCCGGCCGGCGGGAGATTGGTGTAGACCGCGTACGAGTCGAGCTTGACGTTTTCGATGTCGTATGGTCCCGCCGCCGTAAACCCCGACTTTTGCGTGACCCGCGGCCCGATGTCGGCGTAGGCGCCGCCGTTCCAATAGACCTCGCACTCCCGCGCTACGATCCGGCCCTCTTTGGAGACGCCGCTCTTGATGCGCGTCGTCGTGGCGTGCTTGGTGATGTGATAGAACTGCTCTTCCATCGTGAGCCCGATCTTCACGGGCCGGCGCGCCATCAACGCCAGCACCGCGACCAAGGCCTCGAGCTTGATGTATAACTTCGCGCCGAAGCCGCCGCCCAGGAACGCGGTTCGCACGCGAACCTGATTCTCGCTCCACCCGAGCATGCGTGCGATTTCCATGCGCACGAACGACGGGCTCTGCGATGCGGTAAAGATCGTCACCGAGTCGTCTCCGGGTTCGGCCAGCGAGACGAGGGGCTCAAGCGGCGTATGCATGACGGTCTGCGTGTGGAACGTGTGCTCGAAGACATAGTCGGCCGCGGCAAACGCCCGGCCGGCGTCGCCGCGCCGGAGTTGAAAGTCGAGCGCAATGTTCGTGTCGCGCCTGCCTTCGAGGTACTTGAGATCGGGGAACGTCCCAGCCGGCTTGAGGATCTCGTGCACGTGGATCGTAGCCGTTGCGGCCTCAACCTCGTCGTACACGGCGCGCAGTTCGTCGTATTCCGCCTCGATCAACTGCGCCGCTTGATCGGCGACATGGGGGTCGCGCGCCAAGACGACCGCGACCGGCTCGCCGACGTAACGCACTTTCTCGAGTGCAAGGACCGGCTGATCGTGGAATGCCGGGCCGTAGTATGGAATCGGGACGAGCGTTCGAACGTCGTCGCCCGTGACGACGCTGAAGACGCCGTCCACGCGTTGCGCTGCCGTAGTATCGATGTGCCTGATCTTTCCGTGCGGAATGCGACTGCGGAAAATCTTACCGTAGAGCATCCCCGGCAGCTTCATGTTGTGGACGTACTCGGCGCGGCCGCTGACCTTCTGACGTGATTCGAGACGTGCGACGGAACGGCCGACTTGATCGACGTTGAGTGTCTTGACCGCCATCAATTTGCCGATCCGTTCGCGATCGCGAATTCAAAAGCACGCCGAATCGCGCGCGCCGTGTAGACGCGGATGAGCTGCTGCTTGTACGCGATGGAGCCGCGTCCGTCCGGCAAGACGGTCAACGCCGCCGCAGCAGCCTCGCCGGCGCGCTTGCAGGTCGCTTCGTCGGCCGGTTTTCCACCCAGCAGCGCGGCGACGCCATCGAGGCGCATCGGCTTTTCGGTCGCTGCGCTCACGGCGACGACCGCATCTTTGATCGAGCCCCGCTCCGTCTCGAGCGAGACGGCGACGCCGACTGCCGGCCAATCGTCGGCGGAGAGCGTCGTGCACTTCAGGTAAGCCGCGTGCCGATGCCCTTGCGGCGGGACGACGAGGTCGGCGATGAGCTCGTCGTTTGCCAGCGCCGTCTCGTAGTATCCTTTGAAAAGATCGGCGACGTCGATCCAGCGCTCCGACGACGGGCCGACGACGAAAACGCGCGCGCCGAGCGCGATCAAGACCGGCGGCAGGTCCATGTGCGGATCCGCGTGCGCCAAGTGTCCACCGACCGTTGCGACATTGCGTACGCGGACGTTCGAAAGTGTCAGCAAGGTGCGCGTGATCGCCGGCGCCTTCGCGGCGACGGCCGCGGAGCGCTCGACTGCAGCGAGCGGCGTGAGCGCACCAATATGCAGCGCGCCGTCTTCGTCGACGTCGATGCGGCGGTAGCGCTCCTCCACTCGGCGAATGCTGACGAGACGCGTCGGCTTGAAGATCCCGATCTTCATCATCAGCATCAGCGCGGTTCCGCCGGCGATCGCACGCGTCGAGGGATCCGCCGGATCGAGCGCGCTAATCGCTTCGCGCAGCGTCGGCGGCTCGACGAGCTCAAACGGCGTCATGAGACGGCACGTTTTCGAACTGGGGTGGGCTTACCCTTTGATCGACCCGATCATTTCGAGACGCCGAAGATAAGCGTTGCGCGCAGCGTCGAGTATCCCATCTGCGGCGCGGGGAAACCGCGAGTGAGGTAGAATCCGTTCACGGTCAATAGACGGAACGCGAGTGCATCGGTCCCGAGCTGCACGCCGGCGAACGCATCGACGTAGTTGTTGCCGAAGACCGCCTTCTCGTCGAGCGCCGCATCGATGCCGGCGATCGGCCGAACGCGCTTGCCCCCGAACAGGTGGAGTAGGGTGAAATACGATATGAAGTTGTTGTTGTAGCGCGAATAGATCACGCCGCTCGCATCCATCTCGGTAAGAGCGTGGTTGCCCCACCGCTGCGAATAGTTGAAGCCGTAGCGCAAGTCCGAGATCGTCCCCTGACCCCGGGTCCCGATCCCGAAGCCGCCTTCGCCGAAGAACGAAGCGTACGGACTGAGGCGGATGTTGAGGCCGGTATCGAAGATGATCCCGTTGTCGCTGTAGATCTGCGGCGTCCCCGGGGCTCCGGACTCCAGATCGCCGACGATATGATTGGCGACATACGGCTGGACGATTCCGGGGGCGAGCATGTACCGCGAGTCCACACCGAAGAAATTGTCCGAAAACCGGCCCTCGTACTGGCTGTAGCCGTAGCTCTGAAATCGTGCCCCGGACCAAATCTCGTTGACGTAGGCAGCGCGCTGCTGTTTCGCAGAAGCATCCGTGGGTTTGAATTGAAGGTAGGTATCGACGTCCGAAATCGCCGCCCGGTATTGCTTCGCTTCGGCTTCCTTGTACGAGAAGTCCATCCATATCGCCGCTGAATCAGGATGAGACCGCAGATACGCCGCGCGCGTGGCGACGATGCTTCGTGAGGCCGCCAGGTTACCCAGCGCGAGCTCGGCGTAGGCGAGATCCATGGCAAATCCATCGTCGTCCGGGCGCTGTTCGAGATATCGTTCGCCGTACGCCACCGCGGCGCTCGTCGACTTGCGTTCGTTCAACCCGTAAAACAGCGCGGCGAGCAGACCGTCAGCCTCTTTGTGCGTGCGAATGTAAGGCGCGCGCTTCTCCGCGATTTCGATCGCCGCATCGAGCCGGCCGGCAGAAATGTACGCATAAGCGAGATCGACGGCAAAAGCGTCGCTCTCCGGGTGATCCTTCAGATAACGCTGCCCGTAGACGAGAGCATCGTCGAAATGCCGTGCCGTGACTGCGGCATAAAAGCGATCGCTGTCATCTTGCTCGGCGGCTGCCGGACTCTCTGCGGGAGCCGGGGAAAGGGCCGCGACATCGTCGGCTCGCTGTTGTTTGGCGGCTTTGTCGTTTGGACGAAAGCGCAGGTACCGGTCGATCTCCGCAATCGCTTCTCGGTAGCGCTTCGCGTCACCATCCTTGTACGCCAGGTCGAGCCAAATCGAGGCACTTTGCGGATGCGCTCGGAGGTACGCGTCGCGCGCCGCGATGACGCGGCGCGAGTCGTCGAAGCGTCCAAGATTGAAGTACGCGTAAGCGAGGTCGAAGGCGAAAGCATCCTCTTTGGGATGCGCGTTCAGGTAGCGTTGCCCGACCGCAACCGCCTCACCAAACTGCTTCGCGGCAACCGCGCGATAGAAGAGATCCGCGTCGGACGCTTGCACGACGACGGCGTACGGGATGATGAGGGGAAGGATCACGCACCGTCTCGAGGTTCAACGAGCGCGAGCGGGTCGACGAAACGATAACCTAGCGCCTCGACGCCGTTGACAAAATCGATGATGTCGGCCAGCTCGACCGTCGAAGGGTGGAGAAAAGCGGCGGGGACGCAGTCGGCGCAGACCGTGAAAGCACGCGCCCGGGCAAGCTGCATCTGCAGCGTGTACGTCCGGTCATCCCGGTCGACGGCGATGTAGCCGAGATTCTCCGGAAGCAGCGCCGATCCGTACTGATCGCGGTCGATCGGCCACGGCAAGAACGCCACGGGCCGCCGCCGCTCCCACGACGTCGCAAAAAAGCTCGCCACGACGCGATAATCGAGGGGCGACGCGGAGTAGTGCGGCGACTCCCACATCACCGGGTGCAGGCCGAGGGAGCGCTCGATGGTGAGGCCGGCGTTCAGACGCCGGCTCATCCAGGCGACCGAATCTTCGGGCAGCGGCCTATTGTGCTCAGCGTCCCAAAACTCGAAATCCTCGGGTGAATTGAAGCTGTGATGAAACCCGTGCAGCACGATCCGCGCTCCATGCGCTTCCGCGAATCGCAGCGTTTCGACGAGTTCTGGGTCTTGACCGAGGGTGCGCAGGTCCACGCCTTTGATCAACTGGTTCGGAATGACGCCGATTCCGTAGGGCAGGTTGCTCGCCGCCATGTACTCGACGATGGCGCGCATGCGCGGGGTCGGCACTTCGACGGAGACATCTTCAAAGCGCAGCAAAGCGACGCGCGGTTCGGCCGGCGCACCGAGTGCAATGCGGAGCGCGTCGCACGCCGCCAACAAGAAACCCTGCCGATACGGATCGCGGAATTCACTTCCGAAACCGAGCGGCGCCGCGATGAAAGCCGCGCCCCCGTCGAGAACGGCGAATGCGCTCGTCCCTTCGCCGTGGATCGTCCCGAGGGCGCGTGCTCCGGCACGGACTTCGAAACGCGTGTATACTCGGGACCCAACCGCGAAACGCTCTCCGCCGTAGGTGATCTCGGCATGCGGCGGGGTCGCGATATCGCCCACCTCGGCGGCGTGCGGGAACATACCGAGCGACTGCAACTGCGCCAGATGTTGGTTGAAGACGACGAGCCGCCGAGCAAAGCGGAGCTGGGTCCATCCGCGCGGCGCCTTTGCAGCCCGTAGACCGAGGTAAACGACGGCTTCCGCGTCACGGACATCCGCGGCGGTGAGGTCGTCGACGTACAGCCATCGCACGTTACGCGCGAAATGGTGCAATGCCGTCGCCGCTCCGTCGCCAAGATTCTGTTCGAACTTCGGATCGTTCGTATGATCGATTACGACGAGGAGCCGGTCCAGCGACGGCGGCGCAAAGATCGGCGTGCTTGAGGGTCGGACCAGAATCGCATGCGCCGGGGCCCGCTCGGATGCGATCGCCAGCGGGTCAGGGGCCGTCGCCTGACCTTGCGAACGTTGGAGCGCAAGCATCGCGACGATCGCTCCCAGGATGAGCGCTGCGCGAAAGACGCCGTGCGAGATTTTTCCGGCCGCTTCGTTCACGAAGGATTGCCCACCACGACGACGTCGATCATCGAATCGTCTGCCGCATTCTCCGAGGTAACGGTGCAGGCTTCGAGAGCCGGCGCAACGCGCAGACGCGCGGCGCCTTCGCTCGTCGCTATGCAGACCGGTACGTTTTGAAAGGGCGCCGCGAAACGAAACGTATAGACTCCGGCGGAGAGTCGCGTCCGCACGGCCCATTGCGCCGGCGCTCGCTGGAGCGCCCGCGTCGTTGCAAGCGATCCTGACGCGCGGATATCACCCTGTCGATCGACGCCGAGCAGCTCGTCCATGTCTCGCGGAGAGCGCTCGCCGCGCCGCACCGAAAACGCGTCGCGGTCGACGTCGATCCCCGCGAACCAGCTGGGTGCGCTTGGTTTGTCGACGCCCGAGAAATCCGCGAAACCGTTGGTCAAGATCCCGACCAGACGGGACCGTCCGTCCGAAGCGTTGACGATGCGCCCGTACGGTAGACCTCCGGTGAGCCCGTCGATCTCGATCCCGTGCCCGCCGACGACGACCGATCGAAATTGCGTGACCGCAAGTCCGAGCTGCCAGCCGCATTGCTCGCCGAAGCCGGCAAAATGAGGACAACCCGGTTGTCGCACCCAGACGGTCGCCCCAGCGGTTCCCTGGTCAAAGGGAATGTCGTTTCGTTCGCTCAGCTGAAGGCCGAACGAGGGACGCGCACCGTTGAACGGCGTCCATCCGCTGCTGTCATGACGCGCGTTGCTCGTGAGCCACCCGTCGCCATCGACGACTTGAAACGGCGTCTGTGCCGCCGCCTCGATCAGACGCGGAGCGAAAAGACCCGCTGCAAACGCCAGGGCGGCAACGAGCAGTCCCAGCCGTAGGACGATGAATCTCATTTTCGTAGCCATCGTTCACAGTTATCGCGTGAGAGTCCGATGTTCCGGCTTAAGGACGGCGTCCCGGCCATGCTCGATTTCGTGGAGCATCTTCCGGCGCAGCGGCACAAGGGCGGCCGCCGGGGCCGCGGCAACGGTTACCGCGGAACCGATTGCATCGACGATCATATCGAGCACGGGGCCGCCCGGTGGAACCGGCCCGGCGATGAACATCGTGCCTTCCGATTCGTAGACGACGAGATCGTTGTCCGCAAGCAGATGTGCTGGGACTTTCCTCACGGCTTCGAGCGGAATACGCGCGTCTTGCGCCGGCCGCACGTACGGCATCTTGAAATAGTCGACCGTAACGTGAGCGATTTGCTCGGGCGTCAGTAAGTGCCGGTCCGCGAGCAACTCAAACAACGGTTTGTGGAACTGGTCTTGGTGATTGAGCACGTCATCCAAATCCCGGCGCGAGAGAAAGCCCGAGTCGAGCAGATAGAGTCCCAGCGGCTTGCGCCGTTCATCGGAAAACGCATAGCAGCGCTTGAGCGCATGCGTGAGTTGGCGACGGCCGACGAGGACGATGCGATACTGATACGCGAGCTGATCGCGCAAAAACGCGTCCGCCTCGACGGACGGCTCGCAATCGGCGGCAACGACGACCCTCTCCTCATCGATGCGCAGCGGCAAAACCCGCCAGCGACGTGCTTCCTCCGCCCGCATGAGTTTGAGGACCTCGGGGTCGGGGACCAAATCTTCGGTCGCCCCCGTCTCGACACCGAGCTGGCGTGCCAACGCTGCCGTTAGGTCGCGTTC
>Ga0209415_10004753_pt1 | contig 24788 bp, 23 predicted proteins | sample PeaSoiSIISIP2007_FD_187696 | JGI IMG/M metagenome (GOLD analysis project Ga0209415, IMG submission 187696) | Peat soil microbial communities from Weissenstadt, Germany - SII-SIP-2007 (SPAdes) (version 2) | ecosystem: Environmental > Terrestrial > Soil > Wetlands > Peat | place: Germany... | reverse complement strand
GAGCATTTCTTCGGCAAGTACGCCGAGCTCAAGGAGCTCGTCGCGAACATGTCGGACGACGAGATCTGGCGCCTCAATCGCGGCGGCCATGATTTCGCCAAGGTCTGGAATGCCTATGCCGCGGCGGTCGCGACCAGGGGCCAGCCGACGGTGATCCTGGCCAAGACGGTCAAGGGCTTCGGACTCGGCAAGGCGGGCGAGGCCCAGAATCCGACCCATCAGCAGAAGAAGCTCGACGACGAGGCGCTGAAGGCGTTCCGCGACCGCTTTAACATTCCCGTGTCCGATGACGAGATCGCGAAGCTGCCGTTCAAGCGTCCCGACGATGACAGCGACGAAATGCGCTATCTGCACGCCCGCCGCGCGGCCCTCGGCGGCTTCCTGCCGGAGCGGCGCGTCACGGCCACGCCACTCCTCGTACCACCGCTGCAGTCCTTCCAGCTGCTCCTCGAGAGCAGCGGCGAGCGCGAGATTTCGACCACGATGGCATTTGTGCGCCTGCTGGGGATTCTTCTCAAGGACAAGAACATCGGTCGCAATATCGTGCCGATCGTTCCGGATGAGGCCCGCACCTTCGGCATGGAAGGGCTGTTTCGCCAGATCGGCATCTACTCCTCGGTCGGCCAGCTGTACACACCGCAGGATGCCGACCAACTGCTGTCGTATCGGGAGGACAAGAAGGGACAGATCCTGGAGGAGGGCATCAACGAGGCTGGCTCGATGTGTTCGTGGATCGCCGCTGCCTGCGCGTATGCGAATCACGGCACCTACATGGTGCCGTTCTACATCTATTACTCGATGTTCGGCTTCCAGCGGGTTGGTGATTTCATGTGGGCCGCGGGGGACATGCGCTCGCGCGGCTTCCTGGTCGGCGCCACCGCCGGCCGCACGACGCTCGCGGGGGAAGGCCTGCAGCACCAGGACGGCCACTCGCAACTGTTGATGAGCGTCATTCCGAACTGCATCGCCTACGACCCGTGCTACGCCTACGAGCTTGCGGTGATCGTCCACGACGGCCTGCGTCGCATGTACGTCGAGCAGGAGAGCGTCTTCTATTACCTGACGGTGATGAACGAGAACTACGTGCAGCCGGCGATACCCGCCGCTGTCGAGGCGGGCATCGTCAAAGGCATGTACCTGCTGTCGATCGGTGGCCGCGGCAGGGTGCGCGCCACGCTGCTCGGCTCCGGCACGATTCTGCGGGAGTGTCTTGCGGCGGCCGAGCTGCTCGAACAGGAATTTGGCGTGCCGGCCGACGTCTACAGCGTTACGAGCTTCTCGGAGCTCAGGCGCGATGCGCTCGATGCCGAGCGCGGCAACCGGCTGCAGGTGGCGGCACGGCCGCGCGCCCCGTACGTCCGCGAATGCCTCGGCGATCGCGACGGCCCGTTTGTCGCCGCGACCGACTACATCAAGACGGTCCCGGACCAGATCCGTGAGTGGGTGCCAGGACGCTATGTGGTGCTCGGCACCGATGGTTTCGGTCGCTCGGACGCACGTGCGGCGCTGCGCAGGCATTTCGAGGTTGATCGCTTTCAGATCGCGGTGGCGGCGCTCAAGGCGCTCGCCGACGATCGCAAGATCGACGCAGCGACGGTGCTGGCGGCGATGCAGAAGTTCGGCATTGACGCATCGAAGCCGAACCCGGCGACGGCGTGACGATGGCCGCGACCACGCCCGTCCGGGTACCCGATCTCGGCGAATTCAAGGCGGTCGACGTAATCGACGTCATGGTGCGGGTGGGGGACGTCGTCGCGGTCGACTCCGCGCTCGCGACCCTGGAGACCGAGAAAGCCACGATGGACGTACCGTCCACGGCGGCCGGTCGGGTCAGCGCGGTGCTGATCAAGAAGGGCGACAAAGTATCGACCGGCACGCCGGTGGTGGAGCTCGAGCCGCTCGGCGGAGCGGCCGATGTACCCGACCCGACGGTCACGCAGCCGGCGCTTTTTCCAGACCGCATTGCGACGCCGGTGCCGGCCAGCGCGCCTGCTGCCGCGCCACCGCCGCCGGCTCGCGCTGCCGCGCCGGCATCGCCCGCGCCGGCCTTTGCAGCCGCGCGCGCCGCTCAGCCACCGTCCGAAATCGTCGCCGGGCTGGCGCCGGTCGAAGAGGTGGGCTTCGCGCGCGCCTACGCGAGTCCGTCGGTACGACTGATCGCGCGCGAACTCGGAGTCGACCTGGCGCGCGTAGCGGGCAGCGGCCCAAAGGGCCGCATTACGCACGCCGACGTCAAAGCGTGGGTCAAGCGGGCACTGGCCAGCGGTGGCGAGACAGCGCGTGAACCGGTGGCGGCACTGCCGCGCGTGCCGGTCGTCGATTTCGCCAGGTTCGGCCCCATCGAGGTGCAGCCGCTGACGCGGATTCAGCGCATCTCGGGGCCGCGGCTGCAGGCGAGCTGGGTCAACCTGCCGCACGTTACGCAGTTCGACGAAGCCGACATCACCGCGCTCGAGGAGGCCCGCGCTCGACTCAAGCAGAAGGCTCTCGACGAGGGGATCAAGCTGACACCGCTGGCGTTCATCCTGCGCGCCTGCGTGCAGGTGCTGCAGCAGTTTCCGCGCTTCAATGCCTCGCTGGACCCGGCCGGCGAGAACCTGGTCTTCAAGAAGTACCTCCACCTCGGCTTCGCGGCCGATACGCCGAACGGCCTGGTCGTGCCGGTGATGCGCGACGCTGACCGCCGCGACGTCTATGAGATCGCGCGCGAGCTGGGCGTGCTCTCGGAAAAGGCACGGGCGGGCAAGCTGACCGCAGCGGACATGCAAGGCGGGTGCTTCACGGTGTCCAGCCTCGGCGGGATCGGCGGCACCGCGTTCACGCCGATCATCAACGCGCCGGAGGTGGCGATACTCGGCGTGTCGCGCTCGAGCCTGAAGCCCGTGTTCGTCGACGGCCAGTTCGTGCCGCGGTTGATGCTGCCGTTGTCCCTGTCGTATGACCACCGCGTAATCGACGGGGCCGAGGCGGCGCGCTTCACCACCGCGCTGACCGCGGCCCTCGCCGACGTGCGCAACCTCCTCGAAGCCGTCCTGTGAGCGCGACGCGGCCGGGCGGACGCGAGGTTCGGGTTCCCCCGCTCGGTGACTTCAAGGACGTGCCCGTGATCGCGGTGCTCGTCGCTCCGGGGCAGCCTGTCGGCGAGAACGATCCACTGGTCACGCTCGAAAGCGACAAGGCGACGATGGACGTGCCGGCGCCGTTTGCCGGCACGGTGCTCGAGGTGCTGGTCAAAGTCGGCGATCGCATCGCCGAGGGCACATTGCTCGCGATCGTGGCAGATTCGGCGGCCGCTGCCACCGCTGCGCAATCGAGTGGCGACACGGTCCGGATATCGCTCCGCGAGGATGCACGTACGGGCGTCTCGGTCGCCGCCGGCGCCGAGCCGGCCGCCGACATCGTGCTGCCGCTCGTGGTGCTGGGCGCGGGGCCCGGCGGGTACACCGCCGCGTTTCGCGCCGCGGACCTCGGCATGAAGGTCGGACTGATCGATCGCCGACCGACGCTTGGGGGAGTGTGCCTGAACGTCGGCTGCATTCCGTCGAAAGCGCTGCTGCACGCCGCCAAGGTGATCGACGATGCCGCCTCGATGGCGAACTTCGGCGTGGCCTTCGGCGCACCGCAGATCGACCTCGCCCGTCTCAGCGCGTGGAAGCGCCGCATCGTCAGCCGGCTGACGTCGGGCCTCACCTCGCTCGCCAAGCAGCGCAAGGTCGAGGTGCTGTGCGGCGAGGGTCGCTTCGTTTCGCCGCACCGGATCGCCGTGACCGGCGAGTCGGGCACCAAGATCGTCGGCTTCGAGCAATGCATCGTCGCAGCGGGCTCGGAGCCTATTGGCCTCGCCGGCGTTCAAGCGGATCCGCGGATCATGGACTCGACCGCGGCACTCGAGCTTGATGGTCTTCCGCAGCGCCTCCTGGTCATCGGCGGTGGAATCATCGGACTCGAAATGGCGTGCGTCTACGCAGCGCTCGGCTCCCGCGTCACGGTCGTCGAGCTGCTGCCGGGACTGATGCCCGGTTGCGACCGCGACCTGGTGCGGCCGCTCGAGAAGCGCCTGCGGGGCGCGTACGAGGCCATTTACCTCGGCAACCGCGTCACCGGCGTCGAGGCGCTTGCAACCGCGCTCAGGGTCACCTTCGAGGGCACAGCGGCGGCGGCTCCGCAGGACTACGACAAGATCCTGGTCGCCGTCGGCCGCCGGCCGAGTGGCCGCAGCGTCGGCGCCGAGGCCGCGGGCATCCGCGTCGACGCGCGCGGGTTTATGCCGGTGGACAAGCAGCTGCGAACCAATGTCCCGCACATCTTTGCGATCGGCGACATCGCCGGCGCCCCGTTGCTCGCGCACAAGGCGAGTCACGAGGGCAAGGTGGCTGCGGAGGTGGCGGCGGGGGAGAAGCGCGCGTTCGATGCGCGAGCGATTCCCTCGGTCGCGTACACCGACCCGGAAGTCGCATGGGTCGGCGTGACCGAGACCGAGGCTGAGGCGCAGGGCATCCGCCTCGGCAAGGGTGCCTTCCCGTGGATTGCCTCGGGCCGGTCGCTGGCGCTCAATCGCGAGGAAGGGTTCACCAAGCTGCTGTTCGATCCGGAGACGCACCGGGTGCTCGGCGCCGGGATCGTGGGCAGCAACGCCGGCGATCTGATCTCCGAGGTGGCGCTCGCGATCGAAATGGGCGCCGACGCCGCCGACATCGGGTTGACGGTGCACCCGCACCCGACACTGTCCGAGACGGTTGCATTTGCAGCGGAGGCCTTCGAAGGCACGCTGACCGACCTGTACCTGCCAAGGAAGGCTTGATCGGCCGCACGCACCTCGCAGCGCAGCGTCAGCCGGGCGTGAGTCCAGTCAGCGGGATGCTGAGCACGACCCGCAGGCCCGGAGCGGCGTCGGACAGCTCGAGGCGCGCCTGGTGCAGTCGCGCGACCGCCGCGACCAGCGACAGGCCGAGCCCGGACCCGGGGAGCCCCGAACTCCCTGGCAGGCGACGAAAACGCTGCGTCGCGAGCTCGCGATACTCGGCCGGGATTCCCGGACCGCCGTCCCGGACCTCCAGGCGCGCCAGACCCGCGTCGCGCCGCGCCGTGATCAGAATCGGCGTACCACGGCCGTACTTCAGGGCATTGTCGAGCAGGTTGGCGAGCGCCTGCGCGAGCAGCTGGCGATGGCCGCGGACGACGAGCCCCGGCTCGATGGCGACCGTCAGCTGGCCCGGTTCCGCCACCGGCTGATAGAAGTCGGCGAGCTCGTTCGCGACGGCACTGAGATTGACCTCCTCCAGCGGTGCGGTGCCGGACTCGGCCAAGGCGATGCGCAGCAGGCCCTGCAAGGTCGTCCCGAGCCGGTCGATCTCCGCGAGCACAGCTTCGGTCGCGGCCGCCTGCGCCGGATCGACGGCGGTCCGCCGCGCATCCTGTGCGGCGCCCCGGATCCGGTTCAAATGCCCCCGCAGGTCGTGTGCCGTGCTGTCGAGCACCGCACGCATCGTCGTCGTCAGGGATTCGACTCGCGCCAGCAGGTCGTTGAACCGCGAGACGAGTGTATCGATCTCGTCGCCGCTGCCGGTCAGCGCCAGGCGCTCACCGAGACTGCCGGCGGCGATGCGTCCGGCGCTGTCGCCGATTGCGTGCGCCGCCCGAGCGATGCGCCGCCCCAGCCACCAGCCGGAGAACAGCCCGAACAGCACGGTGACGACCACCGCCCAGGCGATGCTGCGCAGCATGACCGCGCGAAACGCGCCGCGGTCCTGGATGTCGTGGCCGACCAGCAGCCTGAAACCGCCGCCGAGCTCGACGACGCGGGCCCGGATCTGGCGGCTGGCATTGGCATCGCCACGCGTGACCGCCACCTCGAATTCGGCCCACCCTCCGGGCTGCACGGCGAGTTCCGGCAGCACGACGACGTTGCCCGCGAGAAAGTCGCCACGCGGCCCGCGCAGCTCGTAGACGCCGCCGCGTACCCACGGATCCTCGGCCCGGTCGGCGATTGCAGTGACGAATGCATCGAGATCGCGGTCGCGATAGTCCTCGGCGAGGCCCTGCGCTTCGAGCGCGATCAGCTGGTCGCCTTCGGCCGCGATGATGCGCGAGGTCACGAAATACACGCCGCCGAGGACCGCCACCATCGCGGCGGCGAGCAGTATGCCGTGCAGCAGCGCGAGTCGAGCGATCGACGAGCGCGCGAAGATGACGAGAGCCACGCCGCGCCGCTTAGGCGTCTTCGGTGAGCGTGTAGCCGGCGCCGCGCACCGTGTGCAGCAGCTGCCGCTCGAAGCCCTTGTCGATGGCCTGCCGCAACCGGCTGATGTGCACGTCGATCACGTTGGTCTTGGGGTCGAAATGGTAGTCCCAGACGCCCTCGAGGATCATCGTGCGCGTGACCACCTGGCCGGCGTGGCGCATCAGGAACTCGAGCAGCTGGAACTCGCGGGCAGTGAGATCGATCTTGCGGCCGGCGCGCGTGACCCGTCGCGCACGCGCGTCGAGTTCCAGGTCCGCGATCAACAGCTTGCCGATCGAACCGGACTCGCGCTGGCGGCGGGCGAGCGCGTCGAGGCGGGCGGCGAGCTCCTCGAGGTGGTAGGGCTTGGCGAGGTAATCGTCACCCCCGGCCCGCAATCCCTGGATGCGCTCGTCGACCTCATCGAGCGCGCTCAGGATCAGAATCGGCACGCCGCTGCCTGTCGCCCGCAGGCGCTTGACGATCTCGAGCCCGTCGAGCCTGGGCAGCATGCGGTCGAGGATCAGGACGTCGTAGCTGCCGGTCTCGGCGGCCTTGAGTCCGCCATCGCCGTCGAAGGCCTGCTCGATGACGTGACCGAGTTCACGGAGTCCCTTGGCGAGGTACTCGCTGGCGCGCCGGTCGTCCTCAACAAGCAGAATCTTCATGGGCCCCTCTGAAAGGCCAAGGATACGGCAACTCGCGGCAGACAGCCGCGGCGGGCGTTTTCCAACCTTAAGGACTCTTAACGCGGCCGTAAGGCATCGCTCCCGCCCGTCAGGCTAGTCTCGTGGCGTGAAAGGAAGTCCCCGACCATGGAATCGTGTCGGCGCACCGGACGTGCGTCGACTGAGGTCGCGGGCGCCGGGCGGCGCAGCCTTGCTGCTTGCGCTCACCACGCTCGCAAGTTCGGTGGCGGGCGCCGCCGCCCCCGAGCCGCATCCGGCGACCGTCGCCGACTGCGAGAGCCTGCTGCACCAGTTCGACGTCGCCTGGCCCGCGCACCGCGAGAGCGCCCGTGCCGCTACTGCGCGCCAGAGCCGCGACCTCGGCGAGACGGATTGCAAGCAGGGCCGCTACTCCGAAGGCGTGCACCAGCTGCGGCGCGCGCTCCACGACATCGGCGTCAAGCCGGTCAAGACCGTCGCCGCGCCGACCCACCACTGATCGCGCCCCCGGGCGCCTTCGGCTTCGGCCGGAACTCGCATTCGCTGCGCACCACGCAGCGCCAGCACTCGGGCCGGCGCGCCTTGCACGTGTATCGTCCGAGCAGTAACAGCCAGTGATGAGCGTCGCGAACATACTCGTCCGGCACGGCCTCGAGCAGGTGTTTCTCGACCGCGGCGACCGTGCGTCCCGGCCCGAGGCCGGTCCGGTTGGCGACCCGGAAGATGTGGGTGTCGACCGCGATCGTCGGTTCACCGTACACGCAGTTCAGGATCACGTTGGCGGTCTTGCGGCCGACGCCCGCGAGTGCCTCAAGCGCAGCACGGTCGCGCGGCACCTGGCTGGCGTGGCGCTCAATCAGCATCCGGCAGGTCGCGATGATGTTCGCGGCCTTTGAGTTGTAAAGACCAATGGTCCGCACGTAGCGCTTCAGGCCATCGAGGCCGAGTGCAACGATCGCCTCAGGCGTGTTGGCGACCGCGAACAGCTCGGCAGTGACCAGATTGACGCTCCTGTCGGTGGCCTGCGCGGACAGGATCACCGCCACCAGCAGCTCGAACGGCGTCGACCAGTGGAGCTCCGTCGTCGGCGTCGGGTTCTCGGCTTTGAGCCTTGCGAAGAATGCGCGCCGCCGCGCCGGCGTCATGACTGCGCCCCCATCGGCGGGCCACGCGACTCGAGCCGCGCGGCCCGCGCGGCAGCGAGGCCGGCGGTCCGGGACTGGTGGGCCGCGTAGCGCACGCGGTACTGGGCCGCGCGCTGGCGAATCGCGCCGAGTGGCAGCGGCTCGGGCTCGAGGTCAACGAGCGCAATGCAGTCCACCGGGCACGGTGGCAGGCAGAGCTCGCAACCGGAGCACTCGGACGCGATCACGGTGTGAAGTTGGCGGTGCGCGCCGACGATTGCATCGACCGGGCACACGGGCAGGCACTTGGCGCAGCCGATGCACACCGTCTCGTCGATCACCGCAACCCGCGGCGGGCCCTCGACCCCGAATGTAGCGCTGACCGGCTTCGCTGGCCGGCCGAGCAGGGCCGCGAGCGCAGCGGCGGTCGCGGATCCGCCCGGGGGGCACTGATCGGTCCCGGCCGCGCCGCCGGCGAGCGCCTCGGCGTAGGGCCGGCACCCGGCGTAGCCGCAGCGCGTGCATTGCGTCTGCGGCAGCAGGGCATCGAGCCGGTCGGCGAGCGTTGCGCCCACGGCGCTACTTCACGCGCATTCCGGGCGCGGCGCCGGCGTCGGGGCCGACCAGGAACAGCGCGGGACCGCCGTCGCCGGCTGCGAGCACCATCGCCTGCGACACCCCGAAGCGCATCTTGCGAGGCTTGAGGTTCGCGACCACGACGACCTGGCGGCCGACCAGCTGCTCCGGCTGGTAGGCGCCGCGGATGCCGGCGAACACCGTGCGCCGCTCGCCGCCAAGGTCGACCGTGAGCTTCAGGAGCTTGTCGGCGCCCTCGACGAGGTCGGCCGCGACGACCCGCGCAACCCGGAGGTCGAGGCGGGCGAATTCCTCGATGGTGATCTCGGCTGCGGCGCCGCCGGCCGCGACCACGGGCGCGGCAGCCGGCGCGCTCGCCGTCGCCGCGGGCACCGCCGGCGCGGACGCCGGTGCACCAGCTTCCGGTTCCACCAGCGTCGCCACGATCTTGGGGTCGAGGCGCGTGGCGAGCGGCTCGTAGGTCCCGAGCGCGGTGCCAAGCAAGGGCGTCGTCACCTCGTCCCAGTGGCGGAACGGCTGTCCGAGGAACCGTCCGGCGCGTTCCGCCAACCCAGGAAGCACCGGCTGCAGGTAGAGCAGCAGGGCGCGAAACAGGTTGATTCCAAGCGTGCAGACCGCCTGCACCTCGGCCGCCCGCGCCGGGTCCTTGGCGAGGTTCCAGGGCTTGCGGGCGTCGATGTATTGATTGGCCCTGTCGGCGAGTGCAGCGATTTCGCGCATCGCCGCCGCGAAATCGCGGCGCTCGTACAGCTCGGCGATAGGCACCCGGGCCGCGGCGAACTCCGCGTATAGCTGTGGCTCGGGCAGCGCCGCTGCCAGCCGCCCGCCACCGCGCGCGATGAACCCGGCACAGCGGCTCGCGATGTTGACGAGCTTGCCGACGACGTCGGAGTTATAGCGGCTGACGAAGTCATCGAGCGACAGGTCGATGTCGTCGATGCCCGGACCCAGCTTGGCGGCGAAGTAGTAGCGCAGCGGCTCGGGTGGCAACCGGTCCAGATAGTGCCGGCCATTGATGAAGGTGCCGCGGGACTTCGACATCTTGTGGCCATTGACGGTCAGGAATCCGTGAGCATGGACGGCCGTCGGCCGCCGGAAGCCCGCGCCGGTCAGGACCGCCGGCCAGAACAGCGTATGAAAATAGAGAATGTCCTTGCCGATAAAGTGATGTAGTTCGGCATCGCTCTGGGCGCCCCACCATGCGTCCCAGTCGAGGCCGCGCTGGCGGGCGAGCACCAGGCTTGCGGCCATGTAGCCGACCGGCGCATCGAGCCACACGTAGAAGAACTTGCCGGGATGTCCGGGGATCTCGAACCCGAAGTAGGGCGGGTCGCGGGAGATGTCCCAGTCGCGGAGCCCGGCGTCGAACCACTCGTCGAGCTTGTTGGCGACGCTGGTGTCGAGCGCGCCGGAGCGGGTCCACTCGCGGAGCATCGGCTCGAACGCGCCCAGGCGGAGAAACAGGTGCTCCGACTCGCGCTCGACGGGTCGCGTACCGCTTACCACCGACACCGGGTCGATCAATTCCGCCGGCGTGTAGGTCGCGCCGCACACCTCGCAGCTGTCCCCGTACTGGTCCTTGGCACCGCAGCGCGGGCAGGTGCCCTTGACGTAGCGGTCCGGCAGGAACATCTGCGCCTGGGCGTCATAGGCCTGGCGGATCGTCCGCCGGGCGATGTAGCCGCCCGCATCGAGCGCCGTGAACAGCCGCTCGGTCAGCTGGCGGTTCTCCTCGCTGTGCGTCGAATGGAACAGATCGTGGTGGATCAGGAAGCCGGCGTAGGTGGCGCGATGTTCGGCGCCGACGCCTGCAATCAGCGCCTCGGGCGTCGTGCCCTCAGCCAGCGCCTTCAGCATGATCGGCGTACCGTGCGTGTCGTCGGCGCAGACGTACACGCAGTCGTTTCCCCGCAGCTGCTGGAAGCGCACCCAGATGTCGGTCTGCACGGCCTCGAGAATTGTGCCGAGGTGCAGTGGGCCGTTGGCGTAGGGCAGGGCGCTGGTGACGAGAATGCGGCGCATGGGTATCCGGGCGGACGGCGGGCGGCAAATTATGCCAGCCGCCCCCCGGCGGCGCTCAGTCCTCGTTGCGAACCGCCTCGAAGCGCTGCTTGCTGATCGCCTTGCGGAACGCCTCGCGGCCGGTGATCGCGCGGCTGTCGAGCAGCTGCTGGATCGCCATATCCATGGTCCGCATGCCGTGCGCGGAGCCGCTCTGCATCGCATTCTCGAGCTGGTCGATCTTGCCCTGCCGGATCAGGTTCGCCACTGCCGGGGTGTTGACCAGGATCTCGAGCGCCGCCACCCGGCCGGCTCGGCCGGCGGCGGGGATCAGCTGCTGGGAGATCACGCCGCGCAGGCTGGTCGACACCATCGTGCGCACGTGCGGCTGCTTGTCCGCCGGAAAGGCGTTCACGATCCGATCGACGGTCGCCGCGGCGCCGTTCGTGTGCAGCGTGCCCATCACCAGAATGCCCATTTCGGCGGCGGTCACCGCGACGCTGATGGTCTCGAGGTCGCGCATCTCGCCGACCAGCACGACGTCCGGATCCTCGCGCAGCGCCGATTGCACCGCATCGGCGAACGACTCGGCGTGCACGCCGACCTCGCGCTGGCTGATCAGGCAGTTCTTGCGCGAGTGGACGAATTCGATCGGATCCTCGACGGTCAGGATGTGGCCCTTGAGGCGCGAGTTGATGTCATCGATCATCGCCGCCAGGGTCGTCGACTTGCCCGAGCCGGTCTTGCCCGTGACCAGGATCAGGCCGCTGTTGATGCGGCAGAGCGTGCGCACGGTGTCCGGCATGTTCAGCTGGTCGAGGGTCAGCGCAGTGGAGGGGATGACCCGGCACACCGCGCCGATGCCGTTGAGATGGCGCATGACATTGACGCGAAATCGTGCCATGCCCGCGACCGAGTAGGCGAAATCCGCGCCTTCCTTCTCTTCGAAGCGGGCCACGGCCTTCGGCGGCATGATCTCGTACAGCGCCTGCTTGACGAAGTCGACCTTCAGCGGCTCGGGTCGCAGCGACTGCAGGTCGCCATACACGCGCAGCCGCGGCGGGTCGCCAGCCAGGAAGTGCAGGTCCGAGCCCTTGCGCTTGAGCACCTCGGCGAGGAATTCGTCGATCTGCGCCATGTGCGTGGTCAGCCGGTCGTGATGTCGAGCTTCGGCAGCTTGCTGGTGTCGGTCACGAACCGCTGCAACAGCTTGCGGTCGAGTGCATAGGTATAAGCGTCGTCCGGATCGAGCTCCTTGGCCTGGACCCCGGCCAGCAGCGCCTGATCGAGCAGCTGCATGCCGACGTCCTTGCCGGTCTGCAGCTGTGCCGGTATCTGGTGGGTCTGGTCGGTCTGGATCAGCTTGCCGATCGCCCGGTTCATCAGCATGATCTCGCACACGGCGCGCCGCGCGCGGCTGTCGGCGCGCTTGACCAGCACCTGGGTCACCACCGCGAGCAGGCTCTGCGACATGAAGCTCTTGGTCTGCTCGCGCTCCTCGATCGGCAAGGCATCGATGATCCGGTCGATCGTCTTGACTGCGCTGGTCGTGTGCAGCGTACCGAGCACCAGGTGACCGGTCTCGGCGGCGGTCATCGCCATCCGGACCGTTTCGGCATCACGCATCTCGCCGACCAGGATCACGTCCGGATCCTCGCGCATGGCCGCGCGCACTCCCTCGGCGAACGAGGGTACGTGGGTACCGTATTCGCGTTGGATGATCTGGGCCTCGCGGCTCTTGTGCACGAACTCGATCGGGTCTTCGAGGCTGATGATGTTGAGCCGGCGCGTGTTGTTGAGCTCGTGGATCATCGCCGCGAGCGTGGTCGACTTGCCGGTGCCGGTCGAGCCGGTCACCAGGATCATCCCCTGGTGGAAGTCGAGCAGCTTGCCGACGATAGGCGGCAGGTTCAGGCTCTCGAGCGTCGGCACATCGGAGGGGATTGACCGGAATACCGCGCCGACGCCGGTTTCCTTGCGGAACACGTTGACCCGGAAGCGGCCGCCGTCCTCGGCGACGTACGAGAAGTCGAGGTCGTGGCCGCCCTTGAACTGCTCGGTCTGCCGCTTGGTCAGGACCTCGTTGACGTAGCTCTCGAGCTCCGAGTCCCCGAGGTCTCTGAAGCGGATCGGCATCAGCTCGCCGTTCATGCGCAGCATCGGCGGCACGCCGACCGCCAGGTGGATGTCCGAGCAGCCTTGCGCAGTTCCGAGCTTCAGAAACGCGTCAATGCGGGGCATTGCCGGGTCGCCGACTCAGGCGTACTTTTCGAGTGCGAGCTTCAATTCATCCATGCTCTGAAAGCGTTTGGTCTTGTCGACCGCCATGGCCTTCATGACCAGATCGGACAGCGGCTTGGGCAGCGCGCTGTTGACCTCGATCGGCGGGCGCGCTTTGCCCTGCACGTGCTGGTACATCACGGCCATGTGGTCCCCGCGACTGTACGGCGGCACCCCGGTCAGCATCTCGTAGAGGATCACGCCGGTGCTGTAGACGTCGGCGCGCGGGTCGACCTGCTTGCCAAGGATCTGCTCGGGTGCCATGTACTTCGGCGAACCTATCACAAATCCGGTCTTGGTCAGCTGCGCATCGCCCTCGCGCTGCGCCGCGGCGACCCCGAAGTCGACGATCTTGAGCAGGCCGTCGGTGTTGATCAGCACGTTGGCGGGCTTCAGGTCGCGGTGGACGATTCCGACCTGGTGCGCGATCGCCATGCCGGTGGCGATGTCGATGCCGTACTTGACGGCGCGCTGGATCGCCAGCGGTTTCTCGTTGACGATCTCGGCGCCGAGCGTATGGCTCGGGAAGTACTCCATCGAGATCGCGTAATTGCCACGAATGAACAGGAAGTCGTAGATACGGATCACGTTGCGGTGGGTGATCTTGCGCGAGTAGCGCAGCTCGTGCACGAACCGCTGCATGATCTCCTCGTCCTGAGACACCGTCGGGTTCAGGAACTTCAGGATCAGGCGCTCGTCTACGACCGTGTCCTCCATCAGCAGCACCGTGCCGAATGCACCCTTGCCGATCTTCTCGATGTACTTGTAGCGGCCGTCGAGGACCTCACCGGGCTGCAGCATCGTGATGTCGAGGCGCTGGGCGGCGGCCTCGTTCTGCATGACGAGCGCGTGAACGTCCGCGTTGTCTATCAGCATCGTGCGCGCGGCGACGACCATCTGTTCGGCTTTCTTGTTCGCCGCCAGCTGGGTCGCCGAGAAACGGGCGTCGAGCTCCTCCAGCGCGCGCTTGGCCGCGACGCTCAGCGTCTGGTCGGTGGTCACGTCGGCGACCGAGCGGATTCCGGACCTGACGGCATCAGCGGCCTTGTCGTCCGCCAGGCGCGCGAGAGCCGCCATCGTTTCGATCCGGATCTCCTTCTCCGGACGCGCGAGCTGCGGCAGCAGCGTGTCGACCACCTTCGCGTCGCCGAGCTTCGCCAGCGCGCGGATCGCGGACGGCACCGATCGCGCCGGGCCCTTCAGCATCTCCACGAAGCGCGGCATGGCCCGCGCGGTGCGCATCTCCGCCAGCGCGTCGACCGCGCGTTCGCTGACCCACCAGTCCGTGTCGTGAGTCGCCTGCAGCAGATAGTCGACGGCGCGCTCGTCTTTCGTCAGGTTCAGAATCTCGATCGCGGTGCGCCGGATGTCCTCGTCGCGGTCCCGCACCAGGACCAGTACGGCCTCCACGACCCGGGGGCCGCCGATCTTTCCCAGCGCATCGGCGGCGCGGCTGCGGACCCACCAGTCGCTATCCTTGATCGCATCCAACAGGTGCTTGATCGAGTTGGCGTCGCCCACCTCGTTCAGCACCTCGACCGCTGCGCGGCGGGCGTACTCCGACTCGTCCTTCAGGATCGGGACCAGATAGCGGACCGTCTGCGGGTCATTGGAGCGGATCATCAGCTCGATCGCGCGGTTCGTGACCTCCATGTCGGCGTCGGCCAGCAGCGGGGCGACCGCCTCGACCGTCGACAGCGGCGGCATCTTGGCCAGCGCCGCGAGCGCCGCCTGGCGGATCATGCGGTTCGGATCCTTCAGTTGCCCGAGCAGGGCGTGCTGCACGTCCGGGGTCCCGAACTTCGCCAGGATCTCCATCAGGTGGATGCGCACCCCGATGTCCTTGCCCTCGAGGCGGGCCAGCAGGTCGGGGACCGACTGCGGATCGGCGATATCGGCGATGATCTTGAACAAGCCCGCCTTGTCCCCGGACTGCTGGTTGTAGGCGGCGGCCAGCAGCTCGCGGAGCGAAATCCGCGTCTTGTGTGCCGCGATCACATCGAGCAGTGCGGAGCTCGAGAAGTCGGGGTTCTTCAGGGCCTCGAGCAGCGCAGCCGGTGGGAACCCCTTGGCGCTCGACAGCGCCCAGCCGACCGCCGCGACCGTCCGCGGATTCGAGTCGCCGAGGCCCTCGAGGAGTGCCGGCAGGTTCTTCGCGTTCGCCAGGGCGGTGAGCACCTCGACGTAGGCCATCGTCTCGCGCTTGTCCGCGCTGCCGAGCGCCTCGAGGATTATCGGGATTCCGTCGGCGCCAAGACCGATAAGCTTTTCAATAGCTTTGCGTGACCGCGGCGTAGTCAGATCGCCACTGGTCTTGATGTCGGCGAGGATGCGTTCGCCGCGCAGAGATGAGAAGAAACTCACTCCCGAATTATGCCATAGGGGCGCGCCGCCCCTGCCTGCAATGCCGCGTCACCGCCCGGGCCGGAGCCGCCTCCGCTAGAATCCCGATTTACCCTAATGCTGAGCACCCTATGAACGCCGCCGAACTTCGCGCCCGCATCGCCGCCGTCGTCGACCCGCTGCTCGCGGCGCCGCTCGGGGCGGCGGTTACCAGCGCCGAGATCGTCGGCCGGGACGTCGTGGCCGCGATCACGCTCGGCTTTCCGGTGGGCGGCTACGAGCCGGCTCTGACCGAACGGATCGCGCAGGCGCTGTCGGCCGCCGGCTGGGGCGGCGGGGTCAGGCTCGAGCTGCACGCTGCGATCGAGGCTCACGCGGTCCAGGGCAATCTGCAGCCGCTGCCGAGCATCCGCAACATCCTCGCCATCGCCTCCGGCAAAGGCGGGGTCGGGAAGTCGACCACCGCGGCGAACCTCGCGCTGGCACTCGCCCGCCAGGGCGCACGGGTCGGGCTGCTGGATGCGGACATCTACGGCCCCAGCCAGCCGCTGATGATGGGCCTCGCGGGCCAGCGGCCGACCACGCAGGACGGCAAGCGCCTCAATCCGCTGCGGGCCTACGGAGTCGAGGTCATGTCCATCGGGTTTCTGGTCGATGCCGAGCAGCCGATGGTGTGGCGCGGCCCGATGGTGACCCAGGCCCTGACGCAGCTGATCGGCGAGACACTCTGGGGAGAACTCGATTACCTGCTGATCGACATGCCGCCGGGGACCGGCGACACGCAACTGACGATCTCGCAGCGGGTGCCGGTGAGCGGGGCGATCATCGTCACGACCCCCCAGGACATCGCGCTCGCCGATGCGCGCAAGGGCCTGATGATGTTCCGCAAGGTCGCCGTGCCGGTGCTCGGAATCGTCGAGAACATGGCCACCCACATCTGTTCGCAGTGCGGCCACGAGGAGCATGTGTTTGGCGCGGGCGGCGGCGCGAAGATGGCGGCCCAGTACGGCGTACCGCTGCTCGGCAGCCTGCCGCTCGACATCCGGATCCGTGAACAGGCAGACGGCGGCCGCCCGACCGTGGTGGCCGAGCCGGACGGCAGGCTTGCGCTCGCTTTCCTCGACATCGCGCGACGCGCGGCGGCGCGGCTGGCGGCCGGGGTGGCGACGAGCCCGTTCCCGGCACTGTCGGTCAGCGACGACTGAGCAGGGGCGCGGCGGGTCCGGCGTCCGGCGACGAAGCCGTGGCTCGCGTTCCGCAGGCCGCGTGACCATAATCGAATTTTCGGGCCGGGACACGCATGAGCATCAAGTCAGACCACTGGATCCGGCGGATGGCCGCCGGCGGCATGATCGCGCCGTTCGCCGCCGAACAGGTGCGATCGGTCGGGGAGCGCAAGATCATCTCCTACGGGACCTCGAGCTACGGCTACGATGTCCGCTGCGCGAACGAATTCAAGATCTTCACGAACATCAACTCGACGATCGTCGACCCGAAGGCCTTCGATCCTCAGAGCTTCGTCGACGTGACCGCCGACGTGTGCATCATTCCTCCGAATTCCTTCGCGCTCGCTCGCACCGTCGAGTACTTCAGGATTCCGCGCAGCGTACTCACCGTGACGGTCGGCAAGTCGACCTACGCGCGGTGCTTTCGCGCCGACACGCGGGTCGCGCTGATCGACGGGACCGAGCCGACGCTCGAGCAGATGGCGCGTCGCGCCGCGAGCGGCGATTCATTCCTCGGCTACGGCATCGACGCCCACGGTCGCCTCATCGTGGCCCGGCTCGAAGCGCCGCGGTTCATCGGACGGGATGCGCTGCTCGAGATCAGGCTCGATGACGGTGCGTTGATTCACGCGACGCCCGATCATCTGTTCCTGACGCGCGATGCGCGCATGGTGGCGGCCGCCGACCTGCGCCCGGCCGATGCGCTGATGCCGCTGTATCGTCACGGGCGCCGCGGCGATGAGCTTCTCTACCAGCCGCTCGACGGCCAGCTGTCGCCGCTGCAGCGCCTGGCCGGCGAGTGGACCCGGCGATCCGGCAAGTCGTCCGGGTCGGACGCTGCGGCCTCGCCGCCGCGGCACGTTGGCCGCGCCTGCGAACTGCGACGGGACGGGCACCGCACCGGGACGCGCCGACGGCGCGTGATGCGACCGCAGCCATCGGCTGGGGCACCCGCGGGGCCGGCGTACCGCAATCACCGGGTCGCGGGGATCCGGACGGTGCCCGGGATTCACGATGTGTACTGCCTGACCGCGCCGGAGGCAGGTAACTTCGCGCTTGCTGCGGGCGTCTTTGTCCACAACTGCGGCATCATCGTCAACGTGACACCGTTGGAACCCGAGTGGGAGGGTCACGTGACGCTGGAGTTCTCGAATACCACGCCGCTGCCCGCCAAGATCTACGCCAATGAGGGCGTCGCGCAAATGCTCTTCTTCGAGTCCGACGAGGTCTGCGGCACGTCCTACCGTGACCGCGGCGGGAAGTACCAGGGACAGCGCGGCGTCACGCTGCCGAAGACCTGACGGTCAATCTCAGCGCGCCGGCGCGGTCGCCTGGGTCGGAGCCGGTTGCCGCCATTTGAGCGAGCGCACGGTGAAGAGTAGCCGCGCCTTGCCGTCCTCACGCTGCTCGATACGCACCGGAAGGAATCCGAGCGACGGCGCGTACCAGTAGCGCCAGGTGCGGCCGCGGCCGTCCCCACCCTTGCGGTCGCTCGTATAGATCACCGTGTCGACCTCACCGAGCGCCGTCTTGAGTCGCTCGGTGCCGGCGCGCGTGTAGACGAAGTGCTTGATCTCGCGGCCGTCCAGCATCGGGTACTCGGCTGGCTCGCGCCCGGCGAGCAGGTCCACCTGCGGCGCGGCGCGGATCGACATCACATCCTGCGTGCCGGGCTCGATCGCGAGATCGAGCGCCGATCCGCGCACCAACCCCGCGACCCGACCCCGCGTCCAGTCGTAGGTCAGCTCGACGTTGTCATGCTTGCTGGTCGTACCGTCATCGAGGGAATAGCGCTGCGGTTGCACTCCGGTGGGTGTCACGGTGAAGGAGCTGCGCTCGCGGGAATCCGCGCTGACGACGAAGCTCGCCAGCAAGCCGGGATACGCGCGCGTCTCGTACAGCCAGCTATCGGGCGCGGTGTCCGGCTCGAGCGTCAGCTGCAGGTCGCCGGCGCTGATGCCCTTGAACGAGGTGCGGTAGACGATTTCGTGGGCGCGCAGCCCGCCTGCGCCGGCCGTTGCAGCGATGAGCGCGAGCGACCACGCGGCGAGGGCGCTGAGCGCTACCGTGCGCCGCCGTCGCGCCCGGTCAGCAGTGCTCATTGCCATCCTCGAGCACGACCGGCGCCGTCAACGGCCGGCCGTCGAGCCAGGCGCGCCCCGACTGCTCGCGCAGGCGACCGGCCGCGAACCAGCCGATGACCAGCGGATAGAGCACGTGCTCGCGCGCATGCACTTGAGCCGCGAGACTCGCCTCGGTGTCGTCCGCGCGCACCCGCACCCGGGCCTGCGCGATCAGGGGTCCGGCGTCGAGCTCGTCGGTGACGAAATGCACGGTGCAGCCGTGCCACGCGGCGCGTGCCGCGAGAGCGCGGCGGTGGGTGTCGAGACCTCGGAACTCAGGCAGCAGCGACGGGTGAATGTTGAGCAGGCGCCCGGCGTAATGGGCGATGAACGCCGGGTCGAGGACGCGCATGTAGCCTGCCAGCACGACGAGCCGGGGTTGATGGCGGTCGATGCGGGCCGCGAGCGCGCGGTCGTGCGCCGCTCTGTCCGGGTAATCGGCCACCGGGACGCACTCGGTCGGGACGCCGAGGGCACGCGCCCGCTCGAGGCCGCCTGCGGCGTGCCGGTCGCTCAGCACGGCGCGGATGTCGACGGCGAGCGCACCGGCCGAGGCCTCGGCGGCGATCGCGGCGAAGTTGGTGCCGTGGCCCGACAGCAGCACGACGATCGGCAGCCGGCGGCCGGCCTCAGCCGTCGAGGACGACACCGCCGCTGCCTGCGCGAACCTCGCCGATCGGCTGTACCGTCTCCCCCAGCGATCTCAGGCACGCGAGTGCCCGGTCGGCGGCCACCGCCGGGACTGCCACCGTCATGCCGATCCCGCAGTTGAACGTGCGATGGAGTTCCGTCTCGCTGATGTTCCCGGCCGCCCGCAGCCAGTCGAACACCGCCGGCCGCTGCCAGGCGCGTCGGTCCAGCCGTACCTCGAGCCCGTCGGGGACCACCCGCGGGATGTTCTCGAGCAGCCCGCCGCCGGTGATGTGGGCGAGCCCGTGTACCGGAACCTCGCGCAGCAGGGCGAGCAGGCTCTTGACGTAAATCCGGGTCGGGGCGAGCAACAGGTCGTAGAGCGGCTGGCCGGCAACCCGGGTGGTCGCGTCGGCGCCCGTCACCGACAGAAGCTTGCGGATCAGCGAGTAGCCGTTGGAATGAGGCCCCGACGAGGCGAGCCCGAGCACCACGTCGCCCGAGCGCGTCCGGCTGCCGTCGATCAGCCGGTCTTCCTCGACGATGCCGACGCAAAAGCCCGCGAGATCGTAGTCCGCGCCGTGGTACATCCCGGGCATCTCGGCGGTCTCCCCGCCGACCAGCGCGCACCCGGCCTGCAGGCAGCCCTCGACGATCCCGACCACCACCCGCTCGGCGAGGCCGACGTCGAGCTTGCCGGTTGCGTAGTAGTCGAGGAAATACAGCGGCTCGGCGCCCTGTACCACGACGTCGTTGGCGCACATCGCCACCAGATCGATGCCGATCGTATCGTGCCGGCCGGTGTCGATTGCGAGGCGCAGCTTGGTCCCGACGCCGTCCGTGCCCGATACCAGCACCGGCCTGCGATACCGGTCGAGCGGCACGCGCACCAGGGCTCCGAAGCCGCCGAGACCCCCGATGACCTCGCGGCGCATCGTCCGCCTGACGTGGGGTTTGATGCGCTCGACTAGCTCGTCGCCGGCATCGATGTCGACACCGGCGTCGCGGTAACTCACCGACGGACGCGACTCTTGCATGGGGTAGGCCGGGGGCGACTGCGGGGCTGTGGTATTTTACATGGCCGTATGCATCGCCGCCGGCCCGGCGATGTCCCCGATCGGCTCCCCGAAAGAAGTCAATGGGTCTACGCGAACGGCTGGCGCTCGGTCTGCTCGGGCTCGTGCTGTCCACCGCAGCGGCGGCCGCGGCGGTCGACAGCCTGTACGAGGCAATCGTGCCCGGGGACGGCACCGAAGCTGGACGTGCGGCTGCGGCCACCGAGGCCCTCAAGCAGGTCGTGGTGCGAGTGACCGGCCGGGGGGCCGCCGCCACCGAGCCCGCGCTCGCCACCGTCTACGCCGCGGCGCCCCGTTTCGCCCAGACCTACCGCGCCGTCGCCGCGGGGCAGGTCGCAGTCGGGTTCGACGCCGCCGCGCTCGATGCGGCGCTGCTGGCGGCGGGCCAGCGGCTCTGGTCCCGCGAGCGTCCGCTGACGCTCGTGCTGCTCGTCAGCGAGCGCCCGGGGGCTGCAGCGAGCCTCGCTGGTGCCGCGGACCCCGACCTCAGACGCGCGGTCGAGCGGGCGGCGCAGCTGCGCGGATTACCGGTCGCATGGGTCGGCGGCCTGGACGCCGGCACGCAGCAGGCGCGGATCGGCGATGCGCTCGCTGGGCGTCTCGAGGCACTGCGCGGACTCGCGCGCGAGTTCGGCGCCGACGGCGTACTCGTCGGCAGGTCCGGGACCTCCGGCATCACCTGGAGCTGGCTCGGGCCCGCCGGAAGCGGGACCCTCGTCGGGTCCGCCACGGAGGCCATTGAAACCGTGGCGGACCGCTACGGGGCCCAGCTTGGAACGCAGGGCGGCAGCACCGGGCGGCTGGCGGTCGTCATCCGCGGGGTCCGCGATCTCGCCGGCTACGCCGCCGCCACCCAGGTGCTCGGCAGTCTCGACAATGTCAGCGACGTCGCGCTCGAGGAGGCGGCGGGCGAGACGCTGCGCTTCCAGCTGTCCTTCACCGGTGATCCGGAGGCCCTGCGGCAAGCTGCGACGCAGGCGGCTCGCCTCGCTCCCGACGAGGACGCGCCGGCCGACGGGGCCCTGCACTTCGTGCTGCGGCCATGAGCCTGCGCTGGCTGCCAAACGCGATCTGCGTGCTGCGCATGCTGCTGGCCGGCCCGGTGGCGTTCGCGCTCGCCCGAGGCGAGTATCTGCTCACGGTAGGGCTGTTTGCCGTCGCGGCGCTGTCGGACGGGCTCGACGGCTGGCTGGCGAAGACCTTCGGCTGGACGTCCCGGCTCGGCAAGATCCTCGATCCGATCGCCGACAAGCTGCTGCTGGTTACAGTGTTCATCACCCTCGTTTGGATTGGGCGCGTCCCGCTGTGGCTTGCGGCGGCCGTGGTCGTTCGCGACCTCGTGATCGTCGGCGGCGCGATCGCCTATCAGTGCTTCATCGGACGGCTCGAGGGCCACCCGACGTACGTCAGCAAGCTCAACACGGTCGTGCAGCTGCTGTTCGTGCTCATCGTCATTGCCTCCGCCGCCTGGCCGGCAGTGCCGGTGACGGTCGTGACGGCGGCTGGCGCGGCCTGCTTCGTGACCACCGTCGTCAGTGGGCTCGACTACGTCCTGACCTATGGGCGCATGGCGTGGCGGGAGAGCCGAGGGTCGGCGGCCGCGGTGCGCTGATGGAGCAGCTGCCCCTCGGGGTCAGGCTGCGGACGGCCTCCACCTTTGCGAGTTTCCACCCCGGCGACAATGCCGCGCTGATCGCCGCGCTCGAGGTCCGGGCACGCGAGCCAAGCCTCCCGCCGCTCTGGATCTGGGCAGGGCCCGGTGCCGGACGCAGCCATCTTCTGCAGGCGACCTGCGCGCGCGCCGGCGAGCGCGGGCGACGCGCCGGCTACCTCCCGCTCGCCGCACCGTGGCCGACGGCGGCACTGCTTGCCGGCTTCGAATCGCTGGACGTTGTGTGCCTGGATGATGTCGAGCGCATCGTCGCCGCCAGCGACTGGCAGCAGGCGCTGTTTGCCTTCTACAACGATCTGGCCGAGCGCGGCGGCAACCTCGTGATCGGTGCCGCGCGGCCGCCGCAGGCGCTCGACGTCCAGCTGCCCGATCTCGCCTCGCGGCTCGCCGCATCGATCGTCTGGCAGCTGCGGCCGCTCGGCGAGGCCGATCAGGCAGCCGCGCTGCAGGCGCGGGCCCGCGCGCTCGGGATCGAGCTCACCGAGGAGACCCTGCAGTACCTGCAGCGGCGACTGCCGCGGGACCTTGCCGTGCTGTGCGATGCGCTCGACCGGCTCGACGCCGCGGCGCTGGCGCAGCAGCGCCGTCTGACCGTGCCGTTCGTCAGGACGGTGCTGCAGCTGTCCGGCGACTGATGCGGATGAACGCCACCAGCGCCACGGCGAGCGCGAAGGCCGCGAACAGAGTGATTGCCGCATACACGCGCGCACCTGGATTCGCGACGACGTCCATCAGCGCGTAGCCGAGATAAGGCGTCGTCAGCAGCAGTGCGCCGACATAGACCCGGCGGTTGCCGTCCCACAGTCCGCGCACGGCGAGCAGCCACGGGCTCACCCCGAGTGCAATCACCAGCAGCGCCGCAGCGGCGCTGAAGCGCCGCACGTGCCAGTACACGAACGCGGCGCACAGCACGAGGACGAACGCGAGCACGACGCCACGGGCGATCGCCAGCGGGCCCGGGCCCACTGCCGGGCCGGCGGAGTCGACGGCGGTGCGCGTCACGGGCCCGGTCGCGCGACCAGGCGGACCGTCAGCTCCGCCACGCGCCGGCCCAGGAGCCGCGCGAGTTCCCGCTCGTCGGCTGTCAGGGTCGCGTTGTCGCCCTTGGCGATGTGGCCCGCTCCGTACGGCGCACCGCCGCGTTCGGTACGGGTCACCGCGGTTTCGGTGAACGGCAGTCCCACCAGCAGCATGCCGTGGTGCAGGAGCGGCAGCATCATCGACAGCAGCGTCGACTCGTGGCCGCCGTGCAGCGTGCTGGTCGAGGTGAACACGCCGGCCGGTTTGCCGACCAGATCGCCGGCGACCCACGAGCCGCCGGTGCCATCGAGAAAATGCTTGAGCGGTGCCGCCATGTTGCCGAAACGCGTCGGGCTGCCGAGCACCAGCCCATCGCATCCCGCGAGCTCCGCGTGGGTCGCATACGGCGGGCCGGTTGCCGGCACTGGGGGTGCCGGGGCTTCGATTACCGTGGTGACAGCCGGCACGGTGCGCAGACGCACCGAGGCGCCCGTGACGCTCTCCACGCCACGGCAGACGTGCCGCGCGAGTTCGGCGGTGGCGCCGTTGCGGGAGTAATACAGAACGAGGACTTCCGGCATCGGGTTTTGAGAGAGGCGCTCGGTGAGCGCTTGCTTGACGCAGGATTCTAGCGCTTGCTAGCGTCCTTCAAGGTTCGATGGAATGGATGATCGCATGTTTCGGAGCCTGAGGCTGCGTGTGTTCTGTGCCTCGCTGCTGCTGACGGGCGGCTGCGCGGTCGCGCCGGTGCAGACCATGAGCGACACGCGCCAGGCGATTCAGGCGGCCGAGGCGGCGGGCGCGCAGACCGCGGCTCCGGCGCAGCTGGCGGCCGCCCGCGATGGGCTGAAGCGCGCCGAAGACCTGATTCGGGTCAAGGATTACCGCGGCGCTAAGCGCGAGGCGCTCGCCGCGCGGGCGCGCGCGGCCGAAGCCCTCGCCGCGACGCCGGGCGCGAGCGCCGCGCACTGAACGATCGTCAGCCGCGCCAGCGGCTCGACAGTCGGGTCAGCACCAGATCCGGATAGTCGCGGCGGCCGAGGCTGCCGTTGTAGCGGGCGAGCGCCCGGCGGTAGTCATTGCGCTCGCTGTGCATGTAGAAGGCGAGGATTTCGCAGCCGAGTCGCACGTTGAATTCGACGTTGCCAAACAGGCGGTTCTCGACGCCGAGGTTGTGCGGCCAGAACGGCATCACCTGCATGAGTCCAACGGCCCCGCTCGAGGATACGGCGTACAGGTCGAAGCGGCTCTCGACGTCGATGACGGCGAGCACCAGCTCCGGTGTCAACAGCAGGTTGAAGTTGTGCTCGTGGCGGTAGCGGCGCACGACGGCGTTCGATGCGCAATAGACGTGGCGCAGGATGTCGACGCGCAGCGTCGGGTCGCGGACGAACTTCCGCAGGCGCGGCTCCTGCAGCTTGAAGAACACCTCCTCGCCAAAGCGATCCGGCTGGTCGTCGCAGCGCGTGGTCGCGATCGCCTGCTGGACGACGGCGCGCAGCTCCGGGTCCTGCTGCTGGTCGGCACTCGCGGGCAGGACGCCGGCCAGTCCCGCGACGAGCAGCACGCCTGCCGCCACCGTTCCCCGCCGGCGGGCGGCCGGCCGGTCAGCGGGCGCGGTGGGAGTTGAGGAATGCGACGGCATCGGCGAGCGGGAACTCCTCGCTTGCGGTGGCGCGACGGTGGCGGTACTCGAGCCGTCCGGCGTCGAGTCCGCGCTCACCGACCACAATTCGGTGCGGTATCCCATACAGCTCCGCGTCCGCGAATTTTACTCCGGGTCGCGCCTCGCGATCATCGAACAGCAC
>Ga0209415_10004751_pt1 | contig 24794 bp, 22 predicted proteins | sample PeaSoiSIISIP2007_FD_187696 | JGI IMG/M metagenome (GOLD analysis project Ga0209415, IMG submission 187696) | Peat soil microbial communities from Weissenstadt, Germany - SII-SIP-2007 (SPAdes) (version 2) | ecosystem: Environmental > Terrestrial > Soil > Wetlands > Peat | place: Germany... | reverse complement strand
ACGCGGGCCAGGATCTCGTTGACGGATTCCTCCTTGGCGGCCTCGATGAATCCGCAGGTGTTGACCACCACCAGGGAAGCCTGGTCGGGAAACTCCGCGGCGCGGAAACCGGCGGTGAGGAAGTCCCCGTAGATCCGTTCCGTGTCCACGAGATTCTTGGAACAGCCCAGGTTCACGACATGGATGGATGGCGCGCGCATCAGGGAGTGCCGTCGGCGCGGGCTTCGTTGCTCTTGCGGTCGATCCAGGGCTTGAGGCCTTCGGGCACCAGGCGCTTGTCGGCGAAGGCCTGGGCGGCGGCCCGGGACGTGAAGCGCCCCACGCGCACGCGCCAGTACTGCCCGGCCAGGGCGGCACCGTCCGTGGGGACCGGGATCGCGTAGGCTGGAATCCCCTCCGCCGCGAACTTGGCGATGTGGGCGTCGGCATCGGCCTTCGTCTTGTGGATGCTCACCTGGAGGACCCAATCGCCCACGGGTCCGGGCTCTCCCGGACCCGCCGTCGCCGCGGGAACGGAGGGGGACACCTTGTTGGTCGCCGCCACGGGAGGGGCGGGGGCGGGTTTCTGGACCTTGGCCGGGGTTGGGGTTGCGTGGACGGCGGGAGTGCTATCTGGTTTCTTCGGCGTCGGTGCCGCGGAGGCCACGCCCTGGCCCGGCTCGGCCTTGGCGGTGTCCTGCGATGGCGCCGACCGTCGGATTTCCGGAGGCGTAAAGTTGGTGTCCCCGGTCGGGGCCGGAATCACCGCCACAGGTTCGAATGGTTTGACTTCCTTCTTGCATCCCCACAGGGCGAGCGCACCCCCGAAGACCAAGGCCGAAACCGCTGTCCTCCACCTGTTCATCGGACCTCCCATCGTCTCCGGGACCATCCCCGAAACCAAGCCGTCAAAGGTACGTCAGTCCGAAACCGGGGGGCGGACGGCGCACCCCCAGCACGGAACGTGAAGCCCGCTCAACTGTCCCAGCGCACCCCGGCGTACACTTGGCGGCCCCGCAACGGACCCCAGATGTGGCTGGTGCCGAAATTTCCCTGGGCGTCGAAGAAGTCCGGAGAATCCCCTGCCGAGCCCGTCTGCGTGTAGTCGAACAGGTTTTCGGCACCAACGTACAGGGTGATCTCCTTGCGGACCTTCCAGTCCAGCTTGGTGTCCACGACCGCGAATCCGGGGGCGTGGTCGAATTTCGGATCGAAGACCCCGCCGGTGGTCGGGTCGTAGCCGTTGTACTGGTCGGCGTAGCCGTAGGGGGCGAGGTTCCGCGGCGCCGTCCAGACCACGTCGCCGGACCAGTCCAAAGGACCCGCTTTCACGTCGAAGCGACCCGTCACGTCCGTTTCCACCGCAGCCACGGGTTCGATGGCCTTGTAGCGGTCCGGAATCTCCTGGTGTTCCACCCCGGCTCCCAGCTTGAGCCAAGGGAGAGGAAGGACCGCGCCTTCGGCGTCCACCGACACGAAGGGAAGTGTCGCCGGATCGTTCTTCAAGACCGGTCGCGCCCCGTTCTCATCCACGTAGGCGAGGTCCGTGAGCCAGGTCGCGTACGCGCTCGCGGAAAGGTCCCACCTGGCGCGCTCCAGGGCGAGCACGCCGCCCGTCCCCCAGGCCTTCTCCAGGTTGTGGATGTCGATGTCGAACCCGTTGTTCAGGATGTTGTGGTCGGTCTCGAAGAACGTGAGCGGCGCGTGCCATCCGCGACCGGCGGAAAGCCGTCCCGTGAGTCCCGGCACGAATTCCCAGCGCAGGTTGGCGCGCGGCGAGACCAGCCAGTCGTAGACCTGTGGGCCGCCCGGCTTGTGGATCCAATCGACGGCGGCTTCGTCGCCGCGCACCGCGACGGACAGGTCCCGTTCGCGTCCGAAGTTCCAGACGTCCTGGGCGTAGAGTCCACCGAACATCGCGTCGAACGAATCGGGCGTGATGCTGTCGTCCACGAAGTAGGTCTGGGAACGGGAACGCATGTATTCGTAGGTGCCGTCGGTCCCGAGGGTCACCGTGTGCGGTCCGGCGGTCCCCACCCAGCGCAGGTCGGCCACCAGGGTGTTGTCGTCGTTGTAGTAGTCGGAGGCGTCCTCGTATTCGGAACCCTGCGATTGTCCCGCCCACCCCGCGCGCAACTCCCAAAGGCCGAGTCCCGGGGAGTCCCACGTCAGGGATCCCGCGGTCTCGGTGCGGTCGGTGGTGATCCATTCCACGATGGATCGCGGGGATCCGTCGTAGGCGTTGCGAAGGTCGTTCCCCACGAAGTGGAGACTGTCGGGAGGGGTTGAAGTGACAGCGGGGAAGTCCGTGGTGACGGCTCCGCCGAAGACTTCGGAATGGCTTTTCACGGCGCGGGCGTTCCAGTACCAACCCTCTCCGAGGGTCCCGTCCAGCTTGACCAGCCCGCTTTCGTCCTTGAGCGACGGGGATTCCGTGAGCCCGTTGTTGTCGGCGTCCCACTGGCCCTGCTGGAAGAAGTGCCCCGCGGCCACCAGGCCCAGGTTCCCGTCGTCCGTGCGGGTGGTTGCGGAAAACGTCAAGCGCCTCCAGTCGTCGTTCCCGCCGGCGATGTCCGAAGTGAAGCTGGGTCCCCTCGGGTTCTGCAGACGGATGTCGATGGCACCGCCGATGGCTCCCGGAGCCAGCAGCGACGCGCCCGGTCCCCGGGAAATGTCGATGCCCGCCAGCCCCGCCGTGGTCAGGGCGTCCACGCCGTAGAAGCCGGTCACCGTGGAATACAACGGCAGGCCGTCCACCAGCACGGTGGTGTGTTCTGCTCCCAGCCCGTTGATCTGGATCTGCTTGAAGCCGCACGAAGAACAGGCCGTGAGGACGTCCACGCCGGGTTCGTCGGAGACGGCCTGGGCGATGTCGTCCGCGTTCTTGCGCTGGATGGCTTCGGGAGAGACCACCTGGGTGGGTTGGATGGCGTTGGTGAGTGCCCCCATCCGATCCAGGTCGCGCCTGTGTCCCACCACCACCACCGCCCCGCTCGCCGAAGTCTTCTCGAGGAGTGCCGGCCCCTTGCCGGTATCCACCACCTGCGCGGCGAGGGCCGAATCCGAAACAACGGGAGCGCTCGGAGACGGGGTTTGCGTCTGGGCCTGGACCTTGGTGGTGTCCAGGACCTTCGGGACGGAATCCGAGGCCTTGGCGACGGAATCCACCGTGAGAGAGCTTGGCACCATGGCCGAGTCCCCGGGGGGAGCCGATGTCGGATCGGCGACGGCGAGGGCCGCTGAAAGAAGGATCAAGTTCGTGAAGTTCAAAGGATCTCCTTGGCGGAATCGTTAAGGGCAGAGTTGCCGAAGTCGGGTTTCGGGACGCCAGCCGATCCAGGAATCGGCGAGTCGTCCGGAGGGTTCGAAGACGAGGACCTCCGGGAAGGCCGCGGGCCGTTCCACGCGGGGTCCTGCGATCAAGGCGTGGAAGGAGGACGGAATCCGACGCTCGACATCCCGACGGTCGTCCGGCTGGGCGTCGAAGCGGAGAGCTGCCAGCGAGAGATCCGGGCAGCTCTCCCCCACCCGGGCCAGGGCGGCCATCTGGGCGTCGCACCACGGGCATTGCGCGTCCCACAGGACGACCGCGAGCCGTCCGCGGCCGGGCACCCCGAGGGTGTCCGGCAGACGTGTCCGTTCGCTTGCGCCCGTCGCGGGCAGCACGAACGGAGCCGAAGCGGCCGCCGCAGGCAACGTCGCGATCGCGGCCAGCATCAGGCCGCGGAACATGGATCCCGCCAAGGGATGGTTCCTCCCGCATTTGAGGTGTTTGGCATCCACCGAACCGGACGGACGACACCTGGCGTCGATCGTCGGTCGGTGATTGCAATTTTCAGGGGATTCCGAGCGAGGAACCGTCGCGGCGAGCGTTCAAAGGCTCAGGCGACGACCCCGGCGGGGGCATCGGGAGGTCCACGGCAAGTGGCGGGAAGGGGACGAAGTTGGGGAGCCCAGAGCACAGGAGTCGCCACGTCCGCGAATCCGACGAGCACCCCGAGCACAACGGGGGGAGCCATGGGTCCGAGCCTGGCGGGTGCGTGCAGCACCTGGCAGATGGGACAATCGTCTTCGTGCTCGTCTCCGGGCGCGTGGTGGTGGACGGCCACGACTGCGGCCATGCACAATTGCGCGATCAGCGCCAGCAAAGAAACGAACCGGACCATGGATTTCACTTGGTAACATACACTCAATCTCATGTTTGATCTTCCACGCATCCGGTCCAATGGAGGCGACGGGAATCGGGGGGCTCGCTCGGGTGGCGGCCCCAGGATGTCCACCCTGGTCGGTTTGCTCCTTGTGGCGGCCGCGGCAGTTCCCGCAGCCGGTGTCGTCATTCACCGGTGCGGTCTGGACGCCTTCCCGAAGGGTTGGAAGCCCGGAGATCCTCCCCCGTTCCCGAAACACCCCTCCACCGCCTTCGCCGCCCGCAGCCTGGCCTCCGTCTCCTCGCTGCAGACCGACCACTACATCCTTTGGTGGAGCATGGTGGGGACCGATTCCATCACCGGCAACGGCGCGGCGATTCCCGCCGGAGATTCGGTCCCAGGCCTGGTGCGCTCCGCCGCCACGGCGCTGGAAGCGGCCTGGCACCTGTACGTGGACACATTGGGTTACTTGCCGCCCCGTCCGGCGGGCAAGGGTTTCCACTGGGCGATCTCCGCTCCTTCCGGCAAGTACCCGGTGGAACTCTGCGAAGTGGGCACCGCGCTCTACGATTCCGGATTCGCCGTCAGGAATGGCGACCTCTACTACGGGGTGACCATCCCCATCACCTTCCAGGGCGCGAGCAGCATGATGCTGGCCTCGGATCTCCCCACCTTCCCCAAATGGTCCGCCGTGCTCGACGACGGAAAGGGCTCGGTGGGATCCGACTACAGCGTGGTGTGGCCGGTGGTGATGGAGGCCACGGCCTCCCACGAGGAGTTCCACTCCGTCCAGTACAACTACGAGACGAACCTGAACCATTTCCTGTTCGAGGCCTCCGCGGTCACCATGGAAAAAGTGGCCGTCCCCGCCGAATCCGACTACCTCGTGTTCCTGGCGCCGAACTACGGGGGACTCTGCGGTCTGCAAGGCTTGACCCCGCTGCTGGAAGCAGACCACTTCGCCGCCTATCCCCACGCCTGGTACATCAAGCAGCTCGTCGAGGACCAGGGGATCGGGATCCTCCACCAACTCTGGGCGGCGCGGGCCAACAACACGGCGCCCATCAAGTCCACCCTGAACGCCGTCTACGCCCAGCACAACCTGACCTTCGACTCCACCCTGGCCCGCTACGCGTTGCGCGTGGGACTGAGTGGTCGGCGGTCGAATTGGCTTCTCCCCTCCTTCGCGTCCTTCCCGGACGACACCCTGTTCCCCACTCTCCAAGGGGTCCTGAAACCGGGTTCGACCCCCACCGCCCTGCCGTTGGATTCCAGCCAGTTCGCCGAGTGGATCGATACGCTCGGCAACGCCGCGGACCGCATCGTGGACTGGATCCCCGACGCCGGGGCGAACCTGGCCCACGCCTGGAAATCGGGCACCGCCAGCGGTTCGGAGCGCCTCCGCGGATCCATCCGCCAGGCCGTGTCCGGCACCCGGCAGGACGTTTGGGCCTTCTCCAATCCCGGACCCCTGGCCGCCGACCGGAGCTCGGCCACCAGCGAAGCTTCGACATCCTGGCTCTGGGTGAGCACCGCCCCCGCCCGGACCGCGGTCTCCACGACCAAGCCTTTCCAGTGGACCGATCCTTCGGGGACCGCGACCGGTGGCTCGGTCCTCCAGGGAACGTCCACCGTGGACACCACCTGCACACCGCTGCTGCATACCGACATCTGGACGCCCACCGCATCCGAGGAGCCGTTCGCGGATTCGGTGGTGGCCTCCTCCGGAAGCCATTCCCTGGTGCTGGAGGACGCCGACCGCATCCTGTCCTTGAAGAACGCCTCCCTGACCGTGCCCTATCCGGTGAAGGCGGCTTGGGTGGGGCGCGGCGACGGAATCTGGTCCCAGGACAGCGTTTCCGCCATGGGGTCCGGCGCCAGGATCGATCTGGGTTCGATCGATCTTTCCGTTCCGTTGCGGATCCTGGCTTCGGCAGGGAACTCGGCATCGGTCGGGAAGGCGTCCGCCCCCTATCCCAATCCTTCGCGGCACGGAGCCTCCATCCATTTCCTGGTGAATTCCGTGAATGGCGCGACCCTGGAGATCCTCACCGCGGACGGGACGATCGTCCGTCGCATCGAGGCCGGGCCGGGCGCGACCTCGGTGGACTGGGACGTGCGCAACACCTCCGGCGAGCGGGTCAAGTCCGGCGTCTACTGGTTCGTCTGGAGAGGCGTGTCGGGAGTGGCCAGGGGCCAACTGATCGTGGCCCGGGACTGAGCTTCAGGGCGCGACGCGCTGGACCAGATTCGCGCGGATGGTGCCCAGCTTGACCTTGGATTCCATCCGCACGGGGATGTGCCAGGGGTCGTCCGTGACCCACATCAACAAGCGGCCCTTGGAGGCGAACAGGGCGTCGTCGTGGATCTTGGGTTCCACCACCAGCGTGCGCACGCTGCCCTTCCCGGTGTCCAGGAGTTCGCGGCGCAGGCAGAGGATTTCCACGGAAGAGAAACGCTTGCGGTTGTCCACCATGGAGATGAACTGCGACTTCCCGGGTTCCAGATCCGATTCCCGGACGTGCTGGAAGGCGGAGAGGAGGTCGTATTCGCCCCCCGAGAGGTCGATGCTCGTGTCCGGTTTCGGTGCGCCCTTGATGGTCGCGGTGACCAGCGCCCGGGACTGGGCGCGCCGGAAATCGATCCGGACGTCCGCGGAATAGAGACCCTCCCGCTGGACCTTGCGGAACTGCACCGGCAGGCCTGTCCGCGGGTCCACCAGCGACTGGACGGTGTCCTCCACCGGATACATGGACTGGATGGTCTTGTTGGCCCGGGCGGTGGTGCGCACGGCCATGAGGCCGGGATCCGTCGTGGGCAGGCACTCGATGGACGAATGCCCGACCAGCATGCCCCCCCAGAACACGTCGAAGTACAGGCGTTCCCCGCGGAAGGCGGTGATGGGCAATCCCGCCACCGCCATGGAGGAGAGGAGCGCCGCCCAGGCGAAGGACTTCACGCGCCCGGCCGGACTCCGGCCAAGCCACGAGCCGCGATGTCGGTCCGGTGCTGGAGTCCCTCGAAATTCAGGAGAGCCACGCCGCGGTAGGCGTTGTCCACCGCTTGGAGCAAGGTGTCGCCGGACCCGACCACGCTCAATACCCGGCCCCCCGAGGTCACCAGGCGTCCCGAATCGTCCAGGACCGTGCCCGCATGGAGGACCTGGACGTTTTCCAATCCGGCGACGTCGTCCAGGCCTTCGATGATCCGTCCCTTGCGGACCGCGCCGGGATAGCCTTCCGCGGCGAGCACGACCACGGCGCTGGCGCGTCGCGGCGCGGGCAGATGGATGTCCCCGAGCTTGCCCGCCAGGGCGGCCTGGCAGAGATCCACGAGATCGGCTTCCAGCACGGGAAGCACGCACTGGGTCTCCGGATCGCCCAGGCGGCAGTTGAACTCCACCACCTTGGGGCCCGTCTTGGTCAGCATGAGCCCCACGAACAGGATGCCCCTGTAGGGGCAGCCTTCCTGTTCCATGGCCTTGAGGACGGGTTCCACGATGTTCTGGCAGACGGAAGCCAGGATGGCGGGAGTGACGCAGGGCGCGGGAGAGTAGGCACCCATGCCCCCCGTGTTGGGCCCCTGGTCGCCGTCCCGCAGGCGTTTGTGGTCCTGGGCGGAGGGAAGCAGCACGTAGCGCACCCCGTCGCAGAGCACGAAGACGGAGGCCTCCTCGCCCTGCATGAACTCCTCCACCACCACCTCGTCGCCGGCGGTCCCGAAGACGCGATCGTCTCCGAGCATCTGGCGGGCGGCGGCGATGGCCTCCTCGCGCGTCATGCAGACCACGGCGCCCTTCCCCGCGGCCAAGCCGGAGGCTTTCACCACCACGGGGACGGGGCATTCCGCGAGGTGCGCGAGCAACGGATCCAATTCGGTGAAGGTCAGGTGGGCCGCCGTGGGGATCGAATGCCTGACCATGATGTCCTTGGCGAACGCCTTGGACGACTCCAGTCTGGAGGCCGCCTGCGTGGGACCGATGGCGGGGATGCCGACCTCCGTCAAGCGGTCCACCAGGCCCAGGGCGAGCGGGGTCTCCGGTCCCACGAAGACCCAATCGACCTTTTCCTCGGAGGCCAGGGCGACCATCCCCTCGATGTCGTCCTGCGCGACCGGGAAGCAACGGGCCAGAGCGCCGATGCCCGGGTTCCCCGGGGCGGCGAGGATCTCCGGCGCGTGGGCGCTCTCCGACAACTTGAGGACGATGGCGTGTTCGCGCCCACCGGAGCCGACAACCAGGATCTTCATGGAGGGCGTCAAGGTAGAATCCCGGTCGTCCACTGGAGATCGCCCCAAGCGGAAGCACCGGAACCCGCCGGTCCCCAGCCGGCACGGACCGTGGCGGAGAACGTTCCCGCGGACGTTCCGCGCCGCCAGCGCAAGCCGAATCCCGCGCGTTGGTCGAACTCGCGGGCGATGGGGAGGTCTTCCCTCCACAATCCGACGCCGACACCCATGTCCCAAGGGAGATGGAACCACCCCTCCAGCCGGGACAGGACCACCAGGTTCTTCCTCGCGAATTCGTCCGTTTCGATCTCGGAGAGCGCCTTCCCGAACCCGGCGTCGCCGGTGGTGTCGTACCCGCCTCCCGCCTGGGCCCGGGTCAATTTCATGAACCCGCCGGAATCCGTCAGGAGGATCCCCTGGTTCAACCAGGCGAGGACCTCCCCCTCGAAGCTCCACGGCAGGTCCGGTCGCGCCGATGCGGTCGCGACGATCCGCGCCATCACTCCACCGGTCAGGATGTCGGAGTTCGGAACGCGCAGCGTGAGACCCAGGTCCCCTCCCAGGGCGTTTCCCTTCCTCCGCTCGTCGGCGCCCAGGAAATCCATGCCTCCGTACACGAAAGGCCAGTCCTGCCGAACCAGGGAAGTCCAGCCGAACATCCGGTCCAGATCGGGGACGAACAGTCCGATCCGCCCGCTGCCCAAGCTCATTTCCGCCTCCCAGGGGGCGGTCCCCGCCTCCCACCTGTGGCGCACCGTGACCACGGGGTTCGATCCCGCCTGGCTGCGGAAATCCACCCATTGTTCCGCGACCTGGTCCAGCGTGTCCCGAGCCTCCAGGCGCGCGGCCCAGGTTCCGGTCCCCTTCGGCGAAACCACCAGATCCCGTCCATCCCAGGCCATCGGGGCACCGGGAGGGATCTCGGCGAAAAGCTGGATGGGCCCGCCTTGGGGATCCACGGCCACCGGCCGGTAGGATCGCACGGATCCTTCCGCCACCCCCGACCCGCCCGAACGGCTGAGGAACACGGGAGGGAGATAGGGCTTGACCGGTTTGGACAATTCCACGACCCTGGAAACCCCGTGGTCCGAGAACACGAACCGGAACTCCATGCGTCCCGCGCGCGCCGGGCGGAAGACGAGCACGCGTCCGTTCCACGAGACTTCGCCGTCGCCCTCCACCGAGTCCAGCGCGATTCCCGCGTCCTCCCAGTCCGAGCGGACCCGCCCCGGGTCCCAGGTGTACCAGCGCCTCTCCAGAAGGGTGTCCCACGGGAGCTCCACCAGCAGGCCGTCCGACGAGATCAGGTCCCTTCGCCGTTGCACCCGGAGACTCCAGGTCCGCGTCCCGGTGGCGCCCGCGGGATCCACCACGCGGAATCCGACCTCGACGGTCTTCCCGCAGACGGATTTCGTCCCATCGGTCCCCGAGTCCCGAGGGGACCAGGACACGCTCATGGCGGCGGAATCCCAGCGCGCTCCGGTCGGAAGCTGGATGGGCGCCACCTTCAGCGCGGAACCCGGCCATCGGCTGGACCAGGGCACGGGCGCGAACGACCAGTTCCCCCCGCAGCGCGGCGAAACCGGTTGACCTTCGAGCCGCGGAGGCGCCGGGCGGCGGACCACGGGACGCCAGACCAGGGTGTCGCCGCCGCGCGCACCGACAACGGTCCATTTCACGACGGAGCTCCCGGTGTCCAGCGGAGCGCCCTGCAAGGTCCTGGAATCCTCGTCCCAGACCAGACCGGCGGGGAGATCCCCCAGGCGGCCGAACACCAGGTCCGCGGTGGGTCCCCCCGAATCGTCGACCGCCCAGGCCGTCCAAGTCAACTTCTGTCCAACCCACAGCGAATCCGGCGGCGACGGCGAAACCCATCGGGGACGCCCGCGCGGGACGTGCGCCTGGGCGCTCGCGGCCGGCCCCGCGCGCAGCCTGTCCAGGAACGACGCCGGTGCCACGAGCACCAGCTGGCCTCCCTCCAGCGACAGGAACAGCTTCTGTCCGGTGGGGACGCCCCCCATCGACTGTTCCAGGCTCTTGAGGAGGGCGGCGCCGAACTCGTAGAGCTTCTTCTCCCGCACGCTGGATACGATCTTGGATCGCGCGTTCCAGGCCGATGGGTTGGCGGCGGCCTGCACGCGCACGACCGGCGATTGGCGCAGCGCGCGCAGGGCGCCTTCCGCCGAAAGCGTCTGCCAGACGTCGGCATCCACCAGGAAGGCCTTGTCGGAGAAGCGGAGGATGTCGCCCTGCTGCACCCCCGAAACGGGACTCCCCAGCAGGAACACCGGCGCTCCCGTGGCGTGGAACCTGGCCTGCAACCTGGCCACCACGGCCTGGTCGGCCACGGTGGCCACGGCGAAGGCCCCCAGCGGCGCCGTGGACCAGTCGGCACCCGCGGCGGAGGCGAGCAGCGCCATCAGCGCCAGGACGCGCCCCGCGGCGCTCATGGGGCGCCATCCTCCAACCAGCGACGGTACTCGCCCAGGGCGCCTTCCGCCACTCCCTTGTCGCCGTAGTCCACCGAATCCGCCACGGTGAACCACTGTCCTTCCGGGGCGCTCCAGTCGAGCCGTCCGTACTGGCACGAAGGATGTTCCGAACGCGCCTGGGCGTGCAGACGCACGTAGGAACCAGCGCGGCGGTCGTTCCGGACCACCACCACCGAACTGTCGGCGAGCACGGCCTCGATCCAGACCACGGAATCCCTCGGATCCGAGGCGAGCCTCGCCCGCGCCGTCGCGAGCCCCATCGCCACGGCGTAGGGTCCGGCCCCGGCGACGGTGCCCGACCCGGCCACCCTCTGGATGGTCCGATCCCAGATCCTGTCGTGCCGCGCCGCTTCCGTCTTGGCCTTGTCGAGGTTCACCATCGGAACCAGGAACACCATGCGCAGCACCAGCAGCACGGTGAAAACGGTGAGGATGGACTCGAACGAGACCGCGTCGCCCAGGTCCGGTGCGCGCCTGCGCAGCGACATCCTCAGGCCCCCGGCTCCGGGGCGGACGGGCCCGCGGCGATCCGCTTTGTGGACAGGAATTGTCTATACTCCGCCTCCCAGGTCCGGAGCTCGCCCAGGCGACGGGCGAGTTCCTCCTGGAGCCTCGCGGCCGCCTCCACCGAGGCTCCGGTGTGGCGCAGCGTCTCCAGGAGCTTCTGCACGTGCCCGTCGAGCATCTTCTGCGCCTCGATGAGCCTGGCCTCCGTACGGGCCCTCTCCTCGGCGGAAGGTCCCCTGTCCCGCCCCAGATGGGCGCGGACGGCGGGAGCCAGCACGGTGAGGTACCAATCGGACAGGTGGGTCTCGGCGAGTTCGCGCCCGCGGTAGAGCCTGTCCAGGAGCTGCACCACGAGCGCCTCCACAAGGAGGGAAATGCCCGTGGCCACCAGCGTCGCCTGGATGGCGTATGCGTCTTCGTCGATGGCCTTGGCGATGTCGTGGATGAACCCCATCTCCCCTCCCGAGTCGGAGAGGCCCAGGATGGCGCGTTTCATGGGCGGGAAGGTGAGCACCAACCCCACCAGCGTCCCCAGGAACCCCACCTTGAGGACGGTCCGGTTGAGCAGGGCGTGGAACCCCAGTCTTCCGTTGTCCAGCAGATCCCTGCGGTCGGCGGCGTTGCGCAGGATTCCCCCGGAGGCGTCGAACTCCCCGCGCAGGCCCAGTTCGATCCAGCGCAGGCACAGGTCGCGGGTCTCGGCGGGGGGCAGGGAAGAGAGGGCCTGCTGGAGTCCACCCAGGTCGGGGTCCGCCCCCGCGGCGTGCAGGACGTCGAACACCTTGCGGTCTTCCAGGGCCCGCCTGGACATCCCGAAGAGTTGGCTGGCCAAAACCGCCTGGCCCACCAGGAAAAGGACCAGGATCGCGGCCTGGACCGGATTGCGGTAGTACAGGGCGTCGAAGTGCTGCATCACCAGGATCGCGAACAGGGCCAGGGGCAGAGGAAGGGCGAGCGCGAGAAGGGACTGCCAGCGGATCCGCTCCAGGACCTGGGCGGCCCGCACCAGGGATTGCAGGGACGTGTTCATGGGTGGATCCTCGCGCCGAAGGCGGATGTGGGGTCGGGAATGGAAACGGCCGCCTGGACGGACAGGGAAAACTGGGAAAGCGAGCGGTAGTCCAGGCGCACCTGCAGCGGTTGGATCTCCATGCTCCAGGGAAGTCCTCCCCAGCGCGGCATCCGGAACCCCGGAGGTCCCACCGCCAACTCCAGCCAGGTGGCCGCGGCCTGCGAGGTCCATGTTTCTCCCAATCCGAAGCTCGCCCACCCCGCCGGCAGGTCCCGCAGCCCCAGGCTTTGGAGCGATCCCGACCAAAGTCCCGGGCAAGCGGACAGGCGGTATTCCAGGCTGCCGAAACGGGCGACGAGCCTCCGTTCCCACGCCGCGGAATACGCGGAGTCTCCCGTCACTTTCCAGAAATCGCCCGGCACTCTCCCCCCCAGGAGACTGTCCAGGTTCGATTGCCTCCAGCTTTGGGTTCCGATGGGCAGGGCGTGCCGTTCCAGCTCCAGGCAGACAACGGGTCCGCACACCGCTCCCGTCCAGCTCCAGGCTCCGGGCATGGTGGAATCGCCCATCAGGTGGAACACCCGCGGCATCTGTTCCATCCTGTCCCAGCGCAACCCCATGTCCGCGCTGAGCCACCCCTTCCAGCCATAGCCGCCTTCGATTCCCGTGTACCACTCCGTCGTGGGGAACGAGCCCGGGGAGGCCGCCGTGGAAACACCCAAGTTGGCCGCGAATCCCGAGGGAGGGACCGTCCAGCGCCGCAGATGCTCCACGCTGGGGCGCAATCCCTCCCAAGTGGACCAGCTCGAATCCGTTCCCTCCGGCTTCGCCGACGTCGAGTCGACCTCGATCCAGGGCACCCGGGCGAATTCCGTCCCACGGGCGAGGAGGATGGCGGAGTCGCCCACGGGGCCGATCAAGGTCCAATCCGCGGTCCGGGGAAGGATGGCGGCCGAGTCCACGGATTCGACCAGACTGCGGGCGCGGGCGGAATCGAGGGGTACGGGTTCGGGAGCCGCGGAGAGGATGGACCATGCCGCGAGGCAGAGGATGGGGAACATCCTACCTCACGTCTCCGTCGATGGACGGGTTCGGACGAACCAATCCAGGCCCTCCAGGGTCAGGTCCGGACAATAGGCGTCGACGATCCTGGTGAGCCCGCGCAGCACCACCGACCAGCCACCGGTGGCGACGACCTTCGCCTTCGGGATTCCCTCTTCCGCGCGGATCCGCGCGACCAGGTGTTCCATCATTCCGATGTGTCCCAGCAACAGCCCCGAGTGGAGCGCGGACTCGGTGGTGCGCCCGGTGGCGCGCTCCGGAACCTCGATGGCCACTTGGGGGAGCCGGGCCGTGCGGCCCACCAGGGCCAGCATTCCGGTTTCGATGCCCGGGGCGATGGCCCCTCCCAGGTAGGTTCCGCCGCGCACGACGTCGAAGGTGGTGGCGGTGCCCAGATCGATGACCACGGCGTCGGCGATGCCCTTGCTTTCCAGCCCGAGCGCGTTGGCGAGCCGGTCGGGACCGATCTGGACGGGATTGGAGTATTCCAGTCGGATCCCGCAGTTGCGGTGGTTCAACGACCGCACGTCGCCGGTGGGAACGACCCTCTCCAGTCCCTTGTGCCAGGAGCGGTCCAGGGCGGGGACCACGGTCGCGATGGCGGCGGCCCGCAATTGGGAAACCGGGAACTGGCCCACGTCCATGAGCTGCCGCACCCGCATCTCGATCTCGTCGGAGGTGGCCGAAGGGCGGGTGGTCAACCGCCATTTGCGTTTCAGCACCCCGTCGCTGAACAGGCCTACGACGGTGTGGGTGTTCCCGATGTCCACGGCGAGCATCGACGAAAAGGTAAACCTGCGGGGTCCCATCCCCGTGTGGGCATTTTCCTTCGCCTGGCGAGCGGGAGGGTTCCTACTTTGGGTCCACAGTGGAGCCCACCAGCGACGATCGGATCACCGCCTTCATGGCTTGGCGCAGGCGGCGGGCTCTCGAAGCCGGTCTCTTCCGACCCGACCAGCTCCTGGACGAGTGGGTGTTCCGGAGAATCCTTCTCCACGCTCCGCGTGACATCTACGAGCTGGAGAAGCTCCAGTTGCTGACCGGCCCGCTGTTCCACCAGTACGGGGACGACCTGCTCGCGCTCAGCCAGAAACGCCCCACCGAGGACGAACGCCCGCGCCGCCAGCAGCGCGACACGGAGCCGGAACCGCGCGAATCCCGCCAGCGCGTTCCTTCGGTACGAACCCGCCGTACGGAGTCGCCGTCGAACCGAGGCTCCGTCCGCGCCGACGACCCCCCGATCTCCCTGCCTTCCGTCCGCGAGGACAAGAAGACCATCTCCGACTTCGAGCCGGCGGCATCGCACATGGATTGGCGCGATCGACCCTTCGAATTCCGGTGTTCCACGCTTTCCTTCAAGTTCTGGGAAACCGAGTTCCTCTCCGCCTGGGGCCATCTTCTCGAGTCCATCGCCACCGGCTCCACGGCTCCCGACAGCACCGACGAGGAGGCCGTGGTCGCCCTGTGCGACCGGAAACGGAAGGCCGCCAAGGAATGGGAACACGCCTGGGTCAAGCTGGTGCTGCGCCGCGCCTACGAGACGACCTAGAGCAGCGTCCCGCAGGAAAACGAATCAATCGTCATCCCCGCGCAAGCGGGGATCCATGCATGACGACCGACGTTCTGGACTCCTGCTTTCGCAGGAGTGACCGAGACCGCCGGTTCGCTTTTCTAACTCATGCGCACACACGGGCAACAGGAGGCTTCAGATGTTCGACATCCATGCCATCAACGTCTGGGGGGCCGTGGCCGCGGCTCTCGCGATGTTCGCCTTGGGAGGCCTCTGGTTCTCCCCGATCCTGTTCGGCAAGGCGTGGGCCGTCAGCATCAAATCCTCCCCGAAGGAACTCGGATCGCCGGTGGTGGCCTTCGCCCTGTTCCTCCTCACCGCGACGGGGATTTCCTTCCTGGTGGCCCTGCTGTTTTCGGGGGCCGGCATGGACACCACCCAACGAGGGTTCCTGGGCGGAATCGTGCTCTCCGGCCTGTTCTTCCTGGTCTCGCTGGGCGACGCCGGATTCACGGGCCATCTGCGCGCCAGGTGGTGGTGGATCCAAGCGGTCTACCGCGTGGTCGGCACCCTTCTCCTGTGCACCATCGTGGGGGCCTCCGCGCCCACCAGCCCCGCGCACCAGATCCAGAAATCGTTGGACGACGCGGGCAAGACCGTGGACCGGGGTCTTCAGGACATCGGGGTCAAGTAGGGCTCGGTCGGCACCAGTGTGAGGTTCTGCAAGTCCGGCGACTCGTTCCGCTCGTCCTGAGGAGGCCACGAAGTGGCCGTCTCGAAGGGCGTGCGGAAGCCTATGGGATACCGGTTTCGTGGACCCCGCCCACTCTTCGAGACGCCTCCCTTCGAGGTGGCTCAGGGCTGGTCGGCTCCTCAGAATGAGCGGGATTTCGTATGCTCCGGACGGTTTGCCCTTTTCTGGGACGATAGGTTAGGGCCAGACCGAATCCGCGGAGGCCGGATGGAAGTCCGGGTAGGCGGTGGGGCCGCCCTCCCGGATCCATGCCTTGCAGGAATCGCCCATGTCGGAAAGCACCCAGGGGCCTCCCCCGCTCCCGGTGCGCAGGAGCGCGGACTTCTCCGCCTTGTCCACCCACGACCACTGCGTCCATGACACTTTCTGCCAGGGGTTGTCGTGGAGGAACCGCACGAAGTCGTGGGCGCGCGTCCAGTCGCAGCGGCCGTCTCCGGAGGATTCCGAGGCGCTCCACTCGGTGGCGAAGACCGGCACCTTCTGCAGCACCCCCTTGAGGTCGTCCGCCATTCCGTGCGAGGCCGCGTACCCGTGGTAGGTGTACATGATGTTCCGGACGGTGTCCCCCTTCGCGTCCAGGAGCACGAGGGGGTCGGCGGCGGCGTACTTGGTCCAACGCGACCATTCGGGGGTCCCCACCACGATCACCGTGGTGGAGTCGTGCTCGCGGATGACGGAGATCACCTTGGATGCGTACGCCTTGATGCTGTCCCAACCGGCCCCCGTGGGTTCGTTGGAGATCTCGTAGATCACGTGGGGATCGCCGGCGAAGTAGCGGGCGGTCCGGTCCCAGAATTCCAGGGCCGGATCCAGGTAGGCGTTCGGATCGTCCACAACGTGCCAATCGACGATGGCATAGATGCCCTCTTCCCTGGCCCAGGACACTTCGTTTCGCATGGTGGCGTCCCAGGTGGCCGGGGAGTTCGCGTATTCCATGGCGGGGACGGGAACGCGGACGACGGTGACACCCATCTGGTGCACCATGAAGTCGATCGCGGACTTCCGGATGTTCTCCTCGTGCCACTGGGGCCAGAACATGGACACTCCGCGCAATTGCAGGGGAACTCCGGCGGAATCCGAAAGCTGCCGTCCCACCACCTTCAGCTTGCCGTGGAGGGAGACCAGTCCACCGGGCACCGGATCCGGATCCGAGTGGAAGATCCCTCCGCAACCCGACAGAAGGCAGGCGGAAAGGATCGCGAGGCGGGTGCGCCTCACCGGTCGTTCCGCCGCTGCTGCTCCCAAAGGACCCAGGCGAGGACGCCCAGGGCGATCACGATGAACCAGAAGGGCGTCGCGATGATCCACGCGGCACCGATCACGGAATGGGCAAGACCTTCGAACATGGGCCACCTATCTACTCGACCGGGCCGCTCCGGTCAACTCCATCAACCGACCGCCATCGCCCGCAGCACGGTCCGCAGCAGGTCTTCGGCCCGCACCGGCTTGGAGAGGACGGGGCCGGACCGATCGTCCCTGGGATCGCCGATCCACACCACCGGCACGCCCCCGAGGTCCACTCCGTCCCAATCGGGATCGTCGAGGTCCACCACGGCGAGGTCCACCGGCGAGATCCGCATGGCCACCTCCGCGTCCTCCACCCGGATGGGGGCCAGAACCCTCATCCCCTCGCGCTCGAGCATCCCGCGCACGACCTCGCGCTGGATCCTCCCCGTGGCGGCCACGAAGATGGTCGCCACCGGCCGGGTCGCCTTCTCCAGAGCCTTGAACAGGGTCTGCAGGTCGAAGGGGTGCGAGAGCACCACGGCCCGTCCACCTCCGAGCAGGCCCCTGGCGGAACGGACCAGCGAGGGCCGGACGACCACCGCGACGGGACCCTCTCCGGACAGGGCGGATTCGACGGAATCCGTCACCACGATCCCCTCGCCCTCGGGCACTCCGGAGCGTTCGAGGAGTTCGCGCATGAGGTCCTGCTGGACGGGATCCGAAAGCGCCGCTCGGGCGCCGCCCCCGATCGCCGGCAGTCCGGTCGAGATCGGACTCGCGTCCGCCACCCCCAGGGGGATCTCGAACCGGAACCTGCTCCCCCGGCCGGGAACGCTTTCCAATCCTATCGCGCCGCCCATGGCCCGCACCAGGTCCCGCGCGATGGTGAGGCCCAGTCCCGTCCCTCCGAACCGGATCGCCGTCTCGGCGCTGGACTGCTGGAACGGCTCGAAGACGGCGTCCTGCCGGTCGGCCGGGATCCCCACTCCCGTGTCCGAGACTTCGAACCGGACCTTCGCGCGCGTCGGGTCCGGCTCGGACCCTTCCGACGGATCCACCAGCCGGACCGCGACCACCACTCTCCCCTCCGAAGTGAATTTCACCGCGTTTCCCAGGAGATTGTTCAGGACCTGCCGCATCCGGCCGGAATCGATCCGCAGCGAGCGCGGGAGGCGCGGATCGCAATGGGCCAAAAGATCGATCTCCTTGTCCGCGGCGATGGGGGCGAGCAGCCTGGCGACGTCCATGACGAGACCGGAAAGGTCGGCGTCGTCCAGCACAAGTTCGACCTTCCCCTTCTCCAGCCGGCTGTACTCCAGCACGCCGTTGATGGAGTCCAGCAATCCCAGGGCGGCTCCCCGCGACAGATCCAGGGCTTCGCGCTGTTCCGCGTCGAGCCGTCCCTTCAGGACCTGCTCCGTCAGGCCGATGACGCCGTTGAGCGGCGTCCTCAGCTCGTGGGTCACGGAAGCCAGGAAATGCGACCGCGCGTGGGCGGCGGATTCGGCGTGGCCGAGGGCGACCTGGAGCTGGGCGCGCGCGAGTTCCAGACGGTCGACCATCGCGTCGATGCGCCGCGACAGGTTCCCGATCTCGTCCGGTCTGGGATCCGCGACGCGGATGCCCGAGGACGGGGAGTCCCCGATCCTCTCGACGCCTTCGGCGATGCGGGCGATCCGGCGCAGCACCATGCGTTCCAGGGTGAACAGCGCGGCCACCATGGCCATCAGCACCGACAGCGCGAACTGCAGGAAGAACCCGCGCGCCGCCTCCTTGCCCAGATGGTGGAGGGGCCTGTCCAGCCGGAGATCCATGTGCGCCGTCCCGGAGTCCAGCAGAGGCAGGGGAAGCGAGAGCACGGTGCTGTCCTGCGCCGAGCCGACCGGCGGCGGCGCCGCGGCATTCCCCACGCGGAAGGAGACGGGCATCTGCAGAACCCGTCCCAGGGATGCCTCCTCCCGGGCGCCCATGCGGCGGGCCAGGGCGAACCAGCCGGGGGAAGCTCCCGCTCCCGAGGCGGGGAACACCTGCTGCATCGTGGCGAGGTACAGGGTGGATCCTGCGAGGACCAAGCCGGTGCGGACGGGCTCGCCGGGTTTCGCCAACCTGCGCAGCACCCTCTCCAGGGCGGTGTCCGGGGCGCCGCTTCGGCCCAGGCCCGCGCGAAGCCTCGACCGCGCGTCCCAGAAGAAGAGCTGGTCCTGACCCATGTTGGAGAGGGTGGAATCCTCCAGGTTGGTGGCGGGGAATGTCGGATTCCGTCCTTCGAGCCAGGCGGCGGCGTCGTCCCAGCGCGCCCAATCCTTCCCCTTGAACTCCAGGTCCCCGCCGCGGTCCTCCAGGATGTGCACCGCTCGCTTCCCGGACCGGTCGGTCTGCCAGGACTCCAGGAGCGCGAAACGGGAAAGGACACGTTCGACCCCGAACCAGCCGGTGCCCATGATCAGGATGGAAACGACCAGGAGCGGAGGTCCCAAGGTCCGGGTCCGCAACCCCAGGGGATACCTCCGGGTGGCTCGGTCCTCGGGCGGTCCGCTCACGCGTCCACCGCGCTGGCCTCCGCACGCGACAGTTTTTCGCGCAGGCGGTCACGCTTCTCCAACACCACCTTCGCCGCGGCCAGGGTGGACTCCAGGACCGTGCGCAGCGAGGTCCAATCGCAGCTTCCACGCGAGTGAAGCGCCTCCAGGAACACCGGAAGCCCGCCCGCGGACAGCACCGCCGCCCCCTCGCGCAGCGCCAACAGCGCCTTCACGGCGGGATGGTCCGGACCTGTGGGGTCACCCGATCCCAGGAGAGTCGAGGAGGACTGGACCTGGGCGTGGAACTCGTCGAACAGCTCCTCGTACCGGGCGGGATCCAGCCCCGTCTCCTCCAGCACCTTGAACTTGGGCTTGAGCACGCTCTCCGATCCGCCGGGCAGCTCCCTCATGAACTGCCGGACCTTGGCGACCAACGCGTCTTCCCGCAGCGGCTTCACCAGGTAGCCCTTGCCGCCCAGCGCCATCACCCTGCGCACGGTCTCGGCGTCCGACAGGCTGGTCATCACCACCGCGGGGATCTGCTTCCACAACGGATTCCGTCCCATCGTCTCGATGAGCTCCCAGCCGTCCATGTCCGGCATCATCAGGTCCGTCAGCACCAGTTGGATGTCCGGATGCAGTCCCAGCTTTTCCAGCGCTTGGCGTCCCGTCTTGGCGGACACCGTTTCCAGGCCGTTGGAGTGGAGCATCATCTCCACGGTCTTCAGGCTGATGGTGTTGTCCTCGACGATCAGAACGCTCATCTGGAATCCCTTCGGGTGCTCCTGATGCTACCACCCCGCGGATCCCGCGCGCTACCCTCGCTCCCTGGCCTCCCTTCTTTCCACCGCGGTCCGGTGGCGTTCCAACTCGAGCGGGGTCTCGGGCGAGAGCGGCGGCACCGGCGCGGGCCGGTGGTCGTCGCCCAAGGCCACGTAGACCATGCTCGCGGTGTGCACCCGCTCCAGGGTCCCCGCCACGGGGTCTTCCCGATGGACATCCACGACCACGTCGATGGAGGTGCGTCCCACCGCCACCACCGAGGCTTCGAACCGGAGGATGGATCCGGTGGCCACGGGGCGATGGAACTCCATTCCCCCCACGGCGACGGTGACCACCGGTCGGCGGGCGTGTCGCATCGCGGCCAGGCCTCCGGCCTCGTCCACCAGCTTCATGATCCAACCGCCGTGCACGTGGCCCATGTGGTTGCCCTGCTCGGGCAGGGTCATGGCGAAGGTCAGGACCCGCGACTCGGAAGGCGTGCGCGGCGCGGGGTCGCTCATGTCCTGCGCGCGATCCGGGCGATGGCGCGGTCGGCTCCCAGGTTCCGGATCCCCGCGCGCAGGAGGGTCCGGCCCACCGCCGTGTCGGCGATGTGGTGGATCTCGCGGATCTCGATGCCGAGCTTGCGGCAGTAGTCCTCGAAGTCGGCCAGGGTGAAGGGGTGCAGGTTGGGGGTCTCGTACCATTCGAAGGGGAGATCCGGCGTCTTGGGCATCCGCCCCGCGAGCAGCACCGACAGGCGGCTGTGCCACACCGCGAAGTTGGGGAATCCCACGATCGCCTCCTTGCCCACGCGAAGGATCTCCCGGAGGACCTCCGGAGGATCGGACACCGCCTGGAGGGTCCGGTTGAGGATCACGTGGTCCCAGGCCCCGTCGGGGATCCTCCGCAGCATCTTCACGGCCTCGCCGTGGAGGGTCGATATCCCCTTGGCCATGGCGGGGATCACGGCCTCCAGGTCCAGGTCCAGTCCCTCCCCGCGGCAGCCCCGCTCCCGGATCAGGCGGCTGATCAGGGCACCGTCTCCGCAACCGATGTCCAGGACCCGGGATCCCGGCCGGATCATGGAGGCGATGATGTCCAGGTCCTCCCGGGACCCCGCCAGGCCGTGGATGCCGGATTCCGTCCCCCGGGCGGCGGCGTCCTCCCCGGGGGCGAGGAACGAGGTCAGGACCCGGTCGAGCTGGTCCACCTCCAGGAGGAATCCGTCGTGGCCGTGGGGGCTCGCCAGTTCGCAGAAGGAGACGGGCTTTCCCAGCTCCAGCAGGGCCTGGGCCACCCGCCAGGACTCCGCCGCCGGGAAGAGCCAGTCGGAGGAGAGGGCCACGATCAGGTAGCCGCAGCGGGATCTCTCGAAGGCCTCGCGCAGCCGCAGTCCGTAGGCGGCTTCCTGCGCGGCCAGCCGGGCTTCTGGATCCTGTTCCGAGGGAACGGTCTCTGGGCTGCGCCCGTACGAGGCGGCCAGGTCGAACCGGTCCATCGCCTGGGTGATGTGCAGGTAGCTGTTCGCGTCGAACCTCTCCACGAACTTCTCGCCCTGGTGCTCCAGGTACTTCTCGATCTCGAAGGCGGTGTGGAAGCGGTCGGGTTGGTCGTCCTCGCGGATCCGCCTTCCGAACTTCCCGGCCATGCCCCGGGCGGAGAGATAGGTGATGTGGGCGATCTGCCGCGCCAGGGAAAGCCCGCGGCCGGGCCCGGCGGGAGGGACGTATTCCCCACCCGCCCAGCCGGGATCGTTCAGGATGGATTCGCGCTCCACGACGTCGAAGGCCAACGCCTGGGTGGAAAGCGACGGCGCCGCCGCCACGCAGACGCATCGATGGACGCGATCGGGGTGGCGCAGGCTCCACTCCAGGGCCTGCATCCCGCCCATGGAGCCGCCCAGGACGGCGTAGAGCGCACCGATCCCCAAATGGTCCAGGAGCAACCGTTGCACCTCGACCATGTCTCCGATGGAGATGTCGGGGAATCCGCTCCCGAAGGGCTTGCCGGAAGCCGGGTCGATGGAGGCGGGACCGGTGGTTCCCGCGCAACCGCCCAGCATGCTGGCGCAGACCACGAACCAGCGCGTGGTGTCCACGGCCTTTCCGGGTCCGACCATCTCGTCCCACCATCCTTTGGAGCGGTGGTTCTCCCGCGATCCGTGGAAGCCCGCCACATGGCATCCCGCCGTCAGGGGCGGAGTGACCAGGATGGCGTTTCCGCCGTCGGCGTCCAACGTCCCGTAGGATTCGTAGGCGATCTCCAGCGTCCCGAGGACCTCTCCGGATTCGCAGACGAACCCGCCCTCGGGAAGTTCGCAGACCAGGATGCTGGTCTCCACGACACCCACCGAACGCGACCAGTCGTAGGATTTGGCCCGGTCCGACACCCAACTGTTGTCCGCGATTCCCATGTGCTCCTTCAGGGCCTCTCCGCGAGCCGGGATTCCAGGAGCCACACGGGCTTGAAGCCCTCGTGCGCACCCGGCGTGTTCCAGAAGACGGCGGCGATCTCGGTGGCGCGACCCGGAACCACCGTGGCGTAGAGACGGTCGGCGTAGATGCGGGAAAGGTGCAATCCGCGACCCCGCGGATCCAGGAGCCCCTCGGCGCGCAGATGGCGGTCCAGCAGCCGGAGCGCCTCGGAAGGCGACAGGGTCCCCGCCTCGTCCCGGACCACGAAGACGTGCCGCACGGCATCCCTCCCCCACTCCAGCATGGCGGATCCGGCCGGAGAATGGTGGATGGCGTTGGACAGGAGTTCGTCGAGCACCAGTCGCAGCCGCCGACCGAGCCGCAGCACCCCGTCCAACCCGGATTGCACCTGGCGGCAGATCGCCGCGACCTCGTTCAGCGAACTCGCCGAACTCCTCCCCATCACTTCGGCTCCGTTTCCCAGGTACTTCCCGATGCCCGGAGTCCATCCCCGTTCGGACAGCTCGACGGCCATGGCGATCTCCTCCAGGAGGAGCGGTTGGGTCTTGGTCAGTAGCAGGCCCAAACCCTCCTCCTGCGCCGGGGGAAGCAGCCCGTCCACAGCGGTGGAGGTCCAGAGCGCGACCGGGATTCCCAACTTGCGCACCCGACCCAAGGCCCTCAAGCCGTCGAGACCTCCGGCGATCTCCACCTCGCCCAGGGCGAAGGCGCCGCCGTCGCGGGCCCCTTCCAGAAGCTCGTCCGCGGTGCGGCAGGCGAGGACCGGTCTGGACAAGGCCGCTCCCAGAAGATGCGACAGCCGGGGGTCCGGGTCCAGCAGGAGGATCCGGCCCGGATTCAAGGGAATTTCCAGTGGGCGAGCCAGGAGAGGAAGGACGAACCGAAGAGGTACCTGAACACCTCGACCTTGGCCAGGGAGAGGAGCACCACCACCAGTTCCAGCCCCAGCAGGAGCAGGAACAGGGAGATCAGGGTGGCGATCGCCGCCACCAGCGAAGGCCGGATCTCCCCGTTCACGGACAGGATCCGTCGCAAGCGGGAGCCTTCAGCCGTGGGCGGCGGCGCGGATGCGCCAGGCATTGTCGCCCGGGACGATCGGCTTCGGGGTCGTGCCCACCAGCAGGACCGTGCTCGTGGCGGGGGTCGTCCTCACGACCAGGCCGTACCCGCGCATGGCCTGGATCCCGCGCTCCATGCCCGAATCCATGAATTCGAAGATGTCTCCCTGCGACACGCCCGCGGACTCGCCGCGACCGACCACGACGTAGCTCCCCGGAAGCTGGGCGCGGCCGAGTCTGGTGTCCACCAGCACCTGGTCCGGCTTGTCCTCGGACACGGCCTTGAAACCCACCACGTACGGGGAGGCCGGAATCCGCAGCGGACGGACCGTCGCGGAACGGGTGATGCGTCCGAACACCCTCTCCGTCTGGATCTCGCAGCGGTGCGGATGGACCTCCAGCACCACGGCGATGGCGCGCGCCTGTTCCAGGCGACCCGGAAGTTCCGGGACGGCGAGGGTGGCCACCTGGTCTCCGCCTTCCACGATCAGAAGGCGGTCGCCCACCTTGATTCCCTGGTCCGATCCGACATCGGTGCCCAACGTGGATCCCACCAGGACCTCCTGCTGACCGTATTCCGGATCCCAGAGGATCCGCCCCTTGTAGCTGGGCTTTCCCGAATCCTGGGGAGAGACCAGCACCGGGGCCATCAGGACGAGTTCGTCGCTGAGATAGCTCTTGGTGGGGGGGACGATGAGATCGACATCGCTCGCGTTGGAATCCAGGTTGACGGGCTTCTGGAGGCCCGGAGCGAGTTCGAAACCATCCAGCGGATCCGCTCCGTTGCCCCGGTTCGAGGCGACCTCGCCGGTGTCCCCCGAGGATCTCGAGGCCGTCCCCTGTACCTGACCCGAGCCGTCCAGGTGGATGGTATCGCCCGGATAGATCCAATGGGCGTCCTTGATCTGGGGATTGAGTTTCCAGATGGAGGGCCACAGGAACGGATTCCCCAGGTAATGGCCGGTGATGTCCCACATGGTGTCGCCCTTGACGACATCGTGGGTGGTGCCCTCGGCGACGCCCATGGCAAGGCCCCCGGCGAGCGCAGCCACGGCAAGACGCGAAATCCTCGTGCGATTCATGAAGCCTCCCGGCA
>Ga0209415_10004750_pt1 | contig 24794 bp, 22 predicted proteins | sample PeaSoiSIISIP2007_FD_187696 | JGI IMG/M metagenome (GOLD analysis project Ga0209415, IMG submission 187696) | Peat soil microbial communities from Weissenstadt, Germany - SII-SIP-2007 (SPAdes) (version 2) | ecosystem: Environmental > Terrestrial > Soil > Wetlands > Peat | place: Germany... | reverse complement strand
CGCACCTCCAGTGGAGGCACGGAAGTGCTCATCCGCGCACCTCCAGTGGAGGCACGGAAGTGCTCATCCGCGCACCTGGTACTTGCGCAGCGGCAGCTTGATCAGGTAGCCGGCGATCGACAGGGCGAACGCCGAGAACAGCAGCAGGAACGCGAACGCGTACAGGGCCGAGCCGAGCGCCGGCGCGCTGAGTCCTTCGTGGTAGTCCACGATCGCCGAGGCGAGCGTGCGCAGCGGCTCGAACAGGAACGTGACCCCGTCGATCGGCTTGGGCGCGAACGAACGCGAGCCCGAGACCATCGAGATCATGATCGCCTCGCCGAGCGCGCGCGCGGTCGCGAGCACGGCGGCCGCCACGATCGCCGGGCGCGCCGCGCGCAGCGTGACCGCGAGCATCGCGCGCACCGGGTTGACCCCGAGCGCGATCGCGCCCTCGCGCCATGATCGCGGCACCGAGACGAGCGCCTCGCAGATCAGGGCGACCATGATCGGCGTGATCATCACGGTGAGGATCAGCGCGGTCACGCCCAGCCCGGCGCCGGTGAGCTCCACCACGTTCTGGACCGAGGCCTTCTGATGGGCGGTGATCAGGTCGTTGCCCACGAACGGCACCAGCACGAGGATGCCGATCAGCCCGTAGATCACCGACGGCACCGAGGCGAGCAGCCGGATCACCGGGATCGCCACGGCGCGCACGCGGGCGGGAGCGAGCTCGACGATGAAGATCGAGGAGAGCACCGAGATGCCGAGGCCGAGCACGACCGCGATCGTGGTCGTGAGCAGCGTGCCGTAGACGAGCGGCCAGGCGTTCAGGTGATAGACGCTCGCGGCGGGGTGCACGCTCGCGTTGCCCATGTTGGCGATCTCCGCTTCGATGCTGCCGCCTGGCCCGAGCCAGCTCAGGCCGTTGTGCTGGAAGATCGGCCACGCGTGCACGCCGACGAAGCCGATCATCGCCACCACTACCACCCCCACCAGCAGCGACACCGCGCCGAGCGTACGCTCGGCGCGGTGGTCTGGCCAGGGGTCTCGCAGGTGCTTCAGCACGGCTGGATCACACGACGGGGATCCACTGCGTCGAGATGATTTTCCGCGCCGCGGCGGATTTGCTGATCCAGCCGATGAACGCCGACGCGGCACCCGTCGCCCTACCCTTCGTGACCTCGTAGAAGCGAGCCACGCCCGGGTACTGGCCGGAGATCGCGTCGGCCTTGTTGCAGGCCACGCCGCCGACCGCGACGGTGTTGACCCCGCCTTTTTCGGACTGGTAGTTGGACAGGTAGCCGATCGAGGAGGGGTCGCTTTCAACCGCTTGCTTGAGCTGGCCCTCGGAGATCTTTTCGGGGAACGTGCCGGGGATTTTCTTGCCTTCCAGCACCAGCGTCTGGAAGCTCGAGAGCACGCCGGCGCCCTGCTGGCGGCTGATCACGTCGATCGTGCCGGTGGCGGTCGCGCCGCCTAGCGCGGCGCTCCAGGTGCGCGTTTTGCCGGTGAAGATCGCGGTCAGCTGCGACGGCGTGAGGTTCGACACCGGGTTGGCCGAGTTGGTGATCACGCAGATCGCGTACTTGGCGATCGGGTAGAAGACGAGCCCTGCGGGATCGCTTGCGAGCGGGTCGCGCGAGACGTCGCCGACCGTCACACGGCCGGCCGCAACATCGTTGATGCCGACCTGCGCGCCGCCCTGGGCGATCCTGAACTTGACTTTTTTGGGGTGGAGCTTCACGTACTTCGCGGCGAGCAGCGAGACGAGCGGATAGGACGCGGTGGCACCGCTGATGGTGATCGTGGTGGCTGACGATGCGGCCGCAGGCGCCGCGACCCCGAGCACGCCAGCCACCGTCAAGGCGGCGGAGATACGGCGGGTGCGAATCATCTTCAGGGGAGCTCCGTTTCTGGTGTGTTGACAACTGTTTGACAACTTCGAGAGCCGAACTTATCATAATCTCGATCAAACCGATGCATATAAGGTGTTATGTGCGGAACGCCTCCGCTGACGCCCCACCGCCGGTCTCGCCCCGATCGACCAGAACTCATGAGCCACACGCCAGAGAGCCCCGCCACCCCCGAGAACCCCGCCGAGCAGCGGCCGCCCGCCCTGCCACGCCTGCCCTCCTCGCGTGCCTGCGCGGCGCTCGCCGCCGTGATGCTCGGCCTCGGGGTCGCAGCGGGCGCGGCGATCGGCCCGACACCGGAAAGCTCCCTGGCCGGCAACACCAGCGCGCTCGCCCAGCGCCTGCCGCTGCTGCTCGCGGCGCTCGTCGGCCGTAGCGAGGCGCATGCGGCCGCGACCACGACCACGCCGGCGCCCGAAGCGCCTGCGGCCACCATTGGCCGCCGGAAACGGCGCAGGGTCCACCGCCAGGCCGCAACCACGACGACCGCCGCCAGCGCCACCGCTCCGAGCTCTTCAGAAAGCGCCTCCGAAGAAGCAGCGTCGCCCAAAGCCCCGCCAAGCTCGGGCGCCAAGAAGCTGCCGGCGGTGAGGAGCGTGTGGCTGATCCAGCTCGCCGGAGGCAGCTTCGCGGGCGCCCTGGCCAACACGAGCTCCGCCCCCTACATCGACGGCCAGCTGCTACCGGCGGGCACGCTGCTCGGCGGCTGGTCGGCGGTCGCGGGCAGCGCCTTCGCGAACGAGGCAGTGCTGGCCGAACCTGCCGCCCTCGGTGCGCCGCCTTCGCTGCTGCACTCGATCGTCCAGCCGCCCTGCCCCGAAGGCGCGGCGGGCGCCGGCTGCGCGCCGGAAACGCCGGGCCAGCTCGCGGTCGCCGACGAATTCCTGAAGACCACGCTCGCGCAGATCACGGGCACCTCCGCCTATCGCGAACACGGTCTCGTGGTCGTCACGTTCGCGACCGTGGGCATCGCCGCGCAGGCAGGGCTGCCAGCGGGGGCCTCGAGCGCCACGCTCACCTCCCAGCCCCCGGGCGGGGTGCTGCTCCTCTCGCCCTTCGTCCGTGCCGGCACGCGCTCGAGCACGACCTTCGACCCGACTTCACCCAGGCAGAGCCTCGAAGCGCTCCTGCACTGAGGAAGACCCATCAAACAACGAACGGAGAACCCGTTGCACACACACGCCGCCCACCGTAGAGCCGCGCTCTGGCTCGCCGCGACCGCGGGCTTCATCGCCCTGGCGCTGGCGACGCCGGCCCTGAGCCAGGCCGAAGAATCCAACCCAAACAACTACTCCTGCCTCGGCAGCCTGGCCCCTGGCGCGCCCGAAGCGGGCAGCGAAGATCAGCAGGTGAACTACACGTTCTACTGCAACGGGCCGATCACCGGCTATCAGCTGCAGTCGCAGGTTCCCGTGACGGGTATCCAGAGTCCCCCGCTCGTGTCCAAGAACAGGATCGCCCTCGCGGACAGCTTCTCCTGCTCGGGCGAAGTCCCGGGCTGGGCGGTCAACTGCGTCGGGCTCGCCAAGGGGGGATACGAGAACATCACCGGGCAGTTCGCGATCGGGACGAAGCTCTGCGCCGAGCCGCGCGTCGACGCACTGCTGACCGTCACATACGCATACCTCGAAAAAGGCGTGATCACGCAGGCGATCTCCGGGCCGTTCGACCTCGGCCGGCCCAGCGGCTGCAAGCCCGACGCCTTCTCGGGCGGCACCCGCCTGAACCCAACGGCGCCGATCAAGAAGAAGGCGAAGAAGGCGAAGCAGGGCAAGAAACACACGCGCGCCAAGCACGCGCGCGCCAAGAAGAAGTAGCGCGCCGTGGGTGGAGGGCGGCGTCGCCAGCGGACGGCGGCGTCGCCAGCGGGGGCGCGTCGCCGCGCTAGAGCATGCTGTTGGTCATGCGTTCCACCTCGGCGATCGAGGTGAGGCCCTCGCGGACCTTCTGCAGACCGTCGTCGCGCAGGCGCAGCATGCCGTCGCCGACGGCGATCTCGACCATGTCGTCGACCGACGCCCGCTCGAGGATCAGCGCGCGGATGCGCTCGCTGACGCTCATCACCTCATACAGCCCGACGCGCCCGCGGTAGCCGGTTCCGCCGCAGCGCGAGCAGCCCACCGGCTCATACGGCTCGGCGCCCGCCAGGCCGTGCTCGGCGAGGATCGACTCCGAGACGTTCTGCGGGCGCTTGCAGTGCCTGCAGAGCATGCGCACGAGCCGCTGGGCGACGATGCAGTCCACCGCGGAGGAGACCAGGAAGGGCTCGATGCCCATGTCGATCAGCCGGCCGAGCGCGCTCGGCGCGTCGCGCGTGTGCAGCGTAGAGAGCACGAGGTGCCCGGTCAGCGCGGCCTCCACGGCGATGTGGGCGGTCTCGCGGTCGCGGATCTCCCCCACCATGATCACGTCGGGGTCCGCTCGCAGCATCGAGCGCAGGCCCACGTCGAAGGTCACGCCGGCCTTGGGCGCGATCTGCATCTGCTTGATGCCCGCGATCCGCTGCTCGACCGGGTCCTCGATCGTGAGGATGCTGCGGTCGCCGTCGTTGAGCACGTTCAGCGCCGCGTACAGCGTGGTCGACTTGCCCGACCCCGTCGGGCCGGTGACCAGCACCGCCCCGTTGGGCCTGTTGATCGCCTTGTCGAAGCGCCGCTGCTCGGCGTCCTGCATGCCGAGCGACTCGAGGCTGTCGACGATCACGCCGTGGTCGAGGATGCGCAGCACGACGCCCTCGCCGTTGACGAGCGGCAGCGTGACCACGCGGATGTCCACGCGCCGGCCCTCTACCGTGAGCGCGAAGCGCCCGTCCTGGGGCACGCGCTTCTCGGAGATGTCGAGGTCGGCCATGATCTTGATGCGCGACACGACGCCGTTGGCCATCCTGCGCTTGACGGTGGCCGCAGGCGCGAGCACCCCGTCCACGCGGAAGAGCACCTTCGTGTCGCCCTCCTCGGGGTTGATGTGGATGTCGGAGGCACCCATCTCGACGGCCTGCGCGACGATCGAGTGCACGAGCTTGATGACGGGAGCGTCGCTGTCGGCGTCGTCGAGCATCACGCCAGCGCCCGCGTCGTCGTCCTCCTCCTCGACGATGTCCTCGATCGAGTCGTCCATCCGCACGAGCCGGCCGAGCAGCAGGTTGAGGTCCTCGACCGAGGCCGCGGCCGGTCTGACGCGCCGGCCGGTCATCATGCCGACGTCGTCGATCGTGAGCACGTTCGTGGGGTTGGCCATCGCCAGCAGCAGCGAGCCGTCGTCGGTGAAGCCCACCGGCACCGCCTGATAGCGCTTGGCGGTCTCGGAGCTGATCAGGTTGACGGCCCCCATGTCGAGGTCGTAGACCGAGAGGTCAACGAAGTCCAGGCCGAAGCGCTCGGCGACCACGCGGGCGAGCTGGTCGTGACGCAGGACGCCGCGCTCGACCAGTACCAGCCCCGTCGGGCGGCCCTGCGCGCGAGCGGCTGCGACCGCTTCCTCGACGGTGTCGCGGTCGGCGAAGCCGAGATCCACGGCCACCTCGCCGATCATGCGCGTCGATCGACCCGGGTTGCGCGGCGAGTAGAGGCCGGCACTGGAGCCAGCGGCCGGCGCCTCCTGCGCGTCGGCGGAGCCTTCGGGAACCACGGTTGACGTGGCGCTGTCGCCCATCAAGGTCCTTATCGGCAATGCCGAAGGGCCTCTTGACCGACGGCGCGCTCAGAGCGAGGCCACGCCGTGCTCGAACGCGCCCTTGACCTGCGCGTCGAGCGCGTTCAGGCGATATAGCGCGAGCGCCTCGGCCGAGGCGAAGCGCCGTCCCCCCTCGGCCCCGTGATGCATCAGCACGCAATGCTCCAGCGCCAGCCGGCGCTCGCCGTCTAGTGCCTGCGGGGCGTGCTCGCCGATGATGCGCAGCCCCAGCTCGACGTGGCCCAGCATCCTGCCCTCGCGGCTGCGCTCGATGTCCGCGCCGTAGACGTACTCGCGCGTCTTGCCGAGGTCGTGCACGAGCGCCGCGCACAGCAGCAGGTCGCGGTCGAGCCGGGGGTGCAGCGTGCACAGCTCCAGGGCCATCGTGGCCACCGCCACGGTGTGCTCGAGCAGGCCGCCCAGGTAGGCGTGGTGAGACGCCTGGCCGGCCGCGGGCGCCGCGCACGGCGCGCGACGGATCTCCGTGCGCAGGGGCGCGTCGCCGAGCAGCGCTCGCAGCAGGCCCACGAGCCCCGGGTCATAGACCTCGCGCACCAGGTGTTCGAGGAAGCCCTCGAGCTCGTCGAGGTCGCGGTAGGCCACCGGCAGGAAGCGCGCCGGGTCCGCGCCCTCCCCCTCGGCGCGCGCGATCGCGCGCACGTCGATCTGCAGCTCCTCGCGAAAACGCTCCGCGCGACCCTGCACGTGCACCAGCTCGCCCCGCTGGAAGCGCCCGGCAAGCACGTCCGCGTCACGGAACGCGCGCGCCCTGATCGACCCTGTGGAGTCGCGCAGCTCGAGCGTCAGGTAGGGCGCTCCCGCGCGGGAGATCTGGCGCTCCTTGCGCGTACACGCGAACACGCCGTCGACCTCTTCCTCGGCGCGCAGCGTGGCGATCGTCTGAGCGTTTCCGGGCGGTGCCTGGCTGGGGGCGGCCATCGCCCCATGATGTACGGTGATTCGGATGCAACCCCTCATCTGGGACCGCCGTCCCGACGGCCTGCGGGCTCCGGCGATGGTGTGCGCGTTCAAGGGCTGGAACGATGCGGGCGACGCCGCTTCCGCCGCCGTCGCGTTCCTGGCCTCCACGCTCGGCGCGCGCCGCTTCGCGCAGCTGGACTCGGAGGAGTTCTACGACTTCCAGGCCAACCGCCCGTGCATCCAGCTGGGCGATCACGAGCGGCGCGAGATCACCTGGCCGACCGTCGAGATCCTCGAAGCCCCGGCGCCGCGCGCGCCGCGCGACCTGGTCCTCGTCCAGGGCTTCGAGCCGTCGATGCGCTGGCGCAGCTTCAGCGCGAGCCTGGTCGACCTCGCCGAGGCGCTTGGCGTGCAGCTCGTGGTGACTCTCGGCGCGCTGCTGGGCGACGTGCCGCACACGCGCCCGGTCGCGATGACCGGCCATGCCTCCGACGGGGGGCTGATGCGACGCCTGGGCATCCAGGCCTCCTCCTACGAAGGTCCCACAGGCATCGTCGGCGTGCTCCACACCGCCTGCGCGCAGGCCGGCCTGCCGTCGGCGAGCCTTTGGGCGGCGGTGCCTCACTACGTGGCCGCGGCCTCCAACCCCAAGGCCGCACTCGCGCTGCTGCGCCGGGTCGAAGGGCTGATCGGGGTCTCGGTGGACGTCTCCGAGCTCGAATCGGCGGCCGGCGACTACGAGCGCCAGGTTGGACTCGCCGTGCAGAGCGACCCGGAGATCCAGGCGTTCGTCGAACGCCTCGAGCTGGCCGCCGACAGCGAGGGCGAGGACTCGCCCGCCGAGGTGCCCTCCGGAGATATCCTCGCGCGCGAATTCCAGCGCTTCCTGCGCCAGCGCGGCCCGGACGCCAAGTAGGCGGCGCGGCCGCCCGCAGGAACCGGCGCGGTCCTCGCTAGCCCTCGGCGGCGGGGCACACGATGCGGTAGTCGCAGATCGAGCAGGCCGCGGGCGAGGGGGTCGGCTCGAAGGCCTGCGCGAGGATGCCCTCGCCGACCTCGAGCACCACGTCCCTGACCGATTCGGCGTCCCGCTCGGACCTCGGAACTGGCACCTTGAGGTCGTCGAGCACGTAGTAGTAGGCCTGGCAGGAGGACTCCAGCTGCCACGCCTCGCGTGCCGCGAGCGCATATAGCGAGAGCTGGACGTCGTCGCGCAGCGCCAGCGCGGTCTTCGGACGCGAGGTCTTGTAGTCGATCAGCTCGTAGCGCTGCTCGGCCCCGTCGACCAGCCGGTCGACTCGATCGACGCGCCCGCGCAGGTGATGCGGTCCGAGCCGGAAGGAGAACTGGCGCTCGAACCACACCGGCTTGCTGCTCTCCGCTTCAAGGCGCGCGTGGTAGCGGGTGAGCGCCGCGCCCGCCTTCTCCCTGAGGGCAAGCTCGCGCTCGCCGTCGCCGAATCCGGCCCGGCGCCAGCCGGTGTCGAGCAGCTCGAGCATCCTCGCGAGCGTGGTGGCGTCCTCGGAGTGGTAGCGCTCGAGCACCTGGTGCACGACGATGCCGAAGCGCTGATGGATCGTCTGCTCGCTCGGGATGCGCAGCACGCGCGCGAACTTGTAGCGCAGAGGACAGCCACGGTAGGTCTCGATGTCCGAAGCCGACAGCGCGAGCCCCACGCCCTTGCGGGGCAGGAACGGGCCGAGCGAGTGCTCCTCGCGACGGGTGGGCGCACGGGCGCCGCCGTGCTCCCCCGACTCTGCGGCGAGCAGCGCGTCATCCAGCGGCGAGGTCTGGAAGATCTCCCGCTCGAGCGGTGTGGTGGCCGCGAGCAGGCGCAGGTTGATGTCCTCGAGCGCATCCTTCAGGCTCTCGCCCGCCGGCCGCTGAAGCAGCGCGGCGAGCTTGAGCAGCTCGAGGTATCCCACCACCCCGTGCGAGATGTCCAGGTCGGTGTCGAGCCGCAGCTCGCCGAGGCGCCCGCCGATGCGCGTGACCCCGTCGAGCACCTCCGCGCGCAGCACCTGCAGCGCCTCCCCGACAGGGTCGGGGACGAGCTCGCGCGTGTCCTGCTGCGGACCGTCCTCGCCGCCCGTTGCCGACCGCTCGGCCGCGGCGCCGGGCGCGGGGGAGACGGGGCGGTCCTCGCCGCCCGCGCGCGCCGCAGGCAACTGCTCGGAGGGCCGCTGATCGAGCCACGGCGGCGTGCGCGTGGCGCGATCCTCCGCAAGCGCCTGCGGAGCGACGACCGCTAGATGGCGCGCCAGCTCGCGCGTGCTCGCGTTGGGGTTGGCGCGCACGAAGTCGGTCGCGAGCTGGCGCAGGCCCTGCAGGCTCTCCCGCCGCGCTGCCGCCTCCTCGGGTCCGAGCAGCGACCGGCCCGGCACCTCCAGCCGGTCGATCAGGTGGCTGAGAAACACGTCCGGGGCGACCGCGTCGAGCTCCGCGGCCGCGCTGCGGTGCAGCTCGACGAACCGCTGTATGCGTTCGCGCGCCTCCGGCGGCACCTGCGGCGACTCGGTCGCGGCGCTCAGCCCGACGACCAGGTCGAGCTTGCGGCGCCGCGCCACCTGGATCACGCGCGCGAGGTCGACCTGGCGCAGGTCGATCGGTGGGCGCGCGAGCGCACGCACGACCGCGGAGGCATCCTGCGGATCGACGAGCAGGCGCACCCAGGCCAGCACGTCGCGCACCTCGGCGCGCCCGAGGAAGCCCCTGCCCTGCTTGCCGGCCGGCCGCGCGAGCGGCGCCGCGGCCGCGATCTCCGAGCCAGACACAGCCCAAGGATACGCGGGAGCCAGACCGAGCCTGGCTACGCTCTGGATGTGGACGTAATCGATTGGGGCGCAGCCCAGCGGATCGGTGAGCTGGTGGCCGGCTCACCGCCCCCCGGCGGCGTGCGCGCCGCCGCCGTGGAGCCGCTCGCGCGGGACTTCGCCCGCCGCGTGAGCGACTACAGCGGGCTCGCGCTCCCGCGCGAGCTGCCGCCGCTGGAGGCGGTCGATCGCCCGACCTGGATCGCCGCGAACCTGGCGACGATGCGCCCGCTGCTGGCCCCCATGGCCAACCGCGTCGGCGACGGCACTGGGCTGCTCGCCGCCCCGCTGCGCGCGGTCTCCGGCTTGCTGCTCGGGGCGCAGGTGGGGGCGCTCACGGGGATGCTCTCCCAGCGCGTGCTCGGCCAGTACGACCTCTCGCTGCTCGAACCCTCGGTTCCTCCCCGGCTGCTGCTGCTCGCTCCAAACCTCGCCCAGGCCGCGCGCAGCCTGGGCGTGGACCGCGACGAGCTCGTGCTGTGGGTGAGCATCCACGAGATCACCCATGCCGTCCAGTTCGGGGGCGCGCCGTGGCTGGGCGAGTACCTGGGGGGCCTGCTCAAGGAGCTGATCGACGGCCTGCAGGTGACGCTCGGCGGGGACCGTCCGAACGGGAACGGCGGGGACGCCGACGCTGGGCGCCGGGCAGGCTGGCTGCCCAGCCTGCCCGACCCGGCGGACCTGCGCGACCTGGTCGGCCGCGCCCGCGACGGGCAGCTGCTGCGGCTGACGCTCGGCGAGGACCGCTGGCGGCTGGTGGAGAGGATGCAGAGCGCGATGTCGCTGATCGAGGGGCACGCCGAGCACACGATGGACGCCGTCGGCGCCGAGGTGCTGCCATCGCTGCCGAAGCTGCGCGCGGCGATGAACCGGCGCCGCCAGAGCCGCAGCGTTCCTTGGCGCGTGCTGGAGCGACTGCTCGGCCTCGAGCTGAAGCTGCGCCAGTACGAGACCGGGCGGCGCTTCTGCGACGCGGTCGTGGCCGCCGGCGGGCCGGCCGCGCTGGCTCGTGCGTGGACGGGCCCCGAGGCGCTGCCAAGCGCGGCCGAGCTGGACGATCCGGGCCTCTGGCTGCAGCGGATGCACCTATCGCCGCCCGGCACCCCAGCCTGAGGTCACCGCCCGATCGCGCTTGGCACAGGCCTTTCCCGGGTATCGCGCTGCTTCCACGCAGGCCACGACAGGCGTATCGAACGCATGTTCCTCGTGTTACAAGGTCGAGGCCCGGGATCGCCGCGGTTACAGCCTTTTCACGGAGTGGTAGGATCTTGCTGTAACGATCTCCTGCGAGCGGGTTACAAACATGTGTTCGCCGCTGATCTCAGCGGCAAGCCTCCCAAGCAGCGCATAGACAACCGTCCTCGCAGCAGCGAGTAACCAAGAGGAGACCCCCTCCAAGATGCCCACCGCAAGTACGACTTCAGCCAAACCGACGAGAGCGAAAGCCGCCCGCAAAACCGCCCGGGCGAAAGCCGCCGGGCGTGCGCGCGCCGCAAGCGCGACCAACCAGTCGCGCACGACCAGCGCGAAAGCAGCGCCGGGCGAGGCGGGCATCCGCCAGGCCCAGACGGCGACCCGCGACACGGCCGCGGCCGTCGGCGACTACGCCGAGCGCGCCGTCCTGATCCCCGTGGGCGCGGCGCTGATCGCACGCGACCGCGTCGTCTCTACGGTCAGCGACACGCTCTCGACCTACTCCTCCAGCGCGAAGACCCAGCAGCAGCTGCGCCGCTTCGAGCGCCGCGGCATCACCGCCCGCAAACGGCTCGAGCGCGAGGTCCGCAAGGCGCGCGTACGCGTCGAGCGCGACCTGCGCCAGCGTCGTCGCGTGATCGAGAGCACGGTCAGCGACATCGAGGACCGTCGTGACGCGTTCACCAAGAACGGCAGCGACCTCGCCGGCCGCGTCCAGGAGCGCATCCTGAACCTGGTCTGATCGCAACGCTTCCCCCGCCCGGCCTGAGAGGGGCCGGATCCGGGAAGGTCTGCCGGCCTCATATCCCGCCGGCAGTAGTAGCACCCTCTCCTCCCTCGACCCGCGGGCGGCCCCCACCGCCCGCGGGTCTTTTTTTCGGCCGGATCGCGCGGTGCGCGCTCTCGGCCGGCGCCCCGCCGCGCCGGACGCGGCCGCATGTTTGCCACAATGGGCCTCGTGGTCGACAAGGACGAGATCCGCAGGGCCCTGCAGACGGTCATCGACCCTGAGCTGCATCGCTCGATCGTGGAGCTGGACATGGTGCGCTCGATCGAGCTCAGCGCCAACGGCGTGGTCGACGTGACCGTCTCGCTGACAACGCCCGGCTGCCCGATCAAGGGCCACTTCCAGACGAGCGTGGCGCAGGCCGCGGGAGCGCTACCGGGCGTCAGCCACGTGAACGTCTACTTCGACGTCCTCAGCGACTCCCAGAAGGCCGCGCTGCAGCAGAAGCTCGACCGCGGCAGCCTGCCGCAGGGCACGCTCGCGCAGGTCGCCAACGTGCTGTGCATCGGCTCGGGCAAGGGCGGCGTGGGGAAGTCCACGCTCACCGCCAACCTCGCGGCCGCGCTCGCGGGCGAGGGCAAGCGCGTGGGCGTGCTCGACGCGGACGTGTGGGGCTACTCGATCCCGCGCATGTTCGGGCTCGGCGCCACCCGTCCGGACGTGTCCGGCGAGCGCAAGATCATCCCGCTGAGCGCCCACGGCGTGAGCGTGATGTCGATCGGCTTCTTCCTGGAGGAGGACGCCGCGGTCGTCTGGCGCGGACCGATGCTGCACAAGGCGCTCACGCAGTTCCTGCAGGACGTCGACTGGGGCGCGCTGGACTTCCTGCTCGTGGACCTGCCCCCGGGGACGGGCGACGTGTCGATGACGCTCGCCCAGCTGCTGCCCCAGGCGCGCTTCGTGATCGTGACCACGCCCCAGCCCACCGCCCAGAAGGTCGCGCGCCGCGCGGCCCAGATGGCCGACAAGGTCTCGCTGGAGATCGCGGGCGTGATCGAGAACATGTCGAGCTTCACCACCCCCGCGGGCGAGCGCTTCACGATCTTCGGCGAGGGCGGCGGCCGGGCGCTCGCGGACGAGCTCGACGTGCCGCTGCTGGGCAGCGTGCCGCTCACCATGCCGCTGCGCGAGCAGGCCGACGCGGGCGCTCCGCTCGTGCTCGAGGACCCCGACGACCCCGCCGCCCGGGCGATCCACCAGGTCGCCCGCGGGCTGATCGCGATGGCGCCCGCCGCGCTGCCGCTGCTGCCCCTGGTCGAGGTCGCCGGCGGGGCGGGAGAGCCCGCACCCGATCAGCCGGCGGCCGGCCCGAAACCCGTGGGCATGTCGCTGCCGATGGCCTGAGCCAGGCCCTCGCCGCCCGCGACATGCCCGTCCCCCGCCGCTGGCCGATCAGGCCCGAAGCGGCGAGCGCACGGCGCGCGGGCGGGCCACGACCCCGCTCCCGGGCCGCTTGACAAGTACGGACCACCTGGGAGGATCATCTTCAAAATGCCAGTACAGGACCAGCAGGAGGAGGAGGGACAGGACGACCGACAGGCGGCGCTGGTGCAGGACGCCACAGCGGACGACGGCGCGGTCGAATTCGACGAACGCCGAGCCAAGATGGAACGGCTGCGGGCCGAAGGGATCGACCCCTACCCACCCGTCAGCCTGTGGTCGGAGCGCACGCGCATAGCGGATGTGCTCGGCGCACACGACGCCGCAACGCTCCAGGCCGGCGAGCACCGCGAGCTGAGCTATCAGATCGCCGGCCGCCTGATCTCCCGCCGCGGGCACGGCAAGACGGCGTTCCTGGACGTGCGCGACCTGTCCGGCCAGATCCAGGTGGTGGTGCGCGTGGACGCCCTCGGCCAGGAGACCTACGACCGTATCCTCAGCCTCGACATCGGCGACATCGTCGGCATCCGCGGCTGCGTCTATGTCACCCAGCGCGGACAGCTGGCCCTCGCCGTGCAGGAGTGCACGCTGCTGACCAAGACGCTGCGGCCGCCGCCCGACAAGCACCATGGCCTGGCCGACACCGGCACCCGCTACCGCTACCGCGAGCTGGACCTGATCGCCAACGAGGACACGCGCGACCTGTTCGTCAAACGGCACAAGATCGTATTCGAGATCCGCAAGTGGCTGAACGAACGCAACTTCATCGAGGTCGAAACGCCGGCCCTGCAGTCGCTCGCCGGCGGCGCCGGCTCGCGCCCCTTCACCACCTACCACAACGCGCTCGACCGCGAGCTGTATCTGCGCATCTCGGTCGAGCTGTTCCTCAACCGCTGCATCGTCGGCGGCATGGAGAACGTCTACGACATGGGCAAGGTCTTCCGCAACGAGGGCATCTCTCCCAAGCACAGCCCCGAGTTCACGATCATCGAGTTCATGATGGCCTACGCCGACTACAACGATGTGGCCACGGCCACCGAAGAGATGTTCCGCGACGTCGCACAGCGCGCGCTCGGACGCACAGTGATCAAACGAAACGGCGAAGACATCGACCTGACGAAGCCGTGGAGGCGGGTCACGATGCGCGAGCTGATCCTGCAGCAGACCGGCCTGGACTTCATGGAGTCCACGCGCGAGCAGCTGGCCGAGGTCCTGGACGAGCCGCTCGATCCCGGCGCCACCTGGGCCGACGTCGTCGCGGACATCTACTCCGCCAAGATCGAGCACACGATCAACCAGCCCACGCACGTGTTCGACTTCCCGCTGGAGCCGTTCCCGATCACCAAGCGCCACGCGGTGCACCCTGAGCTCGGCGAGCATTTCGACGCCGTCATCGGCGGCATCGAGCTGGTCAGCGGCGACACCGAGCTCAACGACCCCGTGGACGAGTGGCAGCGGTTCGTCGACCAGCGCAAGCGCCGCGCGGTCGACGACGGCGACGTGCCCCACCCCAACGACGAGGAATACACGCGCGCGCTCGAGTACGGCTACTCGCCCACGGCCGGCGGCGGCATGGGCGTGGACCGACTCGTGATGATCCTCACCGAACGCGACACGCTGCGCGAGGTGATCCCCTTCCCGATCGTCAGGGACCTCTCGTGAGCGCCTCCAAGCTCGACCTCGACCCAGGGATCGTGGCCGCCTGCCGCCAGGCCGCCCGCCAGATCGCCGAGCAGGTCAGCGAGCGGATCGCCGGGCGCACGACCGTGTCGGTCGAGCGCAGCGTTACGCGCCTGCTGGGCGTGGACGGCGCCGACGCGCTGGAGGTGCCGCTGCCCAACGTGCTGGTCGATCACGTCCACGACGCCGGCGGCCTGGACCGCGGAGTGGCCTACTGGCTCGGCAACGCGATCGTGCAGAGCGGCCGCTCGCCCCAGCAGATCGCCGAGGCGGTGAGCGCGGGCGAGCTCGACCTCGCCGCGCTGGCGCCCGCCGAGGAGGGCGCCGTGCGCGAGCGCGTGCTGGGAGAGTGCAGCGCCCGGCTCGGCGAGATCAACCGCCGCTTCGAGGAGCGTCAGGCGCTGCGCGAGCGTCTCGGCGAGACGCCCACGCCGCTGCGCTACGTGCTCACGGCGACCGGCAACGTGTACGAGGACGTGGTGCACGCGATGGCCGTCGCGGAGGCCGGCGGCGACATCGTGGCGGTCATCCGATCGACCGCGCAGAGCCTGCTCGACTACGTCCCCTTCGGCCCCACCACCGAGGGCTACGGCGGTACGTTCGCCACCCAGGCCAACTTCCGGATCATGCGCCAGGCGATGGACGAGTGGTCCGCCGAGCACGGGCGCTACGTGCGCCTGTCGAGCTTCTGCTCGGGCCTGTGCATGTCGGAGATCGCAGCGATGGGCGCCTGGGAGGGCTTCGACAACATGGTCAACGACGCCCTATACGGGATCCTCTACCGCGACATCAACATCGTCCGCGGGCTGATCGACCAGCGCGTCTCGCGCATGATCAACGGCTACTTCGGCGTGGTCATAAACACCGGCGAGGACAACTACCTGCGCACGGCCGATGCCCTGGAGGCTGCTCCCTCGGTGACCGCCTCGCAGTTCATCAACTACGAGCTCGCGCACGAGTCCGGTGTTCCGGACGCCCAGATCGCGCTTGGCGACGCGTTCGAGATCGACGTCCCCGTGACCAACGGCCTGCTCTACGAGTGGGCCCAGGCGCAGCTCACGCGCGAGCTGTTCCCCGACTGCCCGGTCAAGTACATGCCCCCCACGCGCCACATGGACGGCAACCTCTTCCGCACGCACGCCGCCGACGCGCTGTTCAACCTCGTCACGGTCGCCACCGGGCAGGGAATCCAGACGATCGGGGTGCCCACCGAGGGCATCTTCACGCCCCACATCCACGACCGCGTGCTCGGCCTGCAGAACGTCGACTACGTCTTCAACGCCGCACGCGACCTCGGCGAAGAGATCGAGTTCCGCCGCGGCGGCATCATCCAGACGCGCGCGCAGCAGGTGCTCGCGGGCGCGCACGCACTGCTCGAGCGGATCGCCGAGACGGGCCTGTTCGAGGCGATCGAGCAGGCCACCTTCGGCGACGTCAGCCGCAAGCTCGACGAGGGGCGGGGCATCGAGGGCATCGTGAGCACCGCCGAGGGCTACTTCAACCCGGTCGTCGAGCTGATGGGAACGGCGAGCTATGCCTCCTAGGGAGGTCGACCTGGCGGCGGTGCGCCCCTACGCCGACCACCTCGACGACGGCCTCGTGCAGATGAGCTTCACGCTGCCGGTGCCCTACTCGCTGGCGGCGCGCAAGGCGGCGCTTGAGCTGGTCGGGAAGATCGGCCTGCAGGATCCGGAGGTCGTCCACTACGAGCAGCTGACCCCGGGCTACACCTACTTCGTGATGTACGGGCGCTGCCAGGCGAGCGTCGACTTCAGCGCCCTGCAGGGCGAGGGCTTCGACATCGAGTACATGACCGAGGATGAGATCGAGCGCTTCGCCGAGGAGCATCTCGCGCGCAAGATCGTGGTGGTCGGCGCGAGCACCGGCTCGGACACCCACAGCGTGGGCATCGACGCGATGCTCAACCTCAAGGGCTACCACGGACACCACGGCCTGGAGGGCTACCGCGCCTTCGAGACCCACAACCTCGGCAGCCAGGTCCCCAACAGCGTGCTCGTGGCCAAGGCGATCGAGGTAGGCGCGGACGTGATCCTCGTCTCCCAGACGGTCACCCAGCAGAACCTGCACGTGCAGAACCTCACGGAGCTGGTCGAGATGATCGAGGCCGAGGGCAGGCGCGGGGACATCATCCTCGCCTGCGGCGGCCCGCGCGTGACCAACGAGCTCGCCAAGGAGCTGGGCTATGACGCGGGCTTCTCCAAAGGCACCGAACCCCAACACCTCGCAACGTTCATCGTCCGCGAGCTCGCCGCGCGCGTGTCCTCGCCGCGCTGAGGCCTTGCGGCTGCGCGAACTGACCGACTCGGCCAGGAGACTGGCGCTCGTCGGGCTCGCCAAGAACACCGGCAAGACCGTCGCGCTGACCGCGCTGCTGAGCGAGCTCCAGGCCGACGCGCTGCCGATCGGCGTGACCTCGGTTGGGCGCGACGGCGAGGAGCACGACGTGATCGACTTCCGCATCGAGAAGCCACGCGTGCACCTGCCGGGAGGAAGCATCGTGGCGACCACCGACGAGCTGCTGCGGGCGAGCGCGCTGCCCCACGACCTGCTCGAGCAGACCGACGTGCGCACGCCGCTAGGCCGCGTGCTGATCGCACGCCTGCGCGGCGCCGGGACCGTAGAGGTCGCGGGTCCGAGCGCGGCCGCCGACGTGCGCCGCGTGAGCGACGCGATGCTCGGCCACGGCGCCGAGCAGGTCCTGATCGACGGCGCGATCGACAGACGCGCCGCGTCCTCGCCCGACGTGGCGGACGGCCTGGTGATCGCCACCGGGGCGATCCTCAGCCGCGAGATCTCCGAGGTGGTCGCCAAGACCGTCGACGCCGTGGCGCTGGTGCGACTGCCGCAGCTGTCGAGCGACACCACCGAGGGCGCGCGGCTGCGCGAGCTCGCGAACAGCAGGCAGGGCGCGCTGGTCGATGACGCGCTTGACGCGCACCCGCTCCCGCCGCGCTTCTTCCTCGCCGAACCCCCCGTCGTCGAAGGCTTCCTCAGGGAGGGCATCCCGCCGCGCTGGCTGATCGTGCCCGGCGCGCTGCCGGAGGCGTTCCTGAACGTGCTCGTGGGGTTCGTGCGGCGCGGGCGGCGGCCACTCACGATCGTCGTCTCGGACCCGACGAAGGTGTTCCTGTCAGCGCACGGAATCGACTTCTACGACCGCGCGGGCATCGCGATCGAAACGCTCGCGCCGATCTCGCTGCGCGCCATCACCGTCAACCCGGTTGCACCCCAGTCGCACAGCTTCGACTCCGCTGCGCTGCGCGGCCTGCTCAGGGAGGCGATCCCGGACGTGCCGATCTTCGACGTGCTGCACCCCGATTATCGAGGTGCGGGACAGCCGGCCTCGGCCTAGCGGCTGTTGGCGAAGTAGTCCGCGTTGATCTGGGTGTACTTCTGCCACTCATCGGGCAGCTGGTCCTCGGCGAAGCAGGCGTCCACCGGGCAGGCCTCCACGCAGGCGTCGCAATCGATGCACTCCTCGGGGTCGATGTAGAGCATCTCGGCCGCGTCGTATCCGGGCTCGTCGGGCGTCGGGTGGATGCAATCCACGGGGCACACCTCGACGCAGGAGTTGTCCTTTGTGCCAATGCACGGCTCGGCGATCACGTAGGCCATTCGCTTCTTTCTGTCGTTTGCGTGGGGTCGGGAGAGGAAGAGGCCATATTGTACGAATCATGCTGCTGCTGACGGGCGCGACCGGGCTGGTGGGCTCGGCGCTGCTGCGCCGGCTGCTGGCGCAGGGCGAGCAGGTCCGCTGCCTGGTGCGCGACCCGAGGCGTTTGGGAGCCCAGCGCGTGCGCGTGCAGATCGCGCTCGGCGACCTCACCGACCCCCCCTCCTTCCGCAACGCGCTGCGCGGCGTGCACACGGTCGTGCACCTCGCCGCCTCGATCCGCGATCAGCCACAGGGGTCGATCGAGGAGCTCAACGGGATCGCCACCTGGCGGATGGTCGAGGCGGCCGAGCGCAGGGGGGTGGAGCGGTTCCTGTTCTTCTCCGCGCTCGGCGCCTCCACCCACCACCGCACGCGCTGCCTGCGGGCCAAGGCGCTCGCCGAGCAGGCGGTGCGCGAGTCGAGCCTTCACTCGATCGTGTTCGCCCCCTCGATCATCTACGCCCCGGGGGATCCCTGGGTGAGCCTGCTCGAGCGCCTGGCGCTGCTGCCGTTGATGCCGGTCTCCGGGCGCGGCCGCGCGCTGTTCCAGCCGATCTGGGCAGAGGACGTGGCGGACTGCCTGATCGCCGCCCTGCGCATGGGCGAGGGAGAGCGCCACCGCCGCTACGAGCTCGCCGGGCCCGAGACCCTCAGCCACAACGAGATGGTCCAGACGATCCTGCGCTCCCTGCACCGCAGCCGCCCGCTCGTGCACGTGCCTACGCCGCTGGTCTCGCGCGGGCTGCGCCTGCTCGAGGCCGGCATGGGCCCGCGCGCGTTCGCTACCTGGGACGAGGCGGAGCTGATGGAGGTCTCGATGGCAAGCCCCGCCGGCGCGGCAGATGCGGAACGTTTCGGCGTGGCGCCCCAGCCAATGGCCGCGGTGCTCGGCGTGGGCTAGCCGGCGAGCACGCGCCGGACCAGCCGTCCCTTCCTCAGTCGGAGACGCTCAGCGCCATCGCCGGACGCCGCGCCGCCCACGGCCGTGCCGCCTCCAGCTGGGCGGCCAGCGCGAGCAGCTCGCCCTCGCCGGCCGGGCGCCCCACCAGCTGGACCGCCAGCGGCAGACCGTCCTCGCCCTCGAACAGCGGCAGCGAGATCCCCGGCTGGCCGCTCGCGTTGAACACGGGCGTGAACGGCGTGAACAGGCCCGAGCGCGTGAACGTGGCCATCGGCTCGGGCGCAGCCGTGTCGAGCGTTCCGAGTGGCAGCGGGCGCTCGGCCAGCGCGGGCGTGAGCAGCGCGTCGTAGGGCAGCAGGAACTCGACGAGCCTGCGCGCGAACCCCTGCAGCCGCACCGACGCGGCCATGCCCTCGATCGCGTTCAGCTTGCCCACCATCGAGAAGATCGCCCAGCTCATCGGCTCCATGTCGGCGGCCGTCGGCTGACGCCCGGCGACGATGCCCGAGTAGGCGATCGAAAGCGCGATGTGGGTTGAGAAGACCGCGCCGAACAGCTCGCGCAGCCCATCGTGCTGCCAGGGCGGCTCGACCTCCTCGACCTCGTGGCCGAGCGAGCGCAGCAGCTCGGCCGCGTCGCCGACCGCCTGGGCGCAGACGGGGTCGACGACCGCGTCGGGCACGGGCGGCACGACGGTGCTGGCGATCCGCAGCGGGCCCGGCGCGCGCGCAGCGCTCGCCGCGAACGGCTCCGGCGGCGCTGGCGCCCACGTGGCGTCGCCCGGCTCATACCCGGCGAGCACGTCCAGCAGCGCGGCGGTGTCGGCGACCGTGCGCGTGAGCATGCCGTCGATCCCGAGCGAGGAGTCGCCCAGCTCCGGCGCCGGGGAGATGCGCCCGCGGGTCGGCTTCAGGCCCACCAGGCCGCAGCACGCGGCGGGGATGCGGACCGATCCGCCGCCGTCGTTGCCGTGGGCGACCGGCAGCATGCCGCTGGCGACCGCAGCGGCCGCGCCGCCCGAGGAGCCGCCGGGCGTGCGCTGCAGGTCCCAGGGGTTGCGCGTAGGCCCGAACAGTCGCGCCTCGGAGGTCGGCAGGATGCCGTACTCGGGCAGCGTGGTGGTGCCCACGATCACGAAGCCGGCGTCCTTCAGCCGGCGCGTGATGTTGTGGTCGTACTCGCACACGTGGTCGGCCATCAGCGAACAGCCGTAGGTCAGGCGCAGGCCCGCGACGGGACGGTTGTTCTTGATCGCCGTGGGCACGCCCGCAAACGGGCGCTCGTCGCCCGGGCGGATCTTCTCGGCCGCTGCCAGCGCCCCCTCGGCGTCGACCTGCACGAACGCGTTGAGGCTCGGGTTCAGCTCCTCGATCCGCTCCAGGGACAGATCGACCAGCTCGCGCGCTGAGACCTCTCCCTCGCGCACCATGCTCGCCAGCTCGCCGGCGGATCGAAACATCAGGTCGCTGTCTGACACGGCTCCTCCTCGCTGCTCGGTGGCTGCTGGCGGACGCGACTGCTCCGGCCCGCTGCCTGGAGCCTACTCGCGCGGACTTTCCTGCGACGATATGGCCCCGCCCACAAGGCGGCCGGGCGGGGCGGGGTGGGCGGGCCCCCAAACATGTCAAGCTCAGAAAGCGAGTGCCATGAGCGCGGTTCAGTCAGACGTTGAGGTCAAGTCGGGCCTCGAAGGTGTTGTCGCCTTCGCCACCGAGATCGCCGAGCCGGACAAAGAGGGCGGCGCCCTGCGCTATCGCGGGGTGGACATCGAGAACCTCGTCGGCGCGGTCCCCTACGAGCAGGTGTGGGGCCTGCTGGTGGATGGCCGCTTCAAGCCCGGCCTGCCGCCGGCGGAACCGCATGCGCTCACCGTGCGCTCGGGCGACCACCGCGTGGACGTGCAGGCCGCGCTGGCGATGCTCGCGCCCGAGTGGGGCTTCGGGCAGCTGATCGACATCAGCGACGAGGAGGCGCGCGACAACCTCGCGCGTGCGTCCGTCATGGCCCTCTCGTTCGTCGCCCAGTCGGCCCGCAGCGCGGGACAGCCGCCGGTGCCCCAGGAGGAGGTGGATCAGGGTCGCACGATCCCCGAGCGCTTCCTCATCCGCTGGCGGGGGGAGGCCAACCCCGACCACGTCAAGGCGATCGACGCCTACTGGATCTCGGCGGCCGAGCACGGCATGAACGCCTCGACGTTCACCGCCAGGGTGGTCGCATCCACGGGCGCGGACGTCGCGGCCGCGTTGTCGGCCGCGGTGGGCGCGTTGTCCGGCCCGCTGCACGGCGGCGCCCCCTCGCGCGTGCTGAAGATGCTCGACGAAGTGGAAGCCACCGGCGACGCCGAGCTGTGGGTCTCCGATGCGCTTGACCGGGGCGAGCGCCTGATGGGGTTCGGCCACCGCATCTACCGCGCCGAAGACCCGCGCGCGCGCGTGCTGCGGCGCACCTGCCGGGAACTGGGATCGCCCAGGTTCGAGGCGGCCGAGGCGCTGGAGAAGGCCGCACTGGCCGAGCTCCACGCGCGCCGGCCGGACCGCGTGCTGGCCACCAACGTCGAGTTCTGGTCCGCCGTGATCCTCGACCTCGCCGAAGTGCCGCCGGATCTGTTCACGCCGATGTTCACCTGCGCGCGCGTGGCCGGGTGGTCGGCGCACATCCTCGAGCAGAAGCGCGAGGCCAAGCTGATCCGCCCGACCGCCAAGTACGTCGGCGAGGGGCCGCGCTCGGTCGACGCCGTCTAGTGTCCTGAGTCAGAAGTCCGGGTCGCAGTAGAAACCCGCGGCCTTTCCGCGGACACTCGCCGATGGCGCGCGGCGTGCCCGGTGGCAGCCTGCTGGCCATGACCACGAATCAGCTGGAGCCGGCGAGCAGCGAGCGCGAGCAGGCGCTCGAGCGCCTGAAGAAGCGACGCGACTTCCAGGGCCACGTTGTGGCCTACCTCGTCGTCAACGCCGCGCTGTGGGGGATCTGGGCCGCGACCGGAGCGGGATACCCGTGGCCGGCCTGGGTGACGGGCGGCTGGGGGATCGGGCTGCTGCTCAACGCCTGGGAGGTCTACATGCGCGCGCCGATCACCGAGGCCGACGTCCAGCACGAGATCGAGCGCCTGCACCACCAGCACTGAGCCGGCTCCGCTGGGCGTGGTCAGGTGGGATACGCTCGGCCGAACCCAAGGAGAGGATCGAACCGATGGCATACCTGATCACGCACTTCTGGCCCGGCGCATCGGAGGATCAGTACAGGGCGACGGTGGCGGTCGTGCATCCCCCGGGAGGCCTGCCCGCGGGGCAGGTCTACCACGCGGCCGGGCCGAGCGACGGCGGCATCCTGATCACGGCCGTGTGGGATTCCAAGGATCAGTACGAGCGCTTCCTGCACGAGAAGCTGCTCGCCAGCATGCCAATCGCGGGGGGATTTGCAGGTCAGCCGGAGGAGCGCGCCGCCGAGATCGTGAACCTCCAGACCGCGTGAGGTACTGAGTCGTGCCTGCCGTCGTCGGCCCGCCCGGCTAAGCCGAGGCGGTCGCGCTGGCCCCCGGGTTGCGCATCGCGTCGAGCAGCGCGCTGCGGCGACCCGGGTCGATGTCCTCCGGCAGCGGCAGCGTGACGCGCGTGGCCACGTCGCCGTAGCGCCGGTGGACCTCCGCGGCGGCCTCCTCGGGCGTGCCGATGATGGCGAACGCGTGCAGCACGTCGTCGTCGATCACGGCGGCGAGATCGTCCCAGGCACCGCGCTTGGTCAGGGCGTGGAGCTCGCCCTGCAGCTCGCCCCAGCCGTGAGCCTCGAGCACGGGACGGTAGGCGGGCGTGGAACCGTAGAAGCCGATCTGTTGGCGCACGAAATCGATGCCGGCGGCGATCTCCTGCTCGCCGTCGCGCGCGACGATGAACCCGGGCGCGGTGATTTCGAACTCCTGCATATCGCGGCCGCTCTTGGCGGCGCCGCGCTGCAGCGCTGGCATCGTCACCTGGCGCAGGTAGCGCTCCGTGCAGAAGCCGTGGCACAGCAGCCCGTCGGCGACCTCGCCTGCGGCCTCGGTCATCAGGGGACCCACGGCTGCGAGCACGATCTTCGCGTTGCCGTGCGGGTTGGGGCCCGGGTTGAAGAACGGTGTCATTAGCGTGTGCGAGTAGAACTCGCCCTGGAAGTCCAGCGGCGCGTCCGTGGCCCACGTGTGCCAGATGGCGCGGATCGCGAGAATGAACTCGCGCATGCGCGCCGCGGGGTGCGACCACGGCATCGAGTAGCGCCTGGTGATGTGCGGCTTGATCTGAGAGCCGAGGCCGAGCAGGAAGCGCCCGCCGGAGAGCGCCTGCAGGTCGTTCGCCTGCTGCGCCACCGTCATCGGGTTGCGCGCGAACGCGACGGCGATACCGGTAGCCAGTTCGATCTGTCCTGTGCGCTCGGCGGCGACCGCGCAGGACAGAAACGCGTCTGCGTGGGTCTCCGGCGCCCACCACCCGTCATAGCCGCTGCGCTCCGCCGCCTGCGCCGCGGTGCCCGCCTCATCGATCGCGGAGATGTATCCGAGTACGTCGACCTTCACGCCAGACCCCCGTCGCGGTACGTGCCTTGATCGTCAAGCCTAGTCATCCCAGCGACGAGCCGGCGGTCCCCGGCCTGGACGAGCGCGTGGCTTCGAGTCCCGCCTCCTCCTGGGGCGAGCGGGCGTTAAAGCGCGAGGACCCGGCGCGGGGCCGGGTCCTCGAACGACGCGCGGTGGCGCGATCGACTACATCATGCCGCTCATGTCCGGCATGCCTGCGCCGGCGCCTGCGCCTTCCTTCTCGGGCACCTCGGCGACGATCGCCTCGGTGGTGAGGATGTTCTTGGCGATCGAGGCGGCGTTCTGCAGCGCAGAGCGCGTGACCATCGCCGGGTCGATGATGCCTTCGGCGACGAGATCGACGATCTCGTTGGTGGCCGCGTTGAGGCCCTGGCCTTTCTTGGCCTTGCGGACGTCGTTGACGACGACCGAGCCCTCCATGCCGGCGTTCTCGGCGAGCTGGCGCAGCGGCTCCTCGAGCGCCCGCAGCACGATCCGCGCGCCGGTGCGCTCGTCATCGATCTCGCCGTCGATCTTCACCGCGGTGGAGGCTTCCAGCAGCGCGACGCCGCCGCCCGGGACGATGCCCTCCTCGAGCGCGGCCCGCGTGGCCTGCAGCGCGTCCTCGACGCGATGCTTCTTCTCCTTCATCTCCGTCTCGGTGGCCGCGCCGACCTTCACAACGGCCACGCCGCCGGAGAGCTTGGCCAGCCGCTCCTGGAGCTTCTCGCGGTCGAAGTCCGAGTCGGTGTTCTCGATTTCGGCTTTGATCTGGTTGATGCGGCCCTTGATCGCGGCCGCGTCACCTGCGCCGTCCACGATCGTGGTCGTGTCCTTGGTGACCACGACCCGCCGCGCCCGTCCGAGCTGGGAGACCTGGGTGTTCTCCAGCTTCAGTCCGAGCTCCTCGGTGATGACCTCGCCGCCAGTGAGGATCCCGATGTCCTCCAGCATGCGCTTGCGGCGGTCGCCGAATCCGGGGGCCTTGACCGCCACGCCGGTGAACGTCCCGCGCAGCTTGTTGACCACGAGCGTCGCCAGCGACTCGCCCTCGACGTCCTCGGCGATGATCAGCAGCGGCTTGCCGCTCTGGATCACCTGCTCGAGCACCGGCAGCACGTCGCGCACGGAGCCGATCTTCTGGTTGGCGATCAGGATGTAGGGGTCCTCGAGCACCGCCTCCATGCGGTCCTGGTCGGTGACCATGTAGGGCGAGATGTAGCCCTTGTCGAACTGCATGCCCTCGGTGAATTCGAGGTCCATGCCGAACGTCTGGCCCTCCTCGACGTTGACCACGCCGTCCTTGCCGACCTTCTCGATCGCGTCGGC
>Ga0209415_10004749_pt1 | contig 24795 bp, 26 predicted proteins | sample PeaSoiSIISIP2007_FD_187696 | JGI IMG/M metagenome (GOLD analysis project Ga0209415, IMG submission 187696) | Peat soil microbial communities from Weissenstadt, Germany - SII-SIP-2007 (SPAdes) (version 2) | ecosystem: Environmental > Terrestrial > Soil > Wetlands > Peat | place: Germany... | reverse complement strand
CAGCCATGCGTCCGGCTGCCACAGCGAGCTGCCGACCCATGAACTGGCGCGTATCGAGATGATGAAGGCCAGGATGATCGTCGTCAGATCGGCAATCGCGAAATACACCAATGGGATGATGAACAAGCCGACCGCCAACTTCGACAACACCGTTTCCGTGTCCGTTAGCGGCAGCGATTTCCAGAACAGGATGCTGCGATCCTTGCGGTCGGCGTACAGGCAATCCAGCAAATACCAGCCGGAATATATCGACATCATGATGAGAAACACGACGCTGAACGCGAATAGCGCCACCACGCCGACGACACGGCTGTCCGGCAACGAACCGCCGGGGCCTACATGCATGTCGTTGGGGCCCACATGCACGGCTCCGAACAGGCCGCAGATGATGAGGAAGCCGGCGATCGCGGCAGGCATTATCCAAATCGCCTTGTTCTCCCAGAACTCGCGACGGATCAGCCATAGGTAGTTGTTCATACGGCACTCCCCGAGAGCTTCGCGACGAACAAGTCGGAAACACTCGGCGTCAAGACTTCGCCGAAGGTCGCGAGTTTTGCGAAATCGGGCTGTTCGAAATAGAGCACGGTCTTGCCGAGCGTGCGCCGCTCGAAAAACGCACCTTCGGCGCGAGCGGCATCTACCTCGGCCGCATTCACGGCGACTGCGGCGTAGCGCTTGGCGATGTCCTCGAGCGAGGCATCGAGCACGATGCGTCCCTTATCGATGAACATCACGTCGGTCAGCAAGTTCTCGATCTCTTCGACTTGATGCGTCGTGACCAGGATGGTTCGCGTCTCGTCCATGTAATCGTCGACGAGCGCATCGTAGAAGCTGCGCCGCGCGAGCAGATCCAAACCCAGGGTCGGCTCGTCGAGCACGAAGAGTTTGGCGTCGATCGCCATCGTCAGCGCGAGATGCACTTGCGTCTTCATGCCCTTGGATAATTCGCGCATGCGATAGGTACGCCGTATCTGCGTCTTGTCGAGCAGCGCCGCCGCGCGCTCGCGGCGAAATCGCGGATGAATGCCGGCGACGAAGTCGATGGCTTGGTCGACACGCAGCCAGCCCGGCAGCACCGCGACGTCGGCGATGAAACAGGCGTCGCGCATGAGGTCGGCGCGCTCACGCATCGGCTCGCGACCGAGGACGCGCAGATGGCCCTCATAACTCGTCAGTCCGAGCATTGCGCGCAAGGCCGTGGTCTTGCCGGCGCCGTTGGGGCCGATGAGCCCGACGATACGGCCGCTTTCAATCGCGAAATTGGCGTGATCGAGCGCAAGGTGGGAGCCGTATTTTTTGGTCAATTCACGGGCTTCAATTAACGCTGGCATGGGTTGGCTCATGTTTCTTTGGGGTCGGCGCCGCGCGGCGGCGGTGCGGGATGGGTCAGCGCCGGCGTTCGCGCGAACAATTCCTCGGCGGAAAATCCCAGCCGGTGAATGACTGCGAGAATCTGCGGCCATTCGTCGTGCAGGAATCGGTCACGTTCGCCCGCGAGCAGCAGCTGCCGCGCACCTTCACTGACGTACATGCCGCGGCCGCGGCGCTTTTCGACCAAGCGTTCATCGACGAGCTGCTGGTAGGCCTTCAGCACCGTCAGCGGATTGAGCCGATAGTCGGCAGCGACCGCGCGCACCGATGGCAATGGATCGCCCTCGCGCAGCGCGCCCTCGAGGATCAGGGCGACCATTCGATCGCGCAATTGGCGATAGATTGGCTGGTTGTCATTCCAATTCGGGTCCATGAATCCGCTCGATCGGTGGTCGCCGCCGGTGTAGTGGCCTGTTAGCACGCTACTCTACCAGAACGCTTGTCGTACACTTTTCGGTTAGATCCGGGCCGATATCGCATGCGGAGCCGTGGCCTGGACCAGCGAAGCGACCTCGCCGTGGACCTTGCCATCGAACAAATAGGCCACGCTGCCGATGATCACGCCGTTGATGGACATGGCAATTGCGAACGCCGCAAGCTTCAGACTGATTTCGAGTTTCATGATGATCTCCTGGTTACTGTTGCTGTCATCGAGGTGTTTCGGTGACTTGGTGATATAGTATGATAGAGCACTAGGACATGCAAGCACTTTCTTTAAAATGATTACCAGGCATGGTTTTAGCCTGCCGGGGCACGCGCGGTGCCCGGCCTGTTGCATCGCATCAACACGAGGCGCGTCCTTGACGATCAACCTGTGGTGTTCGCCCGGCCGTCCCCGCGACTGGCCGCACGATCATTGCTGACGCGCACGGCGCCGAGCGCGATCGAGGACGAGTCGCGCGATGCCCGAATGATCTTTCGAGTTTGCGCGGCGTAGCCCGGCATATACGCGAAGCCTTTAAATCGCGGCGCGCGACGAGGACTCGAGCGCTGCACCTCGGCCCATGACGCGGCCCAAGCAGGCGGGATTTTCGGCTACCATTCAGACCCTTTCGATCGGGAGATCTCATGAAGAAGCCAGTCACGGTCACCATCACCGGCGCTGCCGGCAATATCGGCTATGCGCTAGCGTTCCGCGTCGCATCCGGACAAATGCTCGGGCCCGATCAGCCGATCAACTTGAATCTGCTGGAGATCCCCGCTGCGCAGAACGCCGTCCAAGGCGTCGTCATGGAACTCAACGACTGCGCGTTCCCGACGCTGAATAAGGTCGTCGCCTCGGACGACGCGAAGGTCGCGTTCAAAGACTGCAATTTCGCGATGCTCGTCGGCGCGCGGCCACGCGGCCCCGGCATGGAGCGCAAAGATCTTCTTCTCGAGAACGCAAAGATATTTTCCGCACAGGGCAAGGCCTTGGATGCGGTCGCGAGCCGCGACGTGCGAGTGCTGGTCGTCGGCAATCCGGCGAACACGAACTCGCTGATCGCGCAGCGCAACGCACCCTCGTTGGCGCCGCAACAATTCAGCGCGATGACGCGCTTGGACCATAACCGCGGGCTCGCGCAATTGACCGAAAAATCGGGCGCCGCACTGACCAGCGTCAAAAACGTCATCATCTGGGGCAACCATTCCGCGACTCAATATCCCGACCTGCATCACGCGACCGTCGGCGGCAAGCCGGCCTTATCGGTCGTCACGGAGCAATGGTTCAAGGAAACCTACATCCCAACCGTGCAACAACGCGGCGCTGCGGTCATCAAGGCACGCGGCACCTCGTCGGCAGCGTCGGCCGCGGCGGCGGCCTTGGATCATGTCCACGACTGGGTCGTCGGCACGCGGTCCGGCGAATGGGTCAGCATGGCGGTCCCGTCGGACGGCAGCTACGGCATCGCGGAGGGCGTGATTTACTCCTATCCGGTAAGTTGCAAAGATGGCGCGTACCAGATCGTCCAAGGCCTGAGCATCAACGCGTTCAGCCGTGGCAAGATGGACACTACGCACCGGGAATTATTGGAAGAGCGTGATGGCGTCAAGGATCTAATCTAGGAGATCCGATCATGAAAAGATTGGTTTTGGCGCTCGCGGCGAGCCTGCTCGTAACGACGCATTCGATCGCCCAAACGCCCGCTGCGCTGCGTGCGGCACCTACAGCGCCCGTGGCGCCCGTGGCGCCCGTGGCACCCGTGGCACCCGGCACCGCCCCGGCCGGCGCGACGATGCCCGCCACCGCGCCTGCGCCCGGCGCCGAGGTCTACATCATCTCGCCGCGCAACGGCGCGAAGCTGCATAGCCCGGTAACCGTTCTGTTTGGCTTGAGGGGCATGGGCGTGGCACCCGCAGCCGCCGGGAAAATCGACAATACCGGCCACCACCATCTGTTGATCGACACCGATTTGAGTGCTGTTGATCTGCATGCGCCGCTGCCGGCGACGGATAAGATCGTGCACTTCGGCAAGGGCCAAACAGAAACCTCGTTGACTCTGTCGCCCGGCAAACACACGCTCGAGCTGCTGTTTGCGGACTCCACCCACCGGTCCTTCGATCCGCCGCTGCACTCGAAGAAAATTACGATCACGGTGCAGTGAAGCCGCGCGCGATCCTGCATGTCGACATGGACGCCTTCTATGCGTCGGTGGAGGAGCGGGATCACCCGGAACTGCAGGGCAAGCCCGTGATCGTCGGCGGTATCGACGGCCGCGGCGTCGTGGCCGCGGCAAACTACGTCGTGCGCGGTTTCGGCGTACATTCGGCAATGCCGATCGGCGAGGCGCTGCGGCGCTGCCCCCAGGCAATCTGCGTACGGCCGCGTATGGCCCGATATCGCCAAGTTTCAGCCGAAATTTTCGAGATCTTCCATGAGGCGACGCCGTTGGTGGAGGGCTTGTCGCTCGACGAGGCGTTTCTCGACGTCAGTGCGAGCGAGCGGCTGTTGGGATGCGCAGCCAGTATCGCCGTCGAGATCAGACGGCGCATCCGCGCCAAAACGGGATTGGCGGCATCGGTTGGCGTCGCACCCAATAAGCTGCTTGCGAAAATCGCCTCGGATCTCGGCAAGCCCGACGGTCTATTCTCGATCGGAGCCGACAACCTGCGCGAGGTGCTCGATCCCTTGCCGATCGAGCGGCTGTTCGGAGTCGGCAAGAAGACTCTGCCGCGCGTACATGAGGCCGGGATACGCTCGTTCGCCGATCTACGCCTGGCCGGCGAGGCGCAACTGTGGTGCGCATTCGGCAAGCTCGGCAAGGCCATGCGAGACCGGGCCGGCGGCATCGACGATCGGCCGGTGCGCGCCGATCGCGAGGAGAAATCGGTGAGTGCGGAGGAGACCTTCCCTACTGACGTACGCGAGCCGAGCGTATTGCGCGCGGAATTGATGCGCCTCGCCGACCGCACCGCAACCCGGCTGCGGGCGCAAGGGCTCGCCGCGGGGACCGTGACGGTCAAAATCCGGCGCAGCGACTTCAAAACCTATGCGCGCCAGCGCATGCTGGGGCCGGCGACGCAAGATACGGCCGCGTTCGCGAGCGTCGGCTTGCAACTGCTCGACGAATGGTTGCGGACTCAACCGAATGCGGCAATACGCCTGCTGGGGCTCGGCGTCAGCGATTTGCAGTCGACGATGCAGGCCGACCTATTCATCGCGGGTCCGCCGAGGCAATCCCGGCTGGACAGCGCGGTCGACGATATTCGGCGCCGCTTCGGTTCCGGCGTGTTGAAGCGCGCCAGCCATCTGCAGCGAGGCTCGACTTGATAGTATCGTAACAGCCTATGTATACGAGTTTCTTCGGTCTCAGCGAAAAGCCATTTGCGATCACCCCGGATCCGCGCTACCTCTATCTGAGTGAACGCCATGCCGAAGCCTTGGCGCACCTGCTCTATGGCATCAACGAGGCGGGCGGCTTCATTCAACTGACCGGGGAGGTCGGCACCGGCAAGACGACCGTTGTGCGCACGCTGTTGTCGCGCTTGCCGCGACACGCCGACGTCGCCGTGATCATGAATCCGCGCATAACACCCGCGGAATTCTTGCTGACGATATGCGAGGAACTCGGAGTGAGCATCGCCGCCGCGGATCGCGAAAGCGTCAAACAAATGGTCGATGCGCTGAATCGGCGCCTGCTCGATGCCCACGCCGAAGGCCGGCGCGTCATCGTCATCGTCGACGAGGCACAGAATCTCTCGGCCGACGTCCTCGAACAAGTTCGATTGCTGACCAATCTTGAAACGGCGACCCAGAAGCTCCTGCAAATCATTTTGATTGGGCAGCCCGAATTGCGCGACCTGCTCGACCGGACCGAGCTGCGCCAGCTCGCACAGCGGATCACGGGTCGATATCACTTGAATCCTCTGGATGCGGCGGAAACCAAGGGTTACGTGCGCCACCGCCTGCGGGTTGCCGGCGTGACCGGTGATATTTTCACGGCCGGGGCACTAAGCGAGATTCACCGCTTGTCCTCGGGAATTCCCCGCGTCATCAACGTCTGCTGCGACCGCGCCCTGCTCGGCGCGTATACGCAGGAGCTGCGCAAAATTACCGCGCCGCTGGTGCGCCGCGCAGCCGGCGAAGTGTATGGCCGGCGCTTCGCCCCGGCTTGGCTCGGGTGGGTAGTCGGCGGCGTCGCGATCGCCGCGCTCGCCATCATGATCGCGGGCGGCTGGCAGTTATGGTTGCGGGACGTCCGCAGCACACGAGTCGCCGTGAGCGCCATGCCGGCTGCGGCAACGCCGGCCGATACCGCTGTGCCGGGCGCCCCGACTGCGCCCAGCGTAACGCCCTTATCCGCGGCGCCGCCATCGGCTGCGCCGGTCGCACCGCAGACGCCGCCGCTCAACAGCTTGCTCGAGGCGAACGGCGCCAACAGCGGCGATGTACAGGCTTACCGCAGACTCTTGGCGCTCTGGGGAACGACGATGAGCGATGACAAGAATCCCTGTGGCCAGGCAAGCAAGGCAGGCCTCGCATGCTTCGATCAACGCGGCTCGTGGGCCGAGCTGCGAATGCTGAACAGGCCGGCGATATTGACTCTGACGGACGACCAAGGCAACAAACATCGGGTTTTGCTGACCGCCTTGAACGACCGGTTCGCGACTCTCGTCATCGGCGACCACAGTGAACAAGTTCCGCTCGACGATGTCTCTCGCAGTTGGTTCGGCGATTTCACGGTGGTCTGGAAGCCCAAGACGCGGCGCCCGCGCCAGCTGTCGGTGGGCATGAGCGGCGAGGAGGTGCGCTGGCTCAGACGCAGTCTGAATGCGCTGCACGGCGCCCCCGCAGATCCCGCGGCCGGCGATTTGTTCGATCAAGACTTGGCCGTGGCCGTTGAGAACTTTCAGCGCGAGCATCGATTGAACGTCGATGGCATCGCGGGCATCCAGACGCAAATGGTGCTCGAGACCGCGCTCGCCGATCCGGACTCACCCTCACTTCTTCAGGCCGCGGCGCGCGGCGGTTAGGACCTTCGATGTCGTTCATTCTCGACGCACTGAAAAAATCCGAAGTGGAGCGCCAGCGCCAAACCGTGCCTGGGCTCATGGACGCGGGCAGAGTGGCGCCGCGGCCGCGCTTTCCGCCGTGGGCCATCGCGCTCGGCGCGCTGCTCGTAATCAATTTGACCGTGCTTGCCGTCGTGCTGCTACGCCGTGAGAATCAGCCCTCCGCACCGGCTACGGGCGCCGCGGCGCGCGGCGCAGCGCCGGACACGGCGCGCGTCTACGCGCCCGCCGCCGCGGCACGGCCTCCGCCGGCCGCATCGCCGCCGGCGGCAGCCGCGGATCACTTCAGTCCGATGGACGGGTCGCCGACCTACGCGCCGGAGATTCCGCTGGCGGCCGTGGAGCCCGCACCCGCACCCGAACAGGCGCCGGCCCACGAAAAGCCCGCGACGCACCGGCCCGAGCCGTCACTGGCGGCACCGGTTGAACAGGACGAAGTCCTGCCTACCATCAGCGAGTTGAATTTGACGGGACCGGACGCGCTGCCGGAATTACATCTGGACGTACATGTGTATGCGACGATCCCGGCCGATCGTTTCGTGTACATCAACAATCGCAAATATCGCGAGGGCACGCGGCTGCAAGAGGGTCCGACCGTCGAGCGCATCCGGCGCGACGGCGTCGTGTTGAATTCGCAGGGCACGCGTTTTCTGCTGCCGCGCGAGCAGTAGCCGGTTCAAGGTGGCTGGTGTGAAAACTTTTGGGAGTTTAGCGGCGTTGACGCACGAGTTGACGGTGGGCCTTGCAATCCTCGCCTTGGGATCATACGCCGCGAGTATTCCGGTCCGTGCCGCGATCATCGAGGGCGAAATCACCTTTCCGAGCCGAAGCGTACCCGCACTGACGGCCTACGCGTTCGAACTCGACACGTCGAGGACCCGCACGGCGCCGGTCGCCGAAGACCAGACCAAGTTCAGCATCGATGTGCCGCCCGGACACTATGTCGTTTTTCTGGCGCCCAACGAGGCGGGGGCTCCGAACATTTACGGAGCGTATACGCAATTTAGCGCCTGCATGGCGCGCGAGACGCCTGCGGCCGGCGTCGCCGCGGATACCGAGACCGCGTGCCAGGATCACAGCCTGATCGTCGTATACCTCAAGGGCAATGCCGTGCACGCGAAGGTGACGGTCGACGATTGGTATCTCAGCGACGAAATCGCGGAGCAGCTCGACCATATGCGCGGCGCGCCGGGAAGCGCCGGATCCGAGCCCTTGGGCGCACCCCGATTCTCCGAATACAAGTCCAACCCATCGGACGCGACGCCAGCGCCAAAGCCCGATCTTGCGGACAGCGCCGAACCGCCGCCGGAGCGCGCAAAATTGCAACAATTGCTCGCGAGCGGGCCGAATTTCGCCGCCTATTTGACGGCAGCGCTGGCGCAATGCGGTAGCGGCTGCCAGCATTTGGTGCTGATCGACTGGCACAGCGGCAAAATCATCGAACCGCCGGAGATCGGCGAGATTCAAGGCGCGCTGCCGTGTCGAGGCGACGAAGTCGTGCTGTTCAGGCGCGATAGCCGGCTACTCAGCGTCTCGCGATCGCGCGCCGAGCATATCGTCACCCAATACTTTCTGTGGAAGCCGGAAACGGAAGCACTGGTTCTCACCGCGGAATTCCAGCGCACCGAGCAGCAATTCTGCGCGCTCGTGCCTCCTTGAGCCGGATCATGCGATGATGAAGCCATGCGCAAAATATTGACGTTGACGATGAGCGGCCTGGTCACGGTGCTGCCGGTGGCGCTGACCGTGTACGTCATTTGGTGGGTCGTCCACACGCTCGAGGAATGGCTGCGGCGCGCGTTGATCGCTCTGGAAATCGTGAGCCCGGCGCATTATTGGCCGGGTCTCGGCTTGATCGCGGGATTCCTGCTGCTGCTCGCGGTGGGCAGCCTGGTCAACGCTTATGCGGGCAAGATATTTCTCAAATATTGGGACGATTTCCTGGGGCGCATCCCGTTCGTCAAGACTCTGTACGGCGGGTTTCGCGATGTGTTGAGTCTGTTGCCGTCCGGCAGCGGCGAGAAGCGCGATTTGCAGCGCGTCGTCCTGGCTCGCTTCGGCGAGGTACATGCGATCGGATTCGTGACTCGCGAAGACGTCCCCCCGGTGCTCAATTCGCACGGCGGCCGTGACTGGGTAACCGTGTATTTTCCGATGAGCTACGCCTTCGGCGGTTACACGATTTATTTGCCGCGCGATCACCTCGAGCCGCTCGACATCTCGGTCGAGGACGCGATGCGTCTGGCGATCACCGCGGGCCTGACGGCCGCGGGCAATCGATCTTGACGTAAGCGCGTGCTGGGCCGTCGCTTGCTGGCGTGTCGCTTGGTTCTCGCTGCGCTGCTCATCGGGCAAGTCGGCGCCGCGCCGCTTGCCACACGGTCCGACAATGAGGCCTGGCGTGCGGCGGCGATTCAGGCGCTGCGCGAGCGCGCGGATGCGAACTCGCTTGCGACTGCAGCTGCGCTGGCATTCTTCGCCGACGCAAGATCACGCGCCGAGCCGGCCAAGGGGGACGCCGCGCTCGAATTAGCCGCTCGCGCCAGCGCTCTCGCGGCGGATGACGCGGCCATCGGTTGGATACAGGTGCGACTATGCGTAGCCACGCCGGGCTGCGACATTCGCGATGCGGCGACCGCGATGCGCTGGCTGGACCCGGATAACGCCGCAGCATGGCTGCCGACGCTGGCGGCGGCCGTAAAGGACAAGGACATGGTCGAGATCGACCGCGTCATGGCCGACATGGCGCAGGGCGTGCGTTTCGATTTCTATTTTAATCGTATCGTCGTGCTCATGTTCGATGCGCTGCAAGCAGTATCGAAGAGCCTGCCGAAAAACGCGGTCGATTCGGATGCGAGCCGCTTGAGCAGCATCATCGCGATCGCCTCCGGCGAGATCATCCCGTCCTTCGCGCCGCTGATCGAGGCCTGTCGCGAATCGGCAGCCGGATCGGCGCGGCGCGAATTTTGTCAAAAGATTGCAAAGAACCTGCAACAAGGCGATACCATCGTGGCACAACTGGCGGGCTTGAGCGTCGAGCGGCATCTCTTGCCGGCCGACAGCAAAGAATCCCGGGCACTGGGCGAACGCCGCCGTGTGCTGGAATGGCGCATGGCCTCGGCCGAGAAATTCGATGCGCCGATGCTGCCCTGGCTCAAGAACGCGCATGCGCGATGGCGCGTAGCGAAGATGCGGGCGCTGCGCCGCGATGAAGATGTGTTGATCGCGATATTGAGAGAACAGGGAACCCCCATTGACCCGCCGGAGATACATCCATGATCGATCTGTATTACTGGCCGACGCCTAACGGCCACAAGATAACGCTCTTTCTCGAAGAGACGGCGATGCCGTATACGATTTTCCCCGTCAATATCGGCAAGGGCGAACAATTCAATCCGGATTTTCTGGCGATTGCGCCGAATAATCGCATGCCTGCGATCATCGATCGCTCGCCCCAGGACGGCGGCGCACCGGTCTCGGTGTTCGAGTCCGGCGCAATTTTGCTTTACCTCGCCGAGAAGACCGGCCTGTTCATACCGAAGGATTTGCGCGGCAAAGTCACGGTGACCGAGTGGCTGTTTTGGCAAATGGGCGGCCTCGGACCGATGGCCGGCCAGAATCATCACTTCGCGCGCTATGCGCCCGAGAAGATTCCCTATGCCATCGACCGATACGTCAAGGAAACGAATCGTCTATACGGCGTACTCAACCGGCGGCTCGAGGGCCGCGATTTCATCGCCGGCAACTATTCGATCGCCGACATGGCGGCCTATCCTTGGATCGTACCCCACGAAGCGCAGGCGCAAAACCTTGCCGATTTTCCGAACCTGCAGCGTTGGTTCGAAGCAATCCGCAACCGTCCGGCGACGATCAAGGCCTATGCGCGCGGCGACGCGATCAACACGCAATCGGAATTGACCGACGAAGCGCGCAAGATTCTGTTCGGCCAAACCGCCGCGACACGAGCTCCATAGCGCGCGACAGGAGCTCCCCGGCGTCTCAAGGTCGTTTTCCGGCCCAGCAATAGCGTTGATGCTCGTCGATCATGCCGACCGCCTGCATGAACGCATAGCAGATCGTCGTGCCGACGAAGCGGAAGCCGTTCTTCTTGAGTTCCTTGCTCATCGCATCGCTCTCGAGCGAGCAGGTGCGGATCCCGGCGAGGTTGAGCGGGCGGCGGCGCACGACGCGCCCGTCGGTAAATTGCCATAGGTAGCGGTCGAACGATCCCGTGCGCGCGAGGAGTCGTAAGTAGGCCTTGGCGTTGCCGACGAAGGCATCGACCTTGAGACGATTTCTGACGATGCCGGCGTTACGCAGCAGGCGTGCGCGCTGCGCGGGTCCGTAGGCGGAAATTTTCTCGGCATCGAAGCCGTCGAACGCGAGCCGGTAGGCTTCCCGTTTACGCAGGATCGTGATCCAACTGAGGCCCGCCTGCGCGCCCTCGAGACACAGCATCTCGAACAGCGGCGCGTCGCGGTGCAGCGGAATACCCCATTCCAAATCGTGATAAGCGACGTAGAGAGGATCCGTTCCGCACCAAGCGCAGCGGCGCCTGCCGTCCGTATGCAGCGTCGCACCGCTCAAGGCGCACTCGGCGCCATCACGGCGATCTCATTGTCGCTGGGATCGAGAAATTGGAAACGCCGGCCGCCGGGAAACGAAAAAATCGGCCTGACGATGCGCCCGCCGGCCTTGGTCACGGCATCGAGCGCCGCCTCGAGGTCGGAAACGCAAATCACCGGCAACGGCGCGGCGCTCGCCTCGCTGAGGTCCCCCTGCAGACCCACATCGACATCGCCGGTCATCGTACACGCGTAGGTTGGACCGAAATCGGCGAGCGTCCATGCAAATACGCTGCGATAAAACGCCTTGGATTTCTCGATATTTCGCGCCGGCAGTTCTATGAAATTTGGGCGAGCCATCTTCAGGTTACTCCCATCAACCGGATTTGAATCCCAGCTTGGCGTGGCTGCCGTCGCAATACGGCTTGTTGCCGGAACCGCCGCAACGGCACAGAAAGGTCTCGGTGGTGCGAAGCAACGTACGTCCGGTACCGGATACCACTTCGAGTGCGCCCTGAACTTTGAGCGGGCCGTCTTTGAGCGGCGTGATCGAGAGCTCTCCGTTGCGCGATGCGAGCGGCTTCGACTCGGCGCTCAGCGCTTCGCCGCTCGCCGTGAATTGAATCGCCGCGTGACTACCGTCGCAATAGGGCTTTTGTTTGGATGCGCCGCAGCGGCAGAGGCAAGCGCGTAAGCCCGCCCCGGCGGACCCTATGGTGAGCGGCGCATGAAACGCGAGAGGGCCGTTTTCGCGGATACGAACGACGTTCACGAGCGGCGCCCGCTCGTTTTCGCCGCCATCGAGCCGCTCATAGGTAATCGCGCCCGACGGGCAATTGTGCGCCAATTCGGCGACTTCGTCGGGCGTCGCCTCGTCCGGATGAATCCACTCGCCTCGCACGTTGGGCACGAATACATCGGGCCGATCGAGAACGCAATGACGGGAGTGGATGCATTTGCCCCCGTCGAAACGAATCAGCAGCTTCGTTCCGCGTATCGTTTCCATTAGAAGGTCAGGCGCATGAGGCTGTGCAAGAGTTTCGTATGCCGCGCTGTGTATACGAGTTCGATTCGATCGACGCCGCGAGTACGGCGCGCGGCACTGCGGATCTCGTGCATCAACTTGAGCAACACCGGCGTATTCGCAATTTCTTCGAGTTGGTCGCGCGGCTTCACGACCAGATGCAGCACCACGAATCGCTCCTCGGCGATGCGTACGAAGACCGCGACGCCGACGGGACGACCCTCAGCGGTAACGGCAAACAGGCTCTGGACAGCGTCGATATCGCCGACCCGAATCCGCAGACTACCGTCCTGTTCGAAGATCTCGGGGACGCCGTAGGTTTCGATCGAGTGTTGGATGCCATGGCGCACACGATGCTGATTCACGTTGAAGAACAGCAGTTGTTCCAATGCGCCGCGTTGTTCCACGCCCAATTTCGACGTAATGGAGACTGGCGTAATGGAGACTGGATCGTTCAACGCCCATCCTCATCGATTAAACGACGCGGCATTATGACCGCTTTTGCCGCATTGTGCGGCGAGTCACAGAAACGCTTTGGCGCGCCGCAACAATGGTTGTGAGTGTTCGCGGACGCCGTATCGTATAGCGCGGCCTGCGCCGACATACAAGCGCGTCCCGACATCAGCTCTCTCGATTGCTGCAAAGCAACCAGCATAGGTGCCTGAATTTAATGATCGAGGGTAAACGAGCGGTGTTAGCGAGCGAACATGAGGACAGCAGCACGGGCGCTTTCGCGTTCAACCTTGCGAGCGATATCGTCGAGCTCGTGGTATTGACCACCGATTCGGCGTTCCTGCAGACGCTGCGCGAAGCAGTCGGCGGCTCCCGAAGGCTTTGGCATGTGCCGTCCGCCGACAAGGTCGGCGACCTGCTGGTCGCCGGCGAAGTCGGCATCTTGGTCCTCGACGCGCAGGGCCTGCAGCACCCGGTTGCGGGCTTCATTGCGGGAATCAAGTACCGGTTTCCCGATCTGGTCATCGTATTCGCGGGAAACCGGGAAATTGAAAATGCGCTCGCCAAGTTGATCAGCGACGGCACGATATATCGGTTCATTCACAAACCAATGTCGCCCGGTCGCGCAAAGTTGTTCATCGAAGCTGCGGTCAAGCGATACGCGGAACAGCGCAATCGCCGAACCCAAGCGCCGGCCGCCGCGCCTCGGCCACCGATGCATCGTGGTTGGCTGCTCGTCGGCATGCTCGGCGTGTTCGCGGTGACGATCGGCGCCGCGGTGTTGCTGCGAACGCAATTCAAAGCGAAATCCCAAGCAGCCGCGGCGGACTTCGGCGCTCCCGCGCACGCGATGCTCTCGCCGCTGTTGCTGCAGGCTGCCACGGCCCTGGCCGCGAATCGACTCACCGAACCCAGCGGCGACAACGCACGGGAACTGTACTTGCGCGAACTTGCGATCGATCCCGCCAACGCGGACGCGCGCGCAGGCCTCGCGGAGATTCACGAACGGCTTTGTGCGCGTGCACAAGAGGCGTTGCTCGAGGAGCACTTGGATGTCGCCGCGGCGGCGATCGACGCAGCTCGAAAGGCGGGTGTCGAAAGCGGTCGAATCGCGCTATTGACGGCCGAGCTCGCCAAGTCACGCGAGGAGGCCAAGGCAAGGCGCCACGCCACGCCGGCTACCAACGAAGTGGCGCCGCCTGCAACCGGGTCAGCGCCGGCTGTGGCCGCACCGCCGCCCGTGATAACGGCATCGCCGCGGGCTGCCGCTGAATTGCCGGCGGCTGCGGGCGAATCGGCGCGGCCTGCAGCGGAATCGGCGCCGGCTAAAACCGAATCAACACCGCCTGCCAGCGAATCGGCGCCGGCACCCTCCGCATCGGCGCCGCCTTCGGAACCGTCGGTTTAAGCCGCCGAACTGCGCGCAAGCGCGGCCGACTGGCTACCCTCCTGAATGAGCGCGCCGATCTCGGCACCAATCCGTAAATCCTCGACGGCGCCAAACGCGTGTTTGCGGATGACTCCGTGGCGATCGATCAGTACCAGACTCGGTGTGCCGCGCATTTGGTAGCGCTCCATCGTATGGGGGATCGGCCCCGCCTGGTTCGGCTGGTCGAGCGCGATTGGGAATTTCAGTCGATATTCCTGGATGAAAGCCTTGAGCACGGGGATGCTGAAGGCGTCGTGATGTTCGAATGTCGCGTGCATGCCGATGACGGTCACGTCGTTGGGCTCGAAGGTTTCATAAATTCGCTGCGCCTGGGGAATCGCGACTCCAATGGAGTTGGGGCAAAGCACTTGAAATGCCGCCAGTACGACGACCCGCCCGCGCAGCCCCGACAACAGCATCGGTCGATCGGTATTGAACCAAGTTTGCACGAGTAACTCGGGTGCGTACGAAATTGAGCTTGTCATGGTGTAGTGTGGAGTTCGCCTGGCGGATTAAGGGATTCCCTGATCAGCGCCTATTGTGTGCCGAAAGCACCGCTGGAATACAATAGCCAAAAGCACAAAAGTCGGGCGTTGCTCCTTGGATTTTTCTAGGGGATTTCCGTGCAAGAACTTGACATCAACGGCAAGATCGTCCATGTGGATGTCGATCTCGACATGCCGCTGCTCTGGGTATTGCGCGATATCCTCGACATGACGGGCACCAAATTCGGCTGCGGCATGGCTCTGTGCGGCGCTTGCACCGTGCACCTCGACGGCCAGGCGACGCGTTCTTGCGTGCTGCCGGTGGCCGGCGCCGTCGGTCACAAGATCACGACGATTGAGGCAATCGGCAGCTCCAAACTAGGTCAAGCCGTACAAACCGCGTGGATTGCGGGCGACGTGCCCCAATGCGGCTACTGCCAGTCGGGACAAATCATGTCGGCGACGTCTCTGCTCGCGAAGAATCCGGCGCCGAGCGACGCCGACATCGACGCGGCGATGAGCGGGAACATTTGCCGCTGCGGCATTTACAGCCGCATTCGGGCGGCGATTCACGATGCGGCGGCGAACGCGAGGGCGGAATCATGAACACTTGCTCCGAGCTTTCGCGACGCGCGTTCTTGAAGAGGGGTGCCGCCGCCGGCGGCGGCCTGGTTCTTGGATTCATGCTGCCGCACGCGGTCCGCTCGCGCGCGTTGAACACCGGCCCGGCCGACGCCTCGACACCCATCAATGCGTTCGTGCAGATCGGCAACGATGGTGCCGTGACCTTGATCATGCACAAATCCGAGATGGGCCAGGGCGTCTACACGGGTCTCGCGCAACTGCTCGCTGAAGAACTGGAATGTGATCTCAAGCGTGTACGCATCGAAACCGCGCCGGTTGCGGCGGTCTACAACAATCCGTTCATTCCTGCCCAATTCACGGGCGGCAGCATGAGTATTTCATCGAGTTGGCAGGCGCTGCGGATCGCGGGAGCGACGGCCCGCACGATGCTCGTGAGTGCGGCCGCCGAGCGGTGGCAGGTCGGCGTCGATACCTGTAAGGCGGAACAGGACATGGTCTACGGACCCGGGGGGCGCAAAGCGAGCTACGGTCAACTGGCCGCGGCGGCATCCTTGATCGCGGTACCGGACCCGAAGACAGTTCGTCTGAAATCCTCGAGCGAATTCGTGCTCATTGGTAAACCGATCAAGCGCATCGAGGCACACGATAAGGTAAACGGCAGCGGTCAATTCGGTCTCGACGTGCGCCTCCCCGGCATGTTGCGCGCGATGATCGCGCGACCGCCCTCCTTGGGCAGCACGCCGAAGTCCATCGACGATAGCGCGGCACGCGCGGTGCGCGGCGTCATCACCGTAGTGCCGATCAGTGCGGGCGTCGCGGTCGTGGCCAAGAACACGCACGCCGCGCGCAAAGGCCGCGATGCGCTAGTCATAGAGTGGCAGGGGGGTCCGAACCCCCGCCTCGACACGGAACGGCTGCGCGCCGCGTATCGCGATTTATCGCTGACAGCGGCGCCCTTGGTGGCGCGCAACGACGGCGACGTTGCGGCCGGCTTACGCGCCGGCGGTAAGCATCTCGAAGCCTTGTATGAAGTGCCGTTTTTGTCGCATGCGCCGATGGAGCCGCTCAATTGCGCCGCGCACTGGCGCAAAGACCGCTGCGACGTTTGGACCGGAACCCAAATGCAGTCGCCCGACCAGGCGGCGGCGGCCGAAGTTGCGGGCTTGCCCGTCGCACAGGTCTTCATACATACGACTTTGCTGGGCGGCGGGTTTGGGCGCCGCGCGAATCCCGGCAGCGATTTCGTGCGCGAGGCGGTTGAGCTATCGAGAAAGCTCGTCAAACCGGTGCAAATCGTCTGGACGCGCGAGGACGACATGCACGGCGGTTGGTATCGGCCGCAATGGGCCGACCGCCTGAGGGCCACGCTCGGTCAGGGCGGCAAACCGCATGCTTGGCATCACACCATCGTCGGTCAATCCATCATGGCGGGAACGATATTCGAGGGCATGGTCAAAGACGGTATCGACCCGACGTCGGTCGAGGGCGCCGCGGACCTTCCCTACGGGATCGCGAATCTGCGCGTCGATCTACATACGACCAAAGCGCCGGTGCGGGTCCAATGGTGGCGATCGGTCGGGCACTCGCATACGGCGTTCGCGGTCGAGTGCTTCATCGACGAATGCGCTGCCGCGGCCGGCGCCGATCCGGTCGAGTACCGGCGCTCACTGCTCGGCGAGAAGCAAGCCCGGCGTCGCGGCGTGCTCGACCTGCTCGCCGAGAAATCGGGCTGGGGGCAAGCTTTGCCACCGGGGCGAGCGCGCGGCATCGCCGTGCATGAGTCCTTCGGCAGCGTCGTCGGCGAGGTCGCCGAAGTATCGATGCAAGACGGGATTCCGCGCGTGCATCGCGTGGTGGCGGTCATCGACTGCGGTTTCGCCGTGAACCCGCAGATGATCGCGGCGCAGGTGGAGAGTGCCGTGACTTACGGTCTTTCCGCGGCGCTCTACGGCGAGATCACCTTTGACGACGGCAAGCCCGGTCAGTCGAATTTCGACACCTATCCGGTCGTGCGCATCAACGAGGCGCCGAGCGTCGCCGTGCATATCGTGCCGAGCGAAGCGCCGCCCACGGGTGTCGGAGAGCCGGGCACACCGCCGATCGCGCCCGCGGTCGCGAATGCTATTTTTGCTCTGACTGGAAAACGCGTGCGGCGCTTGCCGATGGTGCGTGGCGGTCAATTCACCGCTTGACGCGGCGCGCCTGGAGTTTACGGTGCCGGCGCTGCGGCGCCGGACGCGGTTGCCGAGACGCTTGCCTTTGCTGCGGGAGTTGTAGTTGCGGCAGGGGTCGTGGTTGCGGCAGCAGTCGCGGCCGCGGCATCGGCAGGGGTTGCCGGCTCCGGCCCGACCCAGGTGTTGACGGTGGCCTCGTAGATCGCCAACTCCTCGAGTAAATCCTCGAAACGCTGCGCCTTGCCGATCGCGAACCCTTGGCCGTAATCGACGCCGAGATCGGCGACTCGACACCGTAAGGCGTCGGTCTCGACGTACTCGGCAATCGTCTCCATGCACATGACTTTGGCGAGCTGCGCGATCGCCTTGATCATCGACTCGGAGCGCGGGTTCACGATGCAGTCGCGCACGAAGCTGCCGTCGATCTTCAGATAGTTGACCGATAGGTCCTTGAGATAGGCCAGCGAACTGACGCCGGTGCCAAAGTCGTCGAGCGCGAACTGGCAACCGAGATCTTGCAAGCGGCGCATGAACGCCTGCGCGTTGGCGAGATTGCCGATCGTCGCGGTTTCCGTGAGTTCGAAGCACAGCACGCTCGGCGATACGCCGTTTGTCTTGATTTGATCGACGACGTAGTCGAGAAAGCCGTCGTCCTGCAGCGATTGGCCGGATAGATTGATCGCGAATCGGGTATTTTCCTCGGCGACAGCGGCGCGGTGCAGGTTGAGCAGCTCGCAGGCACGGCGCACGACCCACCGGTCGACGGTCGGCATCAGCTGATAACGGTCGGCGGCCGACAGGAATTTGCCGGGCGGGATGATTTCACCGCGATCGCCGACCATGCGCAGCAACAACTCGAAATGGGGGCGCCCATAGCTGCCCCGCAACGGCAATATGGGCTGGGCGTCCAGCCGGAAACTGTCGGCGGTCAGCGCGTTGCGCAGCTGCCCGATGACCAAAATATCGGTGTGCCGCCGAATGATGCTCTGGTCTGAATCTTGAAACGTTTCGACGCGATTGCGGCCGCGATCCTTGGCCGCCTTGCAGGCGATCTCCGCCGTCGCCAGCGCATGTGCAAGGGAATCGTCGGATCCCGAGATCGGCGCGACGCCGATGCTCACGGATACGTCGTAAGCGCCCTGTCCGGCGCGCGGCTTGATTGCCGCTGCGGCCGCGCAGACTTTCTCGGCAATCGCGGTCGCGCCCTCGAGATTCGCGTTCGGAATCAAGGCCGCCAGCCGATCTCCCGAGATACGCGCGGACAGCGCGGCCGCCGGCAACGCCTTGGCCATGCATTCGGCGACGCTCACGATCACATCGTCGCCCACATGCATGCCGAATGTTTCGTTGATGACGTGCAGACGATCGATATCCAAATACAGAATGCTGTGTATGTCCGACGGGACGTCGGACGACATCAGGACCTTGGCCTGGCGCTCGAATGCATGGCGCGTCATCAGGCCCGTGCTCGGGTCGTAGTGGGACTGGATCACGGTGGTCGCACGCTTCGCCAGCAGCTCCGCAATGCGGGTTTGATGAAGATCGAAATCCTCGGCGCTCGGCGGATTGAACAGCGCCAGCACGCCAATGACCCGCTCGGAGGTGTGACGGATCGGGCAGGCGAGTATCTTGTACGGCGCAGCCGCATCGCTGGTGACCTTGGCGATGCGGTTGATGATGATCGTGCGCTGCTGCAGCTTCATCCAGGTCATCAGATGCTGTTCGGCAAGCTCCAACACCGCGGGTGCCATCGGTTGGCCGCTGCGCGTCATCGACAGCGAGATGTTCTTGTCGGGCACCCACAACGCCGCCAGGGCGCAGCCCATATGATCCAGGCCGGTCTTCAGCAGCAGATCAAACTCGTCGGCATCGCCGTCCGCCGCGACTCGCTGCGAGGACATTTCGAGCATCAGCGTGAGGTCGCGTTCGCGCACGCCGAGATCGCGCTCGCGCGATCCGAGCTGTGAACGCAGTCCGAGCTCCCGGGCCAGACACTCGAGCACGGGTTGCACGAGCTGGCGGATGTAGGCCACCGCGCGCGGCGCGGTTTGCATTCCCGAGAGGGCCACCGCGAGACTGACGACACCGAGTATTTCGGCCTGATCGCCGCGTACCACGAACGAATAGTCCGTGAGGTCGTCATTGAGCGCCAGCATGATCGCGGGGTACTCGCCGGTGTCCGATAGTGAGTTGCGGATCGCATCCGTGACGATGTGCGCATCGCGGGTCGCCGGCCAGTCGTCCGATGCCCAGACGAGATTCGAGAATCCGTCGTGAACGGCCAAGCCCCGCAGGCTCGGGAGCAGCATTTTCAACAGGCGTCCGTACGGCTCGAACGAAGCGCCGACCCGGCTATGCTCGTCGGTGGTAGGGTTTTTGATACCGAGCACTGCGTGTTTCCTGGCCCAATCTTGGATTCATAAGCTGATGAAAAAGCGCGAAATTCGCCTGAGAATATGCGGATATTGCAGTATCTCAGCCTTGATCAGAGTCGCATTTTATGGAAATGCGCGCCAGCCGAGCATCCGCAGCGCGCAAAAGCGCCAAGCGCCACTGTGACGCAGCTCCCAGATCCGCTTTGAGTGCTTGGCCGTAAGCTCTTATTCATGCGCCGCGCGGCCGCTCGAACGGCGAGCGAGCATGCCCAGCAACAAGCGGCCCCCGGGAATGCGAACGAGACGAAACACCCGGCGCCAGAAGCGCGCCATCTCGGCGGTGAATCGCTCGAGCGGCAGCGAGTCGTAAAGCCGCTCTCTCGGCTCATGCAAGAACGCGGTCGATGCCCTTAGGTAAGTCGACTCGTCACCCGAATGCAGCGTCAAGACGACCCGGCCGTCGGCTTGCCAGGCCAGCGTCAGGCGTTCGAGGCGCAGCGGCGCAGCGGCGCCTTGCTCGTCAACACCGCGCAACAGCACCGATTCATGGGGTGCCGCCATATTATCGATGCGCCAGGTGCGCTTGTTCAAGGGCTCAATCCGAAGCTCACCGCAGACGGTACGTTGCATCGGCGTATGTTAACGTGACGGCGATGATTTTCTTAAGTTTTGCGTCGCTGCTGCTGACATCCGCACCCGCGGAAATCGCGATTACGATCGCGGCACAGCAGCTGCCGCCTAGCGCGGTGAGTTTCATCGTGGCCGACGTGGAATCCGGCCGGCCCGTGATCAGTCAGAACGCGCAGGTCCCGCGCAGCCCGGCCTCGACGATCAAGGCGATCACGACGTACGCGAGTCTCGATCTGCTGGGTCCGGCCTACACCTGGCATACGCGAGCCTTGGCTGCGGGCCCGATCGAGACCGGCGTTTTGAACGGCGACCTGATCCTCCAGGGCGGCGGCGATCCCTACATGACCTTGGAGCGCTGGTGGAGTTTCGCGCACCGGCTGCGCGGCTCGGGACTGCGCACGATCCATGGCGACATTGTCGTCGACAATTCCGCTTATTCTCTGCCCGCGGAGGATCCGGGCGCGTTCGACGGCCGGCCGAACCGCGTTTACAACGTCACGCCGGACGCGCTCATGATCAATTTCCAATCGATCGACTTCCGGGTGGTGCCCAACTCCGAACAGCGGCGCGTCGATATCGTCGCCGAGCCTTCCCTAAGCAACCTCACCATCGACAATCGAATCCGATACGCCGCGGGCCGCTGCAGCGGCGCCGCGAGCCGCGTCGATTTCGAGATCGCCGCCCCACGCGCAGATCGGGTCACGTTCACCGGCAGGCTCGCGGCACATTGCGAACCGCGCGAGCTGACGCGAGTCCTGCTGACGCCGGCCGGATACGCCTATGGAACCTTCGTGTCGCTATGGCGGCAGCTCGGAGGCGAGGTCGACGGCAAGTTGCGGGTCGAATCGGCACCGCCGGACGCACGCCAGCTGCTCACCTTCGACTCGCTGAGTTTGGGCGAAATCGTGCGTCTCACCAACAAATACAGCAGCAACCTCATGGCGCGGCACCTGCTGCTGACGCTGGGTGCAGAACGCTACGGCGCGCCGGCAACGGTCGCGAAAGGCGTCGCGGCGATCGCCGAATGGGGGCAGGCGCGCGCATTCGACCTGCGGGATCTCGAGATCGACAACGGCTCAGGCTTGTCGCGCAAAGCGCAGGTGTCGGTCGAGGCAATGGCGAACGTGTTGCGTTCGGCTTATCGCAGTCCCTTTGCGCCCGAATTTCTCGCATCCTTGCCGCTCGCCGGCGTCGACGGGACCTTGCGCACACGCATGAACGCGAGTCCGGCCGGCTCAGTGCGTTTGAAAACCGGTCATATCGACGGCGTCAGCGGCGTCGCCGGTTACGTCACGGCAGCCAGCGGCAAGACCTATGTCTTGGTCTGCTTGATCAATGACGCGAGAGTCGATTCCGGCGCCGGCGAAGCGCTGCACGCGGCACTCGTGAAGTGGATAATCGAGAACCTTTGACGATTCAGACTCGCTGCCTCTCGAGCTCCCACAGGATCGCGGTCACGCCCTTGGCTATCCAGACGCCGAAGCCGAGATGGCGGAAGTTGCGCTGCAATCGGCGCCGATACCAGGCTGCGCTGCGCAGATGCACCGCGCGATCGGTGCGAGTGCGATCGCAATTGTGGCGCCAATCCTCGAGCGTCAGTGCGCTCACGTACACGACCGCCTGTGTCAGTCGCGCGAAGTTTGCGATGGCGCGAGACGCCACACGGTCATCGAGGTATTGCAGGACGTCGTAGCAAACGACCAAATCGTAGGGTTTTGGCGCCGAGAAATCCGCAACCGAACCCTGCGTCCAGCCGTATTTGGCGCATAAATACTCGCTGTGCTCGAGACCCGTGTAGCGGGCCCGCGGCAGCGCCGCTGCGAACGGGGCGCGCAACAGCCCGATGCCGCAGCCGGCGTCGAGAATGCGGCGCACGGGTATTTGGGTGTGACGTAAAATCGCGACGATCAGGGCCGCGCGATCGCGCATTTCCGCCGCCGTCACGACCCGCGATTTCGGGTCGAGATAGAACTTGCGAAAGTAGGCCGCGCCGAAGCGGTGGGCTGTGTGCATCGATTACCGGCATCCCCTCGCGGACGAGCGTTGGCTAGCGTCCCGGGCCCTTCGCAGGATGAGACAGCTTATATTGCAAATACCGCAGCTCTTTGGGATCCAGCTCGCCGTCCTTGTTCTTGTCGGCCATATCAAATTCCTGTTCCATGAAGTGCAGGAATTCTGCCTTGGAAACCTTGCCATTCTTGTCGGTATCCATGAGCTGAAGCAGCTGCGCGGTCAACGACAGCCCGCCCTTGAGATTCTTCGCCGGTTCGGCGGCAGCCGGTTCATCGGCGACGGCCGTATACGCGGACAATATTCCCGCCGCACTCACGAGTACGGCGGCGAGTTTCACTTTTCGCCCCTTCGGCATCGGTCGGCCCCCCCGTGTTTGGAATCGATAGCAAACAGCTTATGACGGTACGGCCGATTCTGCTCCAATTAACTCGATTTCGCAGCAGTGCTTCTGCCGCCGATGCGCCGCGTCGCCGGACGGCTGATTCGCTCCGGAAATTGCGCGAACGCATTCTTGATCCTCAGTTGAACTTGTTCGAGGCGCCAAACAGCCTCCACGTCCTTGCCCCTCGAACAGGCGTCTCGAATCAGCTCCAATTCGCCGTGCATCCACTCGATCTCTGTGACGCCGCCGGACGACAAATCCACGAGCTGTTCGATTGTGCGAAAATAGGCTTTTTGCGCCGGCGCGCAATCCTCACCCCATGCGTACCCGGAAAACATCAGCGCGCAAACCAAGCCGACGGCTGCGGGGGCCGAAAGAGTCGGATGCCTCTTAAGAACTTTTCTGCACATTGGCGCTGGCTGCCGTCTGTTGGCGCTGTCCGTTGTCGCTACAACGCGGCGCTGTCGGTCTCGCCGGTTCGAATACGCAGCACGCGAACGACATCAGTCACAAAGATTTTACCGTCGCCGACTTTGCCGGTCTTCGCCGCACCGACGATTGCCTCGAGCACTTGATCGAGGATTTCGTTTTTTACGGCGACTTCGATGCGCACCTTCGGCACGAATTCAACCAGATACTCGGCACCGCGGTACAGCTCGGTATGTCCGCGTTGGCGCCCGAAGCCTTTGACTTCCGTCACCGTCATGCCGGACACGCCGATTTCAGCGAGGGCCGCACGCACGTCGTCCAGCTTGAACGGCTTGATTATCGCGACGATCATTTTCATTGGATACTCCGCAGTTTGTCGTTGTTAGAACTTGACCATGACCCCCGCTCCCCAGACGGCTTCCGACTTGCGAAGATCCGGATACCAGATGCCGCCTTCGCCTGCGCAGTTGTCGGCGGCAATCGCGCTGCCGTTGTTACAGATCACGCTCGAATTCGGTCCGGTAAGGCCCGAGAGCGCGTTGCCCGAGGGAGGCGTCACGCCGCCCGATCCGGACCAGTAGGGAACATCCGAATGACGATACGTCACTTCGGTCCACCAGGTGATCCAGTCCTTCGGCATGTACTGGAAGTTCAGCTGGGTATCCCATTGATAGAGTTTTTGTCCCGGCTGCTGACTGAAATATGGCGAGCCGGTTGCGGCCGTTGCTCCGTTGATCGGCGGCGTCAACGCCAGATAGCGACCCGGATTGTTCATGAAGCCGCCACCGACCGTCACCGCATAGAGGTCGTTATGGAACCAGGTGCGGTCATAGGCCATTATGCCGAAGAAATTCTCCTTGTTCGGTCCGTGCGAGCAATTGACGCCGCCGCCGTATTCGCAACCGAGGTCGGCCGTCAAACTGAATGCCATCTTGGATACGCCGGCGCCGCCTTGTCCCTTCGCGTCGTAATATTTCACGAGGATGCTGTCGTCCTCGTGAACGCGCGTGACATTCGCGTAGTTGACGGTCGGCACGTTGCATTGGCCGCTTACGGTATTCACTTGAGAACTGCCGACCGCGGCGTTGGGGTCGCCGCCGTTCAAGGGGCAGCCGCTGCCGCTCGCCAGGTTATCCTGTCCGATGGAATAGCTGTTGAACACGAGCTTGAGCGAGTCGTTCGGGATCCAGAGAATCTGGCCGCCGAAACCCGGATGGCTGTTGAACTTGGCATAGGATTGCCAGCCATTGATGAGCCAGGGCTCGATCTTCAGGGTTTGCGTCGGAAACCACTGGACGCGCAGTCCGTTGAAAAACCACGGCGTGTTCGACGACACGAACGACGGCTGGTAAGTCCAGTTGTCGAAATTGTAATAGCTGAACAAGCC
>Ga0209415_10004748_pt1 | contig 24807 bp, 24 predicted proteins | sample PeaSoiSIISIP2007_FD_187696 | JGI IMG/M metagenome (GOLD analysis project Ga0209415, IMG submission 187696) | Peat soil microbial communities from Weissenstadt, Germany - SII-SIP-2007 (SPAdes) (version 2) | ecosystem: Environmental > Terrestrial > Soil > Wetlands > Peat | place: Germany... | reverse complement strand
CTGTCACGTGGATCCGATCTCGCCCTGAGGGTTGAACTGCTACTTCAGGTGTCTCACGTCAGCCTGACAGACAGGGATCGGCGTCCCGCATCAGAGAGATTCAGTGCCTCGACTCGGGACCACCCAGTGAGCGCACTCCGGTCTGAGCGAGGCCCAAATGTCCATGAACGGATCAGCGCCAGTACGCATCTTGTGGCGCCAGAATGGCGCTACAGTGAGGGACATGCCAAGTGTCCAGATCAAGTCCGTTCCCGAAGACGTCCACGCAGAGCTACGCCGACGGGCAGCGAACGAGGGAAAGTCGCTCCAAGAATATTTACTCGGACGTCTAGTCGAGGAGGCACGTCGGCCCCGTCTCGACGACCTCCTTAGCCGTGCCGGCCAGCGAAGCGGTGGGCACGTTTCGTTCCGCTTCGCAAGCGAGGCGGTTCGCGAAGATAGGGACGCCGGTTGATCGTCGTTGACGCGTCGGTCATCGCGCCCGCTCTCGCGGACGATGACGCAGACGGCGACCGCGCCCGCGAACGCCTACAAGGTGAGCGTCTCGTGGCGCCGGAGTTGTTCGACCTTGAGGTGCTCGCAGTTATCCGGAAGGCGCTTTTCGCTGGAGTGCTTGATGAACGCCGAGCAGCCATTGCCCTCGCAGACCTCGCAGACCTTGATCTCGAACGAGTAAGCCACCGACCACTATTGGTGCGGATATGGGAGCTGCATCCAAGTATCACGCCGTACGACGCGGCATATGTGGCCTTGGCTGAGATGATTGAGGCGACCCTCGTGACCGCGGACCGTCGTTTGGCGCAGGCACCAGGCCTGCGGTGTCAGATCGAGTATCTCGGTTGATGCAAGGTCCGTTACCAAGTACGCGCTGAGAGGAGGACCACTTGCAATGAGTGGCAAGCGACAGTTCGGGACCGTCCGAAAATTGCCTTCTGGAAGGGTACTTGGATAGCGGGTCCACCACCCGATCAGGGCTCGCGCGTATCGTGGTGAATTCCGGCTGACGACACTTCCGCGGACACAGAAGCCAACTCCTACAAGGAGTTGGTCACCGAGATCGCTCACCTGCGAGAGATGCTCGAGCGCAACACCGCTGAGCTCGCCAAGCTGAACGAGCGACTCGGCCAGCGCGACGCCCGCATCGCCGAGCTCGAGCGGCTCCTGTCTGAGTCCCGTCGTTCCGGCAAGCGCCAAGCCGCCCCGTTCTCAAAAGGAGAGCCGAAGGAGGAGCCGGCAAAGCCGGGACGTCGCAGCGGCGATGCCCATGGTCGCCACGGCCATCGCATGGCTCCGGTGGAGCTCGCCGACCGGGAGATCGACGTCGCGCTCCCGCCATGCTGCCCGGATTGCGGCGGTGAGGGCTCACTCGAGCGGACCGCTGAGCAGTTCCAGGTCGATCTTCCTGCGAGGCGCCCGGTCACCACGAAGTTCAACATCGGTATCGGCCGCTGCAACCGATGCGGCAAGCGGGTGCAGGGACGACACGGCGAGCAGACCTCGGACGCTCTCGGTGCTGCTTCCTCCCAGGTGGGCCCAAGCGCAAAGGCGTGGGCTGCCTGGCTGCACTACGGGCTGGGCTTGAGCTTTAACAAGACGGCAAGCCTGCTCGCCCGCCTCGGGGTCAACGTCACCGCCGGGGCGATCAGCCAAGGCTCCCAGTCGACCTCGACCGCCCTCGTCCCGGTGCAAGAGGAGATCGTCAAAGCGGTGAACGACTCGAAGATGATCGTCCCCGACGAGTCGGGATGGCGCGTCGGCGGCGAGGGTGCGTGGCTCTGGGCGGCTGCGAGCCTTGGCGCCACTGCCTACTGGCTCGCAGACGGCCGTGGCTTCGACGAGGCGTGCGAGGTGATCTTGCCGGAGTTCTCCGGCGTCATGGTGCGAGACGGCTGGGCTCCGTATCGCCGCTTCGACAAGGCGACGCACCAAACCTGCCTAGCTCACCTTCTCCGCCGGTGCGACGAGCTCATCACCGATCTGCCTGCCGGGGCGAGGAGCACACCTCGCAGAGTGCACGAGATCCTGACCGAGGCGCTGGCTGCGCGGGACCTTGACGACAGTGAGCGGGCGGCGTTGGTCGCCGACCTTGCCGAGCGGGTCGAGATGCTCGCTGATGACGCTCACCCCGACAACGAGAACCGAAAGCTCGTGGCGCACCTGTACGCCGAGAAAGACGCACTGTTCACTTTCCTCACCCACCCAGGTGTGGACGCGACCAACTGGAGGGCAGAACAGGCCATCCGGCCGGCGGTCGTGAACCGCAAGGTCTGGGGCGGCAACCGGACATGGCGGGGAGCCGTCACCCAGGGCCGGATTATGAGCACGCTCCGGACCGCATCGCAGCAGGGAGTCGACGCCATCGACTTCCTCACCCGTCTCGCCCGTGCACCCACGCCGGCAGAGGCTCCCTCGCTTTTCACCTGAAACATGCGCCGTGCGGCTCCGCATTCACCGAACTACGGGAGGTCTTGCTCCGCTATCCAAGTACCTGGAAGGTGGCAGGCGCGGTACCGAGATGGGTCCGGCCAGATGTTCTCCGCGCCTTCAACTTTTCCGACCAAGACCGATGCGACGCGTTTCCTCGCGGTGGTGGAGGCAGACATAGCACGAGGTCTGTACATCGATCCCCGCGCGGGACGAGTGACCTTCGCCGAGTGGTCAGACCGCTGGTTGGCGCGACCCGGTAAGCGAGACGCATCGACGGCAAGAGATCGGCAAGCGCTCGCGTCGTTCCGCCCTCATCTCGGTTCGGTGCTCCTGATAGGGCTCACCCCCGGACTTATCCAAGAAGCAGTGGACCTGCGATCGAAGGTCGCGGCGCCCGCGACCGTCGCCCGAGACTTCTCGGCACTCCGGGCTGTGCTTAACGCGGCCGTCAACGCCGACTTGATCGCTCGATCACCCGCTCGGAACATCGCGTTGCCTCGAGTCGTGCACCCGGAGCGATCGGGCTTATCCCCATCGGATCTCGCGGCGCTCGTGAAAGAGGTGCCCGAGCACTACCGGGCGCTCGTGCTAGTTGGAGCGGTACTCGGATTGCGTTGGGGGGAGGCAGTCGGACTGCGGGTTCGCGATGTCGATTTCATGCGCCACACCGTGACGATCGCTCAGACCGTTGAAGAGCTATCGGGTCATATGCGCATCGTTCCAGAGGCTAAAACGCGATCCAGTTTTCGGACGCTCGCTGTTCCGGGGTTCCTCATGGACGAACTTACTCGTCACCTGCAGCAGCACCGAAAAGACGTGATAGGTCAGTACGTCGACCCAGACGCGCTGATTTTCGTCGGTCCACGCGGTGGGACACTGCGGCGTCGCTTCGGCGAGCGCATTCTGCGGCCGGCGGGGAAGCGGGCAGGCATCTCGACGAGTCTCACTTTCCATTCGCTTCGGCACTGCGCGGTGACTGCGATGGCGGACGCCGGCGTGCCGTACAACGTGACCCAGGCGAGGGCCGGTCACAGCACGGCGCGCATGACGATGGAGCTGTACTCGCATCGGACGACAGCTGCTGATCGGGTGGCAGCTGAGGCCTTGCAGGCTCATTTCGGCGAGGCGTTTGCAGCTGGAAGTGGCACAAGTGTGGCACGAAGCATTGCAGATGTGAAAGACCCATCGTGAAAGAGCAGACCAAGCGGTCTGTAGTCGCTGGCGACATCAGCCGTCACACGGCTGAGGTCACAGGTTCGAGTCCTGTAGCGCCCACTTAATGCGGTCCTGGTCGGAGCCGTTTTTCTCGCATTCGGAGCCTGGCTGATGAGGTCCCTTGTCCGCAGTTGTCCGCGGTTTGTCCGCAGGAACTCAGCGAAGGTCGGCGAGCTCGCTGTCTGCTTCCGGGGGTCTTCGGCTCATGCTCGGCTTCGACTTCCCATTCTCCTATCCCGAGGGCGCGGTTGCCGCGGCGGGCGGCGTCCTCGGGTATGGGCCGCAATGTAAGGGCATCTGGCAATGTCTGCATGCGCACATCGTCGACGGCCCCGACAACGCCAACAACCGCTTCAAGATCGCCAACACGCTCAACAAGGAGAGCGGCATACGCTTCTTCTGGGGCCGGCCCCAGGTGAGCCCATACGAGTCTCTCTCATGCCTTTCGCCGACTGATGCGGTTCCGGCTGGCTTGCGGGCGAACCCCTGCGCCCGCCTCCGCCTCACGGAGGCCCTTGCTGGCGGCGCCAAGCCGGTCTGGCAGCTCTATGGCAACGGATCAGTCGGCAGCCAGGCGCTCGTTGGCCTGCCCCGTCTCGAGTCGTTGCGACGCGCGTACCCCAATCATATCGCCGTCTGGCGCTTCGAAACTGGTTTGAGCCCGCTGCGTGCCAACTACGACCGACCCGTCACCCTCGTCGAGATTTGGCCCGGTGCGGTGCCTCTCGACGTGACGCTCGGCTCTGTGCGCGACGAAGCACATGTTCGTTCGCTCGTGCGCTGGTGTGTTTCCCGAGACGCCCGCGGGGACTGGGCGGAGTGGCTGGCTCCAGCGTCGGCTAAGAGTGCGGTGCCGCGGGTACTCGAGGAGGGCTGGATTCTTGGCAGCCGCTAGCGGGGGTCGCGACCGTTAGCCCTGTCTCCCCTCGATCAAACTCGCGTCAGCGTCGGCGTGCTCGCTGCCACGACAAGGAGTTTCCGTCCGATCCTCTTCTCGTGCCCTACCGAGTCTGGGCGCTCGTCGCCAGAACGCTGCAAGATCCACGCGTGCTCCCGAGCGACGCTGGACGCCATAGCCGTCGAAAGACGAGGCGAGGCGCATAAGAGATAATCGTTTTGGTACCACCCCTGAACCCACCGGAGATGAAACACAAATAATCTGAGCGGACCTGCCACCGCCGGCCCCAGATACGCCTGCTATACCATTCCAACGTTATGGCAGAGCCACGGCCTCGCGTCGCGCAAGCGGTCGTCATAGGTCGAACGGGACTTAAACGCCTGAACGAAGACTCACCAAGCAGGTCGTCAGCGGACTGGCTGCCGGTTCGACGGCACAGGTAGCCGTGGACGGCGGAAGCGTGACGCCAGACCAGCTCGACGAAGGCCGCGGGATCGCCGATTCTCGACGAGCTGACAATCTCACCATCTGCCCTGTCCATCGCCCACCCGGCTTCTCTCTCGCTCTGTTATTGCGCGCGCGTGCCAAAAGTGTTCGCAACCGGTGCGGTACGGCCCCCTGGTCAGTGGCTGACCTCCACCCCAACCAGCCCGGCAATGGGACCTCGACGTCTTCCATCGCTCCAGCTGGGGGCACCGGCGAGGAGACGGCCCGGGGCATTGCAGCAGAACGACCGGCTTTCCATCTGTCCGCGGGTTGACGGCGCGGCTCCTCGAGGCATCCTCGAACAAGCTGCGGGTCACGGCCTGGTGCAACGCAACCTGTACAAGTCGGTGGCAGTTCGTTATACCGGAACGATCTCTATGAGGTGCTCGATCCCGGCAAGGTTTGCGGCGTTTCGGGTATAGAGCCGAGCTGAGTGAGCGTGGGCGGTCGCAGCGATCAGGATGTCCATCACCCGGGATCGCGGTTGGCGGCCTGCGGCAACGACAGCCGCAGCCAGTTGGCCATAGCTGGTGGCGACGTCATCGTCGACCGGCAAGGCGTCGAACTTGCGCTGAAGGTCCGACAATCTCCGCAGACGCTCGGCACGAACGGCTGCGTCCGTGGTGACGAGCACGCCGAAGTGCAGCTCGGCGAGCGTGGCGGCACTGATCGCAAGCTCTCCCTCCAATGGCTGCACCTTTGCGGCGATCAGAACGCTGGTGTCCAGAATCGCCTTCAACGAGAGCGCTCCCACGGGTCGGTGATGGACTGGTCGATCAGATCTCTGTCCCGCTCCCAGTCCGGGTCCGGCCGGCCGGCGAACATGTCGGCGATGTCATCCCACCGCTGCCACTGCTTCGGCGCTGCGGGGACGATGCGCGCCGCCAGGCGACCTGCAACGGTGATGTCGATCTCCTCGCCCCTCTCCACTCGGCGCACGAGCTCGGATGCGTCCTGACGTAGTTCTCGAAGTCCCACAGTTGCCATGCCAGAATGATAGCACAGGTGCTACCGCACATCTTGTCGGGGGAACGGTCGATGGCTCGTCGATTTCATCACGACGACTTGGGAGGAGCTCGACCGCCCGTGCTCGCAGCGCGCCGTGGACCACGCCTCGCCTGCGCGGCACGTCGCATCGATGTTCACGCCGATGAGCGCGCCGTCCTCGCGCACGGTGACGTGCACCAGTGGAACGCGCTTGAGACGGAAGACGGGTTCAAGCTTGTCGACCCGGACGGTCTTCTGGCGGAGGCCGAGTACGACATGGGCATCCTCATGCGCGAGGACCCTCTCGAACTCCCCGAGGGCGACGCGCATGAGCGGGCGCGGTGGCTGGCCCTGCGCTGCGGCTTCGATGCCGCTGCTATCTGGGAATGGGGCGTCGTCGAGCGCGTCTCGACTGGGCTCCTGTGCACCAGCATCGGCCTGCAGCCGGTTGGCCGCGAGATGCTGGCCGTTGCCGATCGCGTGGCCGAATAGGCGCCCTTGCCGGTGGCTGAGCAGGCGCGCGTCCTGAACCGCTGTGCCGGATCGACCAGGGCTCGTGCTCGACAACGCTGTCACCCGGGCACCGTTCCACTCCTGCGTGGTCCAATTGCGAGTATGCCGATGTCGAACGACGCCGAGGCGCTCGCCGCGCGGCTCTTGGGCGCCGGGTTCATCGCGGCGGAAGAGGAGGCAGACGAGCTCCTCGCTCGCGCGGCCGGCGATGTCGAGCTCCTCGACTCGCTCGTCGGGCGTCGCCTCACGGGCGAGCCGCTCGCTTGGATCACCGGGAGCATCTGGTTCTGCGACTTGGAGATCCGTGTCGATCCCGGTGTCTACGTTCCTCGCTTGCAGAGCGAGCCGCTCGCGCGTCGCGCCGTCGAGCGCCTGCCGGCAAACGGTGTGGCGATCGACCTCTGCACGGGGGCCGGCTCGATCGCCAAGACTTTGACCATGGGTCGCCCTGGCGCGCGCGTCGTGGCGTCTGACATCGACGAGCGTGCCGTTGCCTGCGCGGCAGCGAACGGCGTGGAGGTCTACCGGGGCGATCTGTTCGCCCCGCTCCCGCGCCCGCTCGAGGAATGCGTCGACGTCGTCGTCGGCGTCGTGCCGTACGTGCCGACGCCAGCGCTGCCGCTGCTGGCGCGTGACAGCCTCGCGTTCGAGTCGCTGCTGGCCTACGACGGCGGCCACGACGGCACCGACACCCTCCGGCGCGTTCTGACTGATAGCACCCGCTTCCTCCGGCGCGGCGGTGCGCTCCTACTCGAGCTCGGCGGCGGGCAGGCCGACGAGCTCGGCGACGACCTCGCCCGCCTCGGCTACGTCGACGTCACCGTGCTCGTCGACGAAGACGATGACGTCCGCGGCATCGAGACGACGCTCGAAGAGCCGAGCTGACAGGCTCCCCGGGATAGGCAGGCAGATGTGATCGGCCGCCACCGACTTTCGGCCGGACCGGTCCCTCACCGTCATGACGTCGCTCGAAACACCTGTAGCCTCGCAGACAACGCCGACCGGATAGGTGTGCCACGTTCCGTATGTCGCCGGCTGAGATATTGACGGTTGCATGAAAAATGGCCGATCCTCCCTTGGCTGAGATTAATCAATCGAGCCAGTCTGCACGCTTCTTCCGTGGTTCACGCTTGGTACCCAAGAGCCGACTCGCGGACTGTTCTGTTGGAGATATAGACCCGAGCCTCGAAGGCGTGAAGCACCTCGATCTTCGCCGCTGAGCAGCCAGCATGACCCCGCGGACCGAGGCTTGCATAGCGTGGCGGGCTCGAGAACTGCGTATCGTCTCTTGGTAGCCTAAGGCGGTGGCGAGTGCCGAGAGACCGGTCGTGGAGGTGCGCGACCTACAGCGTGAAGAGGTTCCGGCCGCCGTCGCACTCCTCGCCCGCGGTTTTCGTGACAACCCCATACCTACCGCGTTATTCGGAGGAGACCCCGAGCGGCGACGACAGTGCCTGGAAATGATGTTCGGGGGGATATTTCGTGTCATGACGGCCCATACGCCCCTTGTTGCGGTCGATGGCGCAACCATGGTCGGTGTAACTGGCGTCCTTCCTCCTGGCGCTTGCCAGCCCACGAATGGTCAGCGCCTGAGGCTCCTTCCGTCCATGCTCCCTACTGGCCCCGGTTCCCTTCTGCGACTGCTCCGCTTGTCGGGAGCTTGGGGCAGACTCGATCCGAAGGAGCCGCACTCGCACCTGGGTCCTCTCGCTGTGGATGCCCATCTCAAAGGCAGAGGCATCGGCTCGCAAGTCCTTCATGCCTACTGTCGGCGGCTCGACGAGGTGAACCTGACGGGCTACTTGGAGACCGAGACTGAGGACAATGTTCGTTTCTACACGCGGTTCGGCTTCCAGGTCATCGCCGAGCAACGCGTGATTGGCGTCGCGAACTGGTTCATGCGGCGACCATCCGAGGCGTCCTGACGACCGCGGGGGTCCGTTGGATCCCCGTGCACACGATCGAAGAGTATGCTCGCCATTCCGGGCACGCGTGAGCTTGTGCGCGAGTGCATCGATGGTTCGACGGGCGGTTAAGCCTGTCTTTTTAGCGCTGGTCTCCGTCGCTTCTTGACTGCCTTCACCCAAGCCTGGGCACCGGCTTGCACAGCGTCCCATGGACTGCCGAGCGGTGGCGTGTACGACAGGTCGAGGTCGCTCATGTCGTCGACGGTCATATCGTGGAAGATGGCGGTGGCGGCGATGTCGATGCGTTTGGCGATTTCGCTGTGGCGGTGGCCGAAGAGCTGCAATCCGAGCAGTCTTCCGGTCCGACGGTCACCCGTGAGCCGCATTCGGATGCGATAGCTGCCGGGGTAGTACGCCTTGTGGTCGTCAGCCTCGTGCTCGACGGTGAACGGCTCGAAACCTGCCTGGACCGCCTCATGGTCGCGGATCCCGGTTCGAGCGGCCACCATGTCGAAGACCTTCACCACCTGGGTACCAAGGCTTCCAGAGAACTCGCGGTGCCCTCCGGCTGCATTCTCGCCGGCCACCCTTCCTTGTTTGTGGGCGGTCGTGCCGAGCGGCAGATAGCTGACTCCGAGCAGGCGATGGTGGGTTATGACGCAATCGCCCGCGGCGAAGACGCCAGGCAGATTGGTCCGCATCTGCCGGTCGACCTGAATCGCGCCCCTGAGCCCGAGGGTGACGCCGGACCGGCTGGCAAGCTCGGTGTCTGGGTGAACCCCGACCACGACCAGAACGATGTCGGCGAACCTGACGACCTCCTGTGGGCCCTCGGCAGCCGCCTCGACACGGAGGCGCCCAGGCGAGCCAGCAGGAGCACGTCTGAGGGCACGAACCGTCGTTCGGGTGTCTACTTTGACGCCGTGCTCGGCAAGCTCGGCGTGCACGAGCGCTCCGAGTGCCGGATCGACGGTGGGGAGAACCTCTGGCAGCTGCTCGATCTGGGTCACCTCGAGGCCCCTCGTGACGAGCGCCTCCGCCATCTCGAGGCCGATGTAGCCCGCCCCGACGATGACGGCGCTGGCCGGCGATCGCTCCTCGAGCGTGCGCATGACCTCGAAGGTGTCGCCCATCGAGCGGAGCAGGTGAACACCGTCGCTCGGACCCAGTCCGCCGTGCTCGCCGAGCCCTTCGATCGGTGGCCGGACGGAGGACGCTCCGGTACCGACGACGATGGCGTCGTAGGTGAGAAGTTTCTCGCCGCCATCGGGGCGGGTGACGGCCAACTTGTGCCGCCCGACGTCGATCGCCGTGGCGGTCGTGTCGAGTTCCAGTCTCATCCCGGTCGCCTCCAACTCGGCGATGCTTCGATGGGCGAGGTCCTGCCAGCGCCCCACTTCACCGGAGATGAAGTAAGGGATGCCGCAGATCGAGAAGTTCGGGTAGCCATCGGCGACCACGACGGTGACCTCGATGTCGGTGTCGATCTCTCGGGCTCGCAACGCAGCCGAGATCCCGGCGTCACTTCCACCGACGGCGATCAAGTGCACGGCTGCTGCTCCGGTGGCTCTTGGGGCATCACGACGTCGGCGGCCTCGGCTGGTGTCATGGAGGGATACAGCGTCCTGATCGCCACGAACGCGACCACTCCGCCGACGGCTTGGGCAACGATGTAGCCGGGCGCCGAGGACGGCGCGATCCCGGCGAAGCTGTTCGAGAACATTCTCCCGACCGTGATGGCCGGGTTGGCGAAGCTGGTCGAGCTCGTGAAGAAGTAAGCGGCACCGATGTACGCGCCGACGGCGGCCGGTGCCTTGTTTGCTCGGCCAGTCCGCGCGAGGGCGAAGATCACGAGCAAGAGACCGAGGGTCGCGACGACCTCGGCGAGCCAGTGCGCGGCCGATGCCCGGTGCTTGACCGAGATCGTGACCGCCGCTCTCGCGAACATGAGGTTGGCGGTCACCGCGCCGGCGATGCAGCCGCCAACTTGGGCCGGGAGGTACGCGAACGCGTCACGCCAGCCGAGCCCGCCGCAACCGGCGTCCACGAAGGAGACGATGGGGTTGAGGTGGGCTCCGGACACCGGACCGAACATCAAGATGATCGCGTAGAGACCCGCGCCCGTCGCCGCGGCGTTCTCGAACAGTTCTAGGCCCACGTTGCCGGGCGAGAGCTTCTGCGCCGCGATGCCTGAGCCGATGACGACCGAGGCAAGAAAGGCGCTACCCAGCGCCTCGGCGAGGAGCCGTCGCCACAGCGGGCCGCGGATCATCGGTCGACTCCGTGACCTCAACTCGGCAGAGTCAGCAGCACGAGGTTGTCATCGGCGAGATTTCGATGGTCTCGACCGGCGTTTCGGTGGACGCCTCCGGGCAGCACCTGCCGCCGCCGGCTATCCCGGAGTCGATCGGGGCGTCGGCCAGCACCGTGTACACCTCCCAGGGCGACCCGTCGGGGTCGTGGACCCAGACCTTGTCCTGGAGGGCGTAGCAGCAGGTCGTCTTCTCCTCGAGCTGGGTCGCGAGACCTTCGTCCATGAGCCGCCTCGAGGCGGCGCCGACCTCCTCGGCCGTCTCGACCTCGATGCCGAGGTGGTTGAGCGCGCCGGCGACCCCATTTCCTCGTATTGAGGGTGCCTGCTCGACGAGCACGAGCTTGAGGGGCGGCTCGGCGATGACGAAGTTGGCGTACCCCGGCCGGACCTTGGCGGGTCGGGTCGCGAACAGCTTCGAGTAGAACTCGATCGCCTCGTCCAGATCCGAGACGTTGAGGGCGAGTTGGACACGCGACATCGGACCTCCGTTACATTGATGGCTATCGATAGCAGTTTCATTGATGTATCGACCAATGTCAATAGGAGGGGTCCATGCCGGCTCGGCTCGCCAATCGTCAACCGCTGAACCACATCGACGAGCTGTGCTGCAGCCCGCTCACCGAGGCGCCGCTCTCTGCAGCGGAGGCAGCCGAGCTCGCCCCCGTGCTCGCCGCGCTGGGCGACCCGGTCCGCCTGCGGCTGCTCTCACTTGTGGCAACTCACGGTGAGGTCTGCAGCTGCAATCTCGAGGAACCGCTCGGGCGAAGCCAACCGACGATCTCGCACCACACCAAGGTGCTTGCCGAGGCTGGCCTCATCGTCGGCGAGCGGCGAGGCAAGTGGATGTGGTGGAAGGTCGTTCCCGAGCGCCTGGCTGCCATCCGCCAGTTGCTGGGCTCCTAGCAGCGACCGATCGCAGCCGACCGAGCCTCGCGCTTAAGCCGGCCGGCAGTCAGCCGCACCAGTCGACCGAGGTTGGCCGAACGGATCCTCAAAGGGGCCAGCGACCGTGGCCGAAGCGTGCTTAGTGCTGGCGACGGTCCGATCCGAGCGCTCGGCGAGTTCGGACCTCGTCAACGCGCTGCATCACCGCGGGCGGAGTCCAGCGGAAGACGAATTGCCGGAAGCCCGACGAGCGAAGCACTTCGCCCGGTCGACCACGAAACACCGTCGAGTGGCGGCTCGATTCTTCGTCGGCGGGTCGACCGTTTGTGTAGTAGTAGAGGGCGATCGACCTGCGAGCGCGTTCCGGAGGGCAGTTGAGCGGATCCGGGTGGCCGTGGTTGGAGTAATCGGTCGTCGCGAAGACGACGAACCTGTTGAAGATGGGCAGGATGCGCTTGCGAGTCACCGTCACCTCACGGTCCCAGAGCTCGAAGTGCCCACCCCACTCGTCGAGCCAGTCCTTGTTGAGGTAGATGAGGACGTTGAGGCGTCGATCGAGGTTCAGTCTCGGGTGACGGTTGAAGTCAGCGTGCACCTTCAGGTACCCGCCGCGGCGGATCTGGTGAAGTCCGCCACCGAGGAGGTGAGGGTCGGGAATGAGGCCCTCGATGCCCGTGAGCCGTTCGAGGAAGTCCACAAAGACCTGGCCGTTCAACTCGGCGAGCAGGGCACGGGTCGCTGGGCCCATCCTGGCCGTCTCACTCAAGCTCAACTTGATCTCGTGTTCGTTGTCACGACGGAACCAGTCGGGCTCCTCCGGCGAGGGAAACTCGGCGAGAATCGGTTCGAGCGCGTCGGGCTCGAGAAAATCGTCGATCATGACGTGTTGAAACGGTTCCCCGCGGGCGAACTCGTCGCGATGAAGATCCGCCAGGTTCCTCAGTCGATCCTTGTCGAACCAGTACCCAATCAACGGACTCGGACTGTCCCCTGGCATTGGGCCTCCTGAAGCGCGGTAGCCGACTGAACTGCGAGCGTCACGGTATCACCGGGGAGAATCTGGCAGAGGGTCCGCGTGGGCCTCACCTCACGCCTGGAGAGCGCTCGGGCCCTGCCGTAGGCTTGGCTGGGAGGTCGCTCGTGTTGGAGATGCGAGCAGAATGCGAGCGATGTTCAGTGGCGTTGCCAGCGAACGGCGACGCTTTGATCTGCAGCTACGAGTGCACGTTCTGTGTCCCGTGCGCTGGCGAGCTACTCCACATCTGCCCCAACTGCTCGGGAGAGCTGGTGTCCCGGCCGAAACGAGAGCGCTCCTCGGGCCCCCTGTGAATGCTGGCGGTTCTTGGCCGCCGCCGACTACTCTTTCCCGGTGCTGCCCTCCCAGTGCGAGCTCGCACGTGACGCTCCTACGGCTCACGCGCTCTACGCAGGCGAGGCTTGAGCTCGAAATTAGCGAAACGACTGATGAGACGCGGAGGGCATCTCGAGATGACCGACAGTGACACCGGCTTCGTGGATGAAGGAGTCGGCGTGCCCCCGGTCGAGGACCTGCCGCTCGCGGACGCGCAAGCAGTTGTTGTATGCGGCGGTCCGAACTGGAAGCCTCAGGACCGATTCCTGCCGCTGGAGGTGATCCGGCCTGTTCAGGTGCTCACTCGTGCGGGCGGCGTCGCTTGCCCGTGGTTCGATCAGTACCGCGATTACGGAGTCTCGTCGATCAAGCTCGACCCGTCCGGGGAGTGGGCGGTCTACGCGACGAGCACCGCGGTGATGCGGATCTGGCTGCACACCGGACAGTTCGAGGATTTCGAGGTGCCGGACCTCGTCGACGTTCACGAGCTCACGCTTGCCGGTGACGTTCTCTACGCCGCCAATACTGGGCGTGACGAGGTTGTCGAGATGGACGCCGTGACCGGCAAGGTCCTGATGCGGCACTCGCTCGCGCCGTTTCGCTCTCCTCGTGCAAGAGCGCTCCGCAGCACCGCGATCGAGACCTTCCACGCCAACCAGGCGTTCCTGGACGACGACGGCCATCTCATGGTGTTGGCTCACCACGCCGCAGGTTTTCGCGTCCTCGTCCACGCACGGCGCCAGCTTGTTCGCCACGGGAGCGGTGGTGTGCTCGATCTCACCTCTGGCGTGACGCGGGATCTTCGCTTGTTCGGCCCGCACAACGTGCGGCGCCACCGTGATGGATGGCTGATCAACAACAGCGGGCGGAGCGAGGTGATGCTCCTGTCGACGGACTGGGAGGTCGTGGGACATCTGGACCTCGTGGGGTGGGGGACCGGAGCCGCGATCTCTGACGACGGCTCGATACTCTTCGGGGGCATCAGAGCAACCCGCCGCAGGTACGCGAAGACGGGAGACCGGTCAGAAACGGGCGTCGAGGTGGTGGCCCTCGACGGGAGCAGCCGGCTCTTCGTTCCGTTCCCGCGGTTCGAGCAGGTGAACGGCGTCGAGCTCTGCTCCTCGGAAGTGGCCGACCTCTTGGTCTCATTCGGCTCCTGACAGTGTCAAGGTGGCCCCGGGCGGCGAAGAGCTCGCCGATCCGGCCCGCGTGAGGAGTCTGAGCAGCCGACGGCGGGGTCGCCCTGGTCAGCTCCAGCCACCGGAGACCACTATTACGGCCCGCGAGGAAGAGGACACGGCGATGAACGAGGACCTAGCGGCCGCGGTCGGCGGCCTGCACGTCCGGCTCGTCACCTGGGACGACGACCCGCCGGTGGGTGGGCAAGGCGTGCACGTCCGAGAGCTGCGCCGCGAGCTCATGGCACGGGGTGTCACGGTGACGACGACCGCCGGCCACGGCCAGTTCGCCGTGAGATACCCGAATTTCACCGGGCACGGTCCGCTTGACCTGTCGATCGCGCTCAACCGCTCGATTGCACCGCTGCTCGCGAATCGCCCCGACGTCGTCAACGTTTCAGGCGGCCCAGGAGGGATCCAGCTGCTCCGCCATCTCCCGGTGCCGGTTGTCTACACCGCCCACCACACCTTCCGGCTGTCGCACCCGTGGTACCGGCTGCAGCGGGCTTACGGCCTGCTCGAGAAGTCCAGCTACCGCCGCGCGGACGCGATCATCGCTGTTTCGCCGTCGACGGCGGACTCCGTCGTGGAGATGGGGATCGAGCGTTCGAAGGTGATCGTGATCTCGCCCGGGATTCGTGTCGAGGCCTTCGACAACCTCGAGGTCGAGCGCGAGCCCGGCCGCGTGCTTTTCGTTGGGCGCCTCCACGAGAAGAAGGGCCCTCTCGACGCCGTCGAGGCGATGAGGCTGGTGATCGAGCAGGTGCCCGGCGTGAGAGGCTTTGTCGTCGGCTCGGGACCAATTGCCGATTCGGTGCGCAGAGCCGCCGACTCCGTGCCGGACGGCGCCGTGACGTTTCTCGGCGCCCTCTCGGACGAAGATGTCGTGGAACAGTTCCGTCGCGCCGAAGTCGTACTCGTACCGTCGGCGTTCGAAGGTCTCGGTCTCGTCCCACTCGAGGCGATGGCGGCGGGCACGGCCGTCGTCGGCTATGACGTCGTCGGGCTTCACGACACGGTCGGGCGGCGGGGCGAGCTCGTCGCCCACGGGGACGTCGCGGCACTTGCGGCTGCATGCCGTCGGCTCCTCGTCGATTCCACGCGGCGTGAACAGCTCGTGGAGGCGGCGCGCGAGGCGGTGCGGAAGGAGCGCTCGTGGTCGCGCTGCGCCGAGGAAACCGAACACGTGTACCGAAGCGTGCGTAGTGCCCGCTGAGAGCCCCGTGGTGTTGACCCCACCCGCGGCCCCCGAGCTACCCGAGCCCAGCGGCGGCCAGAGGTGGGTGAGGCGCGCAGTCGCCTGGCTCGGCCGGCACCGGATGCTCTGCGTGCTTGCCGGGATCGGCCTGCTCGTTCGTCTCGTGCTCGCGCCCTTCACGTCATTCCCGAACGACGATGCTCCCTGGCTCACCATGGTGGTGAATGGGATGCAGCACCTGCCCGTGTACGCGCGGCCCGGCTATTCGTACCCGCCGGTGTGGGGCTGGCTTCTCGAGCTGTTGGGCGAGGTCCTGCGGTTGCTCGGCGTGACGACGAGGTCCCTCTCGACCCACGACTTGCGTTTGAACCAGGCGAACCAGATCACCGGCGGAGCCCTGTCGCTGTCGGTGACGTCGCCCCTGTTCAACCTCTGCGTGAAGTCGATCCTCACCCTGTTCGACCTCGCCACGGCCGCGATGCTCGCGTCGGTGGCTCCGTCGGTGTCCACGCTGCGCAGGTCACGTGAGCTCGCGTTCGGCCTGTATTTCCTCAATCCCCTTGTCGTCAACGGATCTGCCGTTCAGGCCGGGTTTGACACCCTGGTCGCGTTCTGGGTCGCCGCCGTGGTCGCGCTCGTCATCGTCCGGCGCCCCTTGCTGGCCGGTGCCGCACTTGGGATGGGCGTGGTCACCAAGCTCACCCCCGTCTTCCTCGCGCCGCTCGTTCTGGCCGTGGTCGTCGGCTCGAGCGGCCGGGCGGCGCATTCTCGAACGCGCTGGACTCGCAACGCATCCCTCGTCGTGGGCGGTGGGCTTTTCGCCGTTGCCATAGTCCTGGTCCCGCTCGCGGCCACTGGCCAGTTCCCCGGCTTTGTCGAGTTCACGTTCTCGCGGGTCCAGACGGGCCTGAAACTGGGCGGGATCGGACTAGGCGGCTTACGAGATTTCCGCGCCTTGACGTCCCTCTACACGACCGCGCAGAAGCACAACGGCGTGCTCTTGAAAGCGAGCCTCGTGTGCGAGCTTGTCGTTGCCGCCGGGGTCGCGATTTGGGCTCTGTTCCGCCCCCGCGAATCGGCAGCGGTCACCGTGCTCGCGGGCTCGGTCGTCGTCATGGCGGTCCTCCTGCTCACGACGCCGACGAGCCAGCCCGCCTACGGGCTGTGGCTGATGCCGCCTGCTGTCCTCCTTTGCACGGTCCGGCCTCGAGCATTCGTTCCGCCGCTTGCGGCGTTCAGCCTTGCAGCGGCGACCTTCTCGCTCACCTACACAGGGCTACAGCAGGTGTTGTTCCCTCTTGCCGAGTACACCAAGCTCGTCAGCCCCGTGTCGCTCGCCGACAGCATCGTGCGGTGGTTCCGCCGGCCGACGGGTCTTTGGGGGTCGACCTACAACGGCAACTACGTGTCGGTGTGCTCGGCGATAACGATTCTCGGGCTCTTGGCTCTGATCCGGGCGAGCCTCGTGACGAGAAGGAGCGGGGAGCCAAGCTCTGCGGGCAGCAAGCGTCCGGGCGGCGCCAAGGCGCGGGCGCCGAGCGCCATCTTCGCTGTGGTGACGGCAGTCCTGCTCATCGCAGAAGCGGTCAGTCTCGCGGTGCCCAGCCCCGGGCCAGGCTCATTGAGCAGCGAGGTGATGACCGCGACGAGACAGGGCACCCGACTGGACGTGACTCTGTCCGCGCGGCGGGTGGCGGACGAGAACGCGCTTCGCGTAGTCACCTTTGCAGCCGCGTCACCACGTCGGATCCAGGAGGTCGAGGTCGTCGTCGACGCGAACCTGCCCGTCGAGGCGACGAACCTGAAAGTGCTTCGCGGCGTCTACGATGTCCTCAAGTCGGAATTCGCACTGCGCGGCTATCCGAGCCGACTCATCACGATCGACCGGAACGGGTTGCGCCGTACCCTGCTCGACACCCAGCGTGCTCAGGACATCGCGGTGATCGACCTCTCTGGTGTGCTGCCTGCGACCGTCTTCGGGCCGCACCTCAACCTCGTGACTCCTTGGCTCGCCGCAGGGGGCACGCTGTTCTTCGGCGGCGGTCAAATCGGCTACTTCAGCGGGATGCCCGGCGTTGCGCTTGCAAACACGAAGGGCCTCAGCGGCAAGGGCACGAGCGAGCTACTCGGAGAGGCGAGTACAAAGCTGCCTCATGAAGGCGGCCGACAAGCGACGAACGCCTCGCCGGTGACGGTAGCGCTCGAGATCCAATACCAGGACGCGACGTATGCCCCTTCGCTCAGACATCTTGAAGGTCCGATCGTCACTCTCGGCTACACCGGCCGGTACAAGCTCGTGCGCGGCACGAAGCAGTTGCACGGCTTCTACAGCTCCATCACGAGCTACCCGGTAGGGTCCGGACATCTGGTCATCTTCGGTGGCTACATGTACGACGCGACGGAGGCCGCCGAGGACATTGCCTTGATAGAGATGACCGGCATCCTGAATGCGACGTCTGCACCCCAGTACTCGACGATTCGTCTCGATCGATCCGGGCATGCGCGATTCCCGCTTCAGCTGAAGTTCGGCACGGCGCCGTATGAACGAGTCGTCGTGTTCGACCCGCGTTTCCAGGGGATTGCGCTGTCAGTGTTCAGTCTGACTGCGGCCGGTACCCAAGCGCCCTAGCCGGTAGGCCGCGATCGGAACCGCCTGGTCATTCGGGGCCGATGCCATCAGCTTCGCGGTCTCCTCGCCGGAAGTGCGGTCGCCCCATCCCATAGACCGCTTGGCTATTCTCGGATGGCAGATGCCGATCTATGAGTACCGATGCAGCGCGTGCGAGTCGCGGCTCGAGGCGCGGCGCCCCGTCGAGTCTTCCGCGGCCGCTGGTCCGGCGTGCCCGAACGGCCACGGACCGACACACCGGATCTTCTCTGTTTTCGCGGCCTCGGGCCGGGCCGGGCCCGACTCGTCTCCGTCAGCCGCCGGCGGGTGCGGGGCGGGCTGCGCGTGTGCAGCGAGATCGGGATAGCGCATCTGTGAACCGGTGACGTACCGCCCACCGCCTGAGGCCCTGCCCGGTGGCGGAGCTCTCGGCAGCCGAGTCCCGCGGCGAAGCCACTCCGGGACGGACAGCTACGCTGGCCCGCTATTGCCGCGGAGGGAAGTGCGCGTGGGCGAGGACAGAAGGTGACCCAAGCGGACTCAACTCGCCGGACCGGAGCCGTCGTCGTCGCTTGGAAGCAGGTTCGTATCACCTTTGAGGCCGTGCACAGCCTGCTCAAGCTCGATTCGCCTGTTGGGATCATCGTCTGCGTCGTGCAGGAGTGGGACCCGGAGGATGCTCTGGCGCTTCGTGCTGTCCTGCCCGAGGGATCGCTCGTCGTAGAGCTGCGAGAGAATCTTGGGTTTGCCCGTGCTGCGAACCTCGGCATCGGGACCGCCATCTCGGCCGGAGCCGACTGGGTTCTGCTGCTCAACAACGATGCGGTCGTCGATCCGCGCTGTGTCGGACGTTGCCTCGAGGAGACGTACCCGATCGGGCGGATCGCGGTCGTGGGGCCGGCCGTCGCCTTCATGGATCAACCCGAGCTCTTGTGGTACGCAGGTGGGTCGCACAGCAACCTGTTCGCGTACACGAGACATCCCGGGCTCCGCGCGGACTCTGGCGCGCCGGCTCCAACGGGAGACACGGACTATGTTCCGGGCTGTTGCGCCCTCATCTCAGCGGCCGCATGGCTGGAGCTTGGTCCGTACCGAGAGGACTTCTTTCTGTACTACGAGGACGCGGAATGGTGTGCGCGAGCGCGGGAGGCAGGGTGGCGATGCAGGTACGTGGGCGAGGTCCTGTGCTGGCATGCCGTATCGGTCTCCGCCGGACGTAGAGGAAGCATCGGCCTCACTTCGACGCAAGCCTATTACCTCGCTCGCAACCCGCTTCGATTCGCGATCGAGACCCGCCAGCTCGGAAGACGTCTGACTCGCCTGGCCGGGATCATTTTCGTGTGGGGCTCGTATAACGCCGTACGAGTCGTGAGGTCAAGGTCACGTGCCGTGGCCCGGGCGTACCTGCTCGGGCTCCGAGACGCGTTGACCGGTCGAATGGGGAAGTGGAACCCGTGAGCCATCGCACGGGGTCCGCGTGCTGACGAGCCGAAAGTCAAAGATCACCAGCTAGCTGGTGATCTTTGACGAGAGCGACCCTCCTGGGGACACGACCCAGGAGCGGATAAGGGTGCCCCATCGGTCGGGATCCATCGCGAGGACGGCGACTGGCCCGCGGGCCCCGGCTCGGCCCTCGTGCAGTTTCGCCGTCCATGAGATGTGGCCGTCCGCCCCGTCGATCCGTCGTGCCGAGACCGTGGTCCAGGTCGGCGCCCCCTGCGACGCATAGGCGCGTGAGATGAGGATGAGACTGATGTCGATCGAGAGGTCTTGAAACTCGAGGACCTGGCCCCCGAAGATCAGGACCGTTCCACGCCCTTGAGAGAGTGCGGTAACCGACGACGCCCCGTTGCCCACCCACCCGAGAAGCCGTCCTCCAGCCAGGATCGCCGCGTCGGCGTCAAGCGGCACGTCAGTTCTCCGGTAGCTGATTCCGAGCGCAGCCGCCATCGCAGTCGGGATCGGGGCGAACTGGTCGGGAGCAACACCGTTCTCGACGATCAGCCGGCAGTGCTTCACCGGGGAAGCCTTGCATCCCGGAGGTGCGTCACCAACCAGGGTGACGGTACCCAAGCGAGCCAGATTTGAATACTTGGTGTTCTCTCCGAGGCTTGGCGTCAAGGAGCCGATCGGTGCGCCTCCCCAGATGAGGACCCCACCGCGACGGATCCAGGGAGTTATCAGGTTCCGGCCCACGAGCTCGATCTTGGCTGTGCGTAGCACGCCGGCAATCCTGGCCTTCCCGGTCACGTATCTCGGAGCCAGCACCGACGAGGGCAGGACTCCTGAGACATCGATGATGACTGAGCCATCGGCTTCGTGGAGATCCTCGAGCACGTCGCGCAGTTGACCCGCGTCGACGGTCTGCACAGTCGCGTCCCATCGGCTGACCTTGAACTGCGCCCGGAGGTGCTGGCTGATGGAGCTCGGGATCCCCGGGGTACTCAGGACAGACGGGTAGCGCGGGTCGTAGAAGACGAAGACTCGGCGGGGCGCGTCGGCTGACGGCGAGATCGGGAACGCGACGAGGCGGAGCGACTGGTCCCCCGGTCCCAGGCGTGCCAGGAAGCGAACCGAGAGAGTCGAGTCGCGCGCGGAAGCCGAAAGAACCTCAACCCGGCCTTCCGGGTGGCCAGCGCCCACCGTGCCTGCGACGATCAGCGAGACAGCCAGAACCGTCCCCACAAGGCCATAAGGGATACGGAGTGAACGCTGGACTGCCAGGCGCGAGGTCGCGCTGTCACCGACCCTTCCAGTTGGGCGCGTGCCCGACGGGGCCAGTCTTACCGCCCAGGTGTCGGGCCGACGGAGCCCTCTCAGGACGAGCCAAACCTCGGCGATCACCGCTGCAACGACGACGCCGATTGTTGCCTGAGCCTGGGCCGGGGTGGTGAAGAGGCCTGGCAGTTTTGGCGCTTTCCATGCGACGATTGGACCGATCCACTCGTTCACGGTCATGAGCGGCGTGAAGGCCGCCACGGGGGCGAAGAAGGCGACTGGTCCCTCTATGAAGACTTCGAACAGGACCACCCCGAGCGAGAGTACCCACAACTCGTAGCGAGCTTCTCCGTAGATGACGAAGAGCGCCACGACAGCAGGCAGGAGCCAAACCAGGTATTGGGGCTGAGTCAGCGGCTCGGTCGCAAACGTCACTGCGAGGACGGCAGCGGCGCCCGAGAGCACGACCGCGGAGGAAGCGCCGGAGCGGAGGACGCGTAGGGCCGTCCAGGCGACCACGACCACGACGCAAAGGTCGCTGAAATCGCGCAGCACGAAGGGGTGCTGTGTGAACCAGATGCGCTCTGTGCTGAGACCTCTGATGAATGTGAGCTCACTGAGTGCCAGGCCGCCGATGTTCTGAACTGCGCTCGAGGTTCGGGCGAGGGTGCCCGAGATCATCGTTCCGGTCGTGCCCGAGACGAAATCGGGAACCATAATGACGAGGGCAGCCACGGTCCCGGCGGTGACGAATCGGACGAGACCCGACGCGCTGCGAGCCAGGAGACGGGACCGGTCGGCGTCGTAGGCCTGCCTGACGATGACGACGACGACGAGGGGGATCAACAAGGCGGGAACGAGCTTGGTCATGGTGCCGAGGGCGATCGCGATTCCGCACAGCTCGTAGCGCCGCGTGAGCACGCAGAAGATGGCAAGGATGACAGCGAAGGCAACGATCGAGTCAAAATGCCCGTTGACGGCGCTTTCGAAGATCACGTACGGATTGAGGAACCAGAGCGCGAACGCCAGGCGAGCCCGGCGCCGATTGTGACAGACGTGCAGGACGAGCGCGTACAGCACGAGACCGGCGCCGGTGTCGAAGGCAAAGAGGATGGTCTTAAAGGCGAGGTTGAACCAGGGGGACGTGATGTAGGGCGACACGTTCCCGGGTAGGGCGAGCGGAGCGGCTCCGATCGTGTATTTCGCAAAGCTCGAGGGTTGAAGCCCAAGGCTGACCAACAGCTGGCCGAGCGCCTGGAGCACGTGACCCCAAACCGGCGGGTAGGAGAACCCCGGTCTCGAGTACAAGCTCAGGTGGTAGGCGCCGGTGGCGCTGTAACTCGCCCATACGCTGTCGTCGTAATTCCAGCTCGTGAACGGGGCAAGAATCAGCCGGAGGATCCACCCGACGACGAGAAGCCGCGCGAGGCCGCGCTGCCGCACGTGGAGGCGGACGCGAGTCCATGGCACCGAGGTGGGCTTCTCCGCTTGCGGCTCTCCAGCGTTCCCTTCGTGCGGAGGCGGCGCGGCCAGTCCCTCGATGGTCGTGGTCACCCGGGCATCGTAGATTGCGCCGCTTTCGGGGAGCGGGCAGAGATCGTGCCGTCCACTCAGGTTTCCGTCCTCCGCCTGCCAGGGCCGAGACGTGCTCCGGATCCACCTTCCGGTCAGGTTGCGTACCGGAGGCGGACAGCTACGCTGCCTTCGGTATGGGCTATTCCCCGCGGCAGTACTGGGAGGGTGTCGGTGAGAGACTCGGCGAGCGCAGCGAGAACCGTTTGCTCGCCGGCGAGGAGAGCCCCTTCTATGCCGTGAAGCGCAGCATGTTCCTCGAAAAGCTGCTCCTCCCCGCTATCGGGGCGAGCGACCGGATGGTCCTCGAGGTCGGCTGCGGGCCGGGTGGCAACATCCAATGGCTGGAGGAGCGAGGCGTGCAGATGCTCGGTCTCGACCTCTCCTCCGCGATGCTCCAGGCGGCGCGCCGCAGCGGAGTGACTCGACTCGTGCAGGGAGACGCCACTTCGCTTCCGATCGCCTCACGCGCCGTCGACGCCGCTATCACCGTCACGGTGCTGCAGCACAACGACGACGAGGCAGCCGCCCGGATCGTCGCGGAGCTTGCCCGTGTCGCCAGGTGGCGCGTTCATCTCTTCGAGGACACCGGGGGCCTGGCCATCCACGATCGTGCATCCCATTGGTTGCGCAGGCCGGAGTGGTACGTGGCCGAGCTCGGCCGCGCCGGCTATCGCCTCGAGACGAGGCTGCGTCTCCCACTTGCATGCTCCGAGCTCGTGGCCAACGGGCTGCGCGCCGTCGCGCGGCGGCGCCAACCGGAAGGGGCGGCTATTCCGGAGAACCAGATGCGTCTCGAGTCCAAGTTGCTCGGCGTCACGACACGGATCGACAGCCTCCTGCCCCCGGCGATGGGGCTCACTCGGCTGTCCTTCACACGTTCCTGCGGTTGATCGTCAGCCCATGAGAATCGGAGTGCTGACCGGTGGCGGCGACTGTCCCGGACTCAATGCCGTCATCCGAGCGGCCGTGCGCAAGGGCGAGGCGATCTACGGGGACGAATTCCTCGGTTACGCGGACGGCTGGCGCGGCGTCGTCGAGGGTGTCACGCTCTCGCTCGACGGCCAGCGCTGCCGAGGGATTCTTCCTCGTGGGGGGACGATCCTGGGCACCTCGCGCGTCAGCCCTCACCTGGTCAACGGGGGAGTGGAGGCCGCGCTTCGGCACCTCGCGGAGGTCGATGCCCTCATCGTCATCGGAGGGGAGGGCACGCTCGGCGCGGCGTGGCGACTGGCCGAAGAGCACCACGTGCCGTTGGTCGGTGTTCCGAAGACGATCGACAACGATGTAGGTGCAACCGAAGTCACTTTCGGCTTTCACACCGCCGTCCAGATCGCGACCGATGCGATCGACCGGCTCCACACGACCGCCGAGGCACATGACCGGGTCATGGTCTGCGAGGTCATGGGTCGCAACGCTGGCTGGATTGCGATCTATGCCGGCATCGCCGGTGGCGCGGCGGAGATCATCATTCCCGAGGAGCCATTCGACATCGAGTTGATCTGCGAGAATCTCGTCCGCCGGCACAGGTCGGGGAGATATGCCTCCGTCGTGGTCGTCGCGGAAGGAGCGCTGCCCAAGCCCGGCACCATCCCCTTCCCCGAACGGGAGGTCGACATCTACGGTCACGAGCGCCTTGGAGGAATTGCCAACCTCCTCGCGCGCGAGATCGAGCTTCGCACCGGATTCGAATCTCGGGTCACGATCCTCGGCCATGTGCAGCGTGGAGGTACACCGACGGCCTTCGACCGAGTGCTCGCGACCCGGTTCGGCATGGCGGCGATCGACGCCGTGCATGACGGCGCCTTCGGAAAGATGGTGGCCCTGCAGGCCGCGAAGATCGTGCGCGTTCCGCTCGCGGAGGCCGTGGGCAGTGGGAACGCGAAGAGGGTTCCTCACGAGCTCGTCGAGGTAGCCGACGTCTTCTACCGCTGAGGTTTGCCCGCCACGGCCCTACCGTCAAGGCCGCGCGGGTCCCAACCGGTAGACTGTTGTTTCCGGCCTGTGCCGTTTCCTTCTCTTCGGAGTCCCACCCACATGCTCTCGCGCGCCAACTTCCGTAACCTCGCAATCGTCGCTCATGTCGATCACGGCAAGACGACGCTCGTCGACGGCATGCTTTGGCAGTCGGGAGTCTTCCGGGCGAACCAGGAGGTCAACGAGCGCGTCATGGACTCGATGGACCTCGAGCGCGAGAAGGGGATCACAATCCTGGCAAAGAACACCTCCGTCCGTCACGGAGGCGTGAAGTTCAACATCGTCGACACTCCGGGACACGCCGACTTCGGGGGGGAGGTCGAGCGGGCGCTCGCGATGGTTGACGGGGTGCTCCTGCTCGTCGACGCGAGCGAAGGCCCTCTTCCCCAGACCCGCTTCGTGTTGCGAAAGGCGCTCGAGCGGCGCCTGCCGGTGGTGCTTGTCGTCAACAAGATCGACCGCCCCGATGCACGCCCCAAGGAGGTCGTGGACGAGGTCTATGAGCTCTTCCTCGACCTCGACGCGGATGAGGTGCAGATCGAGTTCCCGATTGTGTACTGCAACGCAAGGGCG
>Ga0209415_10004746_pt1 | contig 24819 bp, 25 predicted proteins | sample PeaSoiSIISIP2007_FD_187696 | JGI IMG/M metagenome (GOLD analysis project Ga0209415, IMG submission 187696) | Peat soil microbial communities from Weissenstadt, Germany - SII-SIP-2007 (SPAdes) (version 2) | ecosystem: Environmental > Terrestrial > Soil > Wetlands > Peat | place: Germany... | reverse complement strand
ACCGACGGCACGAGCCGGCCGGTCAGCTCTTCGACGGCCGCGATGTGCATCGCCGTCGGGAACGTGTCGTTCGACGACTGCGACAGGTTCACGTGGTCGTTCGGGTGCACCGGGCTCTTGGAGCCCATGGTGCCCCCGTCGAGCTCGATGGCCCGATTGGAGATGACCTCGTTGGCGTTCATGTTGGTCTGGGTGCCGCTGCCGGTCTGCCAGACCCGCAACGGGAAGTGGTCGTCGAGCTGCCCGCTCGTCACCTCCCGGGCCGCGGTCACGATCAGCTCGGCCAGGTGCGGGTCGAGCTTGCCGAGGTCGGCGTTCACCAGGGCGGCGGCCTCCTTCAAGACGCCGAAGGCCCGGATGACGGGGCGGGGCATGGTGTCCGCCCCGATGGCGAAATGGTGCAGCGAGCGCTGTGTCTGGGCCCCCCAGTAGCGGTCGGCGGGGACCTCGATCTTCCCCATGCTGTCGCTCTCGACTCGGCTGGAGCCCACTGGACCTCCTCTGGCGCCGAGAAGCCCGGACGCTCCGGCCAGCATGCGACGAGCCGGACCCGCCGTGCAAGCACCGGACGAGTCGGGCGCTACCCCGAGCGGCGCAGCCCGACACCGAGGGCGACCAGCCGACGTGCTAGCGCGATGTCCTCGGTGCGAGGGCCCTGGCCCTCCCCCGGGACCTCCAGGATGGCCGGCAGGCCCTGGAGGGCGGGATGCCCCAACAGGGCGGCGAGTCCCCGCTCGCCGATCGTGCCCGCCCCCAGGTTCTCGTGCCGGTCGCGGTTGGCACCGAGCGCCACCTTGGAGTCGTTCAGGTGGAGGCAGACCAGCCGCTCCAGGCCGACGGCGTCGTCGAGCGCGATCACCAGCCGGTCCGCCGCCTCCAGGGAGTCGAAGGCGACGCCCGAGGCCCACAGGTGCTGGGTGTCGAGGCAGACGCCCAGCTGGTCCCCGGCCGCCGCCCGCTCGAGCACGGCCGCCAGCTCGTCCAGGCTCCGGCCGACCGTCCCCCCGGCGCCGGCTGCGTTCTCGAGGACGATCGGGCAGGTGGGCGACGGCGCCCCACTGGCCAGCGCCTCGGACAAGAGGTCGACCACCTGGGGCAGGCAGGCGTCGAAGCCGCGGCCGAGGTGGCTGCCGATGTGCAGCACGAGGCCGCGGGCCCCCATGCCCCGGGCCGCGGCCAGGTTGGCCCGCAGGCAGTCGCGCGAACGCTGCACCAGTTCGGGGTCGTGTCCGGCCAGGTTGATCAGGTAGGTCGCGTGGCAGTAGGTCTCCGTGACCGACGGGTGGTGGGCGACCGCGGCGCGGTAGGCGTCGAGGACCTCTGGCGCGTAGAGGGTGGGCTTCCAGGCCCGCGGGCTCTGCGTGAACACCTGCAGGACGTCCGCCCCGACCTGTGCGGCCCGCACCAGCCCGGGCAGGAGCGTGGGCCCGGCGCGCAGCTGCGCGCCGATCCTCACCCGGACCCCGACCGGCCCGGCGCGGCGCGGTCGGAGGTTCTCAGGTGGGCGGGTGGTCGTCCGGGCAGGCGCCCGGCGGGTCGTTGTAGCGCGGGTCTGTCGCCCAGGCGCCGTTCCACCACCCGCGGCTGGCCGTCTTCAGGTGGAAGATCCCCGTCAGGTCGCTCAAGAGCGCCCCCGAGTAGCGCACCACCCCGGCGGGGCAGAGATGGACGTCGTCGATCATCCGGGCGCGCACCCACTGCGCCTTGGGGACGGCGGTCGAGGTCTCCGGCGGGAGCCACGACGAGAACCGGTTCTTGAGCAACACCGAGTCCGCCAGCGGCAGGTACATCACCCGCCCCGGGAAGGCGCGGGGCAGCGCCTCGATCATCGTGTTCCAGGCCCGCTCCCCCGCAGCGCGCCGATTGTCGGCCGCCTGGGTGCGGGCGACGGCCGAGGCGTCCGTCGAGAAGTTGAGGACCGGACCCGTCGGCGGGAACTGGGTGAAGATGACGCCGGCCACGCCGTTGCCCGCCGTGAGCATCTCGGCCACCGCCCGGTGCAGCGTCGCCCGGTACTGGTCGGGACGCACCAGGGCCGGGACGTCGTCCCAGCTCCAGGTGGCCACGATCAGCTGGGGGCGGGACTGGCTGACGAACTGTTCGATCGTCAGGGGCCAGGCGTGGTCGATGGACAGGCCGAACCCCGGCGCGGCGTCGTTGGTGACCGTCACCTCACGGGTGGCGGCGAGCGAGGCGGCGATGCCCGGGGCGGCGCCGTACATGACCGAGTCGCCCATGAGCGTGACGCGGAGCGGGTGCGCGTGGTCGACGACGGTGCCCTTGGGCAGCACGATGGGCTTCTCGGCGCTGTAGCCGCCGCTGCCGGGCAGCGGCGCCCCCGAGATGAGCCCGGGGGCCACGGCCGGGGCCAGGTGGACCGGCGCCGCCACCGCGGGGATCGTGCCCACGACGACGACGGCCGCCGTCGCCACCAACGCGGCCGGCGCCAGCACGAAGCGCGGCCAGCCCACCGGTCGCGCGCTCCTGATGGGGCTCTCCACGTACCGGTAGCTGAGGGTCGCCAGGAGCAGGGTCGCCCCAACCCGCAGGGCGTCGAGGGCGTCCCCCGAGATGCCGACGCGGGCGGGCGTCATGTACACGATGACCGGCCAGTGCCAGAGGTAGAGGCCGTAGGAGATCCGGCCGAGCCAGCAGAGCGGGCGCAGCGAGAGGACCTGGCCGAGCGCGCCCGAGTGCACCTGGCGCACGTCGGCGATCACGACGGCGGCCAGTGCGGCGCACAGGAGGAACCCGCCCCGGAACATCCACGACGGGACGAACTGGGCACCGGTCCCGGCGCGCACCCAGCAGAACCCGAGGGCCACTGCGCAGATGGGCGACACCACGTGCAGGGCGCGTCGGGCCCGGGGACCAGGCTGGGGTCGGGCGGCCACCAACATGGCCACCGCGATGCCGGCGAACATGTCGAAGAGGTGCGTGTCGGTGCCGTAGTAGACGCGGTTGGCGTCCGACGGGCTGTGGTAGAGGGCCGCCATGAGAGCGGCGGATCCCAGTGCACCGGCCACCGCCACGATCAGGCCGACGTGCCGCCAGGCGCCGCGGGCCACCTTGAGCAAGACGAGGAGGAGGAGCGGCCACACCAGGTAGAACTGCTCCTCGATGGCCAGCGACCACGTGTGCTTGAGGGGGGACTGCGCGGCGAAGTGCGCGAAGTACGACTGGTGACTGAAGACCGAGTGCCAATTGGCGACGTAGAACAAGGTGGCCAGCGCGTCGCCGCGCAGTCCCGACAGGTCGATGGACGCGCCGGCACCGGGCCCGCCGAATCGGCCGTTCAAGACGACGTAGAGCGCGATGGCGCCCAGCACGAGGAACAGCGCCGGCAGCAGCCGCCGGGCGCGCCGCGCCCAGAACGCGGCCAGCCGAACCCGGCCGATGAGCGCGCGCTCTTCGAGGAGCAGGCTCGAGATGAGGAACCCCGAGAGCACGAAGAACAGGTCGACCCCGAGGTAGCCGCCCGTAGCCCAGCCCCAACCCAGGTGGTAGGCGAAGACGCCGACCACGGCCAGGGCGCGGAGGCCGTCGAGCGCGGGGAGGTGCCGGCCGGTGACCGCGGTCTCGACCGGCGGTTCGGGCGCCGTCGCCGCTCCGGGCTCCTCGTCGCCCTGGGACTCGGGAACCGCTTCGGCCCCCTCCGGCCCAACCGCTGCGAGCTCGTCCTCGGCCGTCGTGCTGGGCCCGTCGGCAGGCTCCTCCGCCAGCTCCGGCGGGGCCGACGGGCTGTCGACGCTCACGCGGCCCTCGTGAGCAGCGGCAGGATCGCCGCTCCGGCGTCGCGGACGTCTCGAGGGGAGGCGGCTCGGCCCTCCCCGAGCCGGATGATCACGGCGTCGGCCCCGGCGGAGGTGACGGCCTCCACCAGCGATACCCGCTCGGTGGACGACGACGGCAGCCGGCCGCGCCACACGAGGCTCGGCCGCTCGGCGCGCCCCCCGGCCGTCGCTCCGTCGAGCTCTGCCCGTCCCCCCGCCACGGCAGCCACGGAACCCTCGACGACCGCCCCGTGCGCGCCGGCGAGCAACGCGTCGAGCGCCGCCCGGTCACCCCGTCCCGGCAGGCCGACCAGCAGGAGCGGACCCCCGGCGAACTCGGGCGTCGGCCGGTTCGCCGCCAGGTGCACCGAGAAGTGCTCGCCGTCGAAGTCGACGGCACCGTCATCAGAGAAGAGCAGTCGACAGACCTGCACGGACTCACTCAGCCTCGCCCAGGCCTCGGTGCCCGAGGGGGCCACGAGGTGGAGTGCCGCCCGGCCGCCGCTCAGCCCGTCGAGCGTCGTGAGCTCCCGGGCCAAGATGGCGGGGTGTCGGCCGCTCCCGCCGCCGCAGACGACCCCGAGCCCGAGCGACGTCGTGCGCTCGACCAAGGCGCCAACGACCGGGACCGGATCGACACCACGGCCCGCGTCCGACGCGCCCCGGAGCCACACGGTGCTGTAGCCGGCCTCCTCGGCCGCCGAGACGAGCGAGGCCAGGGCGACAAAATCCTCTCTCGCGGGGTGCCCGGCGGCCGGCACGACCAGCTCCAGCCCGAGCCCGAGCGCGTGCCGCGCCGGCATGGTCAGCCGATCCTCCGAGCGCGCAACCCAGCCACTGACGCCTCCGACTCCCGAGCGCGGTTTGCGCCGCCGGCGCACCGAGCTCCGGCGCTGCGCCGCGGCGGCCTCGAGCGCCCCCAACCCCCCGACCTGCTTCGTCCCCTGCGAAGGATAGTGCCCGGACCAACCGCTCCAAAGGGCGCGACACCCTCAGGCGGCCGTGCCCGAGCCGTGCCTGGCGGTCCACGACAACAGCCGGTCCACCGCCCAGGTGTTGACCACCCGCTCGGTCGGGACCTCGGCCTCGACGGCTTGCTCGCACCCGTTGACCGGCCACTCGAGCTGGCCCGGAGCGTGTGCGTCGCTGTCGATGGCGAACAGGCACCCCGCCTCGATCGCCAGGTGGAGGAGCTCCTTCGGCGGGTCGCGCCGGTCCGGCCGCGAGTTGATCTCGACCGCGGTGCCCGTCCGCGCGCAGGCGGCAAAGACGGCGTCGGCGTCGAAGGCCGACGGCGGACGGCCGCGCCCCGCGATGAGCCGGCCCGTGCAGTGCCCGAGCACGTCGGTGTGCGGGCTCTCGATCGCGGCCAGCATCCGGGCGGTCATGGGTCGGGCCTCCATGCGGAGCTTCGAGTGCACGCTCGCCACCACGAGGTCGAGCGCTCCCAGGAGCTCGGGGTCCTGGTCGAGCGACCCGTCCTCCAAGATGTCCACCTCGATCCCGGTGAGCAGGCGGAACGGCGCCAGCGCGTCGTTGACCTCCGCCACGATCTCGAGCTGCCGGCGCAGGCGGTCGGGGGAGAGCCCGTGGGCGACGGTCAGCCGCGGGCTGTGGTCGGTGAGCACGAGGTAGGCGAGGCCACGATCGCGTGCGGCCTCTGCCATCTCGGCGATCGGGCTGCCGCCGTCGGACCAGTCCGAGTGGCTGTGGCAGTCGCCGACGAGCGCGCCGAACAGCCGCCCGACCTCGCCCGCAGGCGGCGGTGGCCGGCCGGCCTCCAGGTGCGCCAGGTAGGACGGCGTGTCGCCGGCCACCGCCTCGGTGATCACCTGCGCCGTGGTCTTGCCGATGCCGGCCAGGTCCTCCAACCGATGGGCCCGCGCGAGCGACGCCAGCCGGTCCGGGTCGAGATCGGCGATCACCGCCGCCGCCCGTCGGAAGGCCTTCACCTTGAACGTCGGCTCGTTGTCGGCCTCGAGCAGGTACGCGACCCGCCGCAGCGCGAACACCGGCTCCATGGCCGCAGGATACCGGCGGGCTCCGGCACCTAACGGGGGCGGCGGCCGGTCATCGCGTGACCACGGCCGAGATCGCGACGAGCCCGAGGACCACCAGCAGACCGCAGGCCGCCGCCAGCAGGTCCCGGCTGTGCGCAGGGTCGGAGTGGCGACCGAGGAAACCGAGGACTGCCAGGGTGAGGGCCAGGACGACCGCCAGCGGCGGCATGACGACCACGACGGGCAGGCCGAGCACGAAGCCGAGGGCCACGGCGAGCCACGCCCGCCGGGTCGCGACCACCTGGGGGTTGGGCGCCATCGTGCACGGAATTCTAGGGGCCGAGCCCGATGGGACTATCGGTGCTCGGGCGTTGCCCGGTAGCGTGGGTACGGTCGTGACCAGGGCATCTGCTTCGGACGTGGCCGCCGCGCTGTTGGAGGAGTCGCCGACGACCGATCGGCCGACGGTCGAGGTAGAGGGCCGCCAGCTTCGCCTGTCCAACCTGACCAAGGTGCTCTATCCCGAGACGGGGTTCACCAAGGGTCAGGTCATCGACTACTACCTCAAGATCTCGCCGGTCCTGTTGGCGCACGTGGCCAACCGGCCCCTCACCGTCCGCCGGTTCCCGAACGGCGTCGACGGGGAGTCCTTCTACGAGAAGCACCGGCCCCGCGGCACCCCCGAGTGGGTGAAGAGCGTGCGCGTGCTCGCCAGCCCCAACGCCCGGGACCGCAACGGGGTCGAGTTCGTCGTCCTCTCGGAGCTGGCCACGCTCATCTGGGCCGCCAACCTGGCCGCCCTCGAGCTCCACGTGCCGCAGTGGCGCGTCAACCGCGCCGGCAACCCGCAGCCGCCCGACCTCTTGGTGTTCGACCTCGACCCGGGGGCGGGAGCCGACATGGCCCACTGCGCGGAGGTCGCGCTCTTGTTGGCCGAGGAGCTGCGCAACGACCATGGATGGACCGCCTACCCCAAGGCCAGCGGCTCCAAGGGTCTCCAGCTCTACGTCCCGCTGGCCAAGGCCGAGCGCCAGAAGACCTGGGACGACGGCGGCACCCGGGAGCTGGCGCGCTCGGTCGCAGAAGAGCTCTCCCGGCGCCGGCCCGACCTGGTGGTCGCCAACATGAGAAAGGACCTGCGCAAAGGGCGCGTCCTCATCGACTGGAGCCAGAACCACGTGGCCAAGACGACCGTGGCGCCCTACTCGCTGCGGGCGCGGGCCGAGCCAACGGTGTCCACCCCGGTCACCTGGGCGGAGATCGAGCAGGTGGTCGACGACGGGAAGGGCGAACGGCTGCGGTTCCTCCCGCCCGACGTGCTCGAGCGGGTGGCCGAGCTCGGCGATCTGTTCGCCCCCCTGGAGAGCGGACGGTGAAGCTCCCCGTCCTCCCCCCGGTCGAGCCCATGCTGGCCAAGCTCGTGTCGGAGATCCCGCTCGCCGACGGCCTGCGCTACGAGCCCAAGTGGGACGGCTTCCGCAGCATCGTCTTTCGCGACAGCGACACGGTCGAACTCTCCAGCCGGTCCTCGCGTCCGCTCACCCGCTACTTCCCCGAGGTGGTCGCCGCGATCGCGGCGGCCGTTCCGGCGCGCTGCGTCCTCGACGGCGAGATCGTCATCGCCGGCCCCAACGGCCTCGACTTCGACGCCCTGCTCCAGCGCATCCACCCCGCCCAGTCGCGGGTCGACCGCCTGGCCACCGAGACGCCGGCCAGCTTCGTGGCCTTCGACCTCCTGGCCGAGGGCGACGAGGACCTCCGCCCGCTCGGTTTCGCCGAGCGGCGCCGGCGCCTGGAGGCGCTCCTCCCGGACGACGCCCCGAGCGTGCACGTCACCCCCCAGTCGACCGACCCGACCGTGGCGGCCGACTGGTTCTCGCGGTTCGAGGGCGCGGGGCTCGACGGCGTCATGGCCAAGTCGCCCGACCTCCCCTACCGCGCCGGCGACCGGGTGATGTGGAAGGTGAAGCACGAGCGCACGGCGGACTGCGTCGTCGGGGGCTTCCGCTGGCACAAGCAGGAGGGGGTGGGGTCGCTCCTCCTCGGCCTCTACGACGACGGGGGCGAGCTGCACCACGTCGGCGTGGCCTCGGGCTTCAGCGCCCTGCGCCGGCGCGAGCTGATCGACGAGCTGGCCTCCGTTCGCCTGGAGGACGCGGGCAAGCACCCGTGGCGACACGCCGGCCAGTCGGACGACGCGCCCGGCCCGAGCGCCAGTCGCTGGAACCCGCGCAAGGGCCTCGACTTCGAACCGCTCCAACCGAAGCTCGTGTGCGAGGTGGCGTTCGACCACATGCAGTCGAACCGGTTCCGCCACGCCACCAACTTCCGCCGCTGGCGGCCGGACCGCAAGCCCAAGAGCTGCACCTACGCCCAGCTGGACGTCGTGGTGCCGGCCGAGCTGGCCGAGCTCTTCGGGCGCTGAGCCCGCGGTCGGGCCGCCTCACGCCGCCAGGAAACCGCCCGACTGGTGGCGCCACAGGCGCCCGTAGACGCCGTGGTCGCCCAGGCGGAGCAGCTCGCGGTGCGATCCCTCTTCGACGATCGCTCCCCCCTCCAGCACGATGATGCGGTCGAGGCGGGCGATGGTGGCCAGCCGGTGGGCGACCACCAACGCGGTGGAGCGCTCCATCAGCCGCCAGAGGGCGTCCTGCACCAGCGCCTCTGACTCCGAGTCGAGCGCCGAGGTGGCCTCGTCGAGGATGAGGATGGGCGCGTCCTTGGCCATGGCCTGGGCGATGGCCACCCGCTGGCGCTGGCCACCGGAGAGCTTGAGGCCGCGCTCGCCGACCACCGTGTCGTAACCCTCGGGCAGGTGTGAGACGAACTCCCACACGTGCGCGGCCAGCCCGACCCGCCGCACGAGATCCATGTCGGGTGCCGAGAGCCCCTCGATGCCGTAGCAGATGTTCTCCGCGATGGTCCGGTGGAGCATCTGGGGCTCCTGGGCCACGTAGGAGATATGGCGGCGCAGCGACCGTTGCGTGACCGCGGCGATGTCCTGGCCGTCGATCAGGATCCGCCCGGCCGAGAGGTCCATGAAGCGCAGGACCAGCTTGGTGAGGGTGGTCTTCCCCGATCCCGACGGGCCGACCAGGCCGACGTGCTCGCCCGGCGCCACGCGCAGGTCGAGCCCGGCGAAGAGCGGCACGCCCTCTCGGTAGGCGAAGGTGACCCGGTCGAACTCGACGCCGCCGAAGGGGGCCACGAGCGCGGCGGCGTCCACGGTGTCGCGGACCTCGGGGACCGTGGCCGCGATGCCGGCGAACTTGCCGCAGCGACCGAGGTCGCGGGCCACCTGGCGAATGTGCTCGAAGGACTCCTCGAGCGTGCCCACCATCTGGGTCGCGTAGAAGAGGACGAGGTACACGGCGCCGGCCGCCACCGACCGGTGGAGCGCGAGCACGACGCCCGTGATGACCGCCACCCAGCTCAGCGCGGCAAGCGACGATTCCATCTGGAGCCGGGTGGCCGAGAACACCTTGCGGGCGCGCAGATCCGCGGTGATGGCCTCGCCGACCAGGGCGCCGACATGCGCCTGCTCCTCTGCCTCGGTGGACTGGGCCCGCACCGTCGTCAGGTTCGAGATGGTGTCGGCCACGACCCCGCTCGCCCGCGTGTGCGCGTCCGAGAACGCCCGCTCGGCGGCGATGACCTTGCGCATGCGCAGGGCGAGCACCGACGAGAACACGGCGACCAGCGTCCCCAGGACGAGCGACACCGGCCAGGCGTAGACGGCCAGCACGCACAGGGCGCCGAGAACCGTCACCCCGATGCGGATGAAGCCCCAGGTGACGTTGTCGATCAGCTCCACGAAGGCCCAGGAGAACGTCTCGAGCGCCGAGATCACCTCACCGGCGGGGCGGTCGGTGTGCCAGCGGTGGCTGAGCGAGATCAGGTGGTCGTACCCGTTCGTGATGCCCTGGCCGAAGGCCCGCAGGGTCGCGCCCCACAGGATCCAGCCGGCGAGGCGCCAGATCAGCGTCGAGACGGCCAGGATGACGCCGTAGAGGAGGAGGAGGGTCCCGAAGGTCCGCGCCAACCCGGCGTGCGGCGGCAGGTCCGCGATCCGGGTCAACAGCGCCGCGAAGACGAGCGGCCCGGCGACCGCGTTGGCCAGTGTGCCGACGACGACCAGCGACCACCCGAGCACGAATGCGGGGCGTTGCGGGCCGACCTGGCGCCAGCAGAACGACAGGGTCTGTTTGGTTGTCGATGGGGGGAAGAGGCTGCGATCAGCCATTGGTTGCTCCGATTCGAAGGAAAGAAGTCGTGCGAGAGGATTCGTGCTGTCCGGAATGCGCGCGGGTGGCCCCGCTGGAAGGCGCAGGGCCGGCGCTCGGCCGGTCGGGGACCGGGTCGGCGTCGCGCTCGGGCGGGCTCCGGGAGGGAAACGGCGCCGCCGCGATCCCGGTCGGCGCCGACCGTCAGGAGTCGGCCCGGGTGGGCCGCGGGGTCAGTGGGCGATGACGCCCAGAGCCGGGGTGCGGGCCCAACGCAGCCGAGTCGCCCCTACCCCGGGGATGAGCGGACGAAGGTAGGCGCGACCGGTCTGGGGGCACATGTTGGGAATGCCAGCCATCGGTCGCCTCGCTCCTTGCTCGTCGCTCACCGCAGAAGTTAGCCGACCGCTCGGGCCCCGGTGAACATCGGGGCCGCGACGACCGCCGACGGGTCCTCAGCCGGGATCGACCACCGCGATCACGAACCCGTCGTACCCCTTGGCCCCCACGGTCTGGATGGCGGTGGCGTTGACCCGTCCCTCGGCCGCCACCGCGTCGAAGAGCCGACGCGTGCCCACGATGTCGACGTTGTCCGTCTCGGCGTCGAGCACCCCGCCGTTGCGCACCACGTTGTCGACGATGATCATCGTCCCGGGGCGCGAGAGCGTGACCGCCCAGGCGAAGTAGTCGGCGTTGGACGCCTTGTCCGCGTCGATGAAGACGAGGTCGAACGGACCGGCCCCCTCCGCCGCCAGCTTCTCCAGCGTGTCGATCGCCGCGCCGAGACGGATCTCGACCTTGTCCGCCACCCCGGCCCGGGCCAGGCTGGCCTGGGCCACCTCGGCGTGCTTCGGATCGATCTCGAGGCTGATGAGGCGGCCGTCGTCCGGCAGCGCCCGGGCCATCCAGATCGTGCTGTAGCCGCCGAGCGTCCCGATCTCGAGGATCTTCCTCGCCCCGTGCAGCTGGGCCAGGACCTGGAGGAGCTTGCCCTGCGCGACCGACACGCTGATGGGCGGCAGGCCGGCCGCCTGGGCGGCGCGCTGGGCGCCGTCCAGCGCGCCATCGGTGGCCACCATCTTGTCGTTGATGTACCGGTCGACGGCAGTCCACTGTTCGAGGCTCACGCTGCTCAGAGCTCCTTTTCGGGGAGTCGTTCGATGTTCACGTCGCGGAACGTCACCACCTTGACCGACGGCACGAAGCGGGCGGGGCGGTACATGTCCCAGACCCAGGCGTCGTGCAGCTCCAGCTCGACGCAAGCGGGAGAGGTGTCCGAGCGCACGGACACGGCGACCGAGTTGGCGAGGTAGAAGCGGCGCTCGGTCTCAACCACGTAGGCGAACATGGGGAGCACGGCGCGGTACTCCTGCACCAGGGCCAGCTCGATGTCCGCCTCGTACTGCTCGAGCTCCTCTTCGCTCACGACGAGGAGACGGCCGCCGCATCGCCGATCGGGCGGCGGCGGAGGCACGCCCTCACGGGCGGTTGGTCCGGCGCTCTTTGATCTTGGCCGACTTGCCGACGCGATCGCGCAGGTAATAGAGCTTCGCCCGCCGGACGTCGCCGAAGGTGGCCACCTCGAGCTTGGAGATGGTCGGCGAGTGCACAGGGAAGGTCCGCTCGACGCCCACCCCGAAGCTCACCTTGCGCACCGTGAAGGTCTCGCGCACCCCGGCCCCCTGGCGCCGGATCACGACCCCCTGGAACACCTGGACGCGCTCGCGGGTCCCCTCGACCACCCGCACGTGGACCTTCACCGTGTCCCCCGGCCGGAACTGGGGGATGTCGTCGCGCAGGCTGTCGCGGTCGATGATCTCAGTGGGGTGCATAGTGGTCCTTCCCCGGTGGGGCCGCCCCGGTGACCGAGGGCTGGGCCGGGCGGTCCCCGGGCAGGCCGCCGGTGGCGGGGGGTGGGTGCGGGCTAGACATGGAACTCAGGCACTCTCGATGAAAATGCCTCTGAACAGGGATAATACCTCGATGACCGTGCCACTGACCCCTGCCTAGGCTCGTGAAATAGTGGCAGTAGTGGCATTCTGCGGGCTGCAAGTCACCGACGTGCGGCCCGTCATCCGGTGCATCTTATCGGGCTCACGGTGCCACGGCGGATGCCGCAGGGCTATCGAAACCGGTGTCGGGCCATGTGACCTGACAGCAATCGCAGGTCGCTGGCTGGGCCATGGCGGTTAGTCGCCGATGTTGAACGGCAGCTGCATGACGTAGAGAGTGATGGGTCGGCATCGGGGATGTCGAAACAACCATCGGGCGCACCCAGATCCAGCCCACGTTGTCGGTGCAGCGGACTGAAACGTAGACGGTCGTTCCGGGCTACATAGTCAGCCGCGGGAATTCGATGAACGGAGCATCAGCCTGTCGGACCGACTCCACATGTCGCCGGTGGGAGACTCCATTTCCGACACGACCACCTCTCAACGACGGCCTGCTCGCTCCCACGACCCTGAATCCCGCCTTGCAATGCTACTGGACGATTTCAATCCGCTGCGGCTTGGGCCCCACTATCGAAGTAACCTGACACGGACCTTCGCCACACAACGAGAGGTCAAGCTCCTGGATTGGAAGAACCGTGACCAACGTGATGGACCTCTACTATGACCCGTTTGACTACGAGATCGATGCCAACGTCCATGCAATCTGGCGTCGACTCCGCGACGAGGTGCCGATCTACCGAAACGAGAAGTACGACTTCTGGGCGCTGAGCCGCTACGACGACGTGCTCGAGGCAATTCTTGACACCGAGCGGTTCAGCTCTGTCCATGGGACCACGCTCGACACGATGAGTCCCGACCCGTTCCCGATTTCGATGCTGATCTTCATGGACCCGCCGGTCCACACCTGGCACCGAAAGGTCGTCAACCGGGCCTTTACGCCGAGGAAGATCGCCGGCCTCGAGGCGCGAGTGGTCACGATCTGTCAGAACTTGCTCGACCAGCTCGAAGGGCGCAGCGAGTTCGACTTTGTAAAGGAGTACGCCGGGATCATTCCACCCACCATGATCATGACCCTTGTCGGGTTCCCGGAGGACATGGTCGAGGAGTGGCGGAAGGGCATCGACAACATGCTCACGGTGATGTCCGATGGCACCCTCGACGAACAGCGTTCGACCACCATGGGGGCCATGGACTCCCTCGAGGCGTCCGCCGGCGGCCTGCTGCTGCAGGTGTTGCCGGAGCTCATGGAAGAGCGGCGCAAGGACCCGAAAGAGGACCTCCTCTCGGTGCTCGTCCATGCCGAGGTCGACGAGGGCGGCAGGTTGCGTCGCCTGACCGACGAGGAGATTTTCGGCTTTGTCATGCTGCTGGCGGCCGCTGGTAGCGAGACCGTTGCGCGCCTGCTCGGGTGGGTGGCGACATTGCTCGATCGTCACCCCGACCAGCGGGCCGAGCTGGTCGGCACGCCGACGTTGATCCCCAACGCGATCGAGGAGTGTCTTCGCTACGAGGCCCCTTCGCCGGTGCAGGGCCGCTGGGTCATGAAGGACGTTGAGGTCCATGGCCAGATCGTGCCGGCGGAATCGAAGATCCTGCTTATCAACGGGTCTGCCAACCGCGACAATCGTCACTTCCCAGATGGCGACCGGTTCGACATTCATCGCAACATCGACCGCCACCTCTCGTTCGGCTACGGAACCCACTTCTGTGTCGGGGCCGCGCTCGCCCGACTTGAGGGTCACGTGGCGCTGCGCGAACTGTTGCAGCGGTTCCCGACGTGGGAGGTCGACTACGGGCGCGCCGAGATGATCCACACTGCGAGCGTCCGCGGTTACTCGAAGCTTCCCATCCTCGTATGAGCGGGGGGGTCGATCAGCGCGACGCCGGACGGTGATATGAACCGGCCTCAGCGGCGCTCAGCGGCTCCGGGCAGGGACGAAGGCATCTCGATCAGACCTCGTCGGCGCTGGAACCGCCAACACCCGCCCTCGCGTACCAGGTCGTCTTGGTGGCGGCCGATCATGCTGAGCACCGGCTGCCCATCCGTCCCCCGAGCCACGACCGTCCACATGACGTCGGACGTCGCCCGGTCGCCGTCGAGGTTGATGACAGGGTTGGTGATGAGGTGCACCAACGAGCCCACCCCGGTGCCGAACGTTCGAGCCATCATGGCCTCGATCTCATTGCGACCCTTCGCGTGCCCCACGGGGCCCATCAAGAGCTCCCCGTTCTCGGCGAACAGTTCTGAATAGGCGGCGAAATCGCCCCTATCCAGATGATGCCCGTAGTCCACGAAGAGCTGCTGGATCTCGATGAGGTCCTCCAACCGACGCAGACGGCCCTCCACGTCCCCTTGTATTCCGACCCCCTGCATCTGTGTCACGCTACCCTCCCCGGTATCCAGGTCCTCGGATAAGAACGAGAGTAGTTGCGCTGGCAGACTCGCCACCACGGTTGGTCGACCGCGGCTGTTTGTTCATCAGCTGCCGCCGCGTTGGTGACCGGGTGACAGTGTTCCAAAGCGCATTGACCGGCGCCGAAAACTGCTTTCTCACTTCTAGTGGCCCCGGTTCGGGAGAATGAACCGTTGAACGGCGTTAGCAAAGCCCTCTTCCTGGTTGGTCGTGGTAACCCTGCGGGCGGCTCGCTGCACCGCGGTGGATGCATTACCCATGGCGATGCTCAATGCCGAGTGAGCGAACATCAACACGTCGTTGGGCATATCGCCGATGGTGGCGATCTGCGAGGTTGGTATCGCGAAGCGTGATGAGAGGAACTTCACGACGTTGCCCTTATTGGCCTCGGGATGGGTGACGTCGAGGTAGTAAGGCTGTGATTGAGCAGCCGTGACGTGATCGCCGAACTGCTCCCTGGCCGCCTGAGTGGCGCTGGCCATGGCACCAAGGTCGTCGCTCACTCCCACGATCTTGGCCACGCCCTCATCCAAACCCGAAAAGGTCTCCACGAGGGTGGGTTGGAATTGGACGGTGGCTGCCTCGTGCTCAACGTGGGGTCCGGCGAGGTCGCGCACGTACCAGTCAGCGCCTCGATAGATCCAGGTGGTGAGGCCGAACGACTCCAGTAACGCCACGGTTGGGCTAACGAATGGCTTCGGCACCACCTTCTGCTCGATCACCGTCATGTCCGGCTCCACAACGAGCCCCCCGTTGAAGGCCGCAATCGGGGTGGTAAGACCGAGAGGCTCAATCAACATCGACATGCCTCGCGGTGGCCGGCCACTGGTGACTGCGAACAACACGCCGGCAGCGCCGAGTTCTCGGACGGCAGCGACACTTCGATCAGTGAGGATCTTTTCCTGGGTCACCAGGGTGCCATCGACATCGGCAACAAAGAGCCGAATCTTGAACGGCGGAATCTGTTACTCCTCTCGGACGGTGCGAACGATGGTCCTCATGAACGACGCGGGGCGTATTGGCGTCAGCGGGACCAGTGCTCGTTGACGAACCGCCTGACCTCGGCGTCGAGCTCGGCGTCCTCTGGCGCCGTGCCGAAGAACCAGCCGTGGGGCGCTGCTTCGAGCACGTGGAGCTCGGCCGGGATGCCCGCTCGGCGCAGGGCGCGGTGGAGCCGCACCGTGTCGGAGAGGAGAACGTCGCGCGTGCCGCTGGCCAGCAGCGTGGGCGGGTACCCGTTCGTGAAGTCGCCATAGATCGGCGACAGGTACGGGTCCCTGAGGTCGTGGCCGCTGCTGTAGAGATCGCGGGCGGCGTCCGTCCTCGACGAAAGGACGGTGTCGACGCCGAAGTTGGTGTACCGCGTGTCGCCCGCGCCGGTGAAGTCCACCGCGGGTGTGAGCAGGACCGCGGCGGCAGGCAGTGGCAGCCCCTCGTCCCTGACCCGCAGGAGCAGTGCCGCGGCGAGGTTGCCGCCGGACGAGCCGCCGCCAACGATGATGTCCTCGGGCTGCCGCTCCGACAGCAGGGCCCGGTAGGCGGCCACGCAGTCGTCGAGGCCGGCCGGGAACGGGTGGTCCGGGGGCATCCGGTAGTCGACCGCCCATGTGCGGCTGCCCACGCGTGCGGCCGCGCCGAGCCCGGTGTGGCGGCAGAGGGCACCTGCGCCCAGGATGAACGCGCCACCGTGAATGTCGAGGAACACCCGCCGGTCGTCCTCGCCGATTCCCTTGGGCGTGATGACGTAGACGGTGACGCCGTCGACCTGGATTTCGTCCAGGGAGGCATCGGCAACCGGCCACCCGGCGATCCTGGCAAGGACGTCCTCGTCCATCAGGGCGATCCTCTTGCGCCACGCATCGAGATCGTCCAGGGGCAGGTCCGGGAACGGCTCACTGGGCCCCCTGGCGAGCATCGCCTGCGCCTGCGGGCTGATGTGGGTGGGCATCGGGATGTCACGAGCCGGTACGTGCAGCACCGGTCCGGTGTCGCTGACGGTCATGGGCGCTCCTTGGTCTGCCGCGGTCGCGGATGGTTCGGTCCGAAGGTCGGGTCGGGTGGGTCCATCGTCACCATGTGCTCTTCCAGTCGCTCACGCACTCTCCCCACGAACACAGGCGCGGAACCTCTGCCACCACGGCCGGCGCGACGACGATCGGCCCTGGAGGTGGATGATCCACCGATGGCTTTCCGAGGGCCTGGCCGGTACGTCTTGATCAAGTCGTAGCCTCCACCAATCAGCAGCGACCAAGGCTCACGCGCTACCGCGTCGCCGCGGCGCTCGAGGCACTCCAGAGCAGCCGGGAGATCATCGCCAGGTCACTGTGGCCACGGCACTCGAGCGGCGACACCGACGGATCACCCGCCGGCAGTCGTAAACTGGTCAATCCCAAGCAAGCATCAGGTCCTTGACGTGGCGCAGCCCTGGGGGGTACTCCAACTGCTCGTGGCCCGGCTTGATGTGATAGTCGGGGATGCGGCGGTGCCACTCACGCAAGGTGATGCGGAGCTCGCGCCGGGCCAGGTGGGAACCGAGGCATCGGTGCACGCCGCCGCCGAATGCGATGTGCGAGTTCTTCTTTCGATCGAAGCGGACGTCAAACGCGTCCGGGCACTCCGCCGGATCGACATTGGCGGCCCCGTAGCTGACCACTACCGCGGTCCCCTCTCGCACCAGCTGGCCATTGGGCAATTCGACGTCTTCGCGGGCGACTCGCGGGACGCCCGCTGGCACCGGCGATTCCCATCGAAGTAGCTCCTCCACGGCGGATGGGATCACCGCCGGGTCGTCCGCGATCTGGCGGCGGTGGTCGGGGTTCCGGGCCAGGAACGCATAGAAACAGGTCAGCGAGTCGCTCACCGTGTCGAGGCCCGCGATCAAGAACAGATAGCAGATGTCGAGGATGTCCTCGTGGCTCAGCTTCTCGCCGTCCATTTCGACGGACAGGAAACGGGAGATGATGTCATTGGCGGGCTCGAACTGGCGCAGCTCGACGAGGCCTGCGAAGTAGTCATAGATCTCCTGGCCGGTTCCGTTCATCACTGCCCGGCGCTTGTCGAGGTCAAGGCGGGCATCGGGGTCCAGCTTCTCGGGATGCAAGATGCCGTCTCGCAGACGGAGGAACATCGGCAGCTCGTCTTCGGGTAGGCCCATGAGGCCTAGGAAGACCGACGTCGGGAACACGTCGGCGAACTCCTCGGAGAAGTTGCATTCTCTCCGGTCGATGAATGTGTCGATGAGGGCGTTGACCCGGCGGGTGATGTCCGCCTCCTGCTCGTCCATCCGCTTTGGTGAGAACAGCGGATCGAGGAGCTTGCGGTAGCTGGCGTGCTGGGGCGGGTCGACGTTCAAAGGGATGAGCGGTCGCACATTGCCCAGGTTCATCTCGACGCGAGACGAGAAAAGTTCGTGGTGCCGAAGGACGAATTCGCTGTTGGCCCTGGAAAAGCTGATCGCGATGTGATCCATGGGTTGAACAAAGCCACCCTGCTCGATGAGCGCCTTGTAGTTCGGCTGGGGGGCGGCGAGATCCAGCATCGCCTGCATCCCGAGCTGCGAACGGGAGTTTTCCTCTGCGCCAGCGTCGGGATTGGTGTCGCTCATCGGTCCCCTCGTTCGCTCGGTGGACGAAGCGTACAGAACTGTACCCCGCGGTAACACGAAATCGAGGCGTCGCCAGGCTACGTCCCGCCTATCCCCGCTCCTTCGATCCCGAGTCGGCCACACAACCTGCCCGACCGTGATCACGCGGACGTCGCAGGACCAAGGGACCACAAGGGCCAGCGCACTAGCTGATCGACCACTACTGGCGGATAGCCTGACGCCGTGAGTCCGGTCAAGGACCCGACGCAGCGTCAGCGCGTCGGGGAACCGCACAGCGCAGCGCAAGACTCCCCCACCAAGCTCCACATCCCAAGTTGGAAAGGAACCTGCTCCGCATGCCCACCGCCTTAGTCACAGGAGCGAGTCGCGGTATCGGAAAGGCCATTTCTGTGCACCTGGCAGCGGCGGGCTTCGATGTCGCGATCACCGCCCGGACCGGGTCAGAGGGCGAGGGGCGTGAGCACTCCTCCACACTCAGTCGTTCCGACACGACTCCGCTGCCCGGATCGCTCTCGACGACGGCCCAACTCGTGGAAGAGGCCGGTGCGCGGGCGCTCATCGTGCCGGCCGATCTCACCGATCGCGCGTCGGTAGTCGCTGCAGCAGACGCCGTCGTCGCCGAGTGGGGGCCGGTAGATGTCCTGGTGAACAACGGGAGGTATATCGGACCCGGCCACATGGATCACCTGGTGGACACCCCCCTCGAACTACTGGACCTCCACCTGGAAGCCAATGTGATGGCGCCGTTGGCGCTGACCAAGCAGCTGCTGGCCGGCATGCTCGATCGTGGTTCGGGGGTCATCGTCAATATCACCTCGGGCGCGGCCTACCACGACCCGCCGGCCGCCGCCGGAGAGGGTGGGTGGGGCCTCGGGTATGCCATCAGCAAAGGGGCGCTGCACCGAATTGCCGGAATCTTGGCGCTGGAGCTCGGTCAACGGGGGATTCGCGCGTACAACGTCCAACCTGGATTCATCGCGACCGAACGGATGATCCAAGACATGGGCAACTTCGGATTCGACGCATCGGCCGGCGCGCCGCCAGATGTCGTCGGTGCGGTCGTCACCTGGCTGGTGACAGACCCCGTAGCTTTTGAGCCGAACGGCCGAAACATCGAGGCCCAAGACGTGTGCCGGGAACTGCACCTGCTGCCCGGCTGGCCGGCCTGACCCTGGTCGGCCGATGGTGCTGGAGAAGTTCACCGACAACGAGGGCGTCAAGATCCGCTATCTCGACAACGATCCGACCCATCCGGTCGGTCTCCCGATCCTCTTCGCGACCGGGATCGTCGATTTCGCCGATGACTACGTCGAGACGCTGGAGTTCTTCGCCGACCGCCGGGTTCTGGTGGCGGACCTACGAGGCCGTGGCGGTAGCGACGCGCCACCCAGCGGCTACTCGGTCCTCGAGCAAGCCGGGGACCTGAGGTCGGTGTTGGAGGCCAACGACATCGGCCCATTTCACCTGATGACATTCTCGCGGGGGACGACTCCTGGCCTCGCGCTGGCGTTCCAACTCTCCGATCGCGTCCGGACTGTCTCGATCGGCGACTACCTTCCGGCTGAAGTCGCGCTCCCCTCCGAGTTCACCGAGCAGATGTGGACGGCTCGATGGCGGGGTCGTCCGAACTCGACCCGCGTGCGCCGCCACGTACTGGCAGGCATTCAAACCGCATCGCGGTCGCGCGAGTTCTGGAGCGAGCTGGCCGCCCTCGACGTGCCAGTGCTGGTGGGTCGGGGATCCCAGGGCGGGGTCATCGATGACGGACGTGCAGCCACGTACCGCAATTCGGTGCCTGGCGCCGAGATCGTCACCATTCCCGGTTCCGGCCACGATCTGTTTCGGCCGTCCCGTACCGCCTACCCGAGTGCTGTGCTCGAGTTCATCTCCCGGCGGAGTCCCGGTAACTGACGCCGGTCGGTGCCGCGCCGCGGGCTCGTGCCAGACGCGGACCCACGTGACCTCGGTCGGGTGTGCAACAGATAGCGGCATTCACCCACTCTTGGACCCGGATCTTGGCTACACGTGGTAGCCGTGGTCGGCCAGGACCTCGAGCTCGCCGGCCTCGGCCAACAGCCCGATCTCTTCGTCGCTGAGACCGCCCCGGGCAGCGATGAGGTCGGGTCGGCGTTCGAGCGTGCGCACGAGGGCGCGGGCCCGCCGCCAACGGGCGACCCGCCCGTGGTCCCCCGACCCGAGCACCTCGGGCACCGCCCAGCCCCGGAAGACCGCCGGCCTCGTGTACTGCGGGTACTCCAAGAGCCCGTCGGCGAAGCTCTCGTCCTCGGGCGACTGGGCGTTGCCGAGCACACCGGGGACGAGTCGCGCCACGGCCTCCAAGACGACCAGGGCGGCGACCTCGCCGCCCGAGAGCACCACATCGCCGATCGACAGCTCGCCGTCGACCAGGTGGTCGGCCACCCGCTGGTCGACCCCCTCGTAGCGGCCGCACAGGAGCGAGAAGCCCCCCGCCAGGCCGGCCAGCTCCCGGGCGGCCGCCTGGTCGAACCGCCGGCCGGCCGGAGAGAGGAGGAACAGCGGCCGGGGCAGCCCCTCTTCGGCCTCGACGGCCTCGACCGCCGCGAACAGCGGCTCGGCCATGAGCACCATCCCGGCGCCACCGCCGAACGGCGCGTCGTCGACCGAGCGGCGGGGGTCCCCGGCGCCCGACCGCAGGTCGCGGACGCGCAGGTCGAGTCGCTGCTCGGCCAGGGCCCGACCGAGCAGGCTGCCCCGGCTGAACCCCTCGATCAGCTCGGGGAAGATCGTGAACACGTCGACGCGCACCTCAGTCGACCAGACCGTCGGGCACGTCGACCACCACGGCCTCGTTGGGCCGGTGCTCGACGACGAAGCGGACCGGGACGAGCGCGCCCCCGGTCAGCACCAAGAGATCGCTGGCCGGGTTGGGTTCGACGTCCTCCACGCGCCCCAAGGCCCGGCCGTCGGTCGTGCGGACCTCGGCCCCCAGCAGCTCGTGCACCCAGAGGGCGCCCGCCACCTCGATCGGTTCGGCGAAGAGCACGGTCCCGCGGAGCGCCTCGGCCGCCGCCAGGCCGTCCACCCCGGCGAAGCGCACCACGTAGCGCTGCCCGTGGCGCCGCGACGACGCCACCCGCACCACCCCGCCGTCGGTCACGAGCTCGGTGCCCGGGAAGAGACGGGTGGGCTGGTCGCTCCACAGGTCGACGACCGTCTCGCCGGCCAGGCCGTGGGGCTTGACGATCCGGCCCACCGAGAGCAGGCGCTCTCCCCCGGCCGCCGGCGGTGGGGCGTCGGTCACCGACGCCGGGCGTTCGAGCTCAGTCGTCGACGATGTCGACGCTGGTCTGGACGCCGTCGTGGGCGCCCGCCGCACCCACCAGCGCGCGGATCGCCTGCGCGGTGCGCCCGCGCCGGCCGATCACCCGGCCCATGTCCTCGGGCGCCACGTGGAGCCGCAGCCGGACGCTGCCCCGCCGCTCCTCGGTCTGGACCACGACGGCGTCGGGCTCGTCGGAGAGGGCCTTCGCGATGTAGGTGAGCACCGAGGTCGGGGTGGAACCCTCGCTGCGGTTCCCCGCCATGTCGTCGTAGGAGGCCTCCGAGGAGACGGCGTTCACGTCACCGTCCTCGTAGACGTCCTCCTCTTCGACGTCGTCTTCGTCGTCGAACTCGTCGTCTTGGTCGTCGGCGATCGTGTTGACGTCGCCCGACTCGTACTCGCCGGTCGTCACTTGGCCCTCGCCTCGCTGAAGGCGTCCCAGGCACCCGAGGCCTTGAGCAGCCGCTCCACCCGGTCCGTCGGCCGCGCGCCCTGGACCAGCCACCGCACGGCCTTGTCGTTGTCGATCTTGACCACGGCCTCGGGCTCGGCACGCGAGACGCCCCGCGGCGCGTAGGTGCCCAGGATCTCGAGGAACCGGCCGTCGCGCGGCGAGCGGCTGTCGGCCGCCACGACCCGGTAGGTCGGCTGCTTCTTCTTGCCCATCCGCACCAGGCGGAGCTTCACTGCCACCGAATCGTTCCCCTCGTGGTTGTGTCGTCGGGGGCCGGCGCCGTCCGCCTGGCCCGAAGTGTCCGGGGCCCGAGCCGCCGGCCGGTTCCGCCGGGTCAGAGGTCGCTCCGCGGGCCCGATGGAGCGCGCCCACCATTCTTCCAGATCCGGGCGGCGGGGGGCCCATCCCGCCCGGCCGGGGGTGCCGGTCGCCTCAGCGTGCCTTGGGAGGGGTGACCCGGCCGCCCTTCTTCTTCTTGTTCCGCTGGCCCGCCGGGGGTACCCGCCCGGGGCGGCTGGGCGGGTCGAGCCGCGGCTGGCCCGAACCCTCACCCGACCCCACGCCGCGCAGCAGCTCGGAGAGTTCGCCGCCCGCCCCCGGGTCGCCCAGGGCGGGGAGGCCACCGCCGGGGCCGCCCAGCCGGCCGCCGAGCAGGCCCGAGAGGCGCCCCATGCCGCCGGGCGCCCCGGGCCCGCCGGCGCCGCGCATGAGCTTCTGCATCTCCTTGAACTGCTTCAGCAGCTGGTTCACGTCCTGGGTGCTGGTGCCGCTCCCCCGGGCGATCCGCAGACGGCGCGACCCGTCGATGATCGCCGGCTCGACTCGCTCGGCCGGCGTCATCGAGCGAACGATGGCCTCGACCCGGTTGACCTCGCGGTCGTCGATCTGGTCGGCCGCGGCGCGCACGTCCTTCGACATCCCCGGCAGCAGCTTCATGATCCCGCCCAGCGAGCCGAGCTTCTTCACCTGCTGGAGCTGCTCCACCAAGTCCTCGAGGGTGAAGCGTCCCGAGAGCAGCCGGCTGGCCGAGCGGGCGACCACCTCCTCGTCCATCGTGCGCTCGGCCTGCTCGATGAGGCTGAGCACGTCCCCCATCCCGAGGATCCGGTCCGCCATGCGGTCCGGATGGAACAGGTCGAAGTCGCCCAGCTTCTCGCCGGTCGAGGCGAAGACGATCGGGCGGCCGACCACCTCTTTCACCGACAACGCGGCGCCGCCCCGCGCGTCGCCGTCGAGCTTGGTGACGATCACCCCGTCGAGCTCGAGGGTGGCATGGAACGCGGACGCCGTCGCCACCGCGTCCTGCCCGGTCATGGCGTCGACGACGAGGAACGTGTAGTGCGGCTCGACCGCACGCGAGATGTCCCGCACCTCGCGCATGAGCGCCTCGTCGATGGCCAGGCGGCCCGCGGTGTCGACGATGCAGACGTCGCGCCCCAGTCGCCGGGCCTCGGCCAGACCGGCCCGGGCCACGCGCACCGGATCGCTCGGCTCGCTGAAGACGGTGACGCCGGCCTGCGCGCCGAGCACCCGCAACTGCTCGACCGCCGCGGGTCGCTGGAGGTCGGCACCGACCAGCATCGGGTGGCGGCCCTGCTGCTTCCACCACTGGGCCAACTTGGCCGCGGTGGTGGTCTTGCCCGAGCCCTGGAGGCCGGCCAACAGCACGACCGTCGGCGGACGCGAGGCGTAGGTCAGGCGGAGGGCCTCACCGCCCAGCACCCGGACCAGTTCCTCGTGAACCGCCTTGATGACCTGTTGGCCGGGGGTCAGGCTCTTGGAGAGCGCCGCCCCCACGCACCGGGCCCGCACGGCCTCGGTGAAGCCGCGCACGACGCCCTGCTCGACGTCCGCCTCGAGCAGGGCCGTCGAGATGTCGGCGAGCGCCTCGTCGAGGTCCGCCTCGGAGAGCCGGCCCCGCCCCCGCAGGCGGCCGGCGATCCGCTCGAGCCGGTCCGAGAGCGCGTCGAACATGGAGCGGTCAGGCTACCGGGCTCACGCGCCGAGGAGCGCATCGACGAAGGCGTCCGGCTCGAATGCGAGGAGGTCCTCCGGTCCCTCGCCCACGCCGACCAGCTTGACCGGCAGGCCGAGCACGCGCTGGACCGCCAACACCACGCCCCCCTTGGCCGTCCCGTCGAGCTTGGTGAGCACGATGCCGGTGACGCCGACGGCCGCCGCGAACTCCCGGGCCTGGACCACCCCGTTCTGCCCGGTCGTGGCGTCGAGCACGAGGAGGACCTCGGACACGGCACCGGGCGGGCGGTCGGCGATCCGGCGGATCTTCTTCAATTCCTCGACCAGGTTGACCCGGTTGTGGAAGCGACCGGCGGTGTCCGCCAGCACGAGGTCGTTCCCCCGGGCCGCCGCGCGCTGGATGGCGTCGAAGACGACCGCGCTCGGGTCACCGCCCTCGGCCCCCGACACGATGTCGGCGCCGCTGCGCTCCGCCCACAACCGCAGCTGCTCGCCGGCGGCCGCCCGGAAGGTGTCCCCGGCCGCCAGCAGGACGGAGCGGCCGGCGGCCATCTGCTGGCGGGCCACCTTGCCGATCGTGGTGGTCTTGCCGACCCCGTTCACGCCGACGAACAGCCAGACGTTGGTCACGCCGGGCTCGGTCAAGAGGTGCAGGGTGCGGTCGCCCTGCCCCAAGAGCTCGAGCAACTCGGCCCGCAGGGCGTCGAGCAGGCCCGGCCCCGAGGCCCGGCGTCCGAGCCGTTCGCGCAGCGTGGCCAGCACCAGGTCGGTCGTCTCCACCCCCACATCGGCGCCGAGCAACGTCTCTCGCAGCTCGCCCAGCCCGGTCGTGTCGAGGTCGGTCTGCCGGCGCAGCGCCCGCAGGGAGGAGAACGCGCCCCGGGTCTTGCCGAGCCCGTCGTGCCAGCCCGCGGGCCGCACTTCGACGACGGCCCCCGCCGGTGCGGCCGCCTCGACCGGGCGCGACGGCTCGACCTCGAACGGGTGCTCGGGGCTCTCGGTGGCCTCGAAGCTCGGGGGTCGGTGCCGGGTTCGCACGACCACCGCGGTCACGACCCCGAGCGCCACCACGACGGAGATGACGATCCACGCGACGACCACGGCCGACCGAGCCTACC
>Ga0209415_10004745_pt1 | contig 24821 bp, 25 predicted proteins | sample PeaSoiSIISIP2007_FD_187696 | JGI IMG/M metagenome (GOLD analysis project Ga0209415, IMG submission 187696) | Peat soil microbial communities from Weissenstadt, Germany - SII-SIP-2007 (SPAdes) (version 2) | ecosystem: Environmental > Terrestrial > Soil > Wetlands > Peat | place: Germany... | reverse complement strand
ACCATCGGACGCGGCGGCGCAGCCCCCAGGCCCCAGCCCGCACACGACGAGCAAAACTGGGACGAGTTCTAGGCCGAGCGCATGACCGACATCGGCTCCCCTCAACCCGCGCTGCTGCAGCTGCCCGCCAGCCTCGACCTTGCGGCGGCATCTCCCCTGGCGATCCAGCTGCTGGGCCTGCGCGGCCAATCCCTGCGCCTGGACGCCGGTGAGGTCCGCCGCCTCGGAGGGCAGTGCCTTCAAGTGCTACTGGCCGCCAGAGAAACCTGGGCCTCCGACGGCCAGTCGTTCGCCATCGCCAATTCAACGGCGGAGTTCGCTGAGTGCCTCGCGCTGATGGGCGCGTCCGACCTCGTCGACGCCGCTTCGCACTGAGGACGCCAGCCATGAGCTTGACCATTCTCACAGTCGACGACTCCCGCACCATCCGCGAGATGCTGCGCCTGGCGCTTGCCGACGCCGGCTTCCGCGTGCTGCAGGCCGAGGACGGCGTTCACGGGCTCGAAGTGCTCGAGTCGTCGGCGCCGGATGTAATCGTCACCGACATCAACATGCCACGCATGGACGGGTTCGGCTTCATCGAGGAGGTGCGGGGCGACCCGCGCCACCGGGTGACGCCGATCCTCGTGCTCACGACCGAGAGCGACGGGGCCAAGAAGAACCGGGCGCGCATGGCCGGCGCCACTGGCTGGATCGTCAAGCCCTTCAATCCGGTGACGCTGGTGGATGCGATCCGCCGCGTCGCCGCTTGATCCGACCGACACAAGGACCGCGCACCGTGGACCAACTGGCCGCCATCCGCGAAACCTTCTTCCAGGAGTGCGAAGAGCAGCTTGCCGAGCTGGAATCCGGGCTCCTGGCCATGGAGGCCGGGGCGACCGACTCCGAGACCATCAACGCCGTGTTCCGGGCGGTGCACTCGATCAAGGGCGGGGCGGGCGCCTTCGGCCTCGACGAGCTGGTGCGGTTCGCGCACGGGTTCGAAACCGTGCTCGACGAGGTCAGAGCCGGGCGGCTGGAGCCGACGCCGGACGCGCTGAAGGTGTTGCTGCGCGCCGCCGACGTGCTGGCCGATCTGGTGTGCTCGGCGCGCGACGGCGGTGGTTCCGTCGAGACCGAGACCTCCGCGGCCGAGCTGAGCCAGCTCCTGGGCGGCGAAGCCGGCGACGCGGCTGCGGAGGATGACTGGGGCGACTTCGAGTTCCAGCCCCTGGGCGCCGGCCAGACGGCCGCGGCGCCCTCCGCCAAGGCCTGGCGCGTGACGTTCCGCCCCCGCGCCGACCTCTACGCGAAGGCCAACGAGAGCGCCCTGTTGCTGCGCGAGCTGCGCCGGCTTGGCGAGATCGAAGTCAGCCTCGACGCGTCGAACCTGCCTTCCCTGGCCGAGCTCGATCCCGAGGCCGCCTATCTGGCGTGGACCGTCATTCTCACCACCGAACGCGAGCAGTCGGCCATCGTGGAGGTGTTCGACTTCGTCGATGGCGACTGCGACCTTTCGATTGAGGAGATTGCCGAAGACCACGCCGAGTCGCCTATCGCGCCGACCGATGTCGGCGACCTGGACATTGCCGCGCTGATCGCCAAGGCGCAGTCGGCCGCGCCGGACCCTGGGCCGGAGGCGCCGCCCACTCGAGACGCGCCCGCGGCGCGCGCTCCGGAGCCGATGACCCACGCCGCCGCGGGGGCGACCATCCGCGTCGACCTGGAGCGGGTCGATCGTCTGATCGACCTGGTCGGCGAGTTGGTCATCAACCAGGCCATGCTGTCCCAGCGGGTGCTCGAGGCCGGCATCGCCCGCGCCTCCGGCGTGGCCGTGGGTCTCGACGAGCTCGAGCAGCTCACCCGCGAGATCCAGGATAGCGTGATGGCCATCCGCGCCCAGCCGGTGAAGTCGGTGTTTCAACGGATGCCGCGCCTGGCGCGCGAAGTCGCCGCCCTCACCGGCAAGCAGGTGCGGCTGGTCACCGAGGGCGAGGCCACCGAGGTCGACAAGACCGTCATCGAGCGGCTTACGGACCCGCTGACGCACATGATCCGCAACGCGATCGACCACGGGCTCGAGAGCCCGGAACGGCGGGAGGCGGCCGGCAAGCCGGCGGAAGGCGTCGTGCGCCTGAGCGCCGCCCACCGCTCCGGCCGCATCGTCATCGAAGTCGCCGACGACGGCGCCGGCATCAACCGTGAACGGGTCAAGCAGATCGCCGCCGAGCGCGGGTTGATTGCGGCGGACGCGGTCCTCAGCGACGAGGAAACCGACAACCTGATCTTCATGGCCGGCTTCTCGACCGCCAGCGAGGTCTCCGACATCTCCGGCCGCGGGGTCGGCATGGACGTCGTCCGTCGCTCGATCCAGGCGCTCGGCGGGCGTATCTCGATCGCGTCGCGCCCTGGCAAGGGCTCGACCTTCACCATGAGCCTGCCCCTGACCCTCGCGGTGCTCGACGGCATGGTGGTGACCGTCGCCGGCCAGACCCTGGTCGCGCCGCTGACGGCGATCGTCGAGACCCTTCAGCCCAAAGCCGCCGACGTGCACAGCCTGGGTGGCGATGCGCGCGTGATCGCGGTGCGCGACAGCTACGTGCCGCTGATCGACGTGGGCCAGGCGCTCGGCTATCGCGCCGCGCCGCTCGACGCAGCCTGCGGCGTCGCCCTGCTGATCGAGAGCGAGGGGGGGGCGCGGGCCGCCCTGCTCGCCGATGAGATCCAGGGGCAGCGCCAGGTGGTGATCAAGAGCCTGGAGGCCAACTACCGGCAGGTGCCGGGCGTGGCGGCCGCCACCATCCTTGGCGACGGCCGCGTCGCCCTGATCCTCGACATCGACACCATCGTCGCGGTCTCCCGCGGCGCGGACTTGGCGCGCTCGGAACGGCGCAGAGCCACAGCGGCAGGATAAGACCCATGAGCGAACTCCACAACGGCGGCGCGGCCCGCGAGCTGATCTCCTTTCGCGTCGGCGCGCAGGAATTCTGCGTCGACATCATGGCCGTGCGCGAAATCCGCGGTTGGACGGCGGCGACCGCGCTGCCGCAGTCACCGTCTTACGTGCGCGGCGTGATCAATCTGCGTGGCGCGGTGCTTCCGATCGTCGACCTGGCGGCGCGCCTTGGCTTCGCCAGCGCCGAGACCACCGCCCGCCACGTGATCATCGTGGCGCAGATCGGCGCCCAGCAGGTCGGCCTGCTCGTCGACGCCGTGTCCGATATCCTGACGGTCACCGACGCGATGGTGCAACCCACGCCGGAAGTGGCGTCCGACACGGCCAAGGCGTTTGTGCGCGGTCTCATCGCCCTCGAAGGGCGGATGATCAGCCTGATCGGGCTCGACCATGTCTTGCCCGACGACGAGCTCGAAGCGGCATGACCGCGCTCGCCCGCCGACCCAAGCCGGCCGAACGCAGCATTGTCGAGGGAGAGTTTCCTTTCACCGACGATGACTTCAGCCGCATCGCCGCCATACTGCATGGCGAGGCCGGCATCGCCTTGCCGGAGAGCAAGGCGACGCTGGCTTACTCGCGGCTGGCCAAGCGGCTGCGCGCGCTGGGCCTTGCGAGTTTCAAGGACTATTGCGCGCTCGTCGCCAGCGCCTCCGGCGTCAGCGAGCGGCAGAAGATGGTGGCTGCGCTGACCACCAACGTGACCCGCTTCTTTCGCGAACCGCACCATTTCGAACACCTGCGCGAGCGCGTTCTGCCGCCGCTGTTGGCGGCGGCGCGGCATGGCGCCGCGGTGCGGCTGTGGTCGGCGGGCTGCTCGAGCGGCCAGGAGCCGTTCTCCGCGGCGATGACCATCCTCGATCTGGCCCCGGACGCGGCCGAGCTCGATATCAAGATCCTGGCCACCGACATCGACCCGAATATGGTCGAGCAAGGGCGTCAGGGCGTCTATCCGGGACGGGCGACGCAAGAAGCGCCGGCCCCATTTCGTCATCGGTGGTTCAAAGCGCAGGGACCTGGGCGCGATCAAGTCTGCGTCGCCGACGAGGTGCGTGCGCTCGTCGCCTTCCGCGAACTCAACCTCATCGGCCCCTGGCCGATGAAGGGCCGGTTCGATGCGATCTTCTGCCGCAACGTGGTGATCTACTTCGAGGAGGATACCCAGGCCCGAGTCTGGAACCGCTTCGCGCCGATGCTGGCGCCGAACGGTGCGCTCTACATCGGCCATTCGGAGCGGGTCACCGGTCCGGCCGCGGGCCAACTCACCCCTGACGGCATCACGACTTACCGGCCGAGGCCCGGAGCGTCGTCATGATCCGTGCACTGATTGTCGACGATTCCGCCACGATGCGCTCGCTGATCGCGAGCATCCTCGCGCGCGACCCAGAGATCGAAGTGGTGGGGCAGGCCGCCGACCCGCTCGAAGCGCGCGCCGCCATCAAGACGCTCAATCCCGACGTCATCACCCTCGATGTCGAAATGCCGAACATGAACGGTCTGGAGTTTCTGGAGAAACTCATGCGGCTGCGGCCGATGCCGGTGGTGATGGTTTCGACCCTCACGCTGCGAGGCGCGGAGGCGAGCCTGACGGCGCTGGAGCTCGGCGCGGTCGACTGCGTGGGCAAGCCGAGCACGGCCGGCGCCGGCGCGTTCGACACCTTGGCCGACAAGGTCAAGGCCGCGGCCGGCGCCCGTGTGCGCCCGCTGCGATCGGCGCCAGCGCAGCCGCGCGCCATGGACGATGCGGCCTACGCGCCGGATGCGTCAGTGGTGGCCATCGGCTCCTCAACCGGCGGCGTCGAGGCGCTGATGGACGTCGTCGGCAATCTGCCGGCTAACTGCCCGCCGGTGGTGGTCACCCAGCACATGCCCGCCACCTTCACGCGCAGCTTCGCCGAGCGGCTGAATCGCGCCAGTCGCGCCGAGGTCTCCGAAGCTGTTGATGGCGCTCCACTGGCAGCCGGCAAAGTCTATCTGGCCCCGGGCGGCGACACGCACATGACCATCGGCGGTGGGCGTTGCCGCATCGCGTCCGGCGATCTTGTCAACGGCCACTGCCCGTCCGTCGACGTTCTGTTCCACTCGGTGGCGCGGACAGCGGGGGCCCATTCGCTCGGCGTCATCCTCACCGGCATGGGCCGTGACGGCGCCCAGGGACTGCTCGCCATCCGCAACGCCGGCGGCCGCACGCTCGGCCAGGACGAGGCCACCAGCGTGGTCTACGGCATGCCCAAGGCGGCGTTCGAACTGAACGCCGTCCAGCGCCAACTGTCGCTCGAGAAGATCGGCGGCGAAATCCTCAATCTCACCAACGCCCATCGAAGGGGGGAGCATTAATGCCCGCCGCCGCCTCCATTTCAGTCCTGATCGTCGACGATCAGCAGACGATCCGCTCCCTGGTCCGCACGGGCCTGCAGCAGCTCGGTTTCTCGAACCTGCTGGAGGCCCCGGACGGCGAAGAGGGCCTGCGCACCATGCTGACAAAGCCGGCCCAGCTGGTCATTTCCGACTTCAACATGCCGAAGCTCGATGGCCTGGGGCTGCTGCGCGCCGTTCGCGCTCATCCGCCGATCAGCCAGGTCGCCTTCATCATGCTGACGGGTCGCGCCGACCGCGAGCTGGTGCAACGCGCCGTCCAGTTTGGGGTCAACAACTACCTGGTCAAGCCGTTCACGGTCGGCACGCTGAAAGAGAAGATCGAGGCGGTCTTCGGAACGCTCACATGAGTGCGGCCGGCGTCCTCGCGGCGGTCGGCGCCGAGCCGCGGAAGGTTCATGTGACGCAAGGCGAGTTCGTCGTCACCACCGACCCCGCAGTGGTCTTGACGACCATCCTTGGCTCGTGCGTGGCCGGCTGCCTGCGCGACCCGGTGGCCGGCGTCGGCGGCATGAACCACTTCCTTCTGCCCGAAGGCCACGGCGGCGCGGGCGATGGCCTGCGCTATGGCGTGCAGTCGATGGAGCTGTTGATCAACGGCCTGCTGAAATACGGGGCCCGGCGCGATCGGCTGGAAGCCAAACTGTTCGGCGGCGGACGGCTGTTGGATGGCCTGACCGATGTCGGCCAGCAGAACGCCGCATTCGCCGAGCGGTTCATGCGGGCGGAGGGGGTTCGCGTTGTCGGCGCGAGCCTGCGAGGCGATCACGCCCGGCGCGTGCAGTACTGGCCGGTCAGCGGCCGCGCACGCCAGGTCCTGATCGCCCGCGCCGATGGCGGCGTCTTCACCAGAGAGCGCGAACAGACTTTGCCGCCGACCGAGGTCTCGGGCGGGGTGGAGCTTTTCTGATGCCGCCGTCGCACGCGCATCGTCCTCTCACCGAGGCGTTGGGGCTGGTGGCTATGGAGCTGGCCGATCTGGTGCGCCTGGCGGACCAGCTGGAGATGGCGATCGCCAGCTTGGCGCGGCGCGTCTGCGCCAGCGACCCTCAGGCCATCGCCGACTGCCAGGTCGCCGACCTTCTGGCCCAGCGCTTGGCCGGCGTCTCCGGCTTCTTCGGCGGCCTGGCCGCCAGCACGCCTCAAGACGTGTGTGTGGACCTCACCCGCGCAATGACGCTGCTGACCCTTGGCGAGCAGGCGCGGCGTTTTGCCGGGCCGTCGGCCCAGGCTGAACCGCCGAGCGAAGTCGGCGCAACTCTGTTCTTCGCCGACGAAGCATGAGCCCTTCGAGTCTACGCCCTGGGGAACGTGTCAACTTGGCGAACGCCGAGGTGCTGCTGCTCGACGGCCAAAAGGAAGGGCTCGACCTCCTCATCGAGATGTTCGCCGGCTTTGGTGTCCATACGCCGAGAGCCGCCAGCACCGCTGAGGAGGCCAAGACCTTGACGCGCGACCGCGAGATCAATCTCTTCGTGGTCGATAGCGCCCTAGGCGACACCGACGGCTATCAGTTCATTCGCTGGTTGCGGCGTTCGGGCGTAACCCCGAACTGCTTCGCACCGGCGCTGCTGTTGATCGGTCACACCAAGCGGTCCCAAGTGCTGAAGGCGCGCGACTGCGGCGCGAACTTCGTGGTCAGCAAGCCCATCACGCCTTTGGTCATGCTGCAGCGGATCATCTGGACCACGAAGGAGAACCGCGCCTTCGTTGAATCGCCTGGCTATTGCGGCCCCGATCGCCGCTTTCGGGCCCTGGGGCCGCCGGTGGGCGAGAAGGGGCGTCGCAGCGGCGACCTTCCCCCGGAGGTCGGCAAGGCGACGGAACCTAATCTCGATCAGAGCGACATCGACGCGCTATTCGGCGCCAGGAAGGCAGGCTGATGGCCCAGGCAAAACTGTTTCAGGTCGAAAACCGTCTGGCGGTCGCAATGCGGCGGCCGGGGGGCCGGTCGATCGCCGATCTCCTGCGCAACGCCGAGCAGCGCGTGTCGGCCTTGCGTGAAACCTGCGTGATTTCGTTAGGGCGCCAGGTCGAACGTATGCGCGGACTCTCCGCGGCCGCGCGCCGGGGACAGGAGCCGAGCGCCCTAGATGACCTCTACGCCGCGGCCAACGGGGTCTTCTCCATCGCCGCCGCTTTCGAGCTGAAACACGTGGCCGAGGCGGCCTACGAGCTGTGCGACCTCGCCGACCATTTCCGCGAGACCGGGGATGTGGTCTGGCCGGCCATCGACGTCTATGTCGACGGTCTGAGACTGCTCCTGGCCGAGCCGACTGACTCCGACGCCGGCGTCGCAATTCAGGCCGGCCTGCGGCGCGTTCGCAGCCGATTCCTGCATGAGGCGCCGAGAGCGGCGCGTTAATTCCCACTTTTAGCAGAACCTTAAGGCTCTCGCGGCATGGTCTGACCTGGCCGGCGGGGCAAGGGCGTAGCCGTCCCGCGATCCCGAGCAAGCCGGCGAAACCTGGAATCTGACAGACTCGAACAGATGTCGCCGACCGAGCTCAGACCTGTGTTCATGGCGGCAGACAGCGAAGCCGCGCGTGTCGAAGCGCTACGGGCGCTTAACCTTCTGGGCACGCCGCCCGAACGCTGCTTCGACCAGATCGCACTCCTGGCGCAAGCCGCCGCCGGCGTGCCGGTGGCCATGGTCTCGTTCGTCGGCGACGACAATCAGTGGTTCAAGGCGAAGGTCGGCATGTCGCTGCGGAAGAACCGCATGCACCGTTCTGCTTTCGCCCTGCACGTGCTTCGCGAGGCCGAAGTGCTCTGGGTCGAAGACGCGAGTCAGGACGAACGGTTCTACGACAACCCCTTGGTTTGCGGGCGGCCCTGGATCCGGTTCTATGCGGGCGCGCCGATCCGGCTGGAAACCGGTGAGGCGATCGGCTCGGTCTCGGTCATCGCGGACAAGCCGCGGAGGTTCGAGGCGGCGCTTGCGCGGCAACTGCGGGGTCTGGCCGATCTGGCCGGCGATGAGTGCACGCTGCGCGCCTCGCTGCGGGAGCTGAGCAAGGCCCGCGCGGAAGCGGAAGACGCACGGCAGGTCAAAAGCGCGTTCCTCACCAACATGAACCACGAACTGCGCACGCCGATGAACGGCGTGATCGCCGCCGCCGACATGCTTCGCACAGGCCCGTTGACCCGTGAACAGAATGAGCTGGTCGATATCGTCTCCGGCTCGGCTCAGAACCTCTGCGCCGTGCTCGATGATGTCCTGCAGCTGTCGAGCCACGCCGCCGAGGGCGCCCAGTGTCCGCTGGCGCCGTTCAATGCGGCCGAGGTCGCGCGGCAGGCGCTCGGCTTCTACGAAGGCGCGGCGCGGGCCAAGGGGCTGGAAGTGATCGTCGACCTGGACAAGGTCGATCGTCGGTTCATCGGCCAGCCGGCCAGCCTGCGCCAGATCCTAAGGGCGCTGGTTTCGAACGGCGTAAAGTTCACCAGCTCCGGTCGCGTCTCGCTGCGAGGCGAGGTCCGACCTGCGGGCAAGCGCAGAGCGGTATCGTTCACCGTCGAGGACACTGGAATTGGTTTTGGGCCGGAGGTTCAGGCCCGTCTGTTTGAGCCATTCGAAACAGGCGACGGTTCTTTGACGCGCCGCCACGGCGGTCTGGGGGCCGGCCTCGCGATCGCGCACGCGCTGATTCAGCGTCTGGGCGGCCGGCTGGAGGTCGCTTCAACGCCGGGCAAAGGCTCGGTCTTTCGCTTCACGGTCCGGCTGACGCCCGCGCCAGCCGAGCCCGACGCGAAACCTGCGACCTTGCCCGCCGCCGGCTGCGGCGCGCGAACGCCGCGTGTCCTCGTCGCCGAGGATCATCCAACCAATCGGCGGATCCTGGAACTGATCCTGGGCGCTGCCGGCGTCGAGGCGCAGTTCGTCGAAAACGGCGCGCTGGCGGTCGAGGCTGTGCGCCAGGCGGACTTCGACATCGTGCTTATGGACATGCAGATGCCGGTGATGGATGGCCTCACGGCGATCGGCCAGATCAGGCGGTTGCAGGCCGAGCGCGGCGGCGCGCTGACGCCGATCTGCACACTTACCGCGCACGCTATGCCCGAGCACGAGGATGCCGCGTTCAGGTCGGGCGCTCAGGCCCACCTGACCAAGCCGGTGGCGGCGGCCGATTTGCTGGAATGCGTGGCCAGGCTGACCGGCTGGACACCCGAGGCCTAGCCGAACGGGCCTGCGCAGTCGTCGTTGAAGTCACAGTGACGCCCTTGCGTGTGCTGCCTTGGGCGGTGGCGCGTAAGCGAAAAGCCAGGGTCGGCTTAGGCCCGACGCCTGATCAGGTCTTCATCGTCCTCGATCAGGGCGGCCTTCTGCACCAACGCTCGCTCCATAGCCTCACAGAGCCGCTCGTGAGCCGGCGTGGCCAAGTCCAGCTGCTGGCTCGTCCGCGCCACGAACGCCTCTGAGTCCCAACCGCCGGACAGTTCGTCAGCCGCCATCGCGTCTTTGGAGGCCAGCGCCTGAGCGATCGCCTGACGCGCTTCGGCAGATGTCGCCGCCAGACCCGCGAGGCATGCGCGGGCCAGGGCGTTGGCGCCGCGCAGATCCTGATTAATCACTTTGAGCATCTGGTGGATATCGGACTCGGTCGCCGCGCTGGTGTCGCTCACTTCGAGGTTCCTGTCGTCTGTGCTTCGGTGGCGGTTCCCACCCAAACTGGCTCAAAATCACGAAGAAAGTGCAAATGCATATAATTGAACTGCAACTTATCACATTGCACATGTCGCCCGGAAGAGCCGAGGCTAGCTGAGGCGGCGCCCAGATGCTTAGCCCGGTGGGTCACGTTTTTTGCCCGTGGAGACTCCGTGCGCCGCCCGGTTCCAAGAACCACCCGCCGGCCTTGGGCCATCGTTCGCCGCGTCCAAGCCTGCACCGCGCGCCCACTTTGGGCTGGCGGCGCCTCGCGAACTGTGTGACCAAATAGGTGGTAACGCACCTAGTTGTTCGATGAAGGGGTTGATCCGGGAATGGCGTCATCACGGCCCAAGAGCGCCAAGTCGTTCGACTTTCCGGACCAACCGCCTTTCGACGCGCCCAACTATCTTCTGCATCTTCTTGCGGCGATCAGCCGCTATCGCGACGTCGAACTCGACCTGGCTCTGGCGCCGATCAATCTGACGGTCGCCCGCTACCGCGCCCTCAACGCCATCGTCATCTTCGAGCCGTGCCTGATGGGTGAACTGGCTGAGTTTATCGGCGTCGACCGCACGACCATAACCCGTACGGTAGATCAGCTGGTCGCCGCCGAGATGGTTGAACGTCGCACGCCGGCGTCGGATCGGCGCCAAGTGGAACTGTCGACGACCGAAGCGGGCAAACTGACGGTTTCCCAGGCCAGGCCGATCGTCTTCGAACTGAACAAGCGGGTTCTCGAGGGCGTGCCTGATCAGGTCCAGCGCACGGTCATCCGCGCGGAGCAGCGCATGTTCGCCAACCTCGCAATCGAACCGCGGGCCATCGAACGAATGTTGGGATTCCGCCGCCCCGCCGGCGGCGAGTAGGCCGCGCCCGCCGCCTGTCATGTTTTTGACACGTGCATTTACACATTATGCTTGAACACATAGTTAACCCTCTGTATGAGCCTGCCGCGGCTGCAATGGATGGGGGTTTCTTGGGTGCGCGAGGTATCGATTTTCCGGCCGGTTTATGCCGGCGCCAACGCCGCCGCGGCTGTTGAGAGGGCGCCAACACGGGGGCCGGATGCCAGCTTACGGCCGCCCCGGATCGTCCGTAGCGCCCTCCTCGTCGCCTACATCGAGGCCGCACGTTCCGTCGGTCTGGACCCTGAAGCGATGATGCGGCGCGCAGGTATTCCGCCCGCCGCGGCTTCCGATCCTGAGTTGCGGCTTTCCTTCGGTTCCGTCCGCGCTCTGCTGTCCACATCAGCCCTGTTGAGCGGGCGCGAGGACTTCGGGCTGTTGGTCGGCGACCATATCAAGCTCTCGATGCTCGGTGCGCTGAGCCTCCTGATGCGTGCACAGCCCACGGTCCAAGCGGCGTTCGAGGTCTACGCGCGATACATCGGCCACCTCAACGACACGGTGACCATTCATCTGAAGGATCTCGGCGACCACGTGTTCGTCATACCTGTCATTGCCGGCCCGCCGCGAGCGACGCCTCGCGCGAGCATCGATACGGTGATGGGCCAGACGCTCCAGTTTCTGCGGTCCCTGGCGCCCGGGGGGCGTCCGGAGCTTACGTGCTTCGCCTATCCCGCTCCGGCAGATACAGCCCCCCATCGCCAACGCTTTGGATCGGTGGAGTTCGACCACGAATGCAGCGGCCTGCTCATCTCGAAGTCGGATCTGGCTCGCTCGCTCTCGACGGCGGACGCCGATGCGGCGCGAACCCTCGTGCGTGTTGTGGAGAGTCAGGGCTCAGTGCCGGCCGAGAGCATGGTTGAGCGTGTGTCCAGCCTGATCGAGCGTCTGTTGCCCAGCGGCGATTGCTCGGCCAGACGTGTCGCCCAGATGCTGGGCGTCGACCGGCGCACGCTCCATCGCCGCCTTGCCATGGAGGGGGTGACGTTCACGTCCCTGCTCGATCAGATGCGCCGGGACATGGCCGTCGAACTGCTCAGGCGGGGAGGGCGACAGGTTACCGAGGTCGCCGACCTGCTTGGGTTCTCGAGTATCAGCAGCTTCTCACGCTGGTTCCACCGATCCCACGGGACAAGCGCGCGGGAGTACCGCAAAGCCGCCTGACGGCGCCGGCCTCAACGCGCCCGGAAGCGCGTTCACTCCCAGTGCGGTCCGAGCTTTCCGGCGATGTCAGCCGGAGCGAGATTGAGGTTCGCGAGCATCTGCTCGAGGCCTCGCATCACGGCGCGCAGTTGATCCTCAGTGAGGCCAGCCAGCAGCTTCGCGTTCTGGCGCTCAATGACCTCGATGGTTCTGGCGAACGCAGCTTCGCCTTGGGTGGTCGCCCGCAGCTTGATGGAGCGGCGGTCGCCCTCGACCACTGTGCGACGAACCAAGTCAGCCTGCACCAGCTGGTCCACCGCACGCACCATGGTGGTGCGATCATAGCCGATCAGGACGGCCAGGTCCGACATGGTGCACCCACCGGCGACCACGACGGCGGTCAGGATTCGATAACGCGTGACGCCCAAGCCCATCGGTTTCAGGATAGCTTCGAATTCGGCGTCCCGTGTTCGTACAATGCGTTGCAGCGCCTGAACGAGGTATTCGGGCACTTCGAACACGAACTCGCCAGTTGGATCGGGCCCGATCAGACGCGCCAACCGATCGATCATGCCTGCAACTCCCGACCCGACCCATTCGACTCACTGGGCACCGTTTAGAACCCGAAATTCGGCGAGGGCGGAAGGGGCAACCGCAGCGGCCGACAGCTGGTCCTCACACGGCTGAGGCGCCCTGAGTCTCCGCGGGTATAGAGTCTGACCCGCTCGATCAAACATTGCGACGCCAACACGGCTAAGCTCTTCAAGACATGGATCGCGCAGGCCCGTCAAAGAGACGGGCGTGGCGGATCCCACAGTCCGACAGTCCAACCAACAGATGTAGCGGCCTCAACTGGCCGCCGGAGAAGAGAAGATGATCGGCCTAGCCGCGCAGACAGAACGGCCGTCGGAACGGTCAAAGAGCCCGGCCCTGATGGTGGGCGCGCTCGCGGACAGAACCGTGCTGGTGGTCGACGATGATCCGCTCGCGCAGCGTCGCGTTGGGCGCGGCCTGGCGTTGCGCGGCTTCGAACCGATCCTGGCAGGGAGCGTGACCTGCGCGATGACCGCCTTGCGTAGCTCAGCGCCTGCGTTCGCTGTCATTGAACCACGCCTGTCCGACGGAACGGGCTTGGCGGTCGTTGAGGCGCTCCGGCGAGCGAGGCCCGATTCGCGAGTCGTCGTATTGACGAGCCATGGCAGCATCGCTGCAGCCGTCGCCGCCGTCAAAGCAGGGGTGGTCGACTATCTGACCAAGCCGGCGGATGCCGACGACGTGACGAGGGCGTTGGTGGCCGCAGACGACGAGGCGCCGCCGCCGCCGGAGAGCCCGATGAGCGCAGCGCGCGTGCGCTGGGAACATATCCACCGTGTCTACGAGCTGTGCGGCCACAACGTTTCGGAGACCGCCCGACGCCTCAGGATGCACCGCCGCACCCTGCAACGGATCCTGCAGAAGCGTGCGCCGCAGTAGACGCGAGTTCCCGGACGGCGACGAAACCGCCGGGACCCGCGACGAGTCCCTGGCGGCGCGTCTCGGAACGCTGCGAGGCGCCGGAGGCGGCGGTCGGGCGAAGGCGTGTGGGCCGTCAGTTGCCGTTGCGGCCGACAACCCCTCGCCGTTTGAGGCCAGGGTTCGGCTGATTTCGCACTGGCGGCTTCAAGATGACGGGCGACTATTCCGCGAATGGAGCTACTCCGCGAACGTGGGCGCAGACGCCGTCGAAGATCCTGACTCCGTCAGGATCGGCGGCGCCGACGTCCGCGAGCGGCGACGGCGCGGGAACGCGCTTCGAGGCGCCATTGCGCCGGCGGCATGCCGAACTCGGCGGTGAACCAGCGCGTGAAGGAGCTGTGCTGGGCGAAGTCGAGCATTCGCGCGATCTCGGCGAGCGAATGTGCCGGGTTGGCCAGATAGCGGGTCGCAAGCTCCCGTCGGATGCGGGCGACAACGTCCGAGAACGCCTCGCTTTCGGCGCTCAGCCGCCGTTGCAGGGTTCGGACGTTGATCCCGAGCCACTGGGCCACCTGCGAGATCGAGGCGCCCCCGATCGGAAGCAACAGGTAGACCGCTTTCGCCACCTCCCCGGTCATCGACTCCATCTGCGCCTTGGGCAGTGTGTCGACGAACGACCTGGCATGTTCCGCAAGCGCAGGATCGGCAGCCGGATTGGGCCGGTTCAGGTCGGCCGCTGCGAACACCACGCCGTTGAACTCGCACCCGAACTCCACGCGCTCGCCGAAGACACTGCGGTGGAAGCTGGAGTCCGGCGGCGCCAGGTGGGCGAAGTTGACGCTGTAAGGCTGCCAGCGAGCGCCCAACACGGCGCGGAACAGGCGGAAGAGCGTTCCGATCGCCAGTTCGTCGGTCTGCCGCATGGCGACGCCGGGTTCCACCAGCAGTTCCGCGCGCAGGATCGCCAGATCGCCGTCCTCCTCCAGCGACATCGCCAGCGACTCGTTGACCAGGTTGCGATAGCGGATCGTGGTCGCCAGTGCGTCCCCGAGGGTTGGCTGGTGCGCGATCATGAGGCCAACCGCGCCGAGATCGGCCAGGCGGCGCGTACGCGCCATGCGCAGGGCGAAAGTCGGGCAACCGGCTTCTTTGGCGGACCGCTCCAGGAGACTGGCCACCTTGGCGGTGGGCACGCGCGCACCCGGCTCCGATAGCACGCGAGGATCCAGGCCCGCGGCGCGCGCGAGGGCGGCTGGGTCGAGCCCGAACTCACGCGCCACCTCGGCGAAGTTGGTCAAGGCGCCCGCGCGCACGTAGGCGACCACGATCTTCCCCTCCGCTCCTTGTCGTCAGACGACAAGCATCTGTCGTCAAATGTCAAGCGGCGGACTCTGCCGCGCCTTAGTTGCCTAGCCGGGCCACGCCGTGGCTCAACTCAGGAGAATGCCCGCGCCGCGGAGATGGCGCTGGGCGTCGTCCTGTTCACGACCAATGGAGATGTCGCAGTGACAGGATGGACCGAACCCGGTCGAGACGGGACCACGCCCGCGAGGGGCCCGCAGGCGCAAGGCGCGTCGGGGCGGCCGGTCGGTCGTTGCGTTGCGATGCGGACGGCCTGCCGCCGCCTCGACCTGACTGCGCTCCAGACGGCGACGTTGGAAGTCGTATTGTGCAAGCTTGCGGGTGACAGCAACGTCCAGATCGCGCGTCACCTCGGCATATCCCCCGCAACGGTCAGGCGCCGACTCGCCGGCGCCCTTTCGGGCCGCGGCCGCCTTGCGCGGCGCCGTTCGTTGTCCATTACCCTGACCCTCGAGGCCACCCGCGCACAGCTCAGGCAGGCGGAAGAGGCCCGGCGGCAGGCTGAGTCGGCCCTGTCATCCGCGTTAAGGGACTACCAGCTCCTCGCCGACAACATGGCCGACCTCGTAGTCCACGTCGGCCGCGACGGCCGCATCCGCTATGCTTCACCATCCTGCAGCAAACTCGGCTACCGCCCCACAGACCTCGTCGGCAGCACGTCCCTTGACCTGGTGCACCCGGACGACCGCGAGCGCATTTCGCGTCTGCACCGCGAGATGTTCGCAGGGATCCCGATTGACGAGTCAGAAGACCGGGACGGGCGAATCCGTTCCGCCACGGGCGAGTGGGTGTGGTTCGAGGGCAATCCGCAACCCCTGCTTGCGGCTGATGGCGAGGTCGTCGGGCTTGTCACGCTCCTGCGCAGCGTCACCCAAAGGCGCGCGCTGGTGCGGGAGCTGCGCCAGAAGCGCCGAGAGGCTGAAGCAGCGTCTCAGGCCAAAAGCGATTTCTTGGCCAACATGAGCCACGAAATTCGCACGCCTCTCACGGCGATACTCGGGTTTTCCGGTCTGCTCGAGCGCGTTGAAGGGCTTCCCCCTGACGCCCAGAAGTATGTCAAGCGGATTGGCTTAGCCGGGCAGGCGCTAGAGATAGTCATCAACGATATCCTTGACTTCGCCCAGATCGAAGCCGGCGAAGTCGAGCTTCACTCGCTGCCGTTCGATCCGCGGCAATTACTGGAAGAGGTGATGGGACTGATCTCAGTCCCGGACCACAAAACGCTGTCGCTCGCCGCCACCGTCACGGAGCGGGTTCCCTCGAGTGTCGTCGGCGACGTCGGACGGGTCCGTCAGGTGCTGCTGAATCTGCTCAGCAACGGCGTGAAATTCACCGACACGGGCAGCGTCAACGTAACCGTCGACTATGATCCGGGCAACGCCGCAAGTCTCGAGTTCAGTGTGAAAGACACAGGTGTCGGCGTGCGCGCAGACTGGGGCGAGCGCATCTTCGAGCGGTTCAGCCAAACTGACGCCTCGCTCACAAGGCGCTTCGGCGGCGCAGGCCTCGGCCTCGCGCTGTGCAAGATTCTGGTCAACCTGATGGGCGGAACCATTGGCTACGAAAGCCAGATGGGCGCGGGCTCGACCTTCTGGTTCCGTGTGCCGGCGCCCGCGGAGGCAGTGCCGCTGGGAAGCCCCAGCGCTCCCCTCGACCTGGCTGCTCCGCCTGGCGCCAACCGGGTGCTCGTTGTCGACGATGTCGCGGCCAATCGCGAGCTGCTGACGACATTGTTGCGCGCGGTTGGCTATGACGTCGCCACGGCGCGGGACGGGCTTGAAGCGGTCGACCAGGCGCTGACGAACCCTTTCGACATCATCCTGATGGACCTTCAGATGCCCCGGATGGACGGCCTCAGAGCCACGCAAGCCATACGGGCGGGCGACGGTCGCAACTGCGACACCCCGATCCTTGCGGTCTCGGCCAACGCGCTTCCGGAACACATCGAGCGCTGCCACCAGGTCGGCATGAATGGCCACATCACCAAGCCGATCAACGTCGGCGAGCTGATCCGCAGCATGGCCCGGTTCAGGGCAAAGGCGACCAAGCGCCGCGGCTTCCGACCGAAGCTGCGTGAAAGCGCCGGTCCAGCTTAGCCGAGGTTGACCGCTCGTTTCTTCTGCACGACTCGCGATCCGATATCGTAGTTCAGGCGCGGAAGGTCCGACCCTGGCCGGCAACCACCGAACGGCCGGATTGGCTCATTCTCTGCCGTTGAGAACGGCCGCTGTTGGGCATGACGCGAACGGGGATTTTCGACCCAATCCCGACTCAGGCGAGCGCGCCGATCTTTAACGGCGCTGGACTGTGTCGGGGGGTGCTAACTACAGGTCGTTAACAGGCGGGTCCGTCTGCGATGAAGATTCTCAGGCGCGTGCTGATCGCAGTAGGCCTCGTGGTCGGGGTTGTGCTCGTTGTCGTGCTGCGCCCAGGGTTCACCTTCCCGATCTTTCGGCAGAACTCAGTCGCTTCGCTGGAAGAGGTCGACCTTAACGGCGCGCGGCAGTGGGTGCTGATCCGTGGCCAGCGCGACAAGCCAATCGTGCTCTTCCTTCATGGCGGTCCGGGAATGCCCGCCATGTATCTCGCGCATGCCTTCCAGCGCCCCCTCGAACGCGACTTCTTGGTGGTGCAGTGGGACCGCCGCGGCGCTGGCAAGAGCCTGCCCGCGACAACCGATCCATCTCGGATCCGCACAAGTCAGGAAGTCGCCGACGCCGTGGCGCTCATTCAGTTGCTGCGGCAACGCTACGGCGCCTCCAAGGTGATTCTGGTCGGCCACTCCTACGGTTCGTACCTTGGGATCACGCTTGCGCAACGGCACCCCGAACTCGTGCGGGCCTATGTCGGTGTCGGGCAACTGGCTTGCGATCCGGCTGGCGATGCGGCGATCCAGGATCGCTGGCTGCGCGCCCAAGCCGCAGCGGCTGGGGACAGCTCAACCCTCTCGCAGATGGGGCAGCCAGGGTGGGATCGGGAATCCGCCCTGTTCAAGTACGGCGCTGAGGTGGTGAAGTGGCATAGCTTCACGCCGATGATCCTCACCGGCTTGGCGGCGCCGGAATACACCTTCGGCGATGCGCTGAACGTTCCCAAGGGCGTCGCGTTCACGCACCGCTCCTACGTCTACGACGGTCCAAGCTTGCCGCTCTACGACAGCGTGAAGGCGCTTGAGGCGCCTGTGTTCATGTTTGAGGGACGCCGCGATATGGTCACACCCACCGACTGCGCGGCGCGCCTGCTCAGCGCTTTGGCGGCGCCCCTGAAGTCCTGGACCTGGTTCGAACGGAGCGCGCACTTCCCGTTCCTGGAGGAGCCGGACCATTTCCATCAGGCGCTGCTTGATGTTGTGCGGCGCACGTCCCTCTGAGACGCCGCCCCGGCGCGTTTCGTAGGGGCGCTTCCAAGATCCGGTTGCCGGCAAGATCGTGACGGTCGGGCTCGACCCATAGCGGTCCTTGGCGGAGCGCCGTCCGCGCCAGGGCCGCCGCCGTATTGGTGCGAACCCCGCACGCGACGAACGAAGACCCAGAGACGCTGCCGCCTTGCAATCAGCGCAGGGGTTTTATCACGGCCACGCACTTCCAGCCCGGCTTGCCCGTCGGCAGGCTGATCCAGCGCGGGCGGAACGGCGGCTTGCAGTGGACCCAGCGCGGGGGTCTGCGGGCGCTGGCGGGAGCGCCGTTGACAGACAGGCCGTTAGGCCCCGCGCCGTTACTGGGAGCGCCGTTGGCTGGAACGCCTGCGTCGGACGGGCTGAACACGACGAGGGCCGCCGTGACGGCGAGCGCGCCAGCAAGCTCGGGACGCATGACGACCTCCACCGATCTCACCCGGCCGAGCCTAGATCGTTCGCGGCCTAGGCTCCAGAGGCGGAGGCTGAAGTCATCGGTTGCGTGTGACAGCCAGCCAGTCGAAGCATCCTTCAGCACGCTGCCGCGCCATCTTTGACTTAGATCATCGACGCGCAGGGCCGGCCGCGCGAGGGTCTGGGTTGGATCGACTTCCATGGAGCGCAAGCCATGGCCCCCTACCGGATCGCTTGGCTCGCAAAAGACGGTACAGTTCACGAAGAGCGCGTGATCGAGTGCGCTCATGATGACGAGGCGATTGATTACGTCGGGCGCTCAGATCATCCGCACGAAATCGATGTGTGGCAGGGTCTGCGGCACGTCGCCCGTTTCCCCCCGTGGCCACCGCCCCCGGGTCCTCCGCCGACATCTCGCCGCCGCCGATTCCGAAGCTCAGGCTGGTGATCTAGCCTAGCCTGTGGGAGGCGTGGCATGTCCGGTTCCGGGTATGACGCCAACGGCGAGGATCGGCCCATTGCCGCCGTTCGCGCCGCGGCCAATCCGCCAACGGGGTGGCTCAGTGTGCGAGCAACAGGTGCGGGCCGCTCCGGGCCGCGAGGAACGCGCGCGTCGCCCCACCGACCAGCGCCTCGCCAACGCGGCTGTGGCCATAGGCCCCGGCCACAAGCAGCTCGGCGCCGTATCGCTCGGCGGCCCGAAGCAGCGCCGAACCGACGTTCCGCTCGCGGGTCTCGATCGTGGTTTCCACCGCTACGTTGTGGCCGGCGAGATAGCGCTTCAGCCGCTCGGGATCAGCCGCCGCGCCAGCGCTGGCGTCGATCTCCTCGACCTGCTGAACGATCGCGATGCGCGAGGCTTCCTTCAGCAGCGGCAGGGCCGCCCGCACGGCGCGCCCCGCTTCGAAGCTGCCGTCCCACGCCACCGCCGCGGGCCGTCCGGGCGCAAGCGTCTCGGCATGCGCGACGAGGATCGGGGCCCGGGCGTCCATCATCGCCTCGCCGAGCGGGCCGGCTAGGACGCTGACGCCGGCGGCCAGCGAAGGGGCGACGACTACGAGGTCGATGAGCGGCAGCTCCCGCTTCAGCGCGGCCCAGGCGGTGTCGTCGGATGGCGCCAACTCGACCGCCGGCGCCGCATTGTCCCCGGCGCCGCCGCTGAGCCGTTCCGCCTCCTGGCGCACCAGCGCAGCAATCGCCCCGCGCGCGGAAATCTGGTCTTCGATCCGCATCTCCCAGATCCTAGGCGTCGCGCCCGCCTGAAAGCTCGGGGTCAGCTGAGGCAGACTAGTGAAGACGTCGACGACCCTGGCGGTGGACGCGTGCCGATGGGCGAGATCGGCGGCGACGGCGACCGCGAGCCGGTCGTCGGACCCGGCGGCCGCCAGAGCCAGGATGGACAGAGGCGTCATGGCGCCCTCCATTTTGTTCGGTGGCATCTAGCCTGTTAGAGGCGACCCATGCTTTGATCTGACGCAAAGCTTGGCGCGGCGTCAGATGCGGGATCGCGGCAACGTCCGCTTCCACCTGTCCCAACCCTGATGCGTCCGTCTTCGGGCATGGCCCCGACGAGGACTTTCGCGCGCTGTTGTCGCCGTTCGTTCCTGCCGCCCAGGGCGCGCTTCGGACACGCATCGAGTTTGGCAGCGATGTCGGTGGGAAGGGAATCGCGACTTTTCGCCTTCAGGGCCAGCTCGCCGAACGGTTCGCAGATCCCGATATTGACAATCAGTATCAAGTTACTTGGTCAGCGCCAGACATGGCGGTCACGAACACCCGCGCAACCAGGCGACGTTTGATCCATCTCAATGCAAGGCGCACGGCGAGGTGATGACTTCTTTCCAAATATTAGTCGTTGCGGAGGCGCCATCAGCGGGTTGGATGTCGGGCGGAGGCTTCTATTCGGCCCTTTCCGAACTTCGACCAGGCGCCGCCCGCAGCGTAGAAAGCGGGAGAAGCGCCGTGGCGTTGCTGGCGACGATCGATCAGGATCCCCAACTCACCGACACCGAGCGCGCCGCTTTCGAGACCGCGCACCGGTTCGCCCGCGACGTGATGCGGCCGGCGGGCGAGAAGCTCGACAAGCTGCCGGCCGCCGACGTCATCGCCAGCGGCTCGATCCTGTGGGAGGTCTTCCGCCAGCATCGCGAGCTCGGCCTTGGGCTCTTCGACGGGGAGGGACAAGCCTCGCCCGCAGAGCAGGCCCGCATCCGCTGCATCGTCGGCGAGGAGCTTGGCTGGGGCGACGCGGGCCTCGCCATCAGTCTCGGCGTCTCCGGCTTTCCGACCATGATGGCGCGGATGTCGGGCAACCCGGCCCTGATCGAGCGCTTTGGACCAGGCACGCTCGGCTGCTGGGCCATCACCGAGCCGGGCCACGGTTCGGACCTGATCAACTTCGACAATAGCATCAGCCACCCGGGCGGCCACGACGAGCGCCCCAACTGCATCGCTCGGCGCGACGGCAATGGGTTCGTCATCACCGGCCAGAAGTCGGCGTGGGTCTCAAACGGCACCATCGCCGAGGCCGCGGCGCTGTTCTGCGCTGTCGACATGGGCGACGGGCGCCTCGGCGGAGGCGTTTTCGTCGTCCCGCTTACCGAGCCAGGCGTGACCAAAGGCAAACCCACCGAGAAGATCGGCCAGCGCGCCCTCAATCAGGGCGAGATCTTCTTCGACGCGCTGAAGGTGCCTGCCGACCATCTGGTCGTGCCGCCCGAAGGCTACCGCGCGGTCGCCGACCGCATCCTGTGCCTCGCCAACGGGGGCATGGGCACGACCTTCGTCGGCTGCGCCAGGGCCGCGTTCGAGCTCGCGACCGACTACGCCAAGACCCGCGTGCAGGGCGGCGTTGCGATCTTCCAGCACCAGTCGATGAAGTCGCGCCTCTTCAAGATGTACCAGAAGGTCGAGGCGGCCCGGGCGCTGAACCACCGGGTGACCCGCATCAACGCGGCGCGCGCGACGCCGCTGCTCGAACTCGCCATCGCCTCCAAGGTCACCTCGACCCAGGCCGCCTTCGAGGTGGCGAGCGAAGCCCTGCAGGTGTTCGGCGGCGCCGGCATCAGCCGCGACTGCCCGATCGAGAAGATCTTCCGCGACGCCCGCATCTCGATGATCGAGGACGGCTGCAACGAGGTGCTCGGCATGGTCGCGGCCGGCAGGTTCTAGGTGAGAAAGGCGGCGCTGCGATGAGGATGAACGCCTACGTGGCCGGGGTCGGCATGACCTCGTTCGGCCGGATGATGGACGACGGGCTGAAGAGCATCGCCGGCGACGCCATCCGCGCCGCCATTTTCGACGCCGGCATCGACAAGCGCGAGATCGAGGCGGCGTGGATGTCGAACGCCGCTGCGGGCGTCCTGACCGGCCAGGAGTGCATCCGGGGCGAGGTGGTGCTGCGCGCCCTCGGCATCGGCCGCCTGCCGGTGATCAACGTCGAGAACGCCTGCGCCAGCGCCTCGACCGCCTTCAACCAGGCCTGCGCCATGGTCAGCGTCGGCCTCTACGATGTCGTCCTCGCCTGCGGATTCGAGAAGATGTACTTTGAGGACCGAGCCAAGGTGTTCGGCGCCTTCAAGGGCGCCGTCGACGTCGAGCAGCTGCAGGCCATCTTGGCCGGTCTCGAGAAGTCCGCAGCCGCCAGCGGCGCGAGCGAAGCCGCCTCCGGCGCCGGCAAGAACCGCTCGATGTTCATGGACATCTACGCAGCCGCCGCGCGCGCCCACATGGCTCGGTACGGCACCACGGCGCGGCAATTCGCGATGGTCTCGGCCAAGAACGCCTTCCACGGTTCGCTCAATCCGCGCGCCCAGTTCCGCGAAGCGCTCAGCGTCGATCAGGTGCTGGCCTCGCCGATGATCGCCGAGCCGCTGACGCGGCCGATGTGTTCGCCGATCGGCGACGGCGCAGCGGCGGCGATCATCGTCAGCGAGCGCAAGCTGCGCCAGCTCGGGCTGGTCGGCGCTGTGCATGTGGTTTCGAGCGTCCTGCGCTCCGGGTGGGATCACGACGCCGGCGACGAAAGCCTTTCCGACCGGTGCGCGCGCGAGGCGTTCGAGGAAGCGGGGCTTGGGCCCCGCGACCTCAGCCTCGTGGAGCTGCACGACGCCTCCGCGCCGGCCGAGCTGATGGCCTATGAGTCAATCGGGCTCTGCGCCAAGGGCGAAGGCGGGCCGCTGGTCGAGTCCGGGGCGACGCGGCTGGGCGGCCGGATTCCAGTCAGCACCTCGGGCGGCCTCCTCCGTAAGGGCCATCCGATCGGCGCCACCGGCATCGCCCAGGTGGTCGAGATCACCGAGCAGCTGCAAGGCCGAGCCGGTAAGCGCCAGGTCGAAGGCGCCCGCGTCGGCCTTTGCCACAACGGCGGCGGCAGCATCGGCGCCGACGCCGCCGCCCAGTGCGTCACCATCCTGAAGGCGGGGTAGGAGCGGAAGGGATCCCATGCGCACGCTCAACGAGATGGTCCTGGCCGATCTGATCGAGAGCCGCGCCGCGACGCGTCCCGACCTCGATGTCGTCACCTTCGAAGGCGGCGAGCAGGGGCCGGACGAGGTCCGCACCTACGCCCAGCTGTTCGAGAACGCCAACCGCCTCGCCGCTGGCCTTCTCGCCCGCGGCATGCGCTACGGCGACCGGTTCGCGATCCTGATGCGCAACCATCCCGAGTTTATTGAGCTGATGATCGCCGCCTCGCTGACCGGCCTCGTCTTCGTACCCATCGACCCGCGCACCAAGGGCGCCAAGCTCGTCTACACCCTGAACAACTCCGGCTGCCGCGGCGTCGTGGCCGCCGACTACGCCGCCGCCCACGTCGCCGAGGTCCAGGCGCAGCTGCCCCTCGTCGAATGGATCTGGGTGCTGGAAAGCGGCGAGGAGGCCGCCGCGCCCACCGCCAGCGACATCGCGGGCGGCGCGAGCCTCGGCGAGATCCTGGCAGCGTCGCAGACGTTCGTCGATTCCGCGCTGAAGAGCTCGGCCGATCCGCTGCAGATCATCTACACCTCCGGCACGACCGGCGATCCCAAGGGCGTCGTGTTCGCCAACGCCCGCTTCGGTGGGGCGAGCATGCTGGCCCAGATGCTCGGGCTCGGCCCCGAGGAGCGGCCCTACACGGGCCTTTCGCTCACTCACGGCAACGCGCAGCTGATGACGCTGGCCTCCGCGCTGCGGCTCGGCCAGCGCGCCGTCTTCAGCCGCAGGTTCACCAAGTCGCGCCTCTGGGACATCACCCGCAAGTACGGCTGCACCTTCTTCAACCTCCTGGGCGGCATGTCGACGGCCATCTACTCCGAGCCGGTCAAGCCGAACGACGCCGACAACCCGGTGCGGTTCGTCCTCAGCGCCGGCATGCCCGCCGCGATCTGGGAGGCGTTCGAGCGCCGTTTCGACCTGAAGGTGCTGGAAGCCTACGGCGCCATCGAGGGCGGCATGGCGTTCAAGCCGATCGGTACGGGGCCGGTCGGCAGCTTCGGCAAGGCCCCACCTGGCCTCGACCTGCGCATCGTCGACGAGGGCGGGAACGAGTGCCCGCCGTTCGTCCAGGGTGAGTTGATCAGCCGCTCGGCAACGGGCGAAGCCGCCGTCGTCACCTACTACGGCAACCAGCAAGCCTCCGAGAAGAAGACCGCCGGCGGGTGGCTGCGCAGCGGCGACATCTGCCACCAAGACGCCGAGGGCTGGCTTTACTTCGACTACCGCAAGGGCGGAGGCATCCGCCGCAACGGCGACTTCATCAGTCCAGGCTTCGTCGAGGCCGCGCTCGCCGAAGTCCCTGCGATCAACGACGTCTACGTCTACGGGATACCGTCCGTGAACGGTGCGCCGGGCGAGAAGGAGGTCGTCGCCGCCGTCGTCGTCGATCGCGCGGCGTTCGACCCTGACGCTGTGTTCGCCGAATGCCGCAGGAAGCTCGAGGCGAACTTTGTCCCGACCTTTCTCCAGGTTCTCCCCGAGATCCCCAAGACCGCCTCGGAGAAGCCTCAGGACCGCTTCCTGATCGAGGCGCTGGCCGCGCCTTCGGCTGAGGTCTGGGAGCTGGCGGCGGGCCAGGCCCGGCGCGCGCCGCCCGGCGCCTTCAACTTCCTCTCGAGCGAAGCCCATCCGCCTGTCCGGGCGGTGGCGTGACCCCACTGGCTACGGAACAATGGCGATGAGCGACACCCTCGACCTCGAAGACCTCGAAGACCTCGA
>Ga0209415_10004744_pt1 | contig 24823 bp, 15 predicted proteins | sample PeaSoiSIISIP2007_FD_187696 | JGI IMG/M metagenome (GOLD analysis project Ga0209415, IMG submission 187696) | Peat soil microbial communities from Weissenstadt, Germany - SII-SIP-2007 (SPAdes) (version 2) | ecosystem: Environmental > Terrestrial > Soil > Wetlands > Peat | place: Germany... | reverse complement strand
GCCCGTCGGCTTGCGCCGCCCTTGTTCCCAGTTGTGCAGCGTCTTGACGGAAATGCCCAGCAGTTGCGCAAACTTGAGTTGCGAAAGCCGCAACCGCGTCCGCGTGGCCGCAATCTTGTTTTCCCATTCCGCCTGTTGTGCGCGTTGATACTCCTTCGGATCAAGCTGGCGGCGGTGGAGGTGTCCGTTGCTGTCCCGGGTCACACTCCACACGCGGGACGGGGCTGTTTCGCCCCGCCGCACGGCTTTCGCCTGCCGGAGTGCTTCGCTCAATTCTTCAAAACGTTCTTTGTTCATGTTTTGCAATCCTCAACCAATGTCCGCAGTTGTTTAAGTTCGCCTGCGCTCCTCACGTCGGCTGCTACGGAGGCATTCGGAACCGCAGCGACAGCACCGTCCGCCCCGCCGAGCCGAACTCGCCGGTAAGGCGCACTTTCGCCATGCGCGGGCCGGTGGCGGCAGTCAGGCGCAACGACAGTTCTTTGCGTTCTCCGGGGGCGAGCTCCGTCTCCTCGGGCAGCTCGGCCCGCCACTGTTCGGGGACCGTCGCCAGCAACCGGCCACGCACCGGTTGGTCGCTGAAGTTGTAGGCGAAAATCGGAATGCGGGCCGGCTCACCGGGCGGGAGGCGGTAAGCGGATTCGGCCAACACGATGCTGGTCTCCGGCATGACCGCCTGGAGCACCACCGGCGAAGGCTGACCGGGCAGGAGGGCCGGGCGCAGCGGGGGCGGCGCCAGCGAGAGGCGCGTCCCGCCCCCAAGCACGATGAACTGCGGCGCCGCGCCCAGCCGCAAGCTGGCTCCCGAGATTTCCCTCGCGCGGCCAAGGTGGTCGAAGACCGCCTGGGGCGCCTGCGGCAGGTCCAAGCTCCGTTCCCCCCAGGCTACGAGCACGTTGGCGCGCCGCCCGTCGGGCCTGGCCTCGAACAGATAGGCCTGCACACCGGGGTCCCCGGCCTGGACCCGCCCGAGGGGACGGGCTGAGGCCAGCAGCCGCCCGGCCGCCGCGAGCGCCAGGAACGCCGGGCGCGGCGTCAGGTCCTTGCGCAGCACGCCAAACTGTGTCTGGCCCTCGACGAAATGGGGCAGGATAAAATAGAAGACTGCCTCCGCCCCTTCGTGAATGGCCAGCGCGTAGGTGATCGGCCCCCGTTCGCTCTGCACTCGCAGGTCCGCCGAACTCGGCTCCTGCAAGCCCGCATCGCCTTGCCACTTCACCGGCAAGCTGCATTCAGTTACCCAGAGGGGGCGGCCGGCGGAAACGGCGCGGAAATCCGCGTAAAGCGTCGGATAACCGGAGAACGGCTCGTAATGGTGGAGGTTGAAGGTGTCAAAGCACGCCCAGGCCTCATTGTCCTGGAAATCCTCGAGGGTGGTCCGGCGATGCATGGCGAACACATTTAAACACGCGGTCGCCTCGGGATTGCCCGCCTTGAACCCCAACCAGGCGGCCTTCTGCAGGGACGCCATCTCGCTCCCGGTATGCCCGCCGAACATGTCGATGTCCGCCTCGTTCCAGGGCTCGAAAGCGGCTGCCTCGCCCCGCCAGCGGCGGGCCAAGGCCCGGTCGAAAGCGTAGGCGTCGCGCAGGTCGAGCGGAAACCGTTTGTTATTTGGGTTGGCCCAGGTGGGCGAACGATGGCAGACCTGCAGCACTTGCAACCCGGCGCCGGCCTGGACCCGGAGCGGGTAATCGTAACGGTTGCTCGCGGCAAAATCCCCGCGTCCCGGCTCCATCTCCGCCCAGTCCATCCGGTCCCTGACCCGGTTGAATCCTGCCAGCGCGCAGAGGTCGGCCACGCTCTCCATCTGCTCACGCGGAACCAGCCACCCCATCGCCACGTCCGCCCCGATGGGAGAATCCATCGGCGTGGGCGCCTGCAATCGCGCCAGCACTCCCACCGAGACCCGCCCGGTCCCGCGCCCCACTTCGTAATACCCCACCGCCAACGGCCCCAGCTCCGCCCGGCCCTCCTTTACCTGCCCCTGGGCCGCGGTTTTCCCCTCGTAATCCACCGCTCGCCAGGTCTCGCCCTCGCCAGGCGGCGCCGCGATGCTCACCGGCTCTCCGGCCACGAACACGTTGCCCGGGTGCGAAGGGAGCGGTCGTGGAATCTCGCGCCTGAGTTCTGCCGCGTGACCGGAAAAACCCGCGCCGAGCAGTACGGCCAGTATGAACGCCAAGAGCATCTTTTTCATCGCGTGCGACCCTAGCACAATGAACGCGCATACCCAAGCGCTGGCCGGTTTACGTTCATGGCACGCTTGTGGGAGGGATGTTGAGGCACGTATGCAGCGTGGAGGGTTGGGTCCACAGTCCATGGTGATGAGGAGACGACGTCGGCGCTTCAGAAGGGGGCTTGACGCCCCAGGCTCCAGGCGATAAATTCGCGCAACCTGACGCGATGATCGCCCTCCTGCTTAAGTTGCTTGAGATGCTCGGCAAACTGGCGGAGCACAAGTCTGCACAGGAAAAGCAGGCTTTCAAGGAGTTGGCGGAACCGCTGTTCAATGAACTCCTCGAGGTACATAAGAATTACCTGCTCATCTTTGCGGAGGCCCGCTCGTTGGCTGGGCAGAGCCCGCGAGACTCGTCGCAACCCGTCGAATACCTTGAGAAGAAGCGAGCGGATTTCGGACCGGTGAGGGTCAAACTGGCCGCGATGGCTGAGACGATCCTTCAAGTCGGGGAGATTTCAAACATGGACGAATTCCTTCGGGCCGTCGCCGAGTACTTTCCCGTGGGTGACATCGTCAGCCAGCAGGGGACGGCGAGCACGTCGTTGATAGGGGCATTGAAGCGGCACTTTGCCCAGCAACCCGAAGGCGAGGTCCAGGACGAATACTTTTACAAGATGACCGCGTACGGAGGCGTGAACACGCCGGTCGAGGAGAATCGCATGAATTTCGATTTGGCACAGCGGCAGTTCGATGGCCGTGGGTTCCAATCCCAGGTGGAACTTATAGACCTTTTCATAGCTCTCCAGCAACAAAAGTGGAAGCGCGTGTGCGAAGCGTTCGCTCGGCTCAAGTCGGCAGTTCTGACGGCGTGAGACCCACTCGAATGCCTTCTGTGTCGTGCCGAGCACTTTCTGAACCGTTACCTCTTTTTAGGAAGTGAGCCTCCTAAGGCCGGCTCCTACGTTCCGGGGGAATCTTGAGTCAGGGCGTGGTCGCCCAGCAGTTTCCACACGCGCAGGGCTTCGGTGGCGGCCCAGGCCTGGGCGTCGCAGCCGCGCTGGGTGTGAGGGGCGTCGCCATCCAGGAGTTCGGGGAGTTGGCCGAGACAGCCTTGGGTCATCAGCCGCGCCATGCTGCCAAGATAGGAGCGAGCGGAGGCGGCGGCGCCCGGCGAGAAATCCCAGGCGCGCGCCAGCGCCTCGCAGAAGGTGGGCAAGGTCCACGTCCAGGCGGTGCCGTTGTGATAGGCGGGCTTGCGCCGGGTATCTTCGTCCCCCTCGTAATGGCCCCAGTACGGCTCGGCGGGATTGTTGAGCAGGCGCCCGTCGCTGCCGTAAATCGGGAGCGGGACGGAGACGGGCAAAGGCGCCAGCGAGCGCAAGGCGCCGGGGACCACGAGGCGCCGGCGGGCGGCTTCCACGCAGCGCTGGGCGCGCCCGCCCTGGGCCAACCCGAGGCTGACCATGAACAGGCAGTTGCTCCGCAAGGCCTCGTCCACCACCGCGCCCGCGGCCGGCTGCCCGGGCCCGGCAGCGAGCAGGTCGGCGTAGTAGCCGCGGCCTTCGCGCCAGAAGAATCTGTCCACTGATTCCAGGGCCTGGGCGGCCAAGGCATCCCAGCTCTGGCGCTCGGCGCGGTGGCCGACCCGTTCGAGCTGGCGCAGCAGGCGGATCCAGAGCGCCTGGATTTCCACCGGGTAACCTTCGCGCGGGGTGCAGGCGGGATAGTTGGTGTCCATCCAGGTGAAGTGTTTCGGGCTCCAGATGAGGGCGGAGCCGCGATCCAGGCGAATGCCGTTGGGCGTGCCTTTGGCGTAGTGGAGGGCGATGTCCCACAAGACGTCGGCGATGGTCCTGTCGTCGGCGCCGACTTTGGTTTGATAAAAACCGCTGCCACTGAGCGCGGCAATTTCCTCGCAGACGATGCCGAGCCAAAGCGGCGCGTCGGAGGTGTCGCGGTTCGAGGCGTCTTCGCCCATGATAGTGTTGGGCAAAGTGCCGTCCTTTTCGAACCGGGCGAAGGTCAGGGCCACCTGGGTGACTTCCTCGACCAGACCGGCTGCCAGGAGCCCGCGGGCGCAGATCAGGGTATCGCGCCCCCAATCCAGAAACCACGGATAGCCGGCAATGACCGTCATGCCCTGGCCGCGCCGGACGACGAAGGCGCGGGCGGCCCGAAAGAGCCGCTGGCCAAAGAGGTCTTCGGCGGGGAACGGCTCCCGCCGGGGGGTCCGGGCTCGGGACCGCGAACTCTCGAGCGCTTCACGGTCCGGGTCGGCCGGGTCGGCGGTCAGCACCAGGGTGAGCTCGCCGCCTTTGGGCAAGGGCAGTTCGAACCAGCCTGGGCTGAACGCGTCGCCGCTGCCCACCTGCCCGCGGCTTTGCTCGACCGGGTGCGGAATGTTCTCGCACCACTCCGGCTGCGGGTGGTAGAGGCCGGCATCGGCAAAGACGCGCAACTGGCGGTCCCGAGCGGGTGTGAAGGCGAAGCCGATCTTCCGATCGAGCGGGTGCAGATTCGAGGCAAAGTGATATTCGGCCCCGCCGTTGCGTTTGGTCTCGCCGTGGAAATTCCGGTCCTCGATATCGACCCTCACCGTCAGAACCAGTTCGGCCTCGGGCGGAAGTTGCTTGCCGGTGGCCTGTGCGGCCGTGGGCCGGCTGAAATGAAAGACGGTGGTGTTCCGCTCCTCGAGCATATCGGCGGTCATTTGGATCTCGACGGTGCGGCCATCGCCGGCGTTCGCGACGAAGCGCCAGACTGCGGGCGGGCCGGGGGCGAAGGAGGCCAGACTGCTGAAATCCAGCGGGGAGATGAACCCGTCGGCGTTGATCCAGACGCGGATGCGTTTAGCCAGAATGTGGCGGTCCACCGGCAGGCTCGGGTGCAGGTTGGCGCCGAGGGCGCAATCGTATTTGGAATTGATTCGGCCCAGGTCCAGACAGAGGCGAGCCATGCCGCCGCGGCCGTTGGTGAGGAGGGCGAGATCGGTGGGGCGTAGAGAGCCAGCGGCGGCGGAGGCGAAGCCGAACCCGCCGGTGACCGCTCCCAGGTCCGCGGCGGCAGGCCGCAAGCCATAAGTCCCATCCGTCCCATAAGTCCCAGTCGGGGTGACCGCTTCCAGATCCGCGGCGGCAGGCCGCAAGGCCGGAAGGTCCGGCCCCGGGGCGAGGAAACGCACGGCAGCCTCGACATGCTGCTCGGTGGGGGCATAGCGTTCGAGGAGCAACCGGGCATCAACGCCGTCCTGGCGGGGGGGCAAACAGGCAACATGGCCGCCGGCAGCCGGAATGGATTCAACGTTGCGCGGCGCGCTCGCATCGTGGCAATCCAGCCTCGCGCGGAATGGTGCGGCATCCTCAAGGAGCAGCCAGTGAGCTGGAGGCACGGGTGTGATGCGCCGGAGGTCGGCCAGTTGCCAGCTCACGACGCGGGGATAGAAGGACTCAGGGCCAGCCTCCGGCCAGCCCTTAACCGAAGCGGCGAGGATCGCGCGCCGGAGTTCCGCGAACTGCTGCCGGCTGAAGCCTGCGTTCGCGTCCGCGGCTTGCGCCCCGGGGCCGGCCAGATGGGAGATGAGCGCCAGGAACTGTTCCGGTGAGCGATCCACCGCCGCCGCCAGCGCGCACCAATCCAGGTCGCCCACGGCCTCGAGCGGCAGGACCTCGTTCAGCGCGGTCAGCCCCCAGGCGGCGCGGGCGCGGGCTTGGCGATAATCTTCTCCGTGCAGGCCGCGCGGCGCCGCGCCGGGCGCCAGACAATAGGCCGCGCCCGCATCCAAGGTGAGGACCATGCCGCCGTCCGCGCCGGGTTTCATTGTGGGAGGCGCCTGCCCAAGCAGATCGACCCAGCTCGCCAGCCCCGACGCGGATTTGTCCGGCGCTGCGGCGAGGTCCTCCCGGAGTGCCAGGGTGTGGCCGTGTTCGACATCGGTATTGACCAGCACGAGCACGACATCCAGCCCTTCGGCAGATTGGCGGCGCAGGGCAAAGACGGGCGAATCGACCGGGCTGAGGCGGGCCAGTTTTGCGCCGTCGAAGAAACCCGGATGCTCGGCCAGGAGGGAGTTAAGGCGGGCCAGTTCAGGCAGCAGATTGTCCGGGTTGTCCCAGGCCATGCCGGTGCTGCCGTGGACCAGGACCTTTTCGGTTGCCAGCCATTCCGCGCCGCAGGTGAAACCAAAGCCGCCGCTGACACTGGCCAGGGCGCAGAGCCGATTGCGGAGCAGGGACCAGGCGCGGCCCCGCGCGGCCAGGCGCTCATTATCGTGGGTCTCGCTGTAATGCACCAGCAAGCCGACCCGCTCGCTTTGGTGGAAGCTGTGATCGAGATAGCCGGCGACCTGCAGGCCGGAGTAGTTTTGGAACAGCTCCGAGTAGGCCCACTGCATGCCGCCGTCGGTCAAGAGGGCCTCGGTGGCCTCCCACGCCCCGCCCAGACCCTCGAGCAGGAAGAGCGTGTCCGGGTACTCCTGTTGGACGCGGGCGACGATGTACTGCCAGGCGGCGACCGGCACCTTGTAGCCGGCGTCGCAACGAAACCCATCGACGCCCCGCCGGCACCAGGACAGAAACATCCTGGCCAACTCATCCCAGAGCTCGACGTCCAGATGCTTGAGTTCGACCAGGTCTTCCCACGTGACCCCCCAGGCGCCGGGACTGGCGAACCGCCCGTCAGGGAGGCGCAAGAACCACTCCGGATGGTTCTCGTGGAGGACCGAACTCCAGCCCGTGTGGTTGATGCCAATGTCCAGCAATACCCGTCCGCTCCCGAGATGCACGGCGTAAGTCAATTCGCGGAATTGGTCGAGCCCGGTGGCGCGCCGGTCAAAAACCACCAGTGCCGGGTCAATGGCCGTCAGGTCCAGGGCTGCGTATGGGCTGCCGAAGCGGCCAAACCGGGCGTAGGTGGTGGGGGTGGGATTGACCGGGAGCAAATGCAGTATCCGGCAGCCGAGCTTATCCATGATATGCGGCAAAAAAGAGATAAGGTCGCGGAGCTTGCCCGAGGGCGGGATCACGGTGTAACCGGCCTGATCCAGCTCGGCCAGGCGACTCTCGAGCTTAGGGTCGCGCGTGCTCAGCGCGGTCTTGGTCTGGCCGAACATCCGCGGAAAGGCGCAGTAGAGGGTGTTGGCGGTTCGGCAGCCATTCGGATGCACGGCGATACCCACGTCCGGCCCCGGTGGCCAATGCTGCCAGCCCCGGGCGTCCGCCAGATAGGCCTTGGCCCTGAAAAAGCCCACCTCTGCCAGCGGCAGCTCGAGAGCCCAGCCCCCCGCCTGCTCGTGCATCGCTATATCGCGCCAGGAAGCGCCGGCCAGCGGCAGGCCGTGGGTTCGCGCCTCGAGAATCTCCCGGCGCACCAACCCAGCGCGTCCAAGGTTGGTGCGAAGGACCCCGCGCCAGCCCGGCTCGGACCCGCGACCGTCCGGGACTCTCAAGGCAAACGCAACGCGGTCGCCGACGAACCGTTGCAGGCGGTCCCCCGGCACAGGCGTCATGGCTGGAACCAGCGGTTGCATAATCCAAGCTTTCTATCATCGGCAGCTTGGCTCCGGAATGCAACCGAGAGTGCAAGAATGGGACAGGAGTGTCCAGCTCTGTCTAAGGGCCATGTCCCTGGGCTAAGTTGCGCGCGTGTAGTGGGCGCGCGCGAGGTCCAAACTTCGGCGTTGGCCAGGATATTGCTGCTTCTTTGGCTTCGCGGGTGTTACACCGCCCGGCCCGGGTGTTTCAGGGGCCGTCGAGAATCCGGACTGCCGGCGCAGAGTCTGAGGCCCTTCCGGGCGGGCGTGGCGACGACGCGGGATTGCTTTATGTCACTGACGATGGAACGCCGCTCGGCGACCGAAGAGGTTAGCGGAGGGCGGGGTGATCTGCCCAAACCCGGGCGAAATGGCGGGGGGGGCAAATCGGGTTCGAGTGAGGAAGCGCAGTTGGCGCAGACGATTGAGATGTTTGAGGTCATCACGGAATCGCAGCCGCTGGACTATCAGTCGCTCGAGATTCTGAAGGAGGCCTACTCGAAGCTGGGCCGTGAGGCCGAGGCCATCACCACCTCCAAACGCATCGCCCAGGCCTACGTTCAGATGGGCCAGTTGTCGTCGGCCATTCTGGAATACGAAACCATCCTTCAGCACTGCCCCGACGACCCGGACGTGCAGGGCGCCTTGAATCAGATCGAGAGCCGGGCGAACAACTACCCTTCCGATGCTCCGGCCGCCGAGGCGGCCACGGCCCTCAAACCGAGTCCGCTCCCAGCCCCGGCGGCCAAGCCCGCGATCCACGCCGCGCCGCGCGAGATTGACGATGGCCGCCGCGTGCTCCACCGTATTTTCGTCGAGAGCAAGATTATCTCGGCCGGCGACTTCGACCTGTGCTGGTCCACGCCGGACCTATCCGTTCCGCCTGAGGGCGTCATCGAACCCTTCATCCAAGTGTTGGCCGACAAAGGGATTCTGCCGGTGGAAAAAGCCCTGAAAGTCCTGTCGGACAAGTCGCGGGCGGCCTATCTGCCGCTGGATTACTACGAGGTGGATTTGGACCTGGCACGCGGCTTCCCGGCAGCGATCTGCCGGCGGTGGTGCATCCTGCCCTTCGATCGGATGGGCAAGTCGGTGCTGGTGGCCACGGCCAATCCGTTCAACCAGCAGGCCGCCAAGGACCTGGCCGGGACGATCGCCAACCGGCTGCTTTGGTACTTGGCGACCCCGGCGGAGTTGATGAAAAACCTGCGAAAGGCCTTCCGGTAGGCGCAGCCTATGCCGCAGCCAAAGACATTTGGGGAACGCATTGCCGACGTGCTGATCGAAGACGGGCTGCTGACCGCCCACCAGGTCGAGGAGTTGCTGGCGCAGCAAAAGAAGGACGGCACTCGCCTCCTGAAGCTCATCCTCGAAAAGGCCTGCGTGAGCGACCAGGACATGGCCGTCTCGATGGGCCGGGTCCTCAACACCCCGCCGGTCAACCTCGCCCGGACGGGAATCCCCGCCGAGATCGCCGGCCTGTTGCCCCAGGAACTCTGCCACAACCACAAGGTGGTGCCGGTTTCGCGCATCGATAACAAGCTCTTCGTGGCCATGGCGGACCCGCTAAACGTCCTGGCGCTGGACGATGTGCGGCGCATCACCCGGCTCGAGGTCGCTCCGCTCATCGCCTCGGAGAAGTCCATCCTCGACAAGCTCAACAACCTCGATGCCGGGCGCGGCGGCAGCATGGAGGACATCATCAACGAGTCCAACCGAGCCGCGGAGGCCGAGGCGGACGCGGAGAACGTCGAGATTTCCAGGGAAAAGGTCGAGGAGGTCAACCTCGACCAACTGGCCGCGTCGAGCGAAGAGGCCCCGGTCATCAAGCTCGCCAATATCATCCTGGTGCAGGCCGTCAAAGACCACGCCAGCGACGTCCATATCGAGCCTTTCGACAAAACCGTCCGTTTGCGTTACCGCATCGATGGCGTGCTCGTGGATGCCACCCCGCCGCCCAAGGCGATGCAGCTTGCCCTGGCCTCGCGGTTCAAGATCATGAGCAGCCTGGACATCTCCGAACGCCGCCTGCCGCAGGACGGGCGGATGCGCATCCGGGTGGCCGGCAAGGACTACGACCTGCGGGTGTCGATCATGCCCACGGTGCATGGCGAGAAGATCGTGCTGCGGCTGCTGGACAAATCAAACCTCTCGGCCAGCATCGCCAAGCTCGGCCTCGACATGGATACCTACCAGCAGGTCAAGTCGGCCATCGATGCCCCCCACGGCCTCATCCTCGTCACCGGCCCCACCGGCTCGGGCAAGACCACCACCCTCTACTCCGCCCTGAACGAACTCAACAATCCCACCTACAACATCGTCACCGTCGAAGACCCCGTCGAGTTCCAAGTCCCCGGCATCAACCAGATGCCGGTCAAAAAGGAAATCGGCCTCACCTTTGCCAGTGCCTTGCGCTCCATCCTGCGCCAGGACCCTGACATCATCATGATCGGCGAAATCCGCGACACGGAGACCGCCGAGATCGCGGTCGAGGCCGCCCTGACCGGCCATCAGGTGCTGAGCACCATGCACTGCAACGACGCCCCCGGCGCGGTCGCCCGCCTCGACGAGATGGGCATTGCCCCCTTTCTCATTTCGTCCTCCGTTATCCTGACCTGCGCCCAGCGCCTCATGCGCCGCATCTGTTCCCATTGCAAAGAGCCCGTCACCTACCCCGCCCAGATGTACCAGGACTTGGGCATCGACCCGAAGCTCTTTGACGGCATCACCCTCTACCGCGGGCGCGGCTGCGATCGCTGCAAAAACTCCGGCTATTCCGGCCGGTTTGCCATCCTTGAAGCCATGACCGTCACCGACGAGATCCGCAAGCTCATCATCACCCGCGCCACTTGCAGCGACATCGCCAAGGCCGCCATCGGCGAAGGCATGCGCACCCTCCGCACGGCCGGCCTGGATCGCGCCCGCCAAGGCATCTCCACCCTCGAGCAAGTCCTGGTTTCCACCGCCGCCCACTGAGCACGTGGCAGGGCCTTTGTCGGGAACCTTTGTCGGGAACCTTTGTCGCAAACCTTTGTCGCAAACCTTTGTCGCGAACCGATTCTCACGGCGGCGCCGCTTCGGATTTCGGCCTTCGGATTTCGGATTTTCACCTGGTATGGGCCCAACCGATTTTCACGCCGGCGCCGCCGGGCCACGAGCAAGCTGAGCCGTGGATCGATGTGCTCGATACTGGAAACTCACGCCCGCCAGTCCAAGGATCAGCCAGAGCGCCAAGGCGACAAAAGGCCAATGTCCGGTCGAACCCGCCGGCGCGTTATTAAACCAAAGTGGAGAATGAACTTGAAGGCCGGCGAACAGGTGAAACAGGCCGGCAATGACGAGGTAAGAGCCACTGAAGGCCGTTGAGGTGATCATCATGAACTTGCGGGCCGCCAGAGCAAGTAATCCGAAAACGAGGGCCACGGCGAGCAGGACAATGGGTTGTGGCTGGTTCCCGGCCGCATTAAAGAAGGCCGCGGCCACCACCGCCCCGGCACCCGCGCCCAACAGGAAGATGCCGAGGTAAAAGAGCCAAATATAGAGCACGGCGCCAATGGCCGCCCCGATGACCGCACAGGCGAGGGCGATGCCGCTGTTGCCCGGCTCGAGCGACACGGCGACGATCCAGCCGGCACTCGCGCCGGCAATAAGTCCCATAATGCCCAGGGTGAGCTTAAGCAGCCGGTACCCGAGAAAACATACGAGGAGCCCCGCTGCCACAGCCAGAGGAGCACTGATTTCACCGACCCAAGCGTTGGCGTTCATGACGTAACCCTTTCAGCAGCCGTTTAGGCCAGAGCCAATCTACTCCATCAAACCCTTGGCGCAAACCACTCCCGGCGGAGCCTCAATTCTCATTATGTCCCGGTGACGCCCCGCCGGGCGAGGGCACCCGCCCTACAACCCCGCAAAGCCGCCTTCTGGCGGGCCGGGCACCCTCACCCGGCGGTGGCTGGATGGTCAGGTGGGTGAACACCATTTTGGGGAAATCCGGTTGGAGGCGGGCCAGGCTAAAGCCGAGCGCATCGTCTGGCAGGAGTTGGAGCGGCTGGGTTGGGCCACAGGATAGCGCAAAAACAAATCAAGAAAGTTCTTGCTATATGTTACACGCGTCACATATAGTGCCTGTGACGGCCGTAACATATATGAAAAAAACGATTCGCATCACGGAGGCCGAGTGGGAAGTCATGGCGGTGGCTTGGGAAGACCCGCCCGTGGCCGCCAGCGCGGTGGTGGAAGCGCTCGAAGACCGCAAGCGGTGGACGCTCGCTACAGTCCGCACGCTCCTGCGGCGCCTGGTCAACAAGGGCGCCATGCGCCAGGAGGTTGACGGCAAACGCTACCTCTACACCCCGCTCATTTCCATGGCCGAATGCGCGCGCCAGGAAGGCGAATCTTTCCTCGACCGCGTCCTGGGCCGGGCTCCCTCGGAAGCCATTTTGCATCTGGTCAAGCGGGCGGATTTGTCGAACCAAGATATTGCGGAACTGCGGCGCATTCTACGGGACAAGGAGAAATGAAATATGAACCATTTGACACATCTGGGGGACGGTGTATTTCGATGGGTGGCGCAGACCACCTGGCAGGCCGCCGTTTTGGCGATAGTGATTCTGCTGGCCCAAGGTCTGTTGCGCAACCGGCTGTCACCGGCTTGGCGCTATGGGCTTTGGCTTTTGCTGGTCGGCCGCCTGCTCATGCCGGCCATGCCGCCAAGTGCCGTCAGCATTTTTAATCTGGCGCCGCCGCCGTCCAAGCATGTTTTTGCGGTCTTTTCGCCGCCAATCAGGATCGGCAGCGACCCGCAATCCGGTGTCAATTACTTCAATGGAACTCCTAAGATGCCTCTTCCCAACGTGGCCGAACAGCACGAGGACACCATCCTCCAGACGCCGCCGGGCGTAATCGTCAGGCCCGTCCCCATCTCGAAGATCGAATGGCCTAATATCTTGTTCTGGGCATGGCTGTCGGGTGTGTGCTTCTTCGGCGCGCGCCTGGTTTGGTCCAACGCCCGTTTCCGCTCGCGACTCGAGGGTCGTCAGCCGGTGGCGGACGAGAACGTGACACGGCTATTTAACGAATGCCGCACGGCTTTCAACATCACCCGCCCCGTGCGGCTGATTGAAAGCGAAGAAGTGGAGAGTCCCGCCGTTTATGGAACGTGGCGGAAATGGCTGCTGTTGCCCGATGGCATCTTTGAACGATTCTCTACCGAGGAACTGCGCTGCATTTTTCTGCATGAGCTGGCCCACATCAAGCGCGGCGATCCGGGTATCAATTGGGTAGTTGCGCTGTTGCAAGTGTTGCACTGGTTTAACCCGGTCCTTTGGCTGGCTTGGGCGCGGATGCGGGCCGATCGCGAGGTGGCCACCGACGCCCTCGCGCTGGCCCATGTCCGCCAGACCGATCACGTGTCTTATGGCGAAACCATCTTGAAAGTGCTCGAAGGCTTGACCGGGGCGCGGGCCCTGCCGGGGTCGGTGGGCATCGCCGAAAGCAAAGCACAGCTCAAGGAACGGCTCCTCGCCATCAGCCGGCCCGGCAAGACTTGGAAATGGGCCGCTCCGGCCGCCTTCGTCCTCATCGCCGGCCTTGGCTTAACCCGGGAGCAAACGGAAAAAACGCCGCGCGATCATTCGTCCGCCCGGACCGGTTCCGCACACGTGGTGGACAGCGAGATGAAACAGCCAGCGGAGAGTAAGCTCCTGGCGCGAGACGCAACGAACGTGGACCCTCTTTTGAGCAAAGATGGATCGAGCGGGCCCGGGGTTATGCCAGAGATTTCTGGCAGAATCGTTGATCCGCGGGGACAGCCGGTGTCCGGGGTCCAAATCGCGGTCGCTAAGCCCCACTTCAACGTGTCCGCCGGCATCGTTCTATCCCAGCTATTTGACCCCCAAGTCCCGCACCTCTATGGCGAGCCTCGACTCGCAAAAGCACCCTGGGACTATTGCACGACCGATGCGCAGGGACGCTTTTATTTGAATGACCTCGCTGGCGCGTCCTATCTCGTGGCCGCACATGAAAGAGGCTTCGCGGAGATCGCGACCAACCAATTCTCCACAAACATGATGATACCTTTGGAACCGTGGGGCCGGATCGAGGGAACCCTTCGACGTTACGATAAAGTTGTCAGCCATGATTGGGTTTCTCTCGGATATACATTCAATACGTTCTACAACTTGGCCAAGAGAACGCACCCGGTGTCGGCAAAGAACCTGAGGACTCTTTGGTATCCTGATTGGCCAAACATGACGGGCGGCACCGTCTTCAAAACCGAAACTGACGATGCCGGGCATTACGCGTTCGATTATGTCCGGCCCGGTCAGTACGATATCTTTGGCTCCAGGGTGCGAGAGAGGGCTGCGATCAACGCAAACGAAACGACGGTCAGGAATATCGGCGGTCACGGGCGCCCCGTGATCGGAGAATTCAAAATCCGCAATCCGTATGTTCAGATTAACTGGGAGAGTGAGACGGTTAACGGACGGTGGCAAACCTTTGGTTTTTCCTATTTTTGCACGGAGCCCCCCATGCCGGCCAAGCCCTTCAACACCAGGCAAGAGTACCAGACGTGGAGGAAACAGCGGGAGGTTGACCGCTCACTCGACAATAACGGCCACGGGCACGAAGTGCTGGTCCTCAAAGACGGCTCGTTTCGCATCGAGCAGGTGGAGCCAGGCAAATACGAATTGGAGCTTTTCATTTACGATCCCAGGCACCCGGTCAACTTGGATTTTTGCGAAACCAATTTCATCGCGGAATACAATGGATACGACCGGACTTTTGAGATTCCCGCCAGCGATTCCAACACCCGCGAACCGCTGGATTTGGGCGTCATTGAAATCTCGCTCAAACCGCAGGAAGCTTCTGGTGCCCTCCCGCAGACGAACCGGCCGGCTCCCGTAAAAAGGGTCCAGCCTCCACCTTGATCGTTTCTCCTAACGACGGGCCGCTTTCGTTGGCACTCTTACCCGATGCCGCGTCAGTTGCGCATCCAATACCCTGGCGCGATGTGCCATCCACCTTCGCCGAGGCTTCGGCGGGACAGGCGTGATGAGCCGTGGCAATCATCGGCAGGAGAGCTTTCTGGGCGGCGTGGATCGGCAGGCTTTCCTGAAGACCCTGGAGCAGCGAACCCGGCTTCTGGCCGCCCTGGGCGCGAAGCTGCCCCGGAGGGATGCCCCAGACCGGAAAAGAGGCAATACAGCCAATGGAGCATCTGCCCGGCCGCCCCAATTATGCGAAAACCCTGGAGTATCGTTCACCCGGCCTTGAAGGGGAGTCGAGTACTAAGTCGGGGCGAGGAGGAGAACGTTCGGAAAATAAGTGCGCTAGCGGGCGGCGTCCCGCGTGACGAGGGTCCGCTTCTCAATTTCTGCATGCGCACCGATGTAGAAATCCGGCAGCGGCGAGGTTTTCGCGCCCCCGCCGCGCCGGTACTTCGCAAACGCTTGGGCCGCCAGCCAACCTGCCGGGTAAGGCAGTATCAATCGTTGAAAGACTGCCGGATCGAGCCACCGGTCCAAATCAGCGGCACTTGCAAAAGCCGGTGCCAGCTCGGCGTAGATGATCGGGTTGATGAGAACCGGTCCCTGCGTCGCGGCCGTGCGAAACTGGCTTTCCGACCACGCGAGCCAAATGGGGTCGGCGGTCGCAATGTCCAGCAACACATTGGTGTCGAAAAGAAAGCCGCTCACTCTTCGTCCCGGGTAAGCGCCATCACTTTCGCCGTCGTCTCTCCGGGAAGAGCGGCGCCGCGGGCGCGTTGCAACCAGTTCTCAACCGGCGGGGGCGTAGCCCGCCTCGCGCGAAGCGTTTCCAGCCAGCCAGCCAACTCATCCACCTGCGGAGCGGTCAACTTCTCAATGGCGTCTTCAATCTCAGCGATGCTGCTCATGGCCGGAATCTAGCACGCCCTGGCCGCCAAGTCCACGAGGGCGAGAATTGCCGGCTCGAGCGGTTGGCTGGGAACCGGCCAAGGCTTGACCCCGGGCGGACAGCGAGAAGGCTTGTCATCTTTGGGCGGCGGGATATATTCCATCCATGAACAATCTGGCCGACGTCGAACAGGCGGCGATGCTGACCTGGGAGGAGATGAAGCGGCAGGCGAGATCATAGAATGAAAACGATTGAAATGCTGACCCATCCGCCAAGCCTGGAGGCCGTGGTGGAGGCCGCCGCGAAAGAGGCTGGCGTAGTGTTGACGAAATCGGGCCAACCGGTTGCGCAGGTGATCCCCATGCCGCAGCCAGTGGCGCGACGGACTGCCCCGCTGCATCCCGGCGCATGGGAAGTGAGGGAGGGCTTCGACGAGCCTCTGCCGGACGAGTTCTGGTTAGGCAGCGAATGAGACTGCTCCTGGAGCACGTGCTGAATCTCGACGCCTTGCCGTCGCTGCACAAAGACCCATTTGACCGGCTTCTGGTAGCTCAGGCGATGACGGAAGGCTGCTCGCTGGCTACACAAGACAGCGCCATTTCGCGGTATCCCGTATCGATCGTCTGGTAAACGAGTTCCAAGCCTCAATCTAGCTTGCACTCTGAAAGATGCTCTAGCGCCGAAGGAGGGCCCACAGGGTGTGCCCTTAGTTCCTTTGCTCGTCCTTGGCTAGTTCTTCAGGCGTCACCTCCAGAGTCAGTTTCTCGGTGTGGCGGATGAGCGTGATCGGCGACGCGAGCCCAATGACCCCGGCCACAAGGTGGCGATGCAGATCATCGATCCCCGAGACGGGCTCACCGCCAAAGGCAACAATAATATCACCCTCGCGAAGACCGGCGCGGCTGGCAGGACTCCCAGCTTCGACGCCCGCCACCATCACGCCGTGATCCGCCGTCAACCGGTGGAAGCGCACGACTCGCCGATGAATGGGGACATCCTGGCCGGCAATCCCGAGCCAACCGCGGCGAATGCGCCCTTCTTTGATCAACCATCCGGCCACAAACTCGGCGGTATTGCTGGCGATGGCGAAGCAAATTCCCTGGGCCGGAAGAATCATGGCCGTATTCACGCCGACGACTTCGCCCCGCGAGTTGACCAACGGACCACCGGAGTTCCCGGGATTTAATGCCGCATCGGTTTGGATGACATTGTCAATCAACCGGCCAGACTGGGAGCGCATCGAGCGGCCCAGCGCGCTAACCACACCGGCAGTCACGGTCTGGTGAAATCCGAATGGACTCCCGATGGCGACCGCGATCTGCCCGACGCGGATGGATTTCGAGTCGCCGAACGGCGCGTGGACGAGTTGAGGCGCATGGATGCGGATGACAGCCAAATCCGCGTCCGGGTCCTGGCCGACCAGGCTGGCGCCCAACACGCGGCCATCCGCCAGCGTAACCTCCATCCTGCCTGCGCCCTGAACCACATGGCTGTTGGTCAGAATGAACCCGTCCGGGGCAATCACAAATCCGGAGCCAGTGCCGGCCGCTTCGGCTCCCCGTTGACCTTGCCGGCTGGGGTGATGCGCACGGATGTTTACCACCGAAGGCCCGACCTTCTCGACGACCCGGGCGACAGTTCTGGAATAGCTGTCCAACAATTCATCGTCGCCGGCGGGTGGTCGGAATGGCGGCTCTGCAGCTACGGGGTCCGCGTCCGTAAACGCGCGAACGAGTTCGGCTCCCTGGAGTCCCTGCTGTTCGATTGGAATGTTCATCGGTTTTATTTCGTTGCCTGCCGACGGGCAGGAGTGCTGGCGACTTCGGACCCAGCCTGCCAAGGCGGGTCTCCGCCGAGGTCCGTGGCGGTCGGGGAGCCTTGGATTTCCAGCCAGGTTCCGTTTGGGTCGCGGATTTGGAGAATCGGGCCGGCTTCGTCCTCCGGCCCGCTTCGGGTTTCGTAACCGAGGAGCGGAGCGCGATGGCCAAGGCAATAGAGGATCTCAGTGACCGGAACCTCGAGACGATAGGAAATCAGACCCACAGAGTTGGGCGGCGGGGGCGCTTTGCCCGCCCAGGTGTTGACGCCGACGTGGTGATGGTAACCGCCGGCGGCGAAGAACAGGGCGCCCGGGCAGGAGCGCTGCGTCACAGCCAAACCCAGAAACTCGCTATAGAACCGCTCCGCGGCGGCCAGGTCCGCAACCTGAAGATGGACGTGCCCGATGTCGGTCTGGGGCGGCAGTTGAGCCGCCGCGGATTCCTTTGCCGCCACGGCGAGCAGGGCATCCAGGCCGAGTGCCTCGCTCACCATAGCGAGCTGACCGCCGCGCCAAGGCCATTGCGCGCGTGGCCGATCCGCATATAACTCGACGCCGTTGCCCTCAGGGTCGCTCAGATAAACTGCTTCACTGACGCCATGGTCGGAGGCGCCGGCAACCGGGTAGCCGCTCTGCACCAGGCGCCGGCAGGCCTGCCCAAGGTCTTGCCGGCGCGGATAGCGAATCGCGCAATGATAGAGTCCGGTGGTGCGCGGCGGGGGCTGCCGCGCCTTCAGCTCCTCGGTAAGCGCCAGCAGCCCCGGCCCGCCTCCGGCTGCCGAAAGGATTGCCTTCGGGCCGGGGCCGTGGTGCAGCTTGAGCCCTAAAACGCCGCAATAAAACGCCAGCGCGCCTTCCAGGTTCGCAGTGCGCAGATGCACCTGGCTGATGCGCGTGTGGTCCGGCAGAAATGCTCTCATAACCGCTGGCAGACGCTATACAGGACGACCAAAATGATGCAGCACCCTGGCCGCGAAACGGTCATATTTCCCATACTTCCCATATTTCCCATCTTTTCACATGCTGCATTAGCTATGAGGCGGTGTATAATGCTAGCCACGTGCCAAACGCACAAACCGGCAACCCGCAGCAGCGTCAACCCGTTGAGGACCAAGGTGATATGACAAAGACGAGCCGTTGCCGCCCGTCCGGGCGCGGACCACGAATGAACGTTTTCAACGCTTAACCGTTGCTGGAACAACGCTGCATCGTTGCGCCGAATCATGTTCCGGGTGATGTTGGGTTGCATGAATCGAGTTGCAGAGACGCAGACGCCAAACGGCCTTGGCCCCGAGGGGGTCTCCGAATCTCACAACGAATTCCTCCGGGACGAGTTTCGGGCTGACTTCGCAGACCTCATCGGGCGGAGCCCGGCGCTTCAAACGGTGCTGGCCCAGGTCGCCACCGTCGCCCCCACCGAGGCCAACGTGCTCATTCTGGGAGAGTCCGGCACCGGCAAGGAGTTGGTGGCTCGCGCGATCCACGATTTGAGCGCGCACAAAAACCGTCCGTTGGTTCGGGTGAACTGCGCCTCAATTCCCAAAGAGCTTTTTGAGAGCGAGTTTTTCGGCCATGTCCGGGGGGCGTTTACCGGCGCCGTTAGAGACCGGGTCGGGCGCTTTGAGTTGGCCGACGGCGGCACGCTATTCCTCGACGAGGTCGGTGAAATCCCGCTCGAGCTGCAGAGCAAGCTGCTGCGCGTCCTGCAGGAGGGCCAATTCGAGCGCGTAGGGGACGAGCGTACGCGGACCGTGAAAGTGCGCCTGATTACCGCCAGCAACCGCGACCTCCTGGCGGAGGCCAAAGCCGGCCGTTTCCGCCTGGACCTTTACTATCGGCTGAGCGTTTTCCCCATTGAAGTCCCACCGCTCCGGGAGCGGTTGGGCGACGTGGGAGAACTGGCCGAACACTTCATCCAACAAGCCGCCCTTCGCCTGGGCGTTCCCCGCCCTCGCCTGACCAGGCTTCAGGTGCAGGAATTGCAGAACTACGATTGGCCGGGGAACGTGCGCGAGTTGCAGAACGTAATCGAGCGGGCGGTCATTCTTGCCAAGAGCGGCGAGCTGCATTTCGATCTGCCTCATCGCATCGCCGGCCTGGCCTCCTCGACTCGCCCCACTATCGGGCCCGGCCGCGATGGAGAAGAGGCGCTTTCGTTGGACGAACTGGCGGTGCGGGAACGCGAAATCCTGGTAGCCGCCTTGCGGCGGACACATTGGAAGATCTACGGCTCAGACGGCGCCGCGGCCCTGTTGCGCATTAAGCCGACGACGCTGGTCTCAAAGATGAAGCGGTTGAAGGTCCAAAAGGAGCCCGGCGGAGTATAATTAGCGGTTGCTGATGTAGATCTCCGTCTTCGATTGGATTCGACCGATCTTGGGGGACATCTGCTTGGAGCTTCTGGATTGGGGTCGAACATCTTTTGAGACCGTTGGCATGGCAAGTGCTTTGACCCGCGAAAGATTCGGGCGAGAATTAGGCTTGCTTTTATTCGCCGCTGGGTTGATAGTTCTTCGCTCATCACGAGCCGCTGACTCGCCTCATCAGCCAACGACCCGCGCGCAGAGAACCCGGAGCTTAGAGTGACATGAACAGCCCATTTTGGGGTTGGGCGGGTTGGGTGACTGAATTCCTGAAATCACCCGAAGGGGGGATGACCTGCGTCTTCCCCCGGCCCTTTGGCGTCCTTCGGAACGCGGCTTTGGGGCGCGAACCTCAACGAGGGTCGGCTGGCCGGAAATCCCGAACCCCTTTTCTGGGACCGGAGAACCTTATGAACCCACAAAACCTCATTCCGAGAACCACTTGCCCGAAGACGATGGCCAGGCGTTTAACCACCGCCCGCGCCACGAGACTGCTGCCGCTGCTCTTGCTCTTGCTCTTGGCGCCGCCTGCCGCGGTCCAAGCCCAATTCAATTACACGACCACCAACGGCACGATCACCATTACGGGATACACCGGGTCGGGCGGTGCGCTGATCGTCCCCGGCACGATCAACGACCTGCCGGTCGCCGGCATCGGAGCCAACGCCTTCTTTTTCTGCTACAGCCTGACCAGCGTGACGATCCCCAACAGCGTCACCAGCATCGGGGACTATGCGTTTCAAGGGTGCATGAGGCTCACCAACGTCACGATAGGCAGCGGCGTCGTATGCATCGGAACCCAGGCGTTTTACCAGTGCTCCGATCTGACCAGCGTCACGATTCCCAATAGTGTCACCAACATCGGCGACAGTGCGTTTAACAACTGCGGCAGCCTGGCCAACGTCACCATCGGCGACGGCGTCGCCAGCATTGGGGACGGAGCCTTCGTTGAGTGCACAAACCTGACAGCGATCACCGTAGGCCCTCTCAATTCTTTCTATAGCAGCGTGGCAGGAGTCTTGTTCGACAAGAGCCAGACCACGCTCATTCAATGCCCTGATGGCCAGGGCGGAGGCTACACCATCCCCAACGGCGTCACCGGCATCGGGGACTATGCGTTCAGCCCCTGCACCCACTTAACGAGCATCACGATCCCCAACAGCGTCACGAACCTCGGGGCTTGGGCGTTCTTTGGTTGCTCCAGCCTGATCACCCTTACAGTTCCTGACAGCGTGGTCAGTATCGGAAGGGGCGCGTTCAATGGCTGCACCAGCCTGGCGAGTGTCACGATCCCTAGCGCTCTCACCAGCATCGCGGATTACGCCTTCGCGTCTTGCGGCAGCCTGGCCAGCGTCACGATCCCCAACAGCGTGACCAACATCGGCGACTCTGCGTTCAGTGGCTGCGGGCTGATCAGCGTCACGATCCCCAACCGCGTCACCAGCATCGGGGACGGGGCCTTCTACGGCTCGCGTCTCTCGACCATCACGATCCCCAGCAGCGTCACCAGCATCGGAAACACGGCGTTCATCACCTTAACAACGATTACGGTGGATGCCCTCAATTCGGTCTATAGCAGTGTGGATGGAGTCCTGTTCAACAAAAGCCAGACGAGCCTTATCGAATACCCGGGGGCCAACGCCGCCAGCAACTACGCGATCCCCAACGGCGTCACCAACATCGCGGAATTGGCCTTCTGGTCGTGCGCGAGCCTGGCCAGCGTTACGTTCCCCAACAGCGTCACCAGCATCGGAGAAGGGGCGTTCGGGGAGTGCTACAGCCTGACCAGCGTCTATTTCCAAGGTAACGCCCCCAGTGCTGGCTCGTCTGCGTTCCAGGATGACAACCGCGCCACCGTCTATTACTTGCCTGGGACCACCGGCTGGGGCTCGACGTTCGGGGGTCGGCCGACCGTGCGGTTGCCCGGCGTCTCCGGCGCCTTGCAAGTCTCGATCAGTCCGCCAAGCGTTGTCAGTGCCGGAGCGCAGTGGCAGGTGGATGGCGGGGCGTGGCAGGACGGCGGCGCCACAGTATCCAATCTGTCGGCCGGCGCTCATACGATAACCTTCTCGAGTGTAACCGGCTGGGTCACGCCACCCAGCCAGGTCGTCAACGTCAGTCCCAATCAAACGACTACCGCCGCAGGAACCTACGGCGGGTTTAATTACACGGATTACACGACCAATAACGGCACCATCACCATCACGGGATACACTGGTCTTGGCGGTGCGGTGACGATTCCCAGCGAGATTAATGCCCTGCCGGTGAGCAGCATTGGGACCAATGCGTTCTTTAACCAAAGCAGCCTGACCAGCGTATCGATCCCCGACAGCGTTACCAACATCGGCGCCGGGGCGTTCGAAAACTGCAGCAGCCTCACCAGCGTGACGATTCCCAACAGCGTTACCAGCATCGGGGACGCGGCCTTCGAGGCCTGCTTTCACCTGGCCGCCGCCACAATCCCCGACAGCGTCACCAGCATCGGAGACTATGCGTTCTTCGGCTGCAGCCTGGCTAACGCCACGATTCCCAACAGCGTCACCAACATCGGACAGGGTGCGTTCTCTGCTGGCTGCAGCTCGATCACGGTCGACGCGCTCAACTCCTTTTACAGCAGTTTCGATGGGGTCTTGTTCGACAAAAGCCAAAGCACGCTCCTCGCCTACCCTGCGGGCAAAGCCGAAACCTCTTACAGCATTCCCAGCAGCGTCACCAGCATCGGGGGCGATGCGTTCGCCATGTGCGGCAACCTGACAAGCATCACCATCCCCAACAGCGTCACCAACATCGGGTACCAGGCGTTCTGGTCCTGTTACCGCCTGACCAGCGCTACGATTCCCGGCAGCGTCACTACCGTTGGGGATAGTGCGTTCGCTTGCTACGGCCTGACCAACGTCGCGATAGGCAACGGCGTTGCCAGCATCGGGGATGATGCATTCTCGGGTGCCAGCCTGAGCACGGTCACGATCCCAAACAGCGTCACCAACATCGGGGTCTCCCCGTTCTATTACTGCCTCACCCTGACGGCGATCACGGTGGATCCACTCAACTCTTTCTATAGCAGTGTGGATGGGGTGTTGTTCGACAAGCGCCAGACCACCCTCCTTGAGTATCCCGCCGGCAAAATCGCAAATTATACGATTCCCGACAGCGTTACCAGCATCGGAGACTCTGCGTTCGCTGACGTCCCTTGGAACCTGAAAAGCATCACGATTGGCAGCAGCGTCACCAACATCGGCGACTCGGCGTTTAGCTCATGCACGCTCGGCAGCGTCAGCATCCCCAACAGTGTCACTAGCATTGGGGAATGGGCGTTCGCCTTTGGCCTCCTGACCAACATCACGCTCCCCAACAGCCTCACGAGTATCCGGGCCGATACGTTCTACGCCTGCCCTTACCTGACCAGCGTTACGATTCCAAACGGCGTTACGAGCATCGGGGACCAGGCGTTCGAGCAGTGCAACAGCCTGACCAGCGTCTATTTCGAGGGGAACGCGCCCAGCCTTGGTTCGAATGTGTTCTTTTTTGACAATAACGCGGCGGTCTATTACTTACAGAACACCACAGGCTGGGGCGCGACCTTTGGCGGTCTGCCGGCGTTTCTCTGGGACCCGCTGCTGCAAGCGGTATACACCGCCAACTACGGCGCGATCACCATCACAAAATACAGGGGTTCCGGCGGCGCGGTGAGCATTCCCAGCATGATCGGTGGCCTGGCCGTCACCAGCATCGGGGCCTATGCTTTCGCTGACGCCGGCTTGACCAGCGTGACGATCCCTGACAGCGTCACCAGCATCGGAAATGATGCGTTTAGCACCTGCGCCGGCCTGACCAGCGTCACGATAGGCAGCGGCGTCACCAGCATCGGAGTGGCGGCGTTTTATGAATGCGGCAACTTGAGCAGCGTCACGATTCCCGACAGCGTCACCAGCATCGGGGACTGGGCGTTTAGGGACTGCACCGGCCTGACCAACGTCGCGATCTCCGGCAACGTCGCCACCATCGCCGACGATGCGTTCTCCGGCTGCACTGGGCTGACCGGCGTCTATTTCGGGGGTAACGCCCCCGTCGTTGGTTCGGCGGTGTTCCTGGGTGACAACCAGGCGACGGTCTATTACTTGCCTGGGACCACGGGCTGGGGCCCGAGCTTTTGCGGTCTGCCGACGAGGCCCTGGGGAAGCCCGAGCATCCTGGCGCCGCCTCTGACGCAAACGGCCGAGGCGGGGTCGCTCGCCGGCTTCTGGGTGGAAGCGACGAACATTCCGCCCGCAGGAAGTTACCAATGGTACTTTGACGCCACCAACGCGCTCGGGGGCGCTACCAACTCTTACCTTGAGCTGGCCAACGTCCAACCGGCCCAGGCGGGGGCTTACACGGTGGTCGTCACGAACCTGTACGGGGCGGTGACCAGCGCGCCAGCCCTGCTGAGTGTGATCGCCGCGGTCGAGCGGAGAATGGTTCCGGCCCTGAATCTGACGGCCGACGTGGGGAGCTTCCTGCAGTTGGAGTACGTCAATGGCTTCGGCTCCGGCGCACAGTGGTTGTCGCTAACGAACGTGACGACCGAGAGCACGCCACAGCTCTATTTTGATCTTTCCGAGCCGCTGCCCGCGCAGCGATTCTACCGCGCCTGGCAGACCAACGGGCCGCAGCCGACGCTGAACATGAGCATGGCCACCGAGATTCCACTGACCGGCGCCATTGGCAGTTCGGTGCGCATCGATTATATCAACCAGTTCAGCCCGACCAACGCCTGGGTGACGCTGGACACCGTGACGCTGACCAACTCGCCGCAACTTTACTTCGATGTCAGCATGTTTGGCCAGCCCACCCGGCTCTACCGCCTGGTAGCGGTCCCGTGACGCTCTGGTCAAGAGGCGTTGCGTCAAAGAGCAACTTCTATCGGCTATCAACTCCAGCAGGTCGAAAACGATGAAAACACAAATCATCAACTACATCAGAGCCAGTTATCCTGGCCTGTGAGCCCAGGCTCGGAAACTGAGGGGCAGGCGGCGGGGATTTTGCTCGGAAACCGAGGGAAACGGTCTGGACGC
>Ga0209415_10004743_pt1 | contig 24823 bp, 22 predicted proteins | sample PeaSoiSIISIP2007_FD_187696 | JGI IMG/M metagenome (GOLD analysis project Ga0209415, IMG submission 187696) | Peat soil microbial communities from Weissenstadt, Germany - SII-SIP-2007 (SPAdes) (version 2) | ecosystem: Environmental > Terrestrial > Soil > Wetlands > Peat | place: Germany... | reverse complement strand
TCGGCTTGAAGCGGACGGCGCCCGCCTCGAGCAGGGCTTGGCGAAGCACGGCGCCCGCGGCGCGGCGGCGTCGAATGAAATCGACGAGCAGGATCGAGTTGCGCACGATGATGCCGGCGAGGGCGATGAAGCCGATCATCGAGGTCGCCGTGAACGGCGCTCCCAGCAACCAATGCCCCAGAACGATGCCGATGAGCGTGAGCGGCACCGGTATGAGGATGACGAGCGGAAGTCGAAACGAGCCGAATTGGGCGACGACGAGAAGATAGATGCCGAGGATCGCGATCGCGAAGGCGGCGCCCATGTCGCGGAACGTGACATAGGTCACTTCCCATTCGCCGTCCCACAAGAGGGACGCCTTCGACTCGTCGAGCGGCTGGCCGTGATAGCGAATCTCCGGCGGGCCCGCGGCCCCCCAATCCATTTTCTTGATCTGATCCTGGACGGCGAGCATGCCGTAAATCGGCGCCTCGAAGCGTCCCGCCACCTCGGCCTCGACCATCTCGGCGAAGCGTCCGTCGCGGCGGAACAAGTTGTAGGAAGCGGGCTCGCGCTTGACCGTGACGACGTCGCCCAACTCGACGTTGGCGCCCTGGCGCGCCGTGCCGCCGGCGGGAAGCGGCGTCGAGAGAATCCGTTCGCCCAGCCACTCCGCTTGCTTCGGCTGCTTGACGACGATCTCGATCGGCTTGGCGCCATGGCCGCGCTGCGAATATCCCACTTTCACCCCGCCGATGATCGCGGCGATGGTGTCATAGACCGCCTGTTCCTCGACGCCGTAGAATTCGAGATTCTCTTGGTTGATGGAGAAGCGCAGCCGGTCGCTCGGCGCGTGGAACGTGTCGTCCACATCGACGACGAAGCCGACGTTGCGGAAAGCCTGGCGCACCTTCATCGCCATCGCGCGCCGCGTCGCCTCGTCCGGTCCATAGATCTCCGCGAGCAAGGTCGCGAGGACGGGCGGTCCCGGCGGCACCTCGTTGACCCCGACGACCGCGCCGGTCGGCTTCGGGAGATCGGACAGGCGCTGGCGGACGTCGAGCGCAATCGCGTGGCTCGGCCTCGAGCGTTCGCCTTTTGCCATCAGATTGATCTGGAGGTCGCCCTGCTCAGGGCCGCTGCGCAGATAGTAGTGCCGGACCAGACCGTTGAAATTGAAGGGCGCAGCCGTGCCGGCATAGGCTTGGATCGAAGTGAGCTCCGGCAGGTCCTTGAGCCGGTCGGACGTCGCCATCAGAAAGCGCTCGGTATCTTCGAGCGTGCTCTCTTGCGGCAGATCGACGACGACCTGAAGCTCGGACTTGTTGTCGAAAGGCAGCAGCTTCACGGTCACGTCCGTGGTGCTGAAGAGGACGCAAACGCCTGCCGTCGCTGCGACCACGGCCAAGAGAAAAAGTTGCGAGCGGCGCCGGCCGGTCAGCAGCGGTCGCGCGATTTTGAGATAAAAGCGGCCTATCGCACCGACGGCATGCTCCTCGGACGGGGAGCCGGGGTGCGGCGCCCGGGGCTCGAATCGCCGGGCGATGTGATAGAGCAGCCAGGGCGTAATGCTGACGGCGACGAAGAAGGAGAACAGCATCGCCATCGAGGCATTGGCCGGGATTGGGCTCATATAGGGTCCCATGAGCCCGCTCACGAACATCATCGGGAGCAGCGCCACGATGATCGTGAGGGTGGCAACGATGGTCGGATTGCCCACTTCGGCGACCGCCTCGACGGCGGTAGCGGTCATATTCTCGCGGCCGCGCGACCGCCAGTGCCGGACGATGTTCTCGACCACGACGATGGCGTCGTCGACCAAGATGCCGATCGAGAAAATGAGCGCGAACAGGCTCACGCGATTGATGGTGTAGCCCATCAGCCAGGAGGCAAAGAGCGTAAGCAGAATGGTCGTGGGGATGACCACGAGGACGACGATCCCTTCCCGCCAGCCGATCGCCAAGGTGATGAGCGCGACGATCGACACCGTCGCAAGCGCCAGATGAAAGAGCAGCTCGTTGGCTTTTTCCGTCGCCGTCTCGCCGTAGTTGCGCGTCACCGTCACTGAAACATCGCTGGGGACGAGCCGACCTTCGACGGTATTGAGCCGCGCGAGGAGTTGATCCGCCACGCTGACGGCGTTGGCGCCCTTGCGCTTGGCGAAGGCGAGCGTGACCGCCGGCAGGCGCTCGAAGACGCCCGACGCCGTGCGTATTAGCATCCAGGCGTGATGGTTGGGTTCGGCCGCGCCGACGACCACATTCGCCACGTCCTTGACATAGACCGGACGCCCGTCACGTGACGTGATCAGCAGCAGCCCGATGTCGGGCACGCCTTGCAACGTTTGCCCCGCCACAACCGGGACGTCGCGATCGAGCTGATCGAACGCGCCGACCTGGAATGAGCGGTTGGCGTTGGTGAGCTTGTCGACGAGCTGATTGAGGGTGATGCCGTAGAGGGCGAGGCGCTCCGGATCGGGTTCGACTCGAATCTGATTGGGGCTGCCGCCGACGATATAGGTCAATCCGACATTGTCGACCTTGACCAGCTCGTGCTGCAACTCGTGAGCGATTTGATAAAGACCGTTGTCGTTCCAGCGCGCGGCCGCCGCGGGCTTCGGCGTCAGCGTGAGCGTAACGATGGCGACGTCATTGATGCCGCGGCCGATGATGATCGGCTCGGGAATGCCCTTGGGCAGGTCCGCGATGTTGGCGCGAATCTTCTCGTGGGCGCGCGTCAATGCGGTGTCCTCGTCGGTGCCGACATAGAACCGCGCGGTGACGGCCACCGAATCGTCCTGGGTGCTCGAATAGACGTGCTCGACGCCGCTGATGCCCTTGATGATGTCCTCGAGTGGCTTGGTAATAAGCTCGATCGCGTCGTCCGCCTTGTAGCCATTGGCCGTGACCAGGATGTCGACCATCGGCACGCTGATCTGCGGCTCCTCTTCCCGCGGCAGCGTCATGAGGGCGAGCCCGCCGAGAATTACGCCGGCTAGAAGCAAGAGCGGCGTCAGCGGCGAAGCAATGAAGAGTCGCGTGAGAAACCCGGCGAGGCCAAGCTTCATGGCTTGACAACCACGTCACCCGCGCGAAGGCCGGCGAGGATCTCGATGCCGCCCTCGACTGGCGACCCGACCTGAACGACGACTTCGGTGCCGTCCTTGAGCTTGGCGTAACTGACCCCGAAGCGCCGGTAGACATAATCCTCGGGGATCACAAGGGCGTCGCGCTTGCCCGTCGCGACATAGACCCGCGTGCGCTCGCCGACGAAATAGGTCCCGAGCCCCTCGACCTCGACGTCGGCGATAACGCGGCCGTTCTCGATCTCGGGATAGACCAACGCGACCCGGCCGCGCCGCAGCGTCTCTTCCGCTTGCGGCTGCAGCCCGCGCGCGCCGACCAGGATCGCGTCCCCGGCCTTTATGAACCGCGCGTGCCGCTCGGGAAGCTGGAGGCGCAGGATATAATTGTCGGCCGCGATCGACGCGATGGTCTCGCCGCTCATGACGACGCTGCCTTCCGAGACGGGGACCTTCAGCACGCGCCCCGCATCGGGCGCCAGCACCGCGCCCTCGGCGGCCTGCTGCTCGACGACTTGGCGATCCGAACGCAGCGCCTGAAAATTCCGTTCTGCCACATCGAGACGAGTCCGCGCCTGATCGAGCTGCGATTGCGACACCACGCCGGCGCGGCGCAATTCCTGCGCGCGGTTGAGGTCGGTCTGGGCCTGGTCGCGCTCGGCCTGTTGCGCCTGGATGCGCGACTGCAGAGCCTGCATCTGCAGGATAAGCTTCTGATCGGCGACCAGCGCGATCCGGTCGCCGGCCATCACGCGGTCGCCTTCCTTGACGGTCAGCGCCGCGATGGCCCCGCCAAGGCGCGCGCGCGCGAGTAGCTCGTGCACAGGCTCGACAGTCGCGATGACGACTTTGCGATCATCGACGGAGCGCCGCTCGACCGCCTGCTCTTGGGCCAGGGCAGGTAGGGAGCAGGCGACGGCCATGACGACGACGGCGATGAGGCTGCGGATCACGGGCGCGGCTCCCTGAGGTGGTCCCTTGACATATATATAATTATTATCTAAATTAGTAACTATGAATGTTGATGCGATCCGGGCGAAGGCCGGGATGGCCGAGGTCTTTCTCAAGACCCTCGCAAACCGGCGCCGGCTGATGATCGTCTGCGAGCTCTTGAAGGGCGAGCGCTCGGTCGGACAGCTCGAGCCGGTCGTGGGCCTGAGCCAATCCGCCCTGTCGCAGCACCTCGCCAAGCTGCGCCGCGGGCGGCTGGTCGCGACCCGACGCGAGTCCCAGACCATTTACTATTCGCTCGCCGATCCCGGCGTCGCCAAGGTGGTAACCGCGCTTTACGACCGCTTCTGCCGCCCCTCCCGCGGCAGATAACGAAAGGAGATGCGCATGTCGATCGATCGTGCCGTGATGGCGTTTGCGGGCTTTATCGTCCTCTTGAGCCTCGTGCTGAGCCAGGTGTACAGCCCCTACTGGCTTCTTCTCACCGCCTTCGTCGGCCTAAACCTCATCCAGGCATCGTTCACCGGCTTTTGCCCGGCGGCGATCGTCTTCAAATGGCTGGGGTTCAGGCCGGGTACGGCCTTCTCCTGAGGCACGCGCAGCCGGCGGCGCGCACACGCCGAGGACGGTGCGCCGCTGCGTCAGCATCGGATCGCGTCCAAGCTCTCAATGTTCAGCCCATTCGCGTTGCCATTGTGAGGTTCGAAGAGGAGTACCACGCCGCGACGACAATCCGCAGATAGGAACAAGATCACGGACCACTCCAATACGATCGTCCACCCGCCAATCGCAAGGGCGCTAGCGTTCGTTGCGGGTCTCGGCGTCGACTGGCTCTACCCACTGCCGTTTGTCTCTGCGTCTGTTCCGGCGTCTGGATCGGAGCTGCCGTGTTCGCTACTGGCTTCGCGGCCGCGATTTGCGCGATCGTAACGATCCGCAAGGCGGGCACCCGGGTTGAAACCAACAAGCCGACGACAACGATCGTCGCAAACGGGCCCTACCGCTTCACACGCGATCCCATCTATATCGGCATGTTTGTGGGCCAGATCGGCCTCGCCATCGGCATCAACAGTCTTTGGATCCTCGCCACGCTGGTGCCATTCTACCTCATCATCCGCTACGGCGTGATCGCCCGGGAGGAGATCTCCAAATTTCACGATCTCGATGACGATTGGATCAGCTCCGTCAGACGACGCTCGCAAGAGATGCTCGGCCGCCATGACGCCGAAGCGCTGCACCAAATCCGGCCGCGAAGCCAAGGCAAGCGCAACTTCCTGCTGGCTGATGCGCACCACGACCGCCTCGCGAGCTTCCTGTGAGAGTTCGGGCCGCTCACGAACCATCCGGTCCATCAGCTCGCCAATCTTGCCCTTGACCAAGCCGGCGATGAAATCGTCGTTGACGTTTTCCGTGTGCGCCTGCCTACTTTGAAAAGCGGGTTCCCGGAGGGCACGTGTCGCCCGCGGCATGAATTGAGAAATAATGAGGAATGCCGGTCCCATATAAATTCGCGCGGGAGCGAGCCCAGCTTCTATATAAATCTCATAGGCGTTGGCTGGACGCGGGCGCGCAACCGAGTTCGAGTTTTACTCCGACGGGAGAAAGGAGTAGGAGCGCGTCGCGACGCGCTCGCATGATCTAAGTCAACGCCTAGTCGCTTGGCCCGTCTCAATATGATTTCGCAGAGAGAAAGGCGCCATTCCATGTGGCTCATTTTCTTGATGTTTGTCCTGCTGGTCGGCTCCTACGCCTTGTTGGCGGGGCTGGTTCGCTTTTCGGCAAGCATCATTCGCCCTCGGTGAGCCGCGCAGAGTGCAGGAGCATAGGCCATGGCCCTCTATGTCCTCATGACGTTGGTCGCCGCGTTGGTGATTTATCTCTTCTACGCGGTCATTCATCCCGAGAAATTCTGATCTGGCTGAGGCACCGCCATGATGGGGCAAGGCTGGCTGCAGATCGTTCTGACGTTGTCGATCGCGTTGGCGATCAGCGTTCCGGCCGGCCGCTATCTCGCCAAGGTCTTCATGAACGAGAAGACGGCGCTCGACCGGATCATCGATCCTTTCGACACCCTGGTCTATCGCATTATCGGCCGCAAAGCCGCCAGCATGAAAATGGACTGGAAGGCCTATACCCTGCACATGCTCGCGACCAACATGTTCATGGCCGCGATCATCTTCCTGATCCTGGTGTTCCAAGATCAGCTCCCGCTGAATCCGCGGCGCCTTGCCGGTATGGAGCCGCTGCTCGCCTTCAACACGGCAATCAGCTTCATCACGAATACGGATTGGCAGAACTACGGCGGCGAAACCCTGTCCAACTTCAGCCAGATGGCGGCCATCACCTTCCCGATGTTCACCTCGGCCGCGACTGGCTTCGTGGTCGCGATGGCGTTCATCCGGGCGTTCATCGTCAAGGACGGCGGCGCCGATCTGGGCAATTTCTACCGCGATCTGATCCGTCTCTTGACCCGCGTTCTGCTGCCGGCGTCTTTGGTCATAGCCCTCTTTCTGGCGTGGCAAGGCTCGCCCCAGACGCTTGTCGCGAGCGTTGTCGCCCATCCGGTTCAAGGAGGCGAGCAGACGATCGTCATGGGCCCGGTCGCGGCTCTCGAGTCGATCAAGCACTTCGGCACCAACGGCGGCGGGTTCTTCAATGCCAACGCCGCACATCCCTATGAGAACCCGACGCCGCTCACCAATCTCGTGCTGATTCTGCTGATGATGAGCCTGCCGAGCGCCCTCGTGGTGTGCTTCGGCGCGATGATCGGCGCGCGCCGGCAGGGCTGGGTCCTCTATGGCGTGATGGGCGCAATGCTCGTCATGGTCCTGCCGCTCGCCATCCTGCCCGAGCAGTTGGGCACGCCGATGCTGGCCGCCGCAGGGCTTGAAACGACGGCGAGCCCGGCTCAGCCTGGCGGCAACATGGAAGGCAAGGAGGTGCGGTTCGGCATCGCCGAGAGCGGGCTCTTCGCCGGGGTCACCACCACCTTCACGACCGGCAGCGTCAACGCCATGCACGACAGCTTCACGCCTGCGGGCGGCATGGGGACCATGATCGGGATGATGCTGCAATGCGTGTTCGGCGGCAAAGGCGTCGGCTTCCTGAACGCAATAATGTTCGGATTGATCGCGGTGTTCATCGCCGGCCTGATGGTAGGACGCACACCGGAATTCCTCGGCAAGAAGATCGAGCGGCCGGAGATCATCCTCGTTTCTCTCGCGATCCTGATTCATCCGCTCGTCATCCTGGCGCCATCGTCCTGGTCGATCATCGCGCCCTACGGCGTGTCGGCCGTGGGCAACCCCGCCATGCACGGTTACTCCGAATTGCTCTACGCCTTCGCCTCCTCAGCGGCGAACAATGGCTCGGCCTTCGCCGGGTTCAACGGCAATACGCCGTGGTACAACCTGGCGCTCGGCTTCGTCATCCTGATCGGCCGTTATCCTCCCATCATCTTCATGATGGCGGTCGCCGGATCTGTCGCCGCCAAGCCGACGCTCGCGCCCACCGTCGGCACATTACGCACCGATACCATGCAGTTTGGCGTGTTCTGGTTCGCCGTTATCCTCGTCGTCGGCGCGTTGTCGTTCTTCCCGGCCCTGATTCTGGGTCCCATCGCCGAGTTCTTCGCGATGAAGAGCGGCCTGCTCTTTTGACGGAAGGCCCCGCCCATGCTCCCGTCGCGGAGAGCCGCGAGATGACTTCGCCGGACGCCGTCAGGCTGCGCAGGACATGGCGCCGCAGGGTCCGAGAGCCGATCGACAGCACGGCGCGGGCCTCCCCCGTGTACGGGGCGGAGCTGCTGCTCAACGCTCTCTTCGATTCGCTGAAGAAGTTCGACCCGAGGGTGCAGATCCACAACCCCGTGATGTTCGTCGTCTGGCTCGGCGCATTGGTGACCGCCGCGCTCACCGTCGATCCCGCGCTCTTCGGTCCATCGAGCGCGACGATGGCATACAACGGAGCGGTGACGGCCATTCTTCTTCTCACCGTGTGGTTCGCGAATTTTGCCGAGGGGCTGGCCGAGGGTCGGGGCAAGGCGAAAGCCGCCTCGCTGCGCAAGGCCAAGATCGAGCTGAGGGCCAACCGGGTCCAGGAGTCCGGGCAAGTCGAGGCGGTACCCGCGACCGCCTTGCGCAAGGGAGACCTGGTCAAAGTCGAGAAAGGCGAGATCATGCCGAGCGACGGAGAGGTCGTCGAAGGCGTAGCCTATGTCGACGAGTCCGCCATCACCGGTGAATCGGCGCCCGTGCTCAAGGAGAGCGGGACCGACATGTTCTCGTCGGTGACCGCCGGCACCTTGCTCATCTCGGATCATTTGCTCGTCCGGGTCACCGTCGATCCCGGCCACAGCTTCCTCGACCGCATGATCCATCTGGTCGAAGGCGCCAGGCGGCAGAAGACGCCCAACGAAATCGCGCTCACCGTCCTGCTCGCGATCCTGACTCTGATCTTCGTCATCGTCGTGGCCGCGATGGCGCCGGTGGCGACGTACCTGGAGGCGCGCATCAACATCGCCGATCTGATCGCGCTTCTGGTCGCCCTCATTCCCACCACCATCGGCGCACTCCTGTCGGCGATCGGCATTGCCGGCATCGACCGCACGGTCAGGTTCAACGTGCTCGCCATGTCCGGGAAAGCCGTGGAGGCGGCAGGCGACGTGCAGACCCTGCTGCTCGACAAGACCGGCACGATCACGATGGGCAACCGCCAGGCGACCGAATTCATTCCGCTCCGCGGCGTGAACGCGAAGGCGCTGGTCGAGGCGGCGCTGCTTTCGTCCTGCTTCGACACGACGCCGGAAGGGAGAACCGTGGTCGTCTTCGCCGAGAAGCTCGGCGCCACGCGCGACCCCTCGCTGAATCGGGCACGACGCCTGGACTTTTCGGCGGAGACGCGCATGAGCGGCACCGACATGCCCGACGGGCGGATCATCCGCAAGGGAGCGGTCAACGCCGTGGCGCGTCATGCGGCCGATGCGTTCGGCAGGCCGGGGCCGCCGGACCTCAATGAGGTCGCCGACAGCGTCGCCAGGAAGGGGGCGACGCCGCTCGCCGTATCGGTGGACGGCGCGATCCTGGGCGTGATCGCGCTGTCGGACGTGCCGAAGCCCGGCATCCGCAACCGCATCGTACAGCTTCGCCAAATGGGCATCCGCACCGTCATGGTGACCGGCGACAATCCCGTCACCGCCGCCGCGATCGCGGCTCAAGCCGGGGTCGACGATTTCGTGGCCGAGGTGAAGCCGGAGGCGAAGCTCGAGCTGATCCGCCGCGAGCAGGCTCAGGGAAGGTTGGTGGCGATGACCGGCGACGGCACCAACGACGCACCGGCCTTGGCCCAGGCGGATGTCGGGCTCGCGATGCATTCCGGCACCAACGCCGCAAAGGAGGCGGCAAACCTCATCGACCTCGATTCCGATCCGACCAAGCTCATCGACCTGGTGGCGATCGGCAAGCAGATGCTGATCACGCGTGGGGCTCTGACGACTTTTTCCATCGCCAATGACGTGGCCAAGTACTTCGCCATCATACCGGCTATGTTCATCGTCGCATTGCCGGGGCTTTCGGCGCTGAACGTGATGGGACTGGCGACGCCGCAAACCGCCGTGTTGTCGGCGCTCATATTCAACGCCCTCATCATTCCACTGCTGATCCCCCTTGCGCTGCGCGGCGTCCGCTTCAGGCCGAAGAGCGCCGAGGCCACGTTCTACCGGAACTTGATCGTCTACGGCGCCGGAGGGCTGATCGCGCCCTTCATCGGCATCAAGCTGATCGATCTTTTCCTATCGGCGCTACGGTGAGGGGAATCTGACATGCTCGGAATGCTGTCGAGCGGGCTGCGCGCGTCGCTCGCGACTTGCGTCCTGTGCGGCCTGCTCTACCCGCTGGCGGTCAACGGCTTGGCTCAAGCGCTGCTGCCATTTCAGGCGAACGGCAGTCTGGTGAGGGGCGCAGACGGCGCCATCATCGGCTCGCGCCTAATCGGCCAGCAATGGGATGGGCCGGAATGGTTCCACGGACGTCCGTCCGCGACCACCGACGCCGACCCGAACGACGCAACCAGGACGGTGCCCGCTCCCTACAACGCGGCAAGCTCGACGGGCTCCAACCTCGGCCCGACCAACAAGGCGCTGATGGATCGTCTGATGTCGGACCGCAAGACACTGGAGCAAGCGCAGCCGGAGCTCGCGGGCAAGCTGCTTCCGGCTGACATGCTGACCGCCTCCGCCTCCGGCCTCGATCCCGACATCACGCCGGCCGACGCGCTCCTGCAGGCTTACCGCGTTGCGCGCGCGCGGGGCGCGACGCTGGAAGCGGTCGAGGCCCTGGTCGAGACGCATGTCGCCGGCCGTGATCTGGGCGTCTTCGGCGAACCGCGCGTCAACGTCTTGGTGCTGAACCTGGCCCTACTTCAGGCTTATCCGAACGTCCCCGGGCCGCCCCGCGAAGGCAACCGAGACTCGCGATGACCAGTAACGGATGGCTGCAGATCGTCCTGTTCTGCGCGATTGTCGTCGCGATCACCCGGTCGCTCGGTTTTTTTTGACCCGCGTGTTCGCTGTCGTCGCCACCCGGTCCGGGGGACGATATCGTATGGGAGCAAGGCTTGCGCGTCTCGCGGAGCCTTGAACCGATGCCAGCCCCATGCGGCTAGCCAATCGGACCTGGCAGCGTGCAGTACAGTCGCAAGGGCTGCTGCAGAGGAAGCTACGGCAGTGTGCATCAGGCATACGCCATTTTCCAACGCGATGCATGCTAGCGGCGCAGGACGGGCAAATAGGCCAGCGATTGGCGCTTTCGAACAGATTTTCAATTCACGCGACCAGGTTCGGCCTTGATCTCTATCAGCAGCGAGGCAATTGTCATCCCCGTCCGCGATGGACGCGCGTCCGCATTAGGCCAGATAAGCCACGACGATGCCCGAGAGCACGATCCCGTCGAATGCGCCGCCTGTGCCTACCAAAAATAAAATGCGAACATAATAGTGATGGAGGCCGCCGAGAATCGGAATTGCCACGGTGCGATCGGTGGGGCGATGGATCGGCGTGTCCTTGTCTAATGAAAGACGAGTTTGCACGCGGTTGTGATAGTCGGTGTAGGATTTGAGAATTCTGTGCAGGTGGTCTTCGCCAAACACAATGACGTTGTCGAGGCATTCGCGGTGAATCGAGCCGACGAGGCGTTCGACATGTCCGTTTTGCCACGGGGACGGCGCGGCAATCAGCCGATCGCGGATCCCCATGGCGGCGACGCGTCACCTCACCACGTGCCCATAAGCGCGGTCGCGGTCGCGGAGCAGGTATTGGGGCATCTTTTGCCCGGGAAAGGCTTCGGCGAAGCCACGGTGCAACACACGGCATTGAGTGCAAGTACTGGCCGGCTTTCGCCAAGAATCACAAGGACGACATTAACGTCGGCGAGCGGTTGACGCGCTCCTCCGCTCTCCGGCCGGGTCTCGATTTGCGCGAGGCGTGCGCCGGGAATGCTGCAGCACGTGCGCGCGTCGAGACCGAGCACACCCTTCACGCGCCAGGTACGCGGTTTCCGTCCAGCGACATCAATTTAATCGTGCTCGGCGAACTCATGCTACAGATCAGCGCCGCGCCTATTGGGCCGCGCCTTGAGTCTCGAATTGCTTTAAGGCCTCGAAAGCATCGCAGGCATACATCGTCGCGGGTCCGCCGCCCATCATGATGGCGATACCCAGCGTTTCAAGTATCTCGGCACGGCTTGCGCCAGCTTTCAGCGCGTCGTGGACATGGTAGGCGACGCAACTCTCGCAACGTATCGCGACAGCAATGCCAAGCGCGATGAGTTCCTTGAACTTGGGATTAAGTTGACCCGCGGCGATCGCCTCTTTGTGCAGCCGAGCGAATCCGCCGACCGGCCCGGGCAGTTGCTTCGCGAGTTGGGCCAGCAACGCCTCCAGTCGCTCGTGGCGTTCCGGAAAATTGGTGCTCATGCGCCGGCCCCTTCCACTGCCATTGTCTTTCAATCGAACAGCTTCTCTGGATCCGATAACCGCGACACCCTGGAAGGCGATCAGCAACAGCCCTTGAAACGGCCTTTCTCGACCGCGTAGCGCGCGTTCTGACGTTCGCGGAAGAACTCGACATAGGTCATGATCGGCTCTTCCGGGTGGTGCGCCTGGCGGTGCGCCACGTAGGTGTCGTAGTCGGGAACGCCGACCATGAGGCGGGCGGTTCTGACCGCCCAGCCCCACGCGATCTTGACCTCAATCATCGCCGCCTCCAGCCGCCGCGCCGGCCGCGCCGCCGATCTCGATCGCGGTGCTCCTGGGCGTGCCCAACGCTTTGCGGATATCGACGATGGCGTAGATCACCACCGCCAGGACGATCGCCACCGACAAGCCCGCCAAGGTCGCATCGAGATAGTCGTTGAAGATGACCCGGCTCATCTCGGACAGGGTCTTGGCCGGCGCCAGCACCTGGTTGGCCGCCACCGCGCTGCCGAACTTGAGCGCGTGGCTGACGAAGCCGACCGCCGGATCCGAAGCGAACACCTTCTCCAGCCCGGCGGTCACGGTGCATACGACCAGCCATGTCGTCGGCACGATGGTGACCCAGGCGAAGCGTTCGCGCTTCATCTTGAACAACACCACGGTGCAGAGGGTGAGCGCGATCGCCGCCAGCATCTGATTGGTGGCACCGAACAGCGGCCACATCGTCCAGATGCCGCCCAACGGATCGATGACGCCCGCATAGAGCAAATACCCCCAAAGCACGCAGGCGATAGCCGAGCCGATGAGGTTGTTCGCCCACGACTTGGTTTCCTTGAAGGCGGGGATGGCGTTGCCGACGAGATCCTGGATCATGAAGCGGCAGACGCGCGTGCCGGCGTCGACCGTCGTCAGGATGAACAGCGCCTCGAACAGGATGGCGAAATGGTACCAGATTCCCATCAGCGCCTTGCCGCCCAGGAACCCCGAGAGGATCGTCGCCATGCCGACCGCGAGAGTGGGCGCCCCGCCGGTGCGGGACAGGATGCTGGTCTCGCCGACATCGTGCGCTATCTGCGTCAAGACGTCGGGAGTCACCACGAAGCCCCAGGAGGTGACGACCTGAGCCGCCTGATCGGCGGTCGCGCCGATGAGGCCGGCCGAGCTGTTCATGGCGAAGTAGACGCCCGGATGGATCACGGTAGCGCCGATCATCGCCATGATGGCGACGAAGGACTCCATCAGCATGCCGCCATAGCCGATGAAAGCGATCTGGTTCTCGTTCTCGATCATCTTGGGCGTGGTGCCCGACGCGATGAGCGAATGCCAGCCGGACACCGAGCCGCAGGCGATGGTGATGAAGAGGAATGGGAACAGGCTGCCCGCCCAGACCGGACCGGTGCCGTCGACGAACTTGGTCAAAGCCGGCATCTGCAAGTCGGGACGAACGATGATGACGCCGACTGCCAGCAGCGCGACCGCGCCGATCTTCAGGAAGGTCGACAGATAGTCGCGCGGCGCTAGCAAGAGCCACACCGGCAGCACCGAGGCAACGAAACCGTAACCGATGATGATCAGCGCCAGCGACGTGCCGGGAAGATTGAAATATGTGGCGAGCGCGGGCGTCTCGGACACCGTCCGCCCGTAGATCAGAGCCGCCAAAAGCAACACGGCGCCGATCGCCGACATCTCGGCGATGCGGCCCGGCCGAATGAATCGGCTGTAGACGCCCATGATGAGCGCGATCGGAACGGTGCAGAACACGGTGAAGGCGCCCCAGGGACTGCCCTTCAAGGCGTTGACCACGACCAGCGCCAGCACCGCCAGGATGATGACGCAGATCAGCAGAACGCCGATGCCGGCGATGGTGCCGGCGATGGGGCCCATCTCGGAGCGAATCATGTCGCCGAGCGAACGGCCGTCACGCCGGGTCGACAGAAACAGCACAGTCATATCCTGTACCGCGCCCGCGAACACGACGCCGGCGAGGATCCAGAGCGTGCCGGGCAGATAGCCCATCTGCGCCGCGAGAACCGGGCCGACCAAGGGGCCCGCTCCCGCGATGGCCGCAAAATGATGCCCGTACAGCACGTAGCGGTTGGTCGGCACGTAATCGAGGCCGTCATTGCGCCGATAGGCCGGAGTCAGCCGTGCCGCATTGACGCCGAGCACCTTGTTGGCGATGAAGAGGCCGTAGAAGCGATAGGAGATGAAGTAGATGCATACCGCCGCCACGACGAGCCAGGCGGCATTGACGGGCTCGCCGCGTGTGAGGGCGACGATCCCGAACGAGACCGCACCCAGCACGACGACAGCCGCCCATAGCAATTTATTGTACGTGGACATGACTTCCTCCTAGCCTCCGCCCCGCAGAGATCGCCTTTTCGGCGATTATTGAAAGGTTAACGCGCGAAATTTTCATTTCGCCATGATCTAGATCAACAGCGCCTCGGTCGGTCTTTATTCGTTTCGCTCGCGCATTGCGATTTTCGTTTTGGGGCAGCGGCTAACAGGATTCATCCATGCGTAACGGGAACTGTCAGAGGGAGTGCACTTATTCTGACGTTGACCGGACCATTGCTGCTCGGTGGACGCGGAACGCCGGAATTCGATGAAGCAGGCACAGGCCATGGCCAATGCGGCTACCCGCTTTGCCAATGCACCGGCATTCCGCACATTTGCCGATGCTGCCAACGCGATACGGCGCGGGCTAAGCGTGTGGTTCACCAATGCACATCCAACCGCGCCGATCCTCGTCCGGTCTCCAGACCAAGCGACAAGCGTCATCGCTAACATTCCGAGCCGCCGCGATCATCGGTAAACCATACGCAACGCCGGTAAAGCTCGGCTCCCCTTGCCAGCGTGGCGGATGGCGCAGCGCCGTCCTATAGATCTGCTGCGCGTAGTGCAAAGGCGTCGCGGGTCGGCTCGGCGCCGACATTACGGCGCCGCTCTTCGAGGTGGCGCCTCGTGGTTCCGCGGCAAGGCGGCGATCGCGGGGTTCGAGCAATCCGCGGCCCGGTACCGCAAGACGGTGCTGAGCGCCTTCGCTCAGGTGGCCGACACGCTGCGCGCGCCGGGACACGATGGTGCGCCAGCTCGAAGATCTTGCCCGGCGACTGCGCGCCGACGTCAAGACCTACGAAATCCCGAGCCACGGCCGCATTGAGCGCCTGTTCCCCGACTACGTCTTCATTCAATCAAGCGGCGGCGACGAAATCTGTATGCACCGCAATGCCGTGGTCGGCACCGATTTCGACAAGCTCGCGGCGGGCCACGAGGCCCGATACGTTCTGCACGAAGGCGAAGGAGACAGGTGCCCGCAGGCAGGCACGGTCATCGTCGTCGGCAAGCGCCATCTGAGCCCGACCGCATCCTAGACGAAGAATTGTCGAAGGCGTGCCGCTTCACGCGCCTTCCCAACGGCGCGTGCGCATGGCGCGGCGAACCCTGAGCATCGCCATCTCCACTGCCGCCGCGCGAGGCAGGATGCGCTGTCGCGCCGCCGAGATGGACGGCAAACAGTTCCGTTATCCCGCGTCGCGCGCCGCCGCCGAAGATGCATCGGCGCAACCGTCCACGGGGATCACGGCGCTCCTTGCCTTCTCCGTTGGATCGGTATTCGCAGCGCTGGTCTTAGATGGAAAATACTCCGACCGCCCGTGCGGTATTAAGGTCCATTCACCGGTTCAACGCACTGGATTCCGACAAAGGCATTGCTTTCGCCACCGCCACCAGCAGACCGGTGCGCTGCAATCCGGCCTGACGGACAGAGTCCCAATCGATGCGGCCGGCACGCTGCGCCGCGGCGGCGGTGACGCGGGCAACGAGGTCCTCGGGAATGTCGGGGGTGAACGCGCCAATCGTGTCGATTTCGTCGGCCTGCGCTTTGCTTGGGTGGACTTCGACAAAAAGCGTATCGCCGATCCACGCCGTCTCAACCTCCTGCCGCACCACCCGCACTTGCGTGCCCACCGAGACCTCATGGAACAGACGCTCGATGTCCTCCGGGTAGAGCCGGATGCAGCCGTGGCTGACATTGCGGCCGACGCCGTCGGGCTTATTAGTGCCGTGGATTAGATAGTCCGGCCAACCGAGATACAGGGCGAAGGCCCCGAGCGGGTCGTCGGGGCCGGGCGGGATGGCGGCCGGAAGATCGGGCTCTTCCGCACGCATCGACTTGGGCGGGTACCAGGTCGGGTTGGCCTCCTTGCGGATGACGGACGTCACGCCGAGGGGCGTCGTGTCGCCGATCACCCCAATGCCGATCGGATAGATTTCGGCGCGGCGGCCAAGCGGCGGAAAATAGAACAAGCGCCATTCCGCAAGATTGATCACGATGCCCCGATGGGGAGCGTCGGGGAGAATGTCCTGGGTCGGCAGAGTGATGCGCCTTCCCGTGCCCGGCAGCCATGGATCGACGCCGACATTCGCGGCCATAAGCTGCGTGAAGCCAAGGTCGTACGCGCGCGCGACGTCGAGCAAGATGTCTTGCGCCAGGGTCACATAAACGCCGACCGCGCCGACGACGGTCTGGTCAACGGCCAACGGATACTCGGCCGCTGCCGCGGGCGCGGCGGCGGCCCAGAGCGCGAAAGCAGCCCAGCGCTTCCCGTTCATTCCACCTCACGGGCGAGCCAAGTTCATTCGAACGGCGGCACCCGCTACTTCTGCAAGTTCCGCTGGAACATTCGGTCGGCCTCTGCTAGTGCCGCCTTCGTATCACCCTCTGCTTGCCGGGCGAGTTTGAGCCCTCGATCCCCCGTCGTTTGCGCATGATTGGCGGCCGCCAGCGCATTTGCCGCGTCCGATTTCGCGCTGTTGGCCGTCGCCAGGGCCTGATCGGCGACCGATCTAGTCTGATCCAGTGCCTGCTGGCTCGCGCAAGCGTCGACCATCAGAGCCGGGACGCAGACGAAAAAAGAGCGACCCAACACGACCGTTCTACCGGGCAGGAGCTTCGTGGTTTTTGCACCTCTCCGCGAAGAGTGATGACGTCGTTCGCGAATTCGATTGCATATCACAGGTCGAGAGATTGCAACGTCCGACCGAGCAACAATGCAACGATACCCAAACATAGCTTAAGCCCGGATTCCCCGGACGACTCCCGATCTGGCGTGAATATTCACGCTTTTCCGGCCTTCCTGCAAGAAAGGCGCGAGGTGCCGACGGCTACCGGCATCTCGGGCGGCCCGAACGGTGGGTGAGGGGCTGATCTGGCCATTTCGCTTGGCATTTGGACGCACCCCTTCCGGCGCGTGCTGTTTAACGCATGACCAGCGAGCGTCTCGCGCTGGCGCAGGAGGTGGCCGAGTCTAACCGCGAACGGATTGTGAGCATCAACCGGATCAACATCCGGCTCGCGGGAACGCAGGGCGTGCTGCAGATCGCGACCATTCTGGTGATGGCAAAGTTCGTGAGCTGAAATGCGGTTCTCGGTCGGGGATGGCGAGCATTGCGATCGAGGCAGCCGAAAGCTCCGCGAGCCAGCGCAGGAGCAGGCTGAAGTTAGGGCCGGCGGCCGCCAGCGCCGCATCGATGCGGTCGCCGTCGCGGCCCTTGCGGTCGCAGCCGGTCGAGCTGAATGAACCCCGAGAAGGCCTGCTTCATCATCCTCAAGGCGCGGGAATACGACGCCAAGGTCGAGCCGGTCGACTCCGAGCCCGGCTCCAGTCCGGCCGATGACCAGACCAGCTGCGCGCGGCAATCGACGGGCTTAATGAGGACGAACCGGTCGACCTCATAGCTCCGGTTTGGGTCGGGCGCGGCGATTTCGGGAAGGAAGAGTGGACCGAGGCGCGGGCACTCGCGGACGAGCGGCACCGCCGGCATTCGGCCGATTATCTCGCGGGCATCCCGATGCTCGGCGATTACCTCGAGGAAGATCTCGCCGAACTCGGCTATTTCTGCGAGGACTACGACGCCGAGCACCTCTGGCCGACCAACGCGCGATCAGCGCAGGAGCAGCACGTCAGCTCCGGTCTTGGCGAAAACGGCGCGAGCAAGCTCGGGCTGGCCGCCGCGGCTAGCGATCGCCACGAGGCGCGGATGGGGCGCCCCCGGCCCTTGCAGCCACTCGGCGTCCTGCAGGGAAAGCGCTCCGATCCGCGCGCGTCGGCCGAGGCTCTGCAGGCGATCGAGGGCGCGGGTCGTCGCTCCCTGTGCGCTCGAGCCGCCCTCGAGGGGCGCGATCACGATCTCCTCCGCGGGGTCGCCGAGCGTCAACACGGCGCTCAGCAGCCTTTGATCGAGCGTCTCGTCGCCCGAGAGCGCCAGCACAATCCCGCTTCCTTCGGTTCCGCCGCGGCGGAACAGCACGACATCGCCAAGCTCCTGCTCGCGCCCCTCCCAGCGCGAGTGCGGCCGCCACGCGCCGGAGAAGGCGCGCGCCGACGCCTCAATCACCAGGAGATCGCCGGGCCCGAGCGGCTCGAGAACGTCTTGCGCCAGCGCGAAGGACCAGTCGAGTCGGCGCTTATCTGCTGCCGCGGCGAGGGCTTGGCGCGCTGCCGTGCCGAACGCCTCGAGCATGTTTGCGAGCTCGAGGCCGCTCATCAAGGGCTCGGCGATGTCGGCCGCGGAAAGGCTGACTTGGCGGCCGAAGGGCAGTTCGGTCAGGCGCCGTAGGCCCCCATCCTCGAGGAAGACGCCGTGCACCGCGGCGCCGAGGCGCTGCGCCAGCTCCGCCGCCGCATTCATGGTGAGCCGAACATCGCAGGAAACGTCGCAGGCGACGACGACGCGACGTATGGTGAGTTCAGTCATTGTCCTTCTCGAGCGCGCGCCGCATCCGACCCCGCATCGCCGCGCGCGGCGGCGGCGCGAGTTGCTTGGCGAAGCGCGCCAGTCGCACGGTGACGCGGTGGTTGATCGTTCCTTGCGGATAGTTCCCGCTGGCGTCGGCCACGCCTGCAGGGATTCCCGTCAGCAGCTCGATGCCGCGGTCGATCATATCGATCGGCACGATCCGAAAGCGGCTGGCTGCAACCGCCTCGGCGACCTCCTGCCGCAGCATCAAATGCTGCACGTTCGACGCCGGGATGAGCACGCCCTGCTCTCCGGTCAGGCCGCGGGACGCGCAGACGTCGAAGAAGCCTTCGATCTTCTCGTTAGCGCCGCCGATCGCCTGGATGCGGCCGAGTTGGTCGACCGAGCCGGTCACCGCGAGCGACTGGCGGATGGGCGCCTCGGCAAGGGCGGAGAGCAGGGCGAAGAGCTCGGCCGCCGACGCGCTGTCGCCCTCTACGGCGCCATAGGATTGCTCGAAGACGAGGCTCGCCGCGAGGGAAAGCGGACCGCTGCGCCCGAACCGTCCGCCGAGGAAGCCCGCGAGGATGAGCACGCCCTTCGAATGAATCGGCCCGCCGAGCGAGACCTCGCGCTCGATGTCGATGAGCTCGCCCTTGCCAAGCCGCACTTGCGCCGTGATACGGCTAGGATGCCCGAAGCTCGTCCCGCCGAGCGTGATGACCGAGAGCCCGTTGACCTGGCCGATGCAGGCGCCATCCGATTCGATGCGCAGCGTGTTGCGGGCGATTTCCTCCTGCAGGCGGCGGTAGATGCGGTCGCTGCGCCGGCGGCGGGCTTCGATGGCCGCTTCGATCTCCGCGCCGCCGATAACGGTTTTGCCGGCATCTGTGGCGAGGTGATCGGCCTCTTGCAACAGATCGAGCACGCTGCGGATCTGCGCGGTCAGCTTCGATGCGTCGCCGCTCAGCCGCGTCGCCTCGTCGATGATTCGGGCCACCGCGCTGCGTTCGAGCGGGCGGAGCTTCTGCCGCCGCGCGGCTGCGGCGAGAAGGCGGGCGTAGAGTTCGAGGCTCGCCGGCGTGCGGTCGATGCGGTCGTCGAACTCGGCGGCCACTTTGAACAGCTCCGGGAAATCCGGATCGATCTCCGAAAGCATGTAGTAGAGGAAAGGAGAGCCGACGAGCACCACCTTGACGTCGAGCGGGATGGGCTGCGGCTCGAGCGAGACCGTGCTGGCGAGGCTGAGGAGCTGCTCGAGCGAAACGGTGCGGATCTCGTCGGCGCGCAGCACCCGCTTTAGCGATTCCCAGCCGTAATTGGCCATCAGGAGGCGTTGGGCGTCGACGACGAGGTAACCGCCATTGGCCTCGTGCAAGGCGCCCGGAACGATCAGATTGAAATCCGTGACCAGGGCGCCGAAACGCGCCAAATGCTCGATGCGCCCGACTAGGTTCTGATGCGTCGGATTGTCCTCGAAAACGATCGGCGCGCCCTTCGACCCCGAATGCTCGACGATGACATTGACCTGATAGCGGCGCAGCAGCGGCAGGTCGACGCTCGGCGCTTCCGTGCCCTGGCCCGGCGCCCCTTCGGGACGGCCGGCGGCAATGAGATCCTCGGAATGCTCGAGGATGTCGCGCTCGACCTCGCCGAGATAGCCGATCACCTCGACAAGATCCGCGAAGGCGTCGCGCGCTTCGTGCAGGAGGTGGCCGACGACCACGGCGGTCGTGTCGCGGTTGAGCTGACGCACGGCGTCGCGCAGCTCGCGCTCCCATTCGGGAATGCGCCGCACCGTCGCCTCGAGCTCGCTCTGCAGCGCCTCGATGTCGGCGCGGATCCGTTCGCGTTCTGCCGCCGGCTTGCGCTGGAAGACGTCCGGGGCGATCACTTCGCCCTCGTGCATGGGCGCCAGCGCGAGGCCCATGGGCGTGCGGATCAGCGCGACGCTCTTGGCCTCGGCCTTGCGCTGGAGCGCGCCGAACGCCTCCTCGTGACGATGCTTGAACTGCTGGTCGATGACCTCGCGCCGCGAGCGATAGTCTTCCCGCTCGAAGGCCGCCGGCAAGGCCACGCGCAACTCGCTTGCCAGCCGCTTCATCGCGTCCCGGAACGGCACGGCGCGGCCGGTGGGAAGACGCAGCGCCCGCGGGCAATGCGGGTCCGAAAAGTTGTTGACGTAGCACCAGTCGTCGGGGGCCGGCTCGCTTGCCGCCTGGCGCTCCAAAAGCTCGCGGACGAGCGTGTGCTTGCCCGCGCCCGATGGCCCGAAGGCGAAAAGGTTGAAGCCTTTGCGGCGAATGCCAATGCCGAAGCGGATGGCGGCGAGCGCGCGCTCCTGGCCGACGAGCCCGGGCAGATCCGGGATCTCCTCGGTCGTGCGGAAACCAAGCGTGGCCTCATCGCAGCAGCGCCGCAGGACCGCGGCGGGCAGCGGCTCTCCCACCTGCCATTGCGGGACCTCGCCGGATCCTCCTCCGCTCGCCACTTCCGCCCTGCGGGGATAGGATCGCTCGTCCGTCATTGCTGTTCCCGTATTTGCTTCGGACAGATACGCGAAGGGCGGCGGCCTCTCACCGCGCCAACAGGATCGGGTAGAACGACAGCGCCAGCTCGGCGACGATGAGGCCGAGGATATACCATTCGACGCGAATGCTGCTACGGTTCTGCACCAGACCGAGAAAGGTCTCGACGGTGCGCCAGATGACGTCAAGCTTGCGGTCGAGCGCGCGATCGCGTTCGCGCAGCTCGTATTCCTCCGCGAGCCGCAGGTAGAGCCGTTCGAGGTCCGGATGATCCCAAAGCAGCTCCGGGGTCTCGCGCGTCTCGACGCGCCCGACCATCTTGTGCTGCATCAGCAGCACGTCGCCGATTTGCCGCAGCAGCTCCCTGCCGTGCGCCCCGACGCGCCCTCTTGCCCGGAGAGACCCGGCCAGCGGTTCGATGCGGTCGAAAATCTGTCGCACGCGGGCCTCGTAGTGCGAGAGGATCAGACTCCGGGCGAGCATCTCCGCGACGAGCTGCAGGCGCGGCACGCTCGCCTCCTTGAGGACGACGGCACCGCTCGCGTCGACTTGCTCTTCCGCGTCGCGGCTGACGGTAATGCGAGCCTCATCCGTGTCCCGACTGCCAAGAGGGTCGACGACGAGCGGCTCGATCCGGGCGAGCAGCGCATTTTCCCCCTCTTCGGTGGCGTCGAGCAGGACGACGACGCCGTAGCGGAAGAGGACCGCGGCGCCGCCCTCGGCCAGGCGCAGCATGAGCGGCGCGGTTCCCAGCGAATCCTGGCGCTCGAGTCCGCGCGTGTCGATCCGCTCGCCGAGGATCAGCGCTCTCAAGCACGTCGGCGCCGGACGAGAGATCGGCAGGATCGTCGCGGCGTCGCTCACCTCTGGCCTCCTCCCGCCTCGCGGCTCGGCGGCGCCGCGGCGCGGTCGAGAAAGCCGTCGATGATCGCGGACAAGCGCGGTTCGGTGGTCTCGGCGAATTCGTAGCGCGCGCGCACGACCGGTTTGGCGACAGCGATGAGCCGCGCCAGATCCATCGGCGTGGCCGACACCACGAGTTCGGCATCGCTCTGAGCGATGGTGGCGGCGAGCGCCGCAAGCTGTCGTGAATCGTAGCCGACCGCCGGCAGCACCCGCCCGATATGGGGATAGGCGGCGAAGACCTCTTTGATTTCCGCAGAAGCGGCGGGGCGCGGATCGACGATGGTCGCGCCGGCGGCAACCGCAGCGACATAGCCGGCGCCATAGGCCATGCCGCCATGGGTGATGGTCGGTCCGTCTTCGATCACCAGGACCCGCCGGCCGTTCACGGCCGCGGGGTCGTCGAGCTCGACCGGCAGCGCCGCGCGGACGATCGTGGCGCCGGGATTGATCCGCCGGACGCCATCCACCGCGGCCTGCGTATCGGCGGCCGATGCGGCGTTGACCTTGCTCACCACCACGATTTCGGCCATGCGGGCGACCGTCTCGCCGGGATGATGGGTGGCGATTTGCTGCGGGCGCAGCGCGTCGACGAGGACGATGTGGAGATCCGGCGCGACGAAAGGAAAGTCGTTGTTGCCGCCGTCCCAGACGATGATATCCGCCTCGCTCTCGGCCGCGGCGAGAATGGCGGCGTAGTCGACGCCGGCGAAGACCAGAGTCCCGGCCGCGATATGCGGCTCGTATTCCTCGCGCTCTTCGGCGGTGCAGCGCGCGCGGTCGAGATCTTCGAGGGTCGCAAATCGCTGCACCCGCTCGGCCAGCAGGTCGCCATAGGGCATGGGGTGGCGCAGCACCGCGACCTTGCGGCCGCGTCGGCGCAGGCGGCGCGATAGCCAGCGCGCGAGCGGCGACTTGCCGCAGCCGGTGCGCACCGCCGTCACCGCGATGACCGGCAGTTGCGAGCGCAACATGGTTTGCCGTGGGCCAAGCAAGGCGAAATTGGCGCCGGCCGCCAGAGCGCGCGACGCAAGATGCATCACGTGTTCGTGCGTCACGTCGCTGTAGGCGAAGACGACCTCATCGATGCCGTGCGTGCGACAGAGCTCGTCGAGCGCGGCTTCCTCGAAGATCGGAATGCCCTCGGGATAAAGCGGTCCGGCAAGTTCGGGCGGATAGCGACGCCCGGCAATGCGCGGGATCTGCGCCGCGGTGAAGCCGACGACGCAGGCCGTCGGATCGTCGCGATAGACCATATTGAAGTCGTGAAAATCGCGTCCGGCGGCTCCGAGGATCAGCACGCGGCGACGGCCGTGCGCCTCAGCAGCAGTAGCTGCGAATGGGCGGGAAGCCATTGAACTCCACCGAGGCATAGCTCGCCGTATAAGCGCCGGCCGACAGAAAATCAACGGGATCGCCGATCGCGAGGTCGAGCGGCAGGTCGTATTCCGTATGCGAATAAAGAATATCGGTGCTGTCGCATGTCGGACCGGCGAGCACGACCCGCCCGGCGGGCCGCCCGTCCTGCGGCGTGCGAATTCGGTATTGGATACGCTCGCCGAGCGTTTCCATGAGGCCGTTGTAGCGGCCCGCGTCGAGATAGATCCAGCGGCGCCCATGCAGGGATTTGTGCGCGTCGAGCAGAACCGTGCTGCGCAACAGTCCGGCATCGCCGACGAGGTAACGCCCGGGCTCGATGAGGATGCGCGGGCGAGCGCCCCCGAAATGGCGCCGCAAGGCCTGGTCGATGGTCTCGGCGTAGGCGGACAGCTCGGGAATGGGCTTGCGGTATTGCGCGGGAAGACCGCCGCCGAGATTCAAGAACTCGAGCTCGATGCCGGCTGTGGCGCAGGCATGGAAGATGGTCGCGGCCTCGGCAATGGGCGCCTGCCATTGGTTCGGGTCGGTCTGCTGCGAGCCGACGTGAAACGACAATCCGGCGGGACGGAGTCCCAGCGCACGCGCGCGCACCAGGAGGCCGGCGGCGATGTCCGCGGCGCAGCCGAATTTCCGGCTGAGCGGCCACTCCGAACCCTTCCCTCCGACCAGCAGGCGGCAGAAAACTTGCGATCGCGGCGCGGCGCGGGAGAGCTTTTCGAGTTCCGCTTCGCAATCGAAGGCGAAGAGGCTGATGCCGGCCGCATGCGCATCGGCAATCTCCGCTTCCCGCTTGATGGTATTGCCGAAGGAATAGCGGGATGCGGGAATCCCAAGGGACCGGCAACGCGCGATTTCGCCCTCGCTTGCGAGGTCGAAATTGGCGCCGAGCGGCTCCAGCGCGGCAATCACCTCGGGATTGGGGTTGGCCTTGACCGCGTAGTAGATGCCGGCGCCCGGAAACATCGCCGCAAGAGCGCGATATCTATCCCGCACCGTCGCGAGGTCGATGACGAGGCACGGCGTAGGCGGCCGCTTCTCCGCCAGGAATGCATCGATCCGGCTGCCGATGAAGGGCGGCAGGTCTCGGCTTTCCGCGACGACACTCATATCTCCGGACATTTTCTGCCTCGCCGCTTCCGTGCCATTAGGGGCCGTTTGCAGTCTCGCGACCTTGACTTGGATCATGCGGCCGGGCCGCGGCGACCGAAGGCGCCGCCGCTTGATCTGGATCATTGCCGGCCCGGGCTTCCGATCCGATTTTCAGGCGATGGATCGAGGAGGGTTGCAT
>Ga0209415_10004742_pt1 | contig 24825 bp, 23 predicted proteins | sample PeaSoiSIISIP2007_FD_187696 | JGI IMG/M metagenome (GOLD analysis project Ga0209415, IMG submission 187696) | Peat soil microbial communities from Weissenstadt, Germany - SII-SIP-2007 (SPAdes) (version 2) | ecosystem: Environmental > Terrestrial > Soil > Wetlands > Peat | place: Germany... | reverse complement strand
GTGGGCGGGATTTGCATTGGCTGCACCATGCCGGGGTTTCCGGACAAGTTCATGCCGTTCATGGACGAGCCGCCGGGAGGAAAAGTATCGAGCGGAGCGGTGAGCGCGTACGGGCGGGCGATCCGTGCGCTGCGGGCGTTTACCCAGGCGGCGGTGAACAAGGAACCGAAGTGGCGGCATCCGCGGACGGAGCTGACCACGGGATACCATCCGCGGTCGTACTGACGGCTGCACGGGCGACGCGAGGGATTCCTCGCTTCGCTCGGAATGACAAGCGCAAAGTTTCAAGCCAAAGACCGGCTGACGGAAAGAGATTCGCGAGCAGGAAAAAGGAGCGCAGGCATGAGCACGATCACCGCACCGACGAAGGATGTAGCGAGCAAGAAGCGGAATCTGGTGGAGATGAACTGGGATCCGATTACGCGGATCGTGGGCAGCCTGGGGATTTTCACCAAGATCGACTTCGAGAACCGGCAGGTGGCGGAGTGTCACAGTACGTCGTCGATTTTTCGCGGGTACAGCATTTTCATGAAGGGGAAAGATCCGCGGGACGCGCACTTCATCACCAGCCGCATCTGCGGAATCTGCGGCGACAATCACGCCACCTGCGCGACCTACGCGCAGAACATGGCGTTCGGAGTGCGGCCGCCGGCCTTGGCGGAGTGGATTGTGAACCTGGGCGAGGCCGCCGAGTACATGTTTGACCACAATATCTTTCAGGACAATCTGGTGGGGGTGGACTTCTGCGAGCAGATGGTGAAGGAGACGAACCCGAAAGTGTGGACGAAAGCGCAATCGACTCTGGCGCCGCACTCGAATCTGCACGGGTTCCGCACCATTGCCGACATCATGACGGCGCTGAATCCATTTACCGGGACGTTCTACCGGGAAGCGCTGGTGATGAGCCGCATGACGCGGGAGATGTTCTGCTTGATGGAAGGGCGGCACGTGCATCCTTCGACGCTGTATCCGGGCGGAGTGGGGACGGTGCCGACGATTCAGCTGTTCACCGATTATCTGGTGCGGCTGATGAAGTATGTGGAGTTCATGAAAAAAGTCGTGCCGCTGCATGACGATCTGTTCGACTTTTTCTACCAGGCGCTGCCCGGTTACGAGGAAGTGGGCAAGCGGCGGGTGCTGCTGGCGTGCTGGGGATCGTTCAACGATCCCGAGGTGTGCGACTACAGCTATAAGAATATGACGGAGTGGGGCCGCGGCATGTTCGTGACCCCAGGGGTGGTGGTGGACGGCAAGCTGGTGACGACCGACCTGGTGGATATCAACCTGAACATCCGGATTCTGCTGGGCAGTTCGTATTACGACGACTGGAAAAACCAGCAGACGTTTGTGAAGACGGATCCGCTAGGGAACCCGGTGGATAAGAATCATCCCTGGAACCAGACCACGATTCCGCGGCCGCAGAAGCGGGATTTTGGCGGCAAGTATACGTGGGTGATGTCGCCCCGCTGGCTCGACAAACGGACCAACGACCACCTGGCGCTCGATACTGGCGGTGGCCCGATTGCCCGGCTGTGGGCAACGGCCTTGGCGGGACTCGTCGACATTGGCTATATCAAGTCGACCGGCTCGAGCGTAAAGATGTACCTGCCGAAGACCACGTCGCTGCCCGAGGTGGAGTTCGAGTGGAAGATTCCGAAGTGGAGCAACGCCATCGAGCGCGATCGTGCGCGGACCTACTTCCAGGTATATGCGGCCTGCGCGGCGCTGCACTTCATGGAGAAAGCGCTGCAGGAGTTGCACGCGGGACGGACCAAGACGTGGACGGAGTTCAAGGTGCCGGAAGAGGCGATTGGCTGCGGCTTCCACGAGGCGGTGCGTGGAGTGCTCTCGCATCATGTGGTGATTAAAGAGGGCAAGATCGCAAATTATCATCCCTATCCGCCGACGCCGTGGAACGCGAATCCGCGGGACATTTACGGCACGCCCGGACCCTACGAAGACGCGGTGCAGAACACGCCGATCTTCGAAGAAAACGGGCCGGACAAGTTCAAGGGCATCGACATCATGCGCGCAGTGCGGAGCTTCGATCCGTGTCTGCCCTGCGGCGTGCACATGTACCTGGGCAACGGCAAAGTGCTGGAGACGCGCCACTCGCCCATGTTCGGACATCAGCTGGAGCCGTGAAGGTTTCGCCCTGCGCGGGGAGCGAGAGCGACAGCTCTGAACGCCAGATCGTTCCTGCAAGAGCGTCTGGCCGCGTAAGCTTCGCTTTCGCTTTCTGTGTCCGTTTAGGTGTGTGGGTATTGTTGACATTCTGCGACACCGACAACAAAGGAGATTGCCGTGGCAATGGAAGCGAATAGTACCAGAAGTTCCAATGACGACAGGGATACACTATTCATGCTGAGCGGAGTGGCTCTGATAGTTTTCGGTGCTGGCCTGATTCTTTCGAACCCGATCGCCAGGCGCTATATGGGCCAGTTCGGGATCGGAAACCTGGCGGCATCCGCCCTGCCCGATCTGGACCGGTACCTAAGGTTGCGATCGATGTAGAGAGAAGTATCTAAAAATGCCGTTGCGCCATGCTATTATCCTGCCCGCGCAGGACTGATGGTAATGCCAACGAGCGCTTCCAGTATTCGCTACGTAATCGACACGCATGAGAGCGAAGTTCACTTTTTACGTGGTCGCTCATACGCAGGATTGAAAACATAAAATCTTCTGAAGTCGATTCCCAGTGGAGGTTTCCCGAGTGCATTACGCCGTAGAACCCACGCCCCGGCCGGAGGACGCCATAGTTCGATACGTCATTGCGACCAGGGGGAGCACTTTCGCTGTGCGAGCCTTCGCCACCGGGCTGCTTTCATCGTTCGGCCATAATCCAACGATTGCGATTCCCGATTTCACGGGAGACGTCTTCTTGAACCTTGACGCGGTGGAAAACAGTTCCATGCGAATGGTGATTGATTCCGCTTCGCTGGCTGTGACCAACGACATCAGTGAAAAAGATCGCCAGGAAATCAACCGCCGCATGCACGAGGACGTTTTGGAGACCGACTCCTTCCCCCAGATCGCGTACGAATCCTCGCGCCTCTCCGCCAGCAAGATTGGCGAAGGGCAGTATTGGATCGCTATAAGCGGGAGCCTGACTTTGCGCGGAGTCACCCGTAGCCAGCCGGTTTCCGCGCGTGTCTCCCTGATCGGTGATATCCTGCGGGCGACGGGCGAGCTTACGGTTCGCCAAAGCGACTACGGAATCGAACCGGTCTCCGCAGTCGGAGGAACTATTCGGCTCAAGGATGAGCTCAAGCTGTCGTTTGACATCTCCGCCCGCAAACAAGTGTGAGTTCCCGGGCGTAGGCTTTTTTCGCAAATGCAGCACGCTGGAGCACCTAAGAGACGAAGGATGCGGCGGGAGCGTTCCACATGTGTTTAGCCATACCAGGAAAGATCGTCGAAATTGCGCCCGACAATAGAGACTCTGCGTTGGTCGACGTAGTCGGGGTGCGCCGCAGGATTGATCTGGGTTTAATCCAGGACGACAAACCGGTCCCCGGCGACTGGGTGCTCATTCATGTGGGCTTTGCCATGAGCAAGATCAGCGAGCAGGATGCGACCGACCAGATGAACACTCTCAGGATGCTGGGCGAAATCGACGGCGCAGTCCAGGAAGTGCAGGGCTACGGTCTCGAAGGCGCGCAGCAAGACCCGCAAGAAGTCGGGCAGGAGGATCTGCCGGAGGCATCTCAGGAGAAAGTCCAATGAGCTTCCGCCAGCGTCCGGCCGCGAGGGAGAAATCAGCATGAAATTCGTGGATGAATTCCGCGAGCCCGAACTGATTTCGAAGGCGGCGGAAGAAATCCGCCACCTGGCCGGCACCGAACGCCATTACTGCATGATGGAGGTGTGCGGCGGACATACGCACGCCATCTATCGTTTCGGGCTGAAAGACATCCTCCCCGAGAACATCGAATTAATCCATGGTCCCGGCTGCCCCGTCTGCGTACTGCCGATGGGAAGAATCGACGACGGCCTTTCCATCGCGCAGGACGAGAATGTGATTTTTGCGGCCTTTGGCGACATGATGCGCGTCCCCGGAACGCTAGGCAGCCCGCTCGAACACAAAGCCCGCGGCATGGATGTTCGCATCGTCTATTCCCCTTCCGATGCTCTGAAGCTGGCCCGGCTGAATCCGGAAAAGCACGTGATGTTTTTTGCGATCGGCTTCGAGACTACCGCCCCCTCCACCGCGCTAACGCTGATGCGCGCCAAGGCCGAGGGCATCCGCAACTTCTCGGTTTTCTGCAACCACGTCACCATCATCCCAGCCATCCGCGCGATTCTGGATTCTCCTGACATGCGGCTGGATGCGTTCATCGGCCCCGGCCACGTTTCCACGGTCATCGGCTGCCGCCCCTACGAATGGATTGCCAAGAATGCAGGCAAGCCGATCGTGATTTCCGGGTTCGAGCCGCTGGACATTTTGCAGTCCGTGGTCATGCTACTGCATCAACTGAAGAAGGGCGAAGCGAAAGTCGAAAATCAGTACAAACGAGTGGTTCCCTGGGAAGGCAATCCCGCCGCGCTTCGCGCGATGAACGAGGTTTTCGAACTGCGACCCTACTTCGAATGGCGCGGTCTGGGTTTTATTTCGCAGTCGGCTCTGCGCCTGCGCGATAGCTATGCGCAGTGGGATGCGGAACAACGCTTTTCGGTTCCGGGAATCCGCGTTACCGATCCCAAAGCCGCGCAATGTGGCGAAGTGCTCAAGGGCGTCCTCAAGCCGCACCAGTGCAAGCTATTCGGGCGCGAGTGCACCCCCGAACGCCCGGTCGGTGCGCTCATGGTGTCATCGGAAGGATCATGCGCAGCATACTTCAACTACGAACACCGCAAGGCGATGGTGACCGGCCTGACCTCGATCGCCTGAGCGCTCCGGCCCCCATGCCTTCCGATCCACCCATTCGCTTCCGCGACCCTCAAATTGAAATGGCCCACGGAGCCGGTGGAAAAGCCAGCCGTCGCCTGGTCGAAGGACTCTTCGCGCCTTTGCTTTTCGGAAATAATCCCGGCCCGCTGGGCGACGCGGCTCTGGTCGACATCGGCGGCACCAAAATAGCTCTGACCACCGACAGCTTTGTAGTCAAGCCGCTGACTTTTCCCGGAGGCTCAATCGGTGAACTCGCCGTGAACGGGACGGTGAATGACCTCGCGGTCTCGGGAGCGAAAGCAGACGCACTGGTCGTAACCTTTGTGCTCGAGGCTGGACTTCCCACGTCAGTTCTGGAGGCGGAAGTCCGCGCCATGGCCCGAGCTGCCAAAGAGGCGGGCGTGAGAGTCGCAGGCGGAGACACAAAGGTTGTGGAACACGGCAAAGCCGATCAGATGTACATCACGACCACCGGAGTTGGCCACTTGCTGCGCGGGGTTGCGCTCGATCCCAGTTCTGTCCGGCCCGGCGACAAGGTTCTGCTTTCCGGCCCCATCGGCGATCACGGCATCACCATTCTGTTGGCCCGCGGCGAGCTGGACTTCCAGGCCGATCTTCGCTCCGATACGCGTTCCGTGTTTCCCCTGGTCGAAGCCCTGGTGCGCGCCGCCGGTCCCGGCGTCCGCTGGATGCGCGACCCTACGCGGGGAGGCGCTGCCACTTCCCTCAACGAACTCGCCCGCGATTGCGGACTGGGAGTCGTTCTTTTTGAAGAGAAGATTCCGGTGCGCGATGCGGTGCGCGGCGCGTGTGAACTGCTGGGACTCGACCCGCTCCACATTGCCAACGAAGGGCAGTTTCTTGCCGTCATTGCCCCGGAGTATGCTGACGCCGCGATCAATGCGTTGGCGCTGGCGCCCGGCGGTAGTGAGGCTCAGGTGATCGGCGAAATCCGGGAGCAACCCGCGGGCTCGGTGCTGATTACCACTCTCTATGGCGGCAGCCGTATCATTGACATGCTGGTCGGCGATCCCTTGCCACGAATTTGTTAGGCTCAAGCGCCATGGCAACCGCATGCAAACTCGCGAGCCAGATTGAAGAACGTCTGCTTCAGCGCAATCCGCTCTGCGAAAGCTTTTTCGCTCGCGAGGCGCCACGCCTCGCGGTAGCTTGCCGCGAAATGTCCGAACGCTTTCTTCGTGGCGGACGCTTGCTGGCGTTTGGCCGCGGCCCTTATGCCACCGATGCGCAGCATGTTTCCGTAGAGTTCGTCCATCCCGTCATCGTGGGCAAGCGTGCCCTGCCCGCACTGGATTTGTCGACCCTGTTTCGACCTTGGATTGAAGCCATCCTTCGTCCCGAAGACATCGTCATGGGATTCGGGCCACCCGAGGGCGATCCGGAAGTTTGGGCAACACTGCAGCAGGCGCACAACCGGGACGCCATGACGTTTTCTCTTCCCGGTGTGGACGGTTCCTATGCGATCGACGCGCCTTCGCCTGATCCCTTCCAGCATCAGGAGATGATCGAGATTCTTTATCACACGCTGTGGGAGACAGTGCACGTTTACTTTGAGCACCGCGAGTTGGGCCATGATGTGGGAGCCTCGGAATTTCTTTATCCTTTTCTCGGCCGCGAGAAGCAGGGGACCACGGATCTGGTATCCCAAGTCGCAGCCTCGATCATGATGAAAGCCCAGGACGATTCCAAACTGCGCGCGCAAGTCGCAGCTGCAGAAGCCGAGCAAATCGGCAACGCAACCCTTGCCATTCACGAGCGTTTGCGACGCGGCGGCAAGCTCATCCTTTTCGGTAATGGAGGGTCGGCCACCGACGCCAACGATTTCGCCATCGACTGCGTGCTTCCGCCGCCCGGTTATCAGTCGATCCCTGCAGTGTCGCTTTCCCTGGAGCCGGCGAACATTACGGCGGTCGCCAATGACATTGGTACCGACGCCATCTTCCTGCGTCAATTGATCGCGCAAGCCCGGCCTGAAGACGTAGCCGTAGGAATCTCCACCAGCGGCGGCTCCCGGAATATCATCATGGCGCTGGAAGAGGCGCGAAAGCGGAATCTGCTGACTGTAGCCCTTCTCGGCTACGATGGCGGCGAGATCAAGCGCAAGCGCTTGGCCGACTTCCCTGTGGTCGTGAACTGCGATTACATTCCGCGCATTCAGGAAGTGCAGGCTTCCATCTACCACGTCATGCGCGAAGCTCTGGAGGTTTTGAGCCGTGGCCAGGCTTGAACTCTACGGGACAGCTCGCTGTCCCCACACTGGTGAAATGCGCGAATGGCTGGAGTGGAAGCGCAGCGATTTCGTCGAATATGACGTCGAGGCCGATCCTGCGGCGCGCGCGCGCATGCGCGCAATCTCCGGTGGGCAGCGCACCGTGCCGATTCTGGTCGAGGACGGCAAAGTCGTGCAGGTGGGCTGGCAGGGCCACGGTTGCATCGTTGATTTGGACTAACGACGATCTGGACTAACGACTTGGACTGACGATGCCCAGCGCGTGTTCGATTCGAGTCCGTGGAGTCGTGCAGGGAGTTGGCTTTCGTCCCTTCGTGTATCGCTTGGCGCAGGCCAACACTCTGGCGGGATGGGTTTTGAATGCCGAAGAGGGCGTCGAGATTCATCTGGAGGGCGAGGCACAGGGATTAGAATCCTTTGTCCGCAGTTTGAAGACTCAGCCTCCGCCCGCCGCCCACATATCGCAAATTGAAGTCACGCCTGCGCAGCCGGTCGGCTTGCGCGACTTCACGATTCGGGAAAGCCAGCGCCGTCAGCACCCGACCGTTCAAATTTCGCCGGACCTGCCCGTTTGCGACCAGTGCCTGCAGGAACTTTTCGATCCAGCCGACCAGCGCTATCTCTATCCTTATATCAATTGCACGAACTGCGGGCCGCGCTACACCGTGGTGCTGGCTCTGCCCTACGACCGGCCTAACACCACCATGAAGGCCTGGCCGCTCGACGAGTATTGTGACCGGGAATATTCCGACCCAGGCGATCGTCGCTTTCACGCGCAGCCCGTGGCTTGCCCAGCTTGTGGCCCCGGCTACTATCTTCACCCTCATGACGAATCTGCGGGTGGAAGCGAAGGCAGCGTTCGCCGCGCAGCCGAGATGCTTCGTGCCGGCAACATTCTCGCCGTTAAGGGACTCGGTGGCTACCATCTGGCCTGCGATGCGCGAAATCCCGCTGCAGTCGCGGCTTTGCGAGACCGCAAGTTCCGCAAGGAAAAACCCTTTGCGGTGATGGCGAAGGACATCGGCATCGCGCGCACTCTGGTCGATCTATCGCCCGAGGCGGAATCACTTCTCACCTCGGTAGCCCGGCCAATTGTGCTTGCACCAGCCAAGGTCGAGCTCGAAGGCGTCGCCCCGGACAACAACGAACTAGGCGTGATGTTGCCCTACACTCCGTTACACCACTTGCTGTTCGCTGCGGGCGCTCCGGAAGTGCTGGTCATGACCAGCGCGAATCGCTCGAGTGAGCCGATCGCCTACGAAGACGAAGACGCATTGCAGCGTCTCGCGGGCCTCGCGGATTCTTTCTTGATCGGGCAGCGTCCCGTCGCGCGCCGAGTAGACGATTCCGTCGCGCGTGCCGGAGCCTTTGGCCCGGCCGTTCTGCGCCGCGCACGCGGCTATGCTCCCAGTGCGGTGGCCTCGATTCCTTCCGAGCGTCCCATCCTCGCGCTGGGCGCAGACCTGAAAAACAGCATCACGCTCGTGGTTGATGGCCAGGCCTTCGTGAGCCAGCACATCGGCGACCTCGACCATTACCAGTCTCTGCGCGCGTTTCGCGAAACCATCGAGGATCTGGTCTCCATGTATGAAGTTCGTCGCGACGAGCTCATTCTCGTGCACGACCTTCACCCCCAATATCTCTCCACCACGCACGCCGCGGCTCTGGCCGTCCCGCAGACCCAGGCCGTGCAGCACCATCGCGCACATATCGCTTCCGTGCTGGCCGAACGAGGCGAATGGACAAAACAAGTCGTGGGCGTGAGTTTCGATGGCACCGGCTATGGCGACGACGGATCGATCTGGGGTGGCGAAATCTTCGTGGGCAGCGTGCAGGGAGGGTTCGATCGCGTCGGTCATTTGCGCCGTGCGGCCCTCGCCGGTGGCGACGCTGCCGCGCGCTATCCGGTGCAGGCCGCGGCCGGCTTTCTCACTCAGATCGAAGGCTTGCCGGATGTGCTGGCCGCGCCATTCGGTTTTTCCGAGCGCTACCGCAAGGCACTGGAGTTAATCCAGAAAGACGTGCGAACTTTCGCGACCACTTCCGTAGGGCGTCTGTTCGACGCTGCCGCTGCACTCCTCGGTTTTACTCGCGAAGTCACTTTTGAAGGTCAGGCCGCCATCTGGCTCGAGCAACTCGCGCGAGGCGCGCCTCGGACTCAGTCTTTGACCGAACTTTATCCTTTTCCGTTCATCGCCAACGAACTCGATTTTCGCCCGCTCCTGCTCGCCGTTGCGCAGGACAGACTTCACGGACGGAACGTCATTGAAATTGCACGCGCCTTTCAGCTTGGAATCGCTCACGGCCTGCGAGATGCTCTGCTCGTAATTTCCCGCACTCACGAATTAGACACCGTCGTTCTCTCCGGTGGAGTTTTCCAGAACGAACTGCTGCTGGAGGACTTGAAGTCGCTGCTCACGGATGCATCGCTCAAGGTCTGGACAAATCACGCCGTCCCACCCAACGACGGCGGCATCAGCCTGGGTCAGGCAGCATTAGCCGCGTTCAAGGCTTCGAACGCAGCTCACTGACTCACTCAGCCTAGGTAGCCGATTCCTCCGCGACCCTCTGTGTCCTCTGTGGCTAAAAAGCTTTTGACTTCAACGCACTCAGCTAGCTCGCAGCGAGGTACACGTACCGCAGAACAAACAAAACAGTAAGAATCCAAATCAGCGGGCTGATTTCGCGCGCCTTGCCCGACGCAACTTTGATCAATGTATAGGAAATCAGGCCCAGACTAAGTCCGGTGGCGATGCTGAACGTCAGCGGAGTCGCGACCATGGTGATGAAGGCCGGCAAAGCCTCGCTGAACTCGCGCCACTGCACCTGCCCGATGGATTGCGCCATCAGCACTCCCACCAGAATCAGCGCCGGCGCAGTCGCGTAGCCGGGAATCGCATTAGCAATGGGCGAACAGAAGGTCGCCAGCAGGAAGAGCGCTGCGACGGCGACGTTGCTCAACCCTGTGCGCGCACCAGCCGCGACTCCGGCGGCGCTCTCAATGTAGCTGGTCACCGTGGACGTGCCAGTCAATGACCCGAAAATCGTGCCCACGGCATCGGCCAGCAGCACCCGGCCCACGCGGGGAATCTTGCCGTCGCGCACGAAGCCGCCTTGTTCGCACACTCCCACCAGCGTTCCCACGTTGTCGAAGAGATCGACAAACAGAAACGCGAAGAGAATTTCGAGCAAGCCAAGATGAGTCGCGCCTCGAAAGTCCAGCTTCAAAAAAGTAGACGACGGATGAGGCATGGAAAAAATCGCGGTGGGCCACTCCGAGATGTGGCGGAGAAATCCCAGAACCGCTGTACCGAGAATGCCGACCAGAATGGCGCCGTGCAGCCTCCGTGCCATCAGGATGAGCGTCAAAGCCAGGCCGAAACAGGCTGTCTGCACTTCCCTGTCGGAAAAACTGCCCAGGCCAACAAAAGTCGCAGGACTAGCTACGACCAGCTTCGCGTTGCGCATGCCGACAAACGCGATGAACATGCCGATTCCAGCCGCGGTGGAATGCTTCAGGCAATCCGGCATGCCGTTGACGATTTGCTCGCGCACCCGTGTTACCGTGAGCACGAGAAAGAGCACGCCCGAAAAGAAGACCACCGCCAGTGCGGTCTGCCAGGGGATGTGCATCGTCATGCAGACCGTGTAGGTGAAATAGGCGTTCAGCGACATGCCCGGAGCCAGGGCGATCGGGTAGTTGGCGTAGAGCCCCATCACCAGTGTTGCGACCGCTGCGGAAACGCAGGTAGCAAACACGGCGCCATCGGCCGGGACTCCCGCTTCCGACAGTATCTTCGGGTTCACCACCACGATGTAAGCCATGGTCACAAAAGTGGTGAGGCCGCCGAGCATCTCCTGCCGCACGGTCGTTTGATTCTCGGTGAGCTTGAAGTAGCGATCGATCAACGGATTCCTCTGTGCACGATTTGGAACGTGACCATCCTCGGCAATGCCTGCTTGTGATCGCGTAAGTATACGCGACGAAACTATCGTGACAGGCCAAGCCGCATCCGAATCTTTTGCTCGCACGGATAGGAAAACCGGAGGCTGGAAAGACTAGCGGGCGACTTCAGTACTCGATCTTGTTCGGCTTCTCTTCCCAGGCGCGAAAGCCAACGAGCGCTTCTTCCCGCATCAGCGGAATCATGGGAATCTCGCGCCGCGCATGCGGCTGCGCAATCTCGCGGTAGATAAACGCGTCATCAAAGCCGATTCTGGCGGCGTCCGCGGCCAGGTTGCCAAAATACACGCGCGCCAGCCGCGCCCAGTAAATTGCACCCAGGCACATAGGGCAAGGCTCGCACGAAGTGTAGAGATCGCAATCCTTGAGCTCGAACGTGCGCAGCTTGGCGCAAGCCGCGCGGATCGCCGATACCTCCGCATGAGCCGTGGGATCATTGCTCGAGGTTACGCGATTCACGCCTTCGGCGATGATCGCTCCGTCTCTGACCACGATCGCACCAAAGGGTCCGCCGCCAGCGTAAACATTTTCAATCGAGAGCTGAATTGCGCGCGCCATGAAGGGGTTGTCCATGTCCATGGGATAGCTCCATCATCGGGCAACCGGCGCGCAAATCGGTCGACCTGGACCCTTTCGCAACGGCTTAGCCGGAAAACGAGTATAAGCCGGACTGCGCAGGTTCCGAAAGAGTCTACGGTGATTCTCCGCAGAGAACGGTTTGAAAGCAGCAACATTTCCGATAGGCTTGCCCTCTCGGGGCCAATTTCTTCAGGAGTCGACAAGTGAGCTTGCAGGCATATCTTTCGCGGAGGGTGGTGACGCCTGAAAAGACGCACCCGGCGGCCATTCTCGTGGAAGACGAACGAATTCGTGCGGTCGTTGATCCGGATCAAGTACCGGCGCACGCAGAGGTGAACGATTTCGGCGACGCGGCGATTCTTCCCGGCCTGGTGGATTCGCACGTCCACATCAATGACCCCGGGCGCGCGGATTGGGAGGGCTTCGAAACCGCAACCCGCGCGGCCGCCGCCGGAGGCTACACACTGGTCGTGGATATGCCGCTCAACTGCCTGCCTCCAACGGCCACCGTCGCCGCGTTGGAGGCAAAGCGCGCGGCCGCGCGAGGACGTTGTTGGATAGACTGGGCCGCCTGGGGCGGAGTCGTGGCCGAGAACCAAAACGAGATCGAAGCTCTGGCGGCGGCCGGGGTCGCGGGATTCAAGTGTTTTCTGATTCATCCCGGAATCGACGGCCTCACCATGGTCACCGAACCGCAGCTGCGCGCCGCGCTCCCTCATGTCGCCCGGACGGGATTGCCTCTCCTGGTGCACGCCGAGCTGCCCGGCCCCATCGACGCTGCTACCGGGAAGCTGGCGGGCGCTGACTGGCGACGCTACTCCACCTATCTTCAATCGCGGCCCGACGAAGCGGAACTGTCGGCGATCCGGCTCTTGCTGTCACTTTGCCGTGAGTACAAGTTCCGTTTGCATATCGTTCATCTCACGACCAGCCTGGCCTTCGCAGTACTGCAAGCCGCGCGCGCCGCCGGGCTTCCCGTCAGCGTGGAAACCTGCCCGCATTATCTGCGCCTGGATGCCGAAACCATTCCCGACGGCGCCACGCTCGCCAAGTGCGCACCACCCATTCGCAGCCGCGACAATCGCGAGAAACTATGGCAAGGCCTTCACGACGGGACAATCGATTTCGTAGTGACCGACCATTCTCCTTGTCCGCCAGCCATGAAGCGGCTGGACGAGGGCAACTTCAAAACCGCGTGGGGCGGCATTGCCAGCCTTTCTCTGGCGCTGCCCCTGATGTGGACCGAAGCCAGCCAGCGCGGATTCACTCTCAACGATGTCGCCCGCTGGATGGCCGAAGGACCGGCAAAATTGGCGGGCAGCGGGCGCAAGGGAAAAATTGCCGCTGGCCACGATGCAGACTTTGTCGTGTTCGATCCCGGCGCAAAATTCACGGTCACGGAAGACCGGCTGCATTACCGGCACCGGATTTCCCCTTACCTCGGAGAAGAGCTGCGGGGCGTTGTGAAGGCAACGTACCTGCGGGGAGCGCCAGTTTTTGTCGAAGGCGGCTTCAACGGCAGCCCTCGCGGCCAAGAGTGGCGCCGTTAGCGCCTCGCGGAGCAATCATCTTTATTTCGGCTCTCAAAACTTCCAGCCAGCGCGTCCCCGCATGTCATACACTATCCCATCTACAAGTCCTGTCCTGCGGGGGACAGAGGGCTCGCTGCATCTGGTAGGAATCTTTCGAATGGCCAGTCATCGCATCATCGGTACGTCGGTTCTGCGCAAGGAAGGTCGTGAAAAAGTGACCGGGCAGGCGCAGTACGTGGACGACATGGCTCTGCCCAACATGCTCCACGGCGCCACCGTTCGCAGCCAGATCGCACGCGGCAAGATTAAGAACATTACTTTCGGTTCGGGGATTGCCTGGGACGAATTTGTCATCGTGTCGGCGAAAGACATCCCCGGCGCAAATTGCGTTGCCCTCATCGTTGACGATCAGCCATGCCTGGCCAGCGAGTTCGTGAACCATCCGGAAGAGCCGATTCTGTTGCTGGCCCATCCTGACCGGCATGTTCTTGCCAAAGCCGTCGCCGCGGTTTCGATCGACTACGAACCATTACCCGCCATCTTCACCATGGAGGATAGCGAACGAGGCTCCGAAATTATCTGGGGCGCGGACAACACCTTCAAGACCTACCTGGTAGAGAAAGGTGACGTTGACAACATCTGGGAACAGGCTGCTTTCGTCGTGGAAGGCGAATACACCACGGGAGCGCAGGAGCAGCTCTACATCGAGAATAACGGAATGATCGCGGAGTTTGATCCCGCGCAGGGCATCACGGTGTGGGGTTCGCTGCAGTGCCCGTACTATGTGCACAAGGCGCTGATGAAATTGTGCAATCTGCCCGAGGACAAAGTTCGGGTGGTGCAGATGGAGACTGGAGGCGCATTCGGCGGCAAGGAAGAATATCCCTCGATGATCGCCGGGCACGCCGCGCTGCTGGCCATGAAGTCGGGACGTCCGGTGAAGATCGTCTACGACCGCATGGAAGACATGGTCGCGACCACCAAGCGGCATCCCTCGCGCACCCGTCACCGCACGGCTGTGAGTAACGACGGCAAAATCCTGGGCGGCGAAATCGACTTCACGATTGACGGCGGCGCATATGCAACCTTGTCGTCCGTCGTGCTCTCGCGCGGCACCATTCACGCGGGTGGTTCCTACTACTGGCCGAATGTTCGCATCCGTGCCAAGGCCGTTGCCACCAATGCGCCGCCCCACGGGGCTTTTCGCGGGTTCGGAGCGCCGCAAAGTCTTTTTGCGATGGAACGGCACATGGACCGCATGGCGCAAGCAGTCGGCCTTTCTCCCCTCGAGATTCGCCGCAGAAATTTTCTGAAGACCGGCCAGACCACCACGACCGAACAAACCGTGACCGAACCTATCGATTTAGAAAAGCTTCTCGACCGCGCGCTGGAACTCTCGGACTATTCCGCGAAGAGGAAGCAATTCGCGATTCAGAATGAAGTCGGCATCAGAAAAAAAGGAATGGGCATTGCCACTTTTCTGCACGGAGCAGGATTCACCGGTTCGGGCGAACGCTATCTAAGCTCGCTAGTTGCCGTTGAGGGATGCGCCGAGGGCCGCGTCCGTGTGCTGGTTTCAAGCACCGAGTTCGGCCAGGGTACCAAGACCGTGCTGTCGCAGATCGTCGCCGAAACCCTCGGGCTGCGATACGAAGACGTGGAAGTCGCGCAGGCCGACACGGTCGAAGTCCCGAATAGCGGCCCCACCGTTGCCTCGCGCACCGTGATGGTGGTCGGAAAAATCGTGCAGTCCGCCGCGCAGGGAATCAAGAAAACTTTGCAAGCCGCCGCCTTGCTCGGCGACACGTATTCTCCGGATGAATTTCGCATCGCTTGCCGCGACTATGTGGCCGGCCACGGTCCATTCCGTTCCCTTGCGCGTTACGAGGCGCCGACCACCGTCTTCTGGGACGATGAAAAATACCGCGGCGAAGCCTACGCCGCCTTCGCCTGGGCAGTGTACATCGCCGAAATTACCGTCGACCTGACCACCTACAGCGTCTCCGTAGATGACTTCGTGGCCCTGCAGGAAGTTGGCCGAGTGTTACACCCAGTTCTGGCGGAAGGTCAAATCGCAGGCGGCGTCGCCCAGGCGATCGGAATGACCTTGTACGAAAAGGTAATCTGGCAGAACGGTCGCATGCAGAATGGCCAGATGACCAACTACATCATGCCCACTTCTGCCGACCTGCCGCCGATTCGCGTCTTCTTCGAAGAATTGGGCAATGTGCACGGCGCGTTTGGGGCAAAAGGAATCGGCGAGCTTCCCATGGACGGCCCCGCCCCAGCCATCGTCAACGCTGTCAGCGACGCTTTGGGCATTCCACTCGATTCCATTCCGCTGCTTCCCGAAGATCTATTCGAAGCGCTCAGCGCTCCAGCGTTGCAGCAACCCGAACCTCAACCCACAGGCGGAAGACGATGACGCGGTCGAAAGAAGCCGGCGGCAAATCCGAACTCTCGCTTCAGGTGAACGGCTTGCGCCAGATCGTGAGTGTCTATCCCATGGAGCGGCTGCTCGACGTGCTGCGAAACGAATTCCACCTGACAGGCACAAAAGAAGGCTGCGGCGAGGGCGAATGCGGGTCGTGCTCCGTACTGATGGATGGTGCGCTCGTAAACAGCTGCCTGGTTCCCGTTCTGCAGGCCAAAGACGCTGAGATCCTTACCATCGAAGGACTGGCCACGCGTGAACCATCGCGCCACGTGCAGGAGGCTTTTCTGAAATGCGGCGGCGCGCAATGCGGAATTTGTACGCCCGGCATGATCCTGGCCGCGGTCCATTTGCTGGACAAGCGCCGGCAACCCACGATGGAAGATATCCGAGAAAGACTGTCGGGAAACCTTTGCCGCTGCACCGGCTACATGCAGATTTTCGAAGCGGTGATGGAAGCCGCCCGGCACAACCCTTCATCATGAGAAGCGATCCCGCCGACTACCAACTCGTGGCTCCTGCAAACCTGCAGGCAGCCGTGTCTCTGTTGGCTCAGGAGCCGGGCGCGTGGCTTCCGATTGCCGGCGGCACCGACTTGATGGTGCTCTATGCCGCTGGAAAATTGGGTACTCGAAAACTGCTCAGCATTTGGAATCTTCCCGAGTTACGGCGCGTCGACATTGGGCCAGACGAGATTTCCATCGGCGCAGGATGCACCTACACCGATCTGCGCGAACATGACGTCGTCCGCCGCGAGTTACCTCTGCTGGCCACGGCGGCGCAATGGATCGGCGGAATCGCGAACCAGAACCGTGGCACCATCGGCGGCAACATCGTGAATGCCTCACCTGCGGCTGATTCGCTGCCCGCTCTGCTGGTCTACGAAGCGGAGTTGATTCTACTTTCAGCGCACGGCGAGCGCCGCATCCCGTATCTGAGTTTTCATACCGGCTATAAGCAGATGCAACTTCTGCCCGATGAACTGATTCGCGCCGTCTGCATCGCTCGCCGATTTGAAGGCTACGTTCCCTACGCGCGCAAGGTGGGCGCCCGCAATGCACAGGCGATTTCGAAAGTATGCATCGCCGCTCTGGGCCGGCTCGCAGGCGATGTGGTGGAAGACGTGCGCATCGCGTTAGGCAGCGTCGCGCCTGTGCCGCTGCGCCTGGCCGAAACAGAAAGAATAATCCGCGGCAACGCCATTGATCCAGCTCTGCTCTCCCTGGCGCGGCAGAAAGCCATCGCAGAAATTCGGCCCATCGATGACATCCGCTCCACTGCGCGTTATCGTGCAGCGGTCGCCGGTAATCTAGTCGTTGAGTTCCTCGAACGCCTGGGTAGTGATGCTGAGCGGCAAGCTCGTGGAAGTCAGAGCGAACAGTCCGCCTCTGCCGTGCTCTCGCGCTGGAACCAGCTTCCCGCGAACGCGGCCGAAAGCGAAATTCTGCCGTGTTGCGGATCACGCGCCTGGGCCGCAGCCCTAGCCAGACGGCGGCCGCTGGCAAACGAAGAGGCGCTGCTGGCTGCCTCGAACGAAGTTTGGCGCAGCCTGCGCGAACCCGACTGGCTGGAAGCTTTCCGCAGTCATCCGCGAATCGGCGAGTCCGTGACGCCCACGTCCTCCCGGCATTCTGCGGCCTGGCCCTCGCAGGAACAGCAGAAAGTCGCCGATGCCGCTGACGCTGTTAAGATTGCTCTGGCCGAAAGCAATCGGGAATACGAGCGCCGTTTTCAACACATTTTCATTGTGTGCGCTACCGGCAAGACGGCAGCGGAAATACTGGCGATCCTCGAGCGCCGGCTGCATAATGACGCAGCCACCGAGCTGCACGAAGCGGCCGAACAGCAGCGGCAGATCACGCAAATTCGGCTGAGGAAGTGGCTTTCGCAATGAACCGCATCTCCACCCACATTCTCGACACCGCGCGTGGCAAGCCCGCGCCCAATGTCCCGGTGAAACTGGAGCGCCAAGAGGCAACCGGGGTCTGGCATTTGTTGACCTCTGCGCACACCGATCAAGACGGCCGCTGCGCCCAACTATTGCCCCCGGATCATCCGCTGCCTGCGGGTCCCTATCGCTTGCTGTTCGACACGACAAGCTATTACACGACGCAGAAACTCGATGGACTGTATCCCGTGGTGGAAATTACGTTCCAGGTGCGGGAAGGCGAATCGCACTACCACATCCCGTTGCTGCTGAGTCCGAACGGGTACACCACGTACCGGGGAAGCTGAACCGTGTCAGCGATGAATCAGCTGAAAACACAAAGGAAAGAACCACCCGTGAGTCCTCGCCTGGTCGGCGCCGAGCAAGTGATTGCCCGCTGCCAGCAACTGGCGCGCTTCAGCGAAGATTCTGCCGGTACGCGCCGCACCTTTCTTTCTCCGCCCATGCGCGAGGTCCATCGCGAGATCACGGCGTGGCTGCAGGCGCTGGGCGCGACGGTGCGTATCGATGCCGCGGGGAATCTCCGTGGCTACTACGCGGGCAAGCCGTCCGCCGCGCCCCGCCTGTTAATTGGTTCGCATCTGGACACAGTTCCAAATGCAGGCGCGTACGACGGTGTTCTCGGCGTAGTCATCGCGGTCGCCTTGCTGGCCGCCTTGGACGGCGAAAAACTTCCCTTCGCAATTGAAGTGGTCGGGTTCTCCGAAGAAGAAGGAGTTCGCTTCGGTGAGCCGTTCATCGGCAGCCGCGCCCTGGTCGGCCGGCTCGACGATGGTCTCTTAAACCGCCAGGATGCAAACGGCATTCCCGTGAGGCAGGCGATCAAAGATTTCGGGCTGGCTCCGAAGGAGATTCCAGAAGCTCGCCTGGAAACAAATACGCTCGCCTACCTGGAGTTTCACATCGAGCAGGGACCGGTGCTGGAAGCCGCGGCCCGGCCGCTGGGTGCGGTCGAGGCAATCGCAGGGCAAAGCCGTCTAAAGCTTACATTCCTCGGACGCTCCAACCATGCCGGCACCACGCCCATGCATCTTCGCCACGACGCCGTTGCGGCCGCCGCGGAGTGGATTTCCGCGGTCGAGCATCTGGCGCAGAATGTTCCGGGCCTGGTCGCGACCGTCGGCAAGGTCGAAGCCAAACCCGGTGCCACAAACGTCATCGCAGGTGAAGTGTTGCTAACGCTCGACGTCCGCCACAGTTCCGACAAAGTTCGCGTCCGCGCCGTTGACGATCTGATTCGCAAGTCGGAAGAAATTGCTGATCGCCGCGGCCTCAAAGTGCATCAAGGCGTCATGCTCGACCAGGCAGCAGTGGCGATGGATCCATTTCTCGTCAGCCAGATCGAAGAGGCGATCCGCCAGGCCGGATGCGAACCGCATCGCATGGTCAGCGGTGCCGGTCACGATGCCATGATCCTCGCCGAACAAATTCCCGCGGCCATGATCTTTCTGCGGACACCCGGCGGCATCAGCCATGATCCCGCGGAATCGGTCGCCGTGGAGGATGTCGAAAAAGCAATCGAATGTGGAGTTCACTTGCTCCACCACCTGGCTTCTTCACCCGAATTTCTAAAAAGGACCTAACGTGCAAAATCTGGGCCACACCCGAAGCTCACAACAACCCAACCACCTCCTGCTGACTCCGGATACCTTCGTGCGCACCCCTCTGCCCGGGATGAAGGCATGCACCGCCGTTGTCCACGCGGGAGCCGCGTTGGGAGCACAATTCACGCAGTACACTGCCGAATTTGAAGCAGGCGGCGAACTGGGAGCCACCGCCGCGCAGCGTTTCATTTTTGTAATCGAGGGCAACTTGCAATTGAAGGGGAGAAACAAGCGGAACGAACTCGGCCCGCGCGGCTATGCGTATTTGCCCGAGGGCTCGATGCATCGCGTGACCGCGTCAGAAACCAGCCGCGTCGTTGTGATCGAAAAGCGATACCAACCGCTGCCATCGACCAAACTACCGCAGCCCATCGTCTCCTGTGAGGACGCGATTCCGTCGCATCCCCTCGACGACGACCCCGGCGTGCAGGTCAAATGCCTGCTTCCCGACGAAATGAATTTCGATTTCGCCGTGAACACCATGGTCTACCAGCCCGGCGCCGCTCTTAGCATGGTGGAAATGCATGTAATGGAGCACGGACTGCTCATGCTCGAAGGCGGCGGCATTTACCGCCTCGGCGATTCCTGGCACCCAGTGACCGCGGGCGATTTCATCTGGATGGGCCCCTGGTGTCCGCAATGGTTTGGCGCGATCGGCAAAGTGCCGGCAAAATATCTCATCTACAAAGATTGGAACCGGCATCCTCTGGCGGACAAATAGCTCTCAGAAAATCACCATGAACCTCGACATTAAAATCGATCAGGATCGCCTGCTCTCCGAAATCGAAGCCCTGGGCGCGATTTCAGAGGCCGACCCGCCGGTCGTAACTCGAGTTGTTTTTACGGCAGCCGATCTCAAGGCCCGCGCGTGGATGAAGGCACGCTGCTTGGAGGCCGGACTCGTCCTCCGCCAGGACTCCATCGGCAATACCTTCGCGCGCTGGATTGGTTCCAATCCCTCCGCACCTATCGTCGGCACGGGCTCCCACATTGATGCCATTCCCAACGCCGGCAAATACGACGGGGTCGTCGGCGTCCTGGGCGGACTGGAAGCAATCCGCGCGTTGCAGCGATCAGGATTTCGCCCCGCGCACTCACTCGAACTGCTGGTCTTTACCTCCGAAGAGCCCACGCGTTTCGGAATCGGCTGCCTGGGGAGTCGGCTGCTTTCTGGCACACTTTCTCCCGACGCGGCGAGAAAACTAACCGACAAGGCAGGCGCGACAGTCGATGAAGTTCGCCGCAGTGCTGGTTTCGAAGGCGAACTCGAACACGTGAAGCTGCCGTCCCACTATCACAAGGCATTCGTCGAACTGCACATTGAACAGGGACCATTACTCGAATGCCAGAAAATTCCGCTGGGCGTGGTCACACAAATTGCCGCTCCGGCAAGCTTCCGCATCTCTCTCGAAGGTGCCGGTGGCCACGCCGGCGGCGTCCTCATGCCCGATCGCCGCGATGCCCTGTGCGCGGCCGCAGAACTGATTCTCGCCGTCGAGAACGCAGCCCGCACCAGCGGCGCAGTAGATACCGTGGCCACGGTGGGAATCTGCGAAGTCTTTCCCGGCGCGGTGAACAGCATTCCCAGCCGGGTCCATCTGACCGCTGACATTCGTGACACCGATCTTCAGCGTCGCGATGCAGTAATTAAATCCATGGAGCAAGCCAGCCGCGCCGTCTCGGCCAAGCGACAGGTTTCGATCCACACCGACTTGCTGAACGCCGACGCCCCCGCGACCTGTGCTCCAGAAATCATCGAAGCGCTGTCCCAATCCTGCCGCAAGCATCAGCTCCGTTTTCTTCCCATGGTCAGCCGCGCCTATCACGATTCTCTGTTTATGGCGCGCATCGCCCCGGTTGCAATGCTGTTTATCCCGTGTCGCAACGGATACAGCCATCGTCCCGACGAATACGCCTCCCCAGAAGACATCGCTAGGGGAGTCCTGGTGCTGGCAGAAACACTGGCTGCGCTGGCAAGCTAACGTTCTGGAGAATGGATTTCAACTACGGCGCATGCGGAATCGCAGCTTCCCGCTGCCCCCAATGCTCCACGATGTCTCGCACCACCCTGTCGCCCACAACCTCCGCCGCTTCCAAAGCCGGCATATAAGCCGAGTAATTCCCCGAAACCATCTCCTCCAGACTCTCTGCCACGGCCACGCCCGGCGCTTCGCGGTCGTAATTGCTCACCGTGCGCAGCACCAGCACGCGTCGCAAATCCGCGCGCCCAGCCTGGTCGAGGAACGTAAGCGCCTGCAGCGTGCCCGAGTCCTCCATGGCCGCGACCATGTAATTGCCCTTGCCGCCCGTGTAGTAACGAGTCCACGCGTTGGCCCACTCGTCCATCCTCGAACCATGCCAGAACGTGCTCGCCGAAAGAGTGTCTCCACGCGCCACGAACGGCGGCTTCAGCGCGTTCGGGAATCCGTCAAACCGAGCCCGCGACTTGCGCAACCCGTCGGAGTCGGCAAGCGGCACATCCTTCGTCAAGCCAAACGCCCAGCCCACCAGCCCTGCATTCAGCGTGTACGCTTCCCCATAAATATCACTGGCCGGTTGCTCGTAAGGCGTGCCTTTTCGCAGCGGCAAGATTCCAGTCGGCCAACTTCCGGGAATCTGGCGCGCATCGATCTCAAACGCCAAGTCGCCATCAATCACATGGTCCGCCCAAACCGCCGACCCAACCGACACGTCCGCCGGATCTCCGCCGCCGATGCCGGCCACGATCCAGTACGCCTTCGTCAGATCAAACCGCGGATCCAGCCCCAACGCCATCACCGACGCCGCAGCTTTCGCCGTTCCGACGCCCGTCACCATGCCGAGCACGCCATCCTTGTTCATGCGCACGCGGTGATAGCCCGCAGGCAGCGGGAGAATCTGGTCGAGATGCTCGCGTTCCACCCACAGCTGAAATTCTCCAGGATCGTCGCCCGTATCTTCCCCGCGCTCGAACATGGTGACTACCACAACCTTGACGCGAATGGGTGCCGCAGGCGCAGAGATTTGGGCCAATACAGAGTCGGCCGATAGCGCGGACAACGCGAGAGCGCAGACCAAGTGGCGGAAAGAATTGCTCATAGACTTGCTTGCTATATCACCACCTCAGAGGCGTCATCCCGAGCGTAGCGTTTTTCAGGCGGAGCGCGGGATCTCGCGCTCATCGTCACCTGCCGCTGGAAACGAAACTCTACTCAATCGATTCCCGGACCTTGGCGTAACCCGGCTTGAGCACCGAAAAAATAATGTCATAGCGCTGGTCATAAGGCAGGAAAGCGCTCTTCATGGCATTGATCGTGATTCTCTCAAAGTCGCTCAAAGTCAGACCAAAAGTATCAGCCGCCGCTGCAAATTCCTGCGTCATCGAAGTATGGCTCATCAGCCGGTTATCGGTATTCAGCGTGACCCGAAATTTTTCCTGATAAAGAATCTTGAAGGGATGTTCCGCCAGGCTGGGCGTGGCCCCGGTGTGAACATTGCTGAGCAGGCAAATCTCCAGTGGAATGCGTTTGTCCAGAACATATTGCGCCAGGTCGCCCAGCTTCACCGCTTGACCGTCCTTCACTGCAATATCTTCGATCAGCCGCGTGCCGTGTCCAATGCGGTGCGCCCCGCAATACTGAATCGCCTGCCAGATCGATTCCTTCCCGTAACCCTCGCCCGCGTGCACCGTGATGTTGAAGTTCTCCCGCTGAATATAGTGAAACGCCTCGATATGCTTCTTCGGCGGATGCCCGCCTTCTTCTCCCGCAAGATCGAATCCGACCACGCCGCGCTGCCGGAAGTCCACGGCCAGTTCCGCCATTTCGAGCGACACGTTCATGTTGCGCATGGCGCAAATGATCAGTCCCGACCGCACTCCAAAATCCTTGCGCCCGCGCTCCAATCCTTTTAACACTGCGGAAACAATCTGCTGGTGGCTCAATCCTTTGTGGGTATGGAACAGCGGCGCGAAGCGCGTTTCAAAGTAAACCACTCCATCCCGGCTGAGATCCTCGGCCTCTTCGTAAGCCACCCGCTCCAGAGCCTCTTCCGTCTGCATCACGGCGATGGTATGGGCAAAGCCTTCGAGATACTTCGCCAGACTCCCTTGGTTCGCCCCGCGAAAAAACCATTGCCCGAGTTCCTCAGGATCTTCCGTGGGAAGCTCTTTATATCCCACGTGCCGCGCCAGTTCGATCACCGTCCCCGGCCGCAGCACGCCATCCAGGTGCTCATGCAAAAGCACTTTGGGGAGAGACTTCAATAAGCTTTGGTCGAAACGCATATTCCCTACTCTTCTCCGATATCTTCGTTCCACACTGCCGGGTTAGCCCGGATGTAGCTGGCCAGCAACGCCGCGCACTCTTCGGATTCGAGATCAATCACGCGCACGCCAAGAGAGCGCAGCCAATCCAGCCCACCCGCAAAGTTGCGGCTTTCGCCCACCACCAGCGTGCGAAATCCAAACTGCCGGACCAGCCCACTGCAATACCAGCACGGAGCCAGGGTCGTGACCATGATCAACTGGCGATAGCTGCGTTGCCGCCCCGCGTTGCGGAAAGCGTCGGTCTCGCCGTGCAGCGAAGGATCGCCGTTCTGGACGCGGCGATTATGCCCCGCGCCAATCAGCTTTCCACTCGCGTCAAAAATCGCGGCCCCGATGGGGATTCCACCTTCCGCCAGCCCTTTGCGAGCTTCCGCCAGCGCCACCGCCAGCATCGCCGGGTAATCGGGTTCAGCCATGGTTTGTCGTCACCGGAACCCTCACGCCTTGCGAACCATGGCCGCGGCCACGAAGCCGCCAGCGACCAGCGCGACCAGCACCGCCCAATTATGACTATTCCCGTAGGTCGCAACCGGAAAATGATTGCTGATCATGATGAAGACCACGGGCACGGCCATAAAAGTATTGTGCTTTGATCGCAACTTGGCCTGCGCCCCCAGCGCCATATCGAACGTGTTGCCAGCCGCCGCAGCCACGATCATCTTGCGTTGCGCCGGGAGAATACAAAACCAAACGTTCGCCGTCATGATTGTCCCCAGGATCGCACCCACGTGAATATAGGCCGCCCTCGCGCTGAGAACATGCAGCAGTCCCCATGAAACGCCGGCAATCACCAGCAGAGAAACTAACCCGAAGCCAGCTTCAGATTTCCCCAGCGGCGACCTAACCCCCAAGTCGTAAACCAGCCACCCGCCAACCAAAACCGCCAGTCCAATCGCGATGCCGCGTCCCTGGGAAATATCGGCAATATCAGGATCCACCAGTCCGCTGCTCGAGTAATAAACCAGAAAAAGCAGCGCCATCCCGCTCAGCCACGTCATCAGCGCTTCCCAGCGGAACCAGCGCACCTGCTCAGGTCCCACGCTCAGTGTGCCCTTCTTTTCTACGGTGTAGAAGCCGCCGCTGTGAACCATCCAGACCTGCGGGGGCGCTGCTTTGGCCGCTCCCTTAGCCATTTTTCCGAATTGCCCGTCGAGCCATGTGAAGTAATAAGTTTGCCCCACCCACATGATGGCCGCGAACACGTGAAACCACCGGACGATCAGATTGAGCCATTCTCGGAGGTCAGAAGTCACTGAACTTAACTCGTTGGGTAGGGTTGAGTCGTTAACTTAACATCAACGCCCGGCATTTCCAAA